>ERZ1673741.7-NODE-7-length-399572-cov-8.953649_pt1 | contig 399572 bp, 454 predicted proteins | sample MGYA00580209_ERZ1673741 | MGnify/ENA primary metagenome ERZ1673741 (study PRJEB41218, sample SAMN15661754) | gut metagenome | host: Homo sapiens | place: Canada: London | collected 2015-08-20/2019-03-30 | study: EMG produced TPA metagenomics assembly of PRJNA649273... | reverse complement strand
TCATAATATGCAATGCCAAGTTTCTTTGCCACTTCTTCACCGATAAATCGACCACCGCTTCCAAATTCCCTGCTGATTGTAATAATCCTTTTTTTCATTTCCGGTTCCTCCTTAATTCAAAACATCTACTTTATTCTTTCTGATTCTCTTTAAAAATACATATCCTGCCAGACATGAAACAACCTCAGTTATTGGGAATGCCCACCAGATAAGAGAAACTCCCATCTGACCATTTCTGACAAACACAGAAAAAATTCCAGACAGTGGCAGGATAATGATAAGCTGTCTCAGAAGAGAGATAACCAATGATTCAACGCCGCCATCCAGTGCCTGATAAATTCCCTGATAAGCAACATTTATTCCAGCAAACAGAAAGCTTATTGAGATTATCCTCATTGCTCCAATAAAATATTCTCTTGACTGTCCTGCATTGAACAAAGTTGCAAAAGCTCCAGGAAAAATTTCCGTAATTGCAATTCCTAGAATCATTAGTACAACGGTATAGAGCAGTCCATACCTGATCCCATCCTGAATTCTCTTTTTACTTCTCATACCATAAGCAAATGCAATAATCGGAGTGATTGCATCTCTAAGCCCAAAGGCAAGAAACAATACAAACTGCTGTACTTTATAGAACAATCCATATGCAGTCTGTGCTGAAGGGCTGAATTTCAAAATCAGATTCATCACATATACCATGATAGACATAAGTGCCTGTGCAATAATTGCAGGAAGTCCAATTGCATATATTTCCTTGATTATTCTGCTATCCGGTTTCATATACTTTACATCATGTTCAAATTCCTTATTCAGTTTCATATGAAATACAAACAATAATATTGCAGACGCAACCTGTCCAATAACAGTTGCATATGCAGCCCCCTTAACTCCCATTTCAGGAACCGGTCCAATACCATAAATCATAATAGGATCAAGAATAATATTTACCACTGCTCCAACTACCTGACCAATTGTAGAATAAAGAGAACGTCCGGTTGCCTGCAGCAGCTTTTCAAATAGTGAAAAGAAAATAATTCCAAATGAAATTACACAGCATATTCTTAAGTAATCTGTTCCCATTGATATAACTTCAGGGTCAATTGTCTGTGATGAAATATATGCTCTTACTCCAAAAATCCCAAACAACAGGCACACCACATAAATAATCACTCCAAGAAACAAACTGTTTCCCGCAACTTTTGCTGCTTTTTTACCATTTCCCTGTCCAAGTGTTCTTGCAAGAAGTGCATTTGTTCCCACACCTGTTCCGATTCCAACTGCTACCATGAGCATCTGAACTGGAAACACCAGTGTAAGTGCATTAAGTGCCGCCTCACTTCCTGATCTCATGTTTCCAACAAAGGCACTGTCTACAATATTGTAAACCGCTTGCAATGCCATAGATAAGATCATCGGTATTCCCATCTGAACCATGAGCTTATTTACCGGCATCTCTCTCATCTTGTTACTTTCTGCCATTTTATAATCCTCCTTGTTTTGCGAAGCAAAATCCGACCCCTTTGGTGAGGAGAGGATTCAGCCTCCTTTTTTTGCATAAAAAAAGTGTGTACTTATCTCATAAGCTGGACTTACGCTGATAAGCTACACACTTTAAAATGCATTATATATTTTCATAATGTGCGACAGCAGACGCACAAAAAACGAGCAGCAAAACTGGATTTACGCTAGTCTGCTACTCGTTTAGAAGTTATTATATTTTTCTTTTTGAAAATTGTCAAACAAAAATTATCTTAACCCTGCCAGATATGTACGATCAAAATGTGCCATATTCAGTTTTCCAATAAACGCTCGCAATGCGATTGCTTTTTCAAATTATAACTGTTATAATCTATGTGGTGCTACCCTACACGGTAGGCGGTTATCCTCCATCAGAGAGTTATAGCTCTGTTTACATAGAAATCCGACTTGGAAATCTATCAAGGAGGTTTGTGCTTATGCTTACAACGGAGCTTTTTATAGCCATCATCAGCTTATGTATTACTTGCTTTGCTCTTGGTTATACTATTGGTTCTAAGAGCAAAAAATAAACACAAAACAACCGCCACGGTCTGCTAAACTTGGCGGTTGTTTTAACCAAAAAATATATCAGGCTAACCGTCTATCGGTAGCGCCTCTTTAATTATATTATCATTCAACGGGTTTTATGTCAAACATGTTATCTTTATTTCAGGTTCAAAATCTTTTGAACATCATTAGCCGTCATGCCAATTAAGCACGCTCACAAACTCATCAATCAACTTTTTCAACCGGCCATGACTTTCTGAGTGCCACATAGGAAATCAGAAAATTTGCAAACCAGCCGGCTGGTACAGCAAGCCAGACAAACTCTATACCAAAACGCGGTGCACAAATCATAGCAACTGACAGGCGGATTGCAAGGTTAACCATATTAGCTATAAGAAATGGCCTCATGATTCCCAGCCCACGAAGGACTCCATCTGTTGCCATCTTGATACCCATGAAAATGAAAAAGTAACCTAACCATTTCATGTAATCCCCTGACACCTGATATGCCAAAGCTGTTCCATCTTTACCAAGGAACAGCGAAGAAATGTGTGTATGCAGTGTCTCAATGACTATGAAAGCAAGGACTGCAAAACATATATCTAACACGAGTGCAGCATGATATCCTTTTTTGATACGCCCAATTTTCTTCGCTCCAAGATTCTGGGAAACATAAGGTGACACTGCGTTTCCAATGGATACAAATATAAGTGAAAATACATTTTCTACTCTCATTGTCGCAGCATAACCTGCGAGTGCCTGTGTACCAAACGGATTTACAACTGCCTGTACTATCATCATGCCAATCGATACTGTAGACTGCTGAAGAATTGATGGTATGGCAATCTGAAGCATTGAACGTAACTCCTTCCTGTCAAACCAGTCAAAATGACTTTTATACCGACGCATCCGGCAAAAGAAAATTACAAATGAAAATACCGCTGAGATACCCTGTGCAATCAAGGTTGCAAGAGCTGCACCAAACACGCCAAGTCCTAAGCCAGCAACCATCCAAAGATCCATCAGAATATTTAAGACAGAAGAAAATATAAGAAGCACCAATGGAATCTTTGATTCACCGATTGAAGTAAACATTGTTGAAAGAATGTTGTACATAAACAGAAACGGAAATCCCACAAAATAAACACGAAGATACAGAACAGCTTCATCCAGTATATCAGCCGGCGTCTGCAATAAACTCATCATTGAATGTGATAACCCGAAACCAAAAATTCCCAATAGTATACTTAAAATTAGGAAACTGATTAATGATGTTGATACAATAGTCTTCATTTTACTATAATTTCTTGCACCAAAATAACGGCTCACAAGCACTCCGGCACCTACCCCGGCACCAAGTGCCACACAAATAAATACATTTGTGAGAGCAGCGCAGGCTCCGACAGCCGCAAGTGCAGATGATCCGACAAACTGACCGACAATAATTGAGTCAGCCATATTATATACCTGTTGGAAAAAACTGCCCAGAATCATGGGCATGGCAAAAACAGTCAGTGCTTTAAGGGGCGCATCGGTAATTAAATATTCATCCTTTGACATTCTCTTATTTCTCCTTGAATTTCTCGTTTTTATTCTCTCCCCATATACCCCCTGATATAATTCACAGCATCACTTATTTCATCAATAATCTTATCTGGAATCTGCAGATTATACTGTCTTAAATCCACATCCTGTAATAACTGTCCAAGGCTTGTACCCTGATTGTATTGAACAATAAACAGGCTGTATAGAGGTATTTTGTCCCCGAATACATCCATATAATTATTAACAAGTGAGAAGTTGATAGTTCCTAGCATTGTGTGACATTCAACAAGATACAATTTATCAGGAATGTAGTCATACACATGCATTTTATCATTCTTAATCTCTTCTAACAATAATTCCTGCCCATTTTCTGATTCAGCATCCATATCTTCTTCATAAAAATCTGATTCTGACGCAGCTGCTGTATCCTCACTTGAAGGGATTTCTTCTGCTGTCTCCGGGAATTCTGATATATCAATTCCTTCAAACAAAGTACTCATATCCCCTAGATTATTATCTTTTTCTCTCTCTCCAGCCTTGAGATCCCAGTCATCAACAAACTGCTTATAATTGCCATAATTGTTCTTAAGAAATTCCATGTTATCATATATTTCCTGTTCATTGACTCTCATCTTTACAATGGTAAGAATTGCATTGCCAAGCTGATCAATCGTTCCCACATATTTGCCGGTAAATACATCGTCCTTTAACACAAGCGACAGAAATAATGGTTCTCCTGACATATTTTTATAACCGGTATCAACAAATACATTGGTTGCATCATAACTTGTTACCATCTTAAGCTTAACATCCATATATATAATATGTTCATATGGATCAGCCAGAACATAATCTATTATCTTTGATATGGTTGGTGTCTCCACTGTTTCATCCACATTTTTTCTAATATTATATAAAACTTCTTCTTCTTTTCTCAGATAAATATTCTTGTATATATTGGTCATTGCCCCTGCCTCCCCTCTCACTGTAACAACTTCATAAGTTCAGGAACAACCGCCTTCAATTGTTTCTGTACCTCATAAGGAATCTTTCCATAATCAATATTATCTGCCATATGAATTATTGCAGTATACTGATATTGCGGAATTGTTAATGTATATGCACTTCCGACAAACAAAGAATTAATAATACTTACATTAATCTTTCCAAATAATGTCGTTATCTCTGCTATTACATATGTACCCTTCTTAACCTCATAGACAACCGGCAAACTATTAATATTCATGCTCTGGATAATTGTCTGCTCCATCTCCACGGCATAATTACTATCGTCACCGGTATACATCATCTCCTGCTTCTCTTTTATCTTATTACTGATAAAATCGACAGTTTTAGGAATCAGTGGCTTTAGCTCTCTTTTAGCACGTTGCCATCCAATCAGATAGCTATAATAAACAATATCATTCTTGTGCGCCTTATTAAATGGCAGTATAGATAATGAAGCTGCTATCTTATTAAGCGTCCCACAGTAGCTTCCTACAAATGCGTCGCCTCTTTTAGTAAGATTAATATAAATAAGTTCTTTAGTATCAGGTTTTATGTATCCTGTTTCAACCAGGGCATTAGTCGCTTTATGAACACTTTGTGGAGCCATTGAAGCATCCATATGATAAATCCTGTTTTCTATATCTTCATTGACATATGCAACAATATCTTCAACACTAACCTGACCAGCATACACATGAAGCAGATAGGCTATATTATTCTTAAGACTCTCGATTCCCATAATTGTATAGCCTTCTGCTATGGTAACATTCCTTGATTCTACACTGACCCCTTTACTTTGATTACTAAAAACTCTCTTATTTCCTGATGGACAATAAAATGTGAGGTATTTGGCATCAATTTGTGCAAAATAATTCTCAATATCAGCATTCGCTTTTTCTAATGTCCTGATACACTGCCTTTTTCTGCTCTTCTCAAGTCTTCTGTTATCAAGAATCATTGCCAGCTCATTTGTCGGAATCCTTGTATCATCAAATGACCACTTGATAAGCGGTAATCCAGCATCTTTTAATCTTTTATTAAGGTTATTCGGATTCTGTGAATAATGTGTATCACTTATAAATGCTTTAATTTCCTTATGCTTAGGTGCATTAACATCATATAATGCTTCACTGTTCTTATGCATTACATGCCTCATGTCAGAGGCCCATTCAAGTACATCACACTGCTGTTCTGTCAGGCTGTCAGCCAGATTCGCAGATGTAGCTATTTCCTTGTTGCGCTCCATTCGCATTTTTACATATTCTTTTGATAAACTTATAAATATCCCTTCCTTCTATATTATTTTTAAACTAGACAAATGCTGTTTATATTATAATCTTTTTCACATGTAATTCCAATTAATTTATTATAAATGCTGTTATTCATACTTTTCCCCAGACAACCCACGCACTACTGAACAAATCCTGAAAATACATCATAACCAACCCCAATCCCGTCAAAAGCAAAGGACACATGCCCTTCCTAAAGGGTATGTGTCCCTATTATATATCTATATTTCATCTTTTCCATCAAACCGGTTTTTATACGATATATTTTTTACTCCCAGTTACTCTCTGCTTCATCCAGCTTCCTTGCAAGTGTATCTTTAAGAGCTGTAAACGCAGGAATAAAGCTGTCGCGTATCAGCAGAATCAATTCATCTACTTCCTCCTCATTATATATATGAACAGAGGTGTTGCGCTTTTTTAACATAAGCAGCCATGTTTCTGAATCATCTATAAACCCAAATTTATAACCAAGCTGCAGAATCTCTCGTGGTGATCCAGTAGAAGAATCTTCTACACCATGTTTTCTCATAATCTCCTGCAACGCTTTCCATGCAAGTTCAAAAGTAAGATTAAATTGTCCAATAACCCCTGTCCGGTATATATCATTAGTTTCTGCCATCTTAAAATCTGCATTTGCTAATATAGTCAGACAATTAATAAAGTTATCAAGCTTTTTCATAAATCACTACACCGTCCTTTTCTATCTCCTCTTTTAATTCATCTGAAATTGATACATCTGCCTGTACAATATCGAACATCAGCAGAGAATGGGTTTTTTCCTTTACATCCCAATAAAAACCATCAAAATCCCCACCATACACAGCAATATCTATGTCACTCCGTTCCGTGTTCGTACCTCGCGCACGAGAACCAAAAAGTATGATTTTAGTAATAGAATGTTCCTTCGCAAAAGAAACAATTTCTCTTAATATCCGGTCTGGTAAATTGTATTTCATATTCAATATTGCCCCCTTATCTGCACTCATTATACTTAATTCTGTTCATAAGCACAATAAACTTACCCCATTGTTTTCCGATAAAACATATATGAATAAACTACTGGCAGAATGCATGGTACAATGACTAGAGCAAGAAATATCCACACATTTTGAAATGGTGAGGTTACAATCATGGCAATTCCCCCAATTACCATACATTTTCCGCCAAATCTATGTGTATGATACCAGTTGTCAGAATCATTCAATGCCCACGGAATGCGAAAACCAATGCTATAGTTTGGTTTTACCTTTGGAATAAAATTGCCTAAAATAAGATACAAAATTCCAACGAACAATCCGCAGACAAATCCAATATTGAGCTTATATCCCAAATTATATACATAGAGAATATTGCAATTAACCAAAGAAATCACCGGACAAATCCACATAACAACATGGAATACCTTTTTGCTTATATTTTTTCTCTTGGGGTCAATATTAGTTGCAACTATACATATAAGATGAAAAAACAGCATCATTACCGGAAGTCCAAAGACTGCAAATGCTTTAGAACAATACCCATCTGGTTGATTGTCAACTCCAAAATGTGTTGCGACAGAAGCTGGCAGCTGTCTCCATAAAAGTAAACCTATAAAGATTGGAAGTAATGTTATGACAGATGTTAATATTAACATTTTTTTATGTTGTTTAATCATGGTCTTTTTCTCCTTTTAATTCACTAATCCATAATAAAATCTCCTCAAGCACAGTAGCGTTAAGCTCATAATAAATATATTTGCCCTCCCGCTCGTCTCGAATTAAATCAGCTTCCTTCAAAACAGACAGGTGTCTGGAAACTGCCGCACCCGAAATTGAAAAATGATTGCTAATCTCTCCAGCAGACATTCGGGACTGTTTAAGCAGATTAAGTATCTCGCGTCTTGTAGGATCAGCAAGCGCCTGAAGCGTATCCTGCATGCTCACATTCATCCCTCCTTCATTTAACATTTAACTTAAATGTTAAATGAATTATAACACACCACCTTTATTTGTCAAGAACTCAATTCCTTTCATCAATGCTGAGTACCTTTCCGTCTTATTTTTAATATTGTCTTCATTAACACCATAATAACTATATAAATCTTTCCTCTCAAACTCTGCTATAAACACACTATCTTCCTATAAATTCATGAAAAATACGCTGGTTAAAAATGGTGGGAAGAACCTAATCTTCCCACCCCTTGTACATTTACTATTCTTATTTATCGTATTCCAGATAAGCACCCTTCATTGGGCTTGCTGCAAGTTCACTGAATAATCTTAATACACCCTTCTTATATTTGCGTTGTTTAGGTTTCCACTGTTTTCTTCTTTCCATAAGAATCTTGTCTATCTCTTCAGGTGTCATTCTCTTTCCTGCAACACCTACTATGTTAAGCTTTCTTTCCTCAACATCGATTTCAATAAGATCTCCTTCTTCAACGAGTGCAATAGGACCTCCATCTACTGCTTCCGGGCTGCAGTGTCCAATTACCGGACCGGTAGATGCTCCCGAGAACCTTCCGTCTGTAATAAGTGCTATACTCTTACCCAGCTCCTTATCACTGCTTATTGCCTCTGATGTATAGAACATCTCAGGCATTCCACTTCCTTTAGGTCCCTCATATCTTATAAATACAGCATCACCCTTCTGAACCTTATGATGAATTACTGCATCAAGACATGCCTCTTCGCTATCGAATGGTCTTGCATTAAGTACTGCCTTAAACATTTCCTTAGGGCAGGCTGTATGCTTAATTACTGCTCCCTCTGGGGCAAGATTACCTTTAAGAACAGCAATGCTTCCATTCTCTCCAATAGGCTTATCGTATGGTCTGATTATATCTTCCTTGGTAACATTTACATTGTAGCGCTTGTTGAAATCATCAAGCCACTTATTACATCTTTCATAGAATCCATTTGACTTAAGTTCTTCAAGATTCTCACCAAGAGTCTTTCCTGTAACAGTCATTACATCAAGATGGAGATGTTCCTTAATTTCTTCCATAATTGCTGGAACACCGCCTGCATAATAGAATACTTCTGCTGGCCATCTTCCTGCTGGACGTACATCAAGAAGATAATGTGCACCACGGTGTAATCTGTCAAATGTATCTCCTGTAATCTCAATTCCGAATTCATGTGCAATTGCAGGAATATGAAGCAGACAGTTAGTACTTCCTGATATTGCTGCATGTACAAGAATTGCATTTTCAAAGCTATCCATAGTTACTATATCTGATGGTTTCATATTCTTCATCTTTGCAAGCCTTACTGACTGTCTTCCTGCTTCTCTTGCATAGGCTAACAGGTCAGGACTTGTAGCTGGCATAAGAGCACTTCCAGGCAGTGCTAATCCAAGTGCCTCTGCCATTATCTGCAATGTTGATGCTGTTCCGATAAATGAACATGCACCACAGCTAGGGCATGCATTACATTTTGCCCAGTCAAGCTTCTCTTCGTCAATCTCGCCTCTTTCATACTGTGCACTGTACATTCCAAGCTGCTCAAGTGTAAGCATTTCCGGACCTGCATTCATTGTACCGCCTGGAACAAATACAGATGGAATATTAACTCTTGCAAGTCCCATCAGATTACCAGGAACTCCTTTATCACAGCTTGAAAGATATACACCTGCATCAAATGGTGTTGCATTTGCATGTATCTCTATCATATTAGCTATCATTTCCCTGCTTGCAAGACTATAATTAATACCGTCAGTTCCCTGACTTTCACCATCGCATATATCTGTACAATAGTACCTTGCTCCGAATCCGCCTTCTTCAGCAACACCCTTTCGAACCTCTTCCACAAGTATGTTAAGATGTCCGCTTCCCGGATGACTGTCACCATATGTACTTTCTACCATGACCTGTACTTTTCCAAGGTCTTCCTTCTTCCAGCCTGTGCCAATTCTCAAAGGATCTAATTCTGGGGCTAATTTTCTCATTTCCTGACTTACTAAACACATAATAATTACCTGCCTTTCTTCTTATCTTAATAAATTCATCTGTTCTAATTTTTCGTACACCTTGTCTTTCTCAGTATCATCCACACACATCTCTACATTGTCAAACTGTGGAAGACTAAATACTCCGAGCATCGACTTGGCATCAACTAAATACTTACCACACATAAGGTCTACATCTTTATCGCAGCCTTCTGCTATCTGTACCAGATGCTTTGCATCAGTCATATTGTTCAAACATACCGGTATTTTTACCATTTGCAACCTCCTGTTTTATATCTTCTTAATTAAATATTGACCTTTAATAATATCTAAGCAAATATTGAAATAATCAGACTTACAATTAATGCTGTTATACCTATAAGTGTTTCCATAATAGTCCACGACTTTAATGTAGTTTTCTCATCTATCTCAAGAAATGTTCCTACAAGCCAGAAACCAGCATCATTTACATGACTTAATGCTGTTGCACCACCACATATTGCACAACACATTGCTGCTCTGTATAACATGCTTGTTGCCATAACTGCAGGCATAGTTGCCATTATTCCTGATGCCATAGTCATTGCAACCATAGAACTTCCTACAGATGCTCTTACAAGTAATGCAATAAGAAATGCTACAAGTATAAGTGGCATTCCGCTCTTCTCCAATGCCGGACCTATTATATCTCCAAGTCCTGAATCCTGAAGCATCCATCTGATTACTCCACCACTTGCTATTACCAGAAGTATCATTCCGACTGGGCGTAATGAATGATCAAGTATCTTCTTTAACTGGGCTCCTGTATATCCTTTTTTTATTCCAAGGAAATACATTGCAGCAAGTGTTGCTATTGTCAATGCAAGGAATGGTTTTCCAATGAATCCCAGCACATTTTTCACATCGACCGGAATCGGCATGTATTTAGAAACAGTACTTACCAGTATTAATACAAGTGGTATAAGAATCACTCCAAGCACCAGTCCAAATGGAGGCAGTTCCTTAGAATCTTCCTTAATCTCTTCCACATTAACCGGTAATTTAGTAAACACTTTGTTTCCAATGAATCGTCCCCATATTACACCTGCTACTATCATACATATCAATGCAGTTGGGATACCAACCATAATCATCACTCCAAGATTAACTCCAAGTGAATCTGCCACGAGAACAGAACCTGCTGATGGTGGAACAAATGCGTATCCACTTGCAAGACCTGCAAGAAGCGGTATTGCATAATATAATGTTGACTTCTTAGTCTGCTTTGCAACACTGAATGCAAGTGGTATAAGTACAACCACACCTGCTTCAAAAAATACTGTTGTTCCTATAACCAATCCTGTAATTCCCAGTGCAATTCCAGCCTTCTTCTGACCAAGCTTATCAATAAGTGTCTGTGCTATTCTTTGTGCCCCGCCACTTACCTCAAGAATTCCGCCAAACATTGAACCAAGACCTACAAGTAATGCTATTCCCTGAAGCGTTTTGCCAACACCCTTTTCAACCGTATCTGATATCATTGTAAGCGGCATCCCTGCTCCAACACCTATGATAATAGCTGCTATCATCATCGATATAACAGGATGAAGCTTAAATTTGATTATTAACAACAGTAACACAATAATTCCGACTGCTGCCGCTATCAGTAATCTGGTTGGATTTGCAACAAATACTGTCTGCTCCATATCGTTTTACCTCCTAATCATCTGATGTATCTTAGTTAATACATCATACCTTTTCTTTGTTTCTTGTAACTTTTTTGTCTTTTTCTGAGATTTATTTCGAAATTCATCTGATGTATTTAATATAATACATGGTATTTAGAAAAACAATACTGTAAAATTGCTCAATTTTTCTGTGCTTTTTTGTGCATTTTTTCATTTTGACAATTAAATGGAAGCATTATATCATTAATATTACTAACATAGGAGCATAGGAATCATATGATGAATTTTGAATCTGATGAGAGAAATCTTCCACAGAAGATTTCCGAAGACATAATATCTTTTATATTAAATGAACATTTACAGTCAGGTGACAAGCTTCCTAATGAAGCACATCTTGCTAAAGAACTCAATATTGGAAGAAGTTCTCTTCGTGAAGCCATGAAATTACTTGCTTCACGTAACATTGTGACAATCAGACAGGGATCTGGAACATATGTAGCATCATCACCCGGTGTAGTTGATGACCCTCTCGGATTTACATTCATACCTGACAAAAAAAAGCTTGTCCAGGATCTGCTTGAAGTCCGTTTTTTACTGGAGCCAGCTATCGCAGCTATGTCTGCAACGTATGCAGATAATAATGATATTAAGAAAATTGTTTCTTTGTGTGATGAGGTTGAAGAGCTTCTAAAACAGAAAAAAGATCATACCCAGAAAGATATAGAATTCCACACCGCAATAGCAATGGGAAGCAAGAATCTTATTATCCCAAGACTCATTCCGATTATCAACAGCTCAATTCCTCTTTTTGTTGAGACAACCGGTAATGTTCTTAAAGTAGAAACTATTGAAACACACCGTGAAATAGCTACTGCCATTGCACAGCATAATGCAATCAAGGCACAGGATGCCATGACCATGCACCTTATGTACAACAGAAGATGTATTAATTCTAAACAGAATTTATAATATATTGTAAACAGCCTTAATATAATGCTTTACATTTATATGAATATGTGCTTTAATAGTGCCTGTACAAATCAATTATATAAGCAGAGTAGGAATATGTGCGTTAAGTGCCATATGGACAGGGAGTTGCCATACGGACGAAAAGATTTCTTGCGATACATAATCCGCATCCCGCTGCTACATATACTGGTCAACAGCCTCTTATGTAGTGCGAATACTACTGCAAAGGAGGTTATTTTTATGTCAATTCTATTAAAGAATTTTGCATTTTCAGCAAAAGAGTTCAAATGTCTCAAGTCAATTGTTGCTGCGGCACTTCTCGTCGCACTTCACACTGTTTTAGCAGTTTTTGTATCTATTAATGTAACCCCGGCACTCAGAATTTCAGTATCTTTCCTTGCTAACTGTGCAATTGGATACATGTTCGGTCCTGTTATGGGATTCATGTGCGGAGGACTTGGTGATATAGTCCAGTATATCATTAAGCCAACCGGTCCTTATTTCCCGGGCTGGACATTAAGTGCTGCTTTAGCTGGACTTATCTATGGTTTATTTTTCTATGACTGCAATATCAAAATTTCCAAAAAAAAAATAACAGGTGAAAAACGCAGCCTTTTAGAGATTATAGATTTCAAATTCCTTATTAGAGTTGTGCTTGCCCTTACTATTGATACACTTCTTGTAAATGTTCTTCTTGGAACATACTGGTGCAGCATAATGTACGGCAAAGGATTTATGTTTTATCTTACAATGAGATTTACCAAAAATCTTATCCAGCTGCCTATCAACATTTTCTTAACTTACAATGTTATAGGAATCGTTAAAGTAATTAATAATAAAATATATAAAAACGAATAAACAAAACGCAGGATATAGTGACTAACTCCCATATATCCTGCGTTTTTTGATTTATCATTGCTTACTGCGTATTTAATCCGCTCTCCTGCTAATCTTTGCATGGCTTCAATTATTGGTATTGAACTCTTATGAAACAATATATCCTAAAAAAGTGAGATTTTCCCTGTTTATACCCTCTTATAAATAATTGGTTCATCATATCCAAAAGTTCTTTTTCCGTTAACTTCCATGCTTTCAGATACTTCCAGGCAGCTATCAGAAAACTTTTCCCAAAGCTTAAATGTCATTACCGGTGAAAACTGGCTTATGCTGCCTCCCTCCCAGATTCCACTCTTTTCATGATAAAGTGCGGGTGTAAACTTTTCAGATTTTTTCAGTTCAGCATAATCAACATTCTTCATAGAATTATATGAAAATGTATTCTTGTCTTCTCCTGCTGGAATTTCATATGAAGAAAGAACAATTCCGTCGTCAGTTTCCATAATAAGGAAAATATGTGGTGATGCATGGCGTTTTCCATTGGTTTCATAATAACTTTCTTCAACAACAAATTTCCCATTAAAATCCTTAGGAATGTTTTTTATTTTATCATTACATATAGTATTGATGTGTTCTGCATAAGGATATATTTTTCCTGCCTTCTGCATCATATCAAACTGTTCTTTGTTATCAAAATGTCCTGTCATCATTCCTATAAATTTATCAAGTTTCATCTTATTTTTGCCTCCATCTTTAAATTTTATATAATTAATTTCGATGATTCACTACTCCATACCATCCTTAAGCCATTTGGCAATATTGGTGAAATCTATCTTAAGATTATCATCATATATATTCACCGGAACTGGCTTGTCAAATCCATAAATAACAGGATACACATCACTCTCGAAGAAATACACCAGAACCTTCTCCTGCATGTAATCAACTATCCAGTATTCTCGCACCCCTGCTTCAATATACTTGGATAACTTCAAAGTGTAGTCCTTTTTCTTAGTAGATGGAGAAATTACTTCTACAAGAAAATCCGGTGCACCATATACACCAAAACGCTGAATCTTAGAAGAATCACATACAATGCCGACATCTGGCTGAACCATAGTCTTTTCATCACAATCAAGCTGTACATCTACTGGTGCAATAAAAGGACGACAGTTACCACCATTCTCCACAATAAAATTAGCAATCTGACGATGAATCTCTCCTCCAATTGACTGATGTCCAAAGGTTGGTGAAGCCATATCATAGAAATATCCATCAATCAGCTCAACCCTCTGTTCATCAGGCAAGGTACGGTAATCATCTACAGTATAACTTCCGTTCCTCTCATATCTGTTGTATACATGCTCTCTTACCTCAAGCGGTTCTTCAAAAAAATGCTCCAAAGCCAGAAGCGTATCGTATCTTGGATTCACCGTCTCCCCGGAAAAAATCTTCTGCACAGTACCTAATGGTACACCTGATAAATTGGCAATCTGTGCATATGTATAACCCTTTTCCTTCTTCATGTTATGCACTTCCATATTTTAACCGTTTTATGATTGAAATAAGAACATTTACCGATAAATTATCCGACATAACCACATTTGACATGATAACACTGTAATGAAATTATCAAGATGATTGCCAGAGATGGAAAGATTTAATCTTTCTGAGAAGGACGCTGAGCAGACTATCTGAAAAGATGACAAGCGACGCGCCGACAACTACCACTACTATACAAACCGTATGTTAGGCGCTGCTGGCAACTTTGATATTACACTGAATACTGAACTTGGCTCTGATTATATTTTTTCTCTTCCAACCAGTTCTCCCCAATCATATTCCCCATCAAGCATCAGATCACCGTTAAATTCCATTGCCCGTTCTTCCAGTGATTTATGTTTATTACTAGTTGTTAATTTGTCATATAAAATAATCTCTTTTCCTGTATTTAAAAGCGAAAGATTCGCATTCACACAATCTTTAATATTTCGCAAAAACTCCAATCCCCCTATACATATAAAAAGGCTCTGCCTCACATCAGCAGAGCCTCTGACATTTTCCTTCAAAACCTATGGTTTCTAGCCAGATTGTGGTAAATGTCAAACCCGTATAAAGCTCATAAGGCACTGCTCTCTGGCACAACACCTTACTTCTTAGCTTGGCAGGTACTCAAGTTACCTATCTTTAATATTATATTACCTATCTTCAAGAAATATGTCAATTACAAATATTTTATTTTACTAAAAATTTATAATTTGTATTTTAAAAATCAAAATCCCATCTTCTTAAGTCCCGCAACAACCTGCACATAAAATTCCCGAACATCAAATCCTTTAATGTTCTCCCTGTTAAGATCTATCATATCACCATGCGATATGCCTCTTTTGCCGCTGACAGTAAGAAACTGATAGTTCTGTCCCCATCTAAAGGATTCTTCTCCAACAAGTCCGTCATTAGGTCCGTCAAAATATTTCACCAGTGGATATGTAAAATTAAGTGGAAATCTTCCCGAAGCCGGATGGTTTAGTTTAGAACCAACTGACTGATAATAAATGTCTGGATTATCCTTTATTTCATTGTTGAATTCACTGCATTTTTCTGATGTAAGGTCATATACGGCAGCAAGAAAATCAGGGTTAATGTCTCCAAGTTTAGCCGCTCCCGCGTTATATGTATTGGCAACCATCTGCTGCTGTTTTTCAGGAATTTTGCCAAGAAGGTAATCAGCAAACTGACAGCCCCTGTGTGGTGTATTTATCGTTGTAAGAGAAGCCACATAAGGTGCAATATCTGTAAGCGCTAACGCTGCCCTCATGTCAAGTCCTCCTTTTGAATGAGCAATTACATTTACTTTCTCACAACCTGTCTCTCTTATAATCTGATGAATCCTTTCTGCCAGCTCTTTAGCACTGTCTCGCACAGCCGCAGCACTGTTATGATTTCCATAGTAAATCACTGCACCATTAGCCTCAAGCTCTGCCGGTATTCTTCCCCAGTAATTAAGATGTTCAAAATCCCTGAAAAATACGCCATGCACCATAAGAACAGGATATTTCGTACTGCATATCCGCTGTTCTTTGCGCTGCAGATTTCTCTTAGCACGCATTTTCTCCATGCGGACTTCCTCACCAACTGTCTTTATAATAATATGAAGCATGACAAGATGTGCAACAGGTATCCATCCGCACACGATTCCAAGCACTCTCCATCTGATTCCAAGCTGCTCAGATGTCGCATACACCATAATAATTCCTATCCAGAATATTATGCTTTCCACAAGAATTCCTATCCCTGCCCGTATAAGCCAGTAAACTGGAGCTTTTACTATTCCTGCCGGACCACCAAACCATTTTTCATAACAGCCTGTAAACCCTAATATCAGATATATTGATAATATTACTGTCGTCCAGCAGAATATTTTCAGCATAATTCTGCCAAAGTTACATACTTTAATTCTCCCCATAATTAATCTCCCCTATTGTTTTTCTCAACTTTCTTGCCGCCGAACTCACCGGGTGTCTACTGTCATAGACAAGACATATATTTCTCTTCGGAATATTATCCTTAAGAGATATCTTCACAATCTCTTTCTTATCAATCGATTCCTGCGCCATTGTCTCTGGTAAGAATGCAAGTCCTAATTCACATTTTACAAGAGGAAGTATCTGGTCTGTTGTCGCAGCCTCCGTATCAGGCTCTAATTCAACCCCATGTGACATAAATAAATCCTTATAGAATCTGAATGTCATAGTCTCTCTGCCAAGGCATATCAGTGGATAATCCGTCAATTCTCTTATTGATAATTCCTGACTTCCCAATGCTGTAAATGTAGTTCCTCCGACAAGTATTTCCTGAAAAGAATGCAGCACCACCGTCTTTAGTGATGAATCTGCGTACACAGGTGATGATACCACTGCAAAGTCTACCAGTCCATTTTTTACTGCATCAACCGCCTCCGGCGTTGAATGATTATATATCTTAAGCCGGATTCCGGGATTGACCATGTGAAATGATTTTAACTTATCAAGAAGAAATATATTAAGCGCAGTCTCACTTGCCCCTATGGAAATACTGCCATGTGAAAGACTTGCACTGTCCGCAAGCTCTTCTTCTGCTGCCATAAGCTGTGTCATAGCCGCTGTAACCCTTATATACAGTTTTTCCCCCTCTGGTGTAAGCTGTATTCCCCGGTTATTTCTTACAAACAGTGTTGAATTAATCTGCTGTTCCAGACAGTTCATTGCCCTTGTAACATTAGGCTGGCTGCTTCCTAACGCCTGAGCGGCTTTCGTAAAATTCTTGTACCTGGCTACATAATAAAATATCTTGTAATACTCAAAATTAACGTCCATAACTTATCACTCCGTAATATCTGACATATCATATTGTTATAGCATTTATATCAATTATAGTTTTTACTTATTTCTACCACAATAGTATAATCTAGCCGAAAATGAAAAACAAGAAGGAGCTGATGATTATGAAAGAAAAAACTATCTTTCCAAGAGAAGAAAAATCTGAGGTTTTATTTGATAAAATTCTAAATGACCCATGGGCTTATAATAAACTTTTCCAGACATTCTGTAACAATCTGTTTTGCAATGATGATTCTGAAGCAATACTTTCTCCGCTTCAATTCACAGAAGCATTATTCAACTGCTATTCTAATAAAGACTTATCTGCATTTCTTATGGCTATCACGCAAAATACCATGTTTGATTTACTGAGAAATTCATTTCTTATTCCATACCGCTTCAACGCTGATGGAAAGCAGAATCCCATAATTATGACCGACGATAAAGGTATGCTTCTTCCAGAATTTGCTGATTCTGTTCACGAAAAAGACTATCAGCATTTTTATAACATTTATAAGAACCTTGATAATAATAAAAATATGTTTCTTGCCGAGGCTTACAGATACAGTCACACATATGGTGATGACCCGTCTGTAGTTGAGCAGCAGATTCTTGAGAGAAGCACTGGTATACTGCTTATCCGCGAACTGCCTGACACTGTCAGAATGAAGGAAACCGAGGCAGAGGCCTATAGTGCTGTATGGGATCTTATGCTTGAGCTTGAGAAGAATCTTCCAATGGCATATATATTCTATGGTCAGGATTCATTCGTTGAACACAATGAACATTTTGATGAACTTGGAATTTTCCTTCCTAATTCTATATTCTTACGAAACCTTGAACACCATGTTAAGAAAGCAGAGGCGATTATATATGCCAAGGACTAATTACATTGACATTATGGAAAAAAATCATATGGAAATTCCGTGGCACGACTATACGAATGCCGACAGCAATGCATTAATTGCTAATGCAGACCTTATAGAAAAAGCCTCCGTTATCGGTCGTGTAGGTCTGATTATGCTATCATGCGGCACTGGTGCATGGCGTGTCCGTACATCTATGAATAAGCTATCCAAGGAACTTGGAGTAACCTGTACCGTGGATGTTGGCCTTATGTCTATTGAATTTAACTGCTTTGATGGTAATGACTGCGTATCACAGTCGTTAAGCATTGCCAATACCGGTGTTAATACCTCCAAGCTTTACAGAATGGAACAGTTTGTCGACAATTTCCCTAATGAAGAGGCCCACCTTACAGGTGAAATGATTCATAAAAGGCTTGATGAAATTGAACAGATACATACCCTGTATTCACCGGTAAAGCTTGGACTTGCCGCCGCTCTTGCATGTTGCGGATTCACATTTCTGCTTGGCGGCGGTCCTATAGAGATGCTTTTCGCATTCATTGCAGCCGGAACAGGTAATCTTATAAGGACAAAGCTTATTAAACATCATTTTACACTATTCATGAATATAGCAGTTTCTATATCTGCATCATGCCTTATATATGCAATTCTGCTTAAACTTGCTATTCTGATGTTTAATATCCCTTTTGTACATGAAGCCGGATACATATGTTCCATGCTTTTCATAATACCGGGATTTCCTTTCATCACCAGCGGCATTGACCTTGCAAAGCTCGACCTGCGATCAGGTATTGAAAGGCTGACATATTCAATAATTATTGTACTGGTTGCTACTGTGTTTGCATGGATTATGGCTTTATTACTACATTTACAGCCAGAAGAATTTACAACATTACATATTGGAAAAATGTTACATCTGATATTAAGACTTGTTGCCAGCTTCTGCGGTGTGTTCGGATTCTCTATTATGTTTAACAGTTCCGTTCCAATGGCGGCAATGGCGGCTCTTATCGGTTGTATTGCCAATACCCTGCGTCTTGAACTGGTTGATTTTACAGGCATGCCTGCCGCTGCTGCCGCATTTATTGGTGCTGCCACTGCAGGACTCCTTGCCTCATTTATTAAAAATTATAATGGATATCCTAGAATATCACTTACAGTTCCTTCCATAGTTATTATGGTACCCGGACTTTATTTATACCGTGCAATATACAATTTCGGCATAATGTCCCTGACAGAAGCAGTCTCATGGTTTACATCAGCAATTCTGATAATTGTTGCACTTCCGCTCGGACTTATATTTGCCAGAATTCTTACGGACCGCACATTCCGTTATTGCACTTAATATTAACTATACATTTATATAAGGAGGAATTATTATTATGCTTACTTCTGTAACAGGTATTAACTGGGGCGACGAGGGCAAAGGTCGTGTAATTGATCTTCTTGCTGAAAATGCAGATATAGTCGTCAGGTATCAGGGCGGCAATAACGCCGGTCACACCGTTGTAACTAATCAGGGAAAATTCGTTCTTAATCTACTGCCATCAGGAATTCTTCACCCAGATGTAATATGCATTCTTGGTGATGGCATGGTTGTTGACCTTGAACATCTTGCCAATGAAATAAAACAGATTGAAGACAGAGGAATACAGATTAATCCAAAACATTTGAAATTATCTAAAAAAGCTACAATATCTATGCCATGGCACAGGATACAGGATGAACTTGAAGAAAACAGACTGGAACGAACCGGCTCTGCTTTCGGTTCTACAAGACGAGGCATAGCATATGCCTACAGTGACAAATACAGAAAAAAAACTCTGCGTCTCGGCGACCTGCTTCACTTAGATGATACAGCTGTACAGGCAAGACTAAAAACTATTCTTGAATCCAAGAACCTTGAGCTTGCCGGCTGCTATCATCAGGAGCCTATGTCATATCCGGCACTTCTTGACTGGTGCAGGGAACAGGCTGAAAGGTTCAGCAAATACATATGCGATACAGGCACATTTATAGACAAAGCATTATCCTGTGGTAAAAAAGTTATTCTTGAGGCACAGCTGGGTGCATTAAGAGATATTGATTACGGTATCTTCCCTTACACATCAAGTTCATCAACCATATCAGCCTATGGTCCTATAGGTGCAGGAATCCCTGGAAGACACGCTGACCATGTTGTTGGCGTGCTTAAAGCTTATTCTACATGCGTTGGTGCAGGCCCATTTGTTGCTGAAAATGCTGTTTCAGAAAAATGGCAGCAGGACTTAAGAGAAGCCGGAGGTGAATTCGGTGCTGCAACAGGCCGTCCTCGCCGTGTTGGTCCTTTTGATGCAGTCGCAAGCAGATACGGACTCAGATGCCAGCATGCAGACAAAATCGCACTAACCAAGCTTGATGTATTAAGCTCTATGAAAGAAATTCCTATAATTACAGGCTACAATGACCCAAACGGCTCTCTGGTTGAATTTGACCCAACTGATAACCTTGATTCATGCACTCCTGTTATATACAAAGTTCCCGGCTGGGAAGAGGACATCTCCCATTGCAGGACATTTGACGAGCTTCCTGCTAATGCCAGAAATTACATTAAAACGATTGAGGATATGCTTCATGCAGAAATCAACTTTATATCTGTCGGTGCTAAGAGAGATGAATATTTATTAAAAGGAGAGTGGCTATGAGACATCTGATAACCCCTTTGGATCTTTCCGTTGAAGAAACTATGAATATATTAGATCTTGCGGAGCGGATATCCATTGGACCACAATTATATAAGCATGTTGCCGATGGCAGACAGCTTGCTACACTTTTTTACGAACCAAGTACAAGAACGCGTCTATCTTTTGAATCCGCTATGTTAAGTCTTGGAGGACAGACACTGGGCTTTTCCAGCGCAACACAATCAAGTGCTTCTAAAGGTGAAACCGTTGCTGACACTGTAAGAGTTGTAAGCTGCTATGCAGATATAATTGCGATGAGACATCCAAAAGAAGGTGCTCCTCTGCAGGCATCAATATATTCACGCATTCCTATAATAAACGCAGGAGACGGCGGTCATGCACACCCTACGCAGACACTCATTGATATGATGACTATAAGACAACGTAAAGGAAGGCTTAATAACCTGACTATCGGTTTCTGTGGCGACCTGAAATTCGGACGGACAGTACACTCCCTTGTCAGTAGCCTTACCCGTTTCTCTGATAATAAATTCTACTTCATATCTCCCGAAGAATTACGGATTCCGGATTATCTGAGAGACGATGTATTAAATCCATCTAATTCAACTTATGAGGAAGTGTCAAGCCTTGAAGATACTCTTCCTAAACTTGATGTTCTGTACATGACAAGAGTACAGAAAGAAAGATTTTTCAATGAAGAAGAATATCTCCGTTTAAAAGATGTCTACATTCTTGACGAAGAAAAGTTAAAGCTGGCTGATAAAGATATGCCTGTTCTTCATCCTCTGCCACGAGTCGATGAGATTTCCCTTGATGTCGATGACGATCCAAGAGCTGCATATTTTGACCAGGTCCAGAATGGTAAATATATAAGAATGGCACTAATCATGGCATTGCTTGGTATTACTGATCCGGTAACCGGCAGAACAGTTCTTGATACACACAGCCTATAACTAAACATTCCATATGAAAACTGCCATCCGCTAAACTTAATGTTAAACGGACGGCAGTTTTATGTTTTTATATATTTATCCCCAGACTTCTTTCGGTTCTGCGTTATGCTCTCCTGTCCTTAAAACATCCGGCATATGCATAACCGACAATCTGTCCATTGTCAACTGCCTTGATATATGGATATCTGTCTGAAATATTCACAATTCTTTGTCTGAATTCTTCTACAGAAGGCACATCATATTCAAATGTTATCGCTGTATACTTAACATATGGTGCATATATATCGAGAAGTTCCTCTGCATCTTCAATTGTTACATTCTGAATTTCCATAATTTTCTCTCACTGTTTCAAGATTAGTTATCAATGCATATATTACTCTTCCATATCGTCCATTCTCAACAATTCTTCCATGGTCAAACACCTGTATATGACCGCCATCTGCTTTCTGCATATAAAAATGCGTATAACCATTAGTATGTCCTTCATCTATCTGCTTCCATATATCAGCTATAACAGCTTCCCGTTCATCCACTCTAATGATATTACGGAAACTTCTTTTTGTATATACAAGCAGTTCATCCATGTTCTTACAGCCTGCAAATCTGATAAATTCACGGTTTGCAAAAAGAATTTCATCATCATTCTTATCTGCTTTGTATATGATAAATGCTCCTGGAAGATTTTCAGAAACATCTTTAAGTGCAAAACCAAGCTGTGTACGAATATCCTTTCTGAGTCCGTTCTTATATGCCATGCAGCCATTCTTTCCACGAAGTTTCACCTCATAAAGTGCAGTATCAGCACAACGCATGAGCTTTGATGGTTTGTCAGCATGAACCGGATATTCAGCATATCCAACTGATATAGTGAACTGATGCTCTTCACCTTCATATTTAAATGACCGTTTTAACTTTGTGAATTCCTCCAGTTTTTCCTTAACATCAGCACATGTACAATCTGGCAGGAAAATACAGAATTCATCACCACCGTTTCGTCCTAAAAGCACATTTTTATCAAAAAACTTCTGCATTCCCTCGGACAATACCTTAAGTGCCACATCGCCATAAGCATGACCATACATATCATTGATAGTCTTAAAATCATCAATATCAAATTCTACTCCTACACAGTGATTATCCGGATTCTGCTTAAGATACCTTGTTACTCTTTCATCATATCCATGACGGTTATTTATTCCTGTCAAAGCATCTGTTATAGCCAGCTTCTTAAACTTCTTTCTGTGTTCGTCAAGCACAAGCAGAGCACATGTAAACCCTGTAAGAAGCAGTACAATAATAATTCCGCCTATTCCAACCGCATACAGATATATTCTTTCAGACTGAGTCTTATATGGCATTATATCAAGCTTCCACTTGCTGTCTCCTATATCAAATGTATACGAAACAGGATTCTTTAACTCTTCTTCCGAGCCATACACTTCTTCAAATTCAGACTCCCACGGAAAAGCAGTTTTATATAATGTATAATTATAACCAAAATCTGAAAGTGCTTTCATTGAATCAGCAAAAATCTCAGGAACACGGATTATAACTATTGTAAATCCCCAGAAATCTTCATGTCCGTTTTCTTCAATGTATACAGGTTTTCTTACAGCTATACCATATTCTCACTGCTTTAATTGAAATGGTCCCTGCATTGTAACAACTTTATTATCTCTTCCATAACGGCATATTTCACCACGATCTTTATCATTTAACAGATCAATCTTTCCCGCATCATTACCTTCCTGAGGATAAATATCTGTCACAACACCATCTGGTGCAATCTGTATACTCTGAACAGAATCTGTCATCATCTCCTCTGCTATCTCATAGAATTTATTAAGCTGTACATCATCACTTATAATTATCTGTCTTAATGTGTCCGAAACGCCTATGCCTTTCATAATATCTGCCTTCATACGCTCGGCATAAGTCATTGCGTTAAGATTCGCCATTGTCCTGTTCTGCTTATTCTGTTCGTTATTTATGCTGCATACAATACCTGCCACAGCACTCATTCCGATTATAAATACAACTAGTGGAATAATAATATTTTTCTTTATAAAATGCATCTCATTCACTCCAAACTGCTGATTTGTAAATATTTGTTTATTATATCACCTTAAATGTTATTCTGCATTAAAAATGACGCAGGAATTTCCTGCGTCATTGCATATGTCCTTATATGAAACCGCTTTATATATTAAGGAAATCTTTTCTATAATCCACCTTAAAGAATTCTGCAAGCTTAATCATATCTTCGTCTTTTATTGTATTCTTTCTCTCAAGTCCAGCTGTAAGCATATATATCTGTGCAGCTTTTTCAACAGTTTCAATAAGTCCAAATGTCTCATCAAGAGTTTTTCCAGCACCATATATTCCATGCATTGCCCATATAACAAGTCTGAATTCTTTCATTTTTTCTGCTGTTGCCTCGCCTATTTCATTAGTTCCGCAAAGCATCCATGGGAGAATACCTACACCATCCGGGAACACAACTATACACTCTGTACACATTTCCCAAAGTGTATGCGTAAATTTCTTCTCGTCAAGTTCATGAACATAATTCATGGCAAGTGTGTTAGTTGGATGTGAATGTATAACAACTCTGTTATCTTTATCAACAGAAAGTCTTGCCATATGACTCATAAGATGCGCTGGTAATTCGCTTGTGAATTTTCCTCCATCCTTATATCCCCATAATAACTGCGCTGTTGTTCCATCTTCAGCTATTCTTATTATTCCAAGATTATTCTCTGGATCTGTCTTTACATTTTTAAAGTACTTACCTGTACCGGTTACTATAAATATTCTGCCAATAAGTGCATCTGCTTTGAAACCCGTCGGAATCTCTCTTAACACATGATTAATATCAAGATATTGTGCAACTTCTTCTTCATCAAGCATATAGCTGATATTACCACCATTTCTTTCGTCCCAGCCAAGACGATACATATTAGCTGTAGTATCACACATTTCTTTAACAAAAGGTGCTGTTAATATATCTTTCATTATCGTGCCTCCAATACTTTCTTTTCGTAATCCATAACCTCACTGACATAATCAGCTGCCACATTTTCTCTATTAAGATATTCCTGCCATATATCTCCAAATGGCATAATCTTTAATTCTTCCTGTGCTGCCATAAGTTCTGTGAACCTTCCTTCGTTCTGAAGATTGCGAAGTGATTCTGGCTCTAACAATGCATACAAAAGAGCTTTCTGAACACTTCTCATTCCGGTTATCCATGCAGATATTCTGTTAATTGATGCATCGAAATAGTCAGTTGCTATAAATACCTTGTCAAGCGCATCTGCTCTGACAATTTCTTTAGCAATCTCTCTGGTTTCGTCATCATATAAAACTACATGATCGCTGTCCCATCTTACAGGTCTTGTAATATGTAATGCTAAGTGGTCATTGAATAAAAGCATTGATGATACCTTATCTGACACAACCTCTGTAGGATGATAGTGTCCATTATCCATAAGTGGGGTTATGCCTGCTCTTGCTACATAATTCATGCAGAATTCAGACGAACCAACTGTGTATGATTCAACGCCTATGCCAAATACTTTAGATTCAAGACACACAAACACCTTGCTCTTATCATATGGAATTGAAAGAATTTCATCTAAAGATTCTTTAAATCTCCTTCTTGGTCCAAGTCTGTCTGCCGGAATATCCTTATAGCCATCCGGAATCCATATGTTCATTACACATGGCTGTCCTGTTTCATTAGCAAAATATTCTGATATCTCAATACATCTCTTGCCATGTTCAATCCAGAATTTTCTTACTTCTTCATCTGGTGAGGATAATGTAAGTCCATCTTTAACCATTCTATGTGAGAAAAATGTTGGATTAAAATCAATTCCCATATTGTATTTCTTAGCAAATTCTACCCATCTGGTAAAATGTTTTGGTTTAATTGAATCCCTGTCTGAACCGTCATCTATAATGGCATAACTGGCATGAAGGTTTAGCTTCTTCTTTCCAGGTACAAGTGTCAATACTTTGCTTATATCCTGCATAAGCTGCTCAGGAGTAGCTGCTCTTCCCGGATAATTTCCAGTAGTCTGTATACCACCTGACAGACTTTCTCTGCTGTCAAAACCAATTACATCATCTCCCTGCCAGCAATGCATTGATACCGGCACATTTTTTAATCTTTCTAATGCAGCCTCAGTATCAACTCCTATACTCTGATATATCTTTCTTGCTGATTCATATCGTTCATTAGTCATATATAGCATTATCCTCCTTATATAATCTGAAATTTATTATCTTTTCTGCTCAAATCGTTTAATATCAAAGGAATCTCTTACACACGCTCTTGCTTCCTTCAAATTCTTAAACACACTATCTGCTATCATCTGCGCCATAATATTTCCAATAGCAGTAGCCTCTGCTGGTCCCGCTACTACTGTTTTCCCAGTCGAATCAGCCGTAAGCTGATTAAGATATCCAGCATTAGCACCTCCACCTATTACATATATTGCATCATATGTAATGTCCAGATTCTTTTCTATCTGCATAACTGTATCTGCATAACTGTCAGCCAGACTCTTATATACAACTGCTGCAATCTCTCCGGCTGTGTCAGGTATAATCAAATCATTATTATTGCAGTATGATTTGATTGCCTCTGTCATATTCTCTGGTGCAAGAAAGCATTTATTATTAACATCTATCCTTGATGTTATATAGTCTGTCTCCTCTGCTTCCTTACAAAGCTCTGCAAATGTATATCTGTCTTCAAATTCATGCTTTACAGATTGTATAATCCAGAGTCCCATAATATTCTTCAAATATCTAAATCTATAATCGTATCCACCTTCATTGGTAAAATTACATACCTGACTTTTCTCATCACATCTTGCCTTTAGAAGTTCTGTCCCCATCAGTGACCATGTTCCAGAACTTAAATACAAAACATTATCTGCTACTGTTGGAATAGCCATAACTGCGGATGCTGTATCATGACTTGCACACATAACAACCCTTGTATTGTATCCAACAATCTTCTTAATACCATCAGTTAATTCTCCCAGTATTGTTCCCGGCTGCTTAAGCTCCATAAACATATTTCTGTTGATTCCAAGCATATCAATCAGTTCATAATCCCATTGTTTAGTTTCCGGATTAACAAGCTGTGTTGATGTTGCATTGGTATATTCCGATGCTTTAACCCCCGTAAGAAGAAACTGAAAATAATCTGGAAGCATAATAAATGTCTTCGCATCCTTTAACTGTTCAGGTCTTATAAATTTATCCGACATGAGCTGGTAAATTGTATTAAACTTCTGTTTCTGAATACCTGTTCTCTTATATAATTCTTTTTCGGATATCACCTTATAAACTTCTTCATCCATTCCATCTGTACGTTCATCCCTGTATCCATATACATTTCCTATGCATTTGTCATTATCATCAAGAAGAACATAATCAACAGCCCATGTGTCAATCGACATGCTTACTGGAATTTTCCCGAGTTCTTTACATTTTTTCATTCCTTCAATAATATTGGCAAACAAGCTGTCAACATCCCATAACTTGTTGCCATTATCATTAATCATGCCATTATCAAAACGATATACCTCTTCTATTGTCATTCTGCCGTTGTCCATGGATGCAAGAATATGTCTTCCACTTGAAGCCCCAATATCAACGGCAAGGTAATATACCGGTTTCATACAATCTTACCTCCTGTATTAAATTCATGTATTAATCAAGATGAAAAACACACCTTAAATTATCACTCACAGGACTGTCGTCTGGATTAACCCTCATAAGAGGCGCCATATATTTCCACCACTTTCTGTTGATCTCCGTGTCTGCTGACTGTGCCCACTTTTCTTCATCTTCAATCTCTATATATCCATATAATATGTTAGTTTCATCATCTAGAAATATAGAATAATTATGTCCGCCATATTCGTGTATCATTGCCTTCATTTCAGGCCATAATTCATTGTGACGCTTTTCATATTCATCAGCACATCCAGCTTTAAGATACATTTTAAATGCTTTTCTTATCATTCTGTAATGCCTCCACTAAAGCCAGTATTGTAAGTGACTGTCCATATGCCATAGGCGCTATAAGTATGTTCTTATAATGCTCTGCATCATATCCCATACCAGTTCCTCCAGATACATTAAGCACTGTTCCATCTGAATCAATATTTTTAAGTATTGCATTTATCGCTTTGTCAGCAACATCTATATAAGAATCATCAAGTATTCCCATTCTGATTCCCTTTAATATACCGGCTGTAATTGCAGCACTTCCGGATACTTCTTCATAACTTGATGAATCTGTAAGTACTGTATGCCATAATCCGCTTTTACTCTGGAGCTTCTTAAGAGCAGCTGTCTGGGCTTTATAAGCATCTATTATTATCTCTTTAACACCACTGTTAAGTGTTCCCTTAAACATATCAACATAATCAAGAATTCCTAATGTGAACCAACTATTCCCTCTGCACCAGAATATACCACCGAAATTATTCATTTCATTAAATGTCCAGCCATGATAAAACAATCCTGTCTTGTTGTCGCAAAGATACTTTATATGCATAAGTACCTGATGTATTGACTCATTTATCCAATCCTGACGATTATACTTCTGACCCATTTTATTAAGGAATAAAACTGTCATAAACAGAGTATCTATCCACATTTCATTCTCATTGAGTCTTACTCCCTGTCTGTCTCCATTCGCACTTGTAACATGCTGGAATCCACGTTCCTTTGTTCTTGGAAGGCAGTTCATAAGCCACTCTGCCCATTTGATACACAGTTCCTCGAACTGTGTATCATTGTAATAGTTATTTAACTCAACAAGAGTAAGTAACGGTGTTGTTGTGTTGATATTCTTTGATGGAAGACCTTCTGCTATATTTTCTTTAAACCATTTGTAAAGAAATTCTCTATACTCATCATTGCCATTAATCTGCATTATCTTAAGCAATCCATATAAACCGACCCCCTGTGGCCAGTCCCACTCTTTAATTCCAAAGTCTCTTTTAAAGAAGCCTATTGACTCGCCGCCTTTTTCCAGCTCTTCATCATTATCAGGTCTGCCAAGATTCATAAGCTTATCAATTACAAGATTAAGCTTATTCTCAATTTCTTTCTTGTCAGGTTTTTTATTGTTCATATATATGTCCTCCGTTTTTATCTTATTTTTATCCCAACAATCCAAATACTGTTGGCAGCCACATACTAAGCTGTGGTACAAATGTTACAAAAAGAAGTGCGACCAAAATTGCTACAAAGAATGGCACCAGTTTCTTAATTACCTCTTCTACCTGAAGATGCGATATACTACAACCTACAAATAATACGCTTCCTACAGGTGGTGTAATTGTTCCAATTGAAAGGTTCATAACCATCATTACACCAAACTGAATAGGATTCATACCTAATGCCTTAACTACAGGAAGGAATATAGGTGTGAATATAAGTAACGCCGGAGCCATATCCATAAATGTTCCTACAATCAGAAGTATCAGGTTAATAATTAACAGAATAACAATCTTATTATCAGACACACCCAGTAATGCTGCACTTATAGCCTGTGGAAGACCAGTGAATGACAATACGAATGACAATACTGATGAAGCTCCTATTATAAGCATAACAATTGCTGTCATAACTGCTGTTTCTTTTAAAATTCTTGGAATATCTTTAATCCTAATGCTCTTATAAACAAACACAGCCAGTATAAATGCATACACAACAGCTACACCAGATGCTTCTGTCGGAGTAAAATATCCTGATAATATACCACCAATAATAATTACAATGAGGAAAAGACTTGGTATAGCATCCCAGATTGTCTTTAATACAACCTTAGCTGTAAGATGATCTCTCTTGATTACATATCCATGCTTTTTTCCATATACGAAAGCAACTACCATACACAGTAATGCCCATAATAATCCCGGAATCCAGCCAGCCATAAGTAATGCTGCAACTGAAACTCCACCACTTGCTGCTGAAAATACAATGAATGAAGCTGTTGGTGGAATTAACTGTCCTACTGGTGCTGAAGCAACATTTGCTGCTGCTGAAAATGCCCTGTCATATCCCTGTTCATTCTCAAGTGGCTGCATAACACCACCAATTGCTGTTGCTGCTGCAATACCTGAGCCTGATATAGAACCAAACATTGCGTTACCTGCAATGTTAGTCATTGCTAAAGAACCTGGAACCTTACCTAAAACAAGCATTGCCAGATTAATAAGCCTTTTTGCTATACCACCATTACTCATTAACAAACCTGCAAGTACAAAGAACGGAACTGCAAGTAATGTGAAGCTGTCAATACCTGTAACCATTTTCTGAGCTGATATAAACACACCAAAATGTGGTGTAAGAAACATAATTAATGTAACAAGTGATGCTGATATAATACTGAATGATACCGGAACACTAAATGCCAGTAATAAAAAGAATACTATTATCAATACAATTGCTGCCTGTATTTCCATATTGCCTCCTTCTGCATATATATGCATTATTCAATCTTAATTCTGTCTTAATTTCTTAAAATGATCTACAATCTTAAACACTCCGTAAATAACCATGAGAACTCCACATACCGGAACACATACATAATAGACCTGCATAGGAATCTGCATAGCTGGTGAGAGCTGTCCTGCTGCATTAGCAGTAACCATAATTCCACCAATAATCATTACTGAAACACTTAAAATCATAATAAGCACATCTATTGCAATCTGAGCAAGTGTTTCATTCTTTGGCTTGAACTTCTTAACTATAAGATTGATAGCCAAATGACTGTTTTGTCCATATGCGTAAGGAACGCCCATCATTGTCAGCCATATGAGCATATATCTTAATAATTCCTCTGTATATTTGCTTGGATTATGTAACACAAATCTTGTAATTACCTGCCAGCAGCATCCAAGTACCATACCGGCTACAAGCACCTCTAATATTATTTCAACTACTTTATTCAAATACTTCATGCTTTTCTCCTTTCTTCCTGCAAACCATGGGCTTATATGCATTAATCTGCATATTTCTGAATGTCATCATATAGCTTCTTATATGCTTCGCCCTTGTTATAGAAGTTGGCATGTATTGGCTGTACTGCCTCAATAAATGGTGTCTTATCTATATCCTTATATACATGCACGCCTTTACTTTCTGCATGTTCAATGGCATCCTCCATCATTCCATTATAAAGACTCTTAAAGTTATCATTTGTTTCCTCAAGTGCTTTTATAAGACTCTGTCTCTGTTTCTCTGACATCTTGTTCCATGTCTTAGTACTTATAATGAATATATCTGGTGAAAACTGATGCTCTGTATATGTATAAGACTTAACAAGATCTTCATGTCCATCAACAGTAAGAGCAAGTTCTGTGTTCTCTGCTCCATCAACGACACCCTGCTGTAATGACGCATATGTCTCTGATGCAGCCATAGGAACCGGTGTTCCTCCCATTTTCTCAATCATATCCATTGATGTTGAACTTGGCATTGAACGAATTTTCTTTCCACTAAGAACTGATGTATCTGTAACTGGAACATCATCTTTAAGATAGAAATTTCTTGCACCATTAGCATAATATCCAACAGCTATATATCCATCATCTGCTGTATCAGCAAATAATTCTTTAACTGCTTCACTTTTCTCCATCGCATTATAATAATGCTCCTGATTCTTAAACAGATAAGGAATTGCAAATATTGCATATCTGTCATCAAACTGACCTAATGTGTTAGAGCTTACTTTTGCCATATCAATAATTCCGGCTTTAACCATTTCTATTTCTTCTTTTTCTGTACCAAGAACACCACTGGCAAATATCTTAATATTTACCTCATCACCAGATTCTTTTGCGGCAAAATCTGATACCTTAGCAATTGAATCCGCTATTTCTGAACCCGCTGACTGATTATGTGCCAGCTGAAGAACTAATTTATCTGATGAATTAATCCCTTTAACCTTAATAAATGTTACTATTACAATAATGAGACACACTGCAACAAAAGCTGTGCCTATTATCTTTTTATAAGCTTTCATAACCTTCTCCTTTCTTATGAGACCCCTTTATTGTTGTTACTTTTTATTTTTGAAATCCGCGCGTATTTCAAGGCTTGTTTCATAAGCCATTTCTTATCTTGTAACTGGATTATATCACCGCAAAATAATACTTTTCTTGAACAATATTGCTATATATGTTTGATTTTTTAAATATATTGCTCTATACTTTTTAATTAATAATAATTAATTGTGAGGTATTGTATGGCAGATAATAAAATCACTTTTTTTGGCAAATGCGATGGAATATCCGTAGAACAGCTTATCCGTTATAGCCGGTTCAATATGAATGTGAAGCATTTTCACAACCAGTATGAGATATTCTACATAATTGAAGGAGAGCGCCAGTTTTTCTTCGATAACAAAAGCTATAATGCTTATGCTGGAGATATTGCAATACTTGATACCAATCTGGTTCATACTACATGCTCAATATCAGATGAGGATAAAGGCTACAACCGTGTTATTCTTTACATTGATTATGAAAAGATGTGTGATTTTGACAAAAAGTATCCTGGTCTTAATCTTGTTAATTACTTTCATAATAATTATGGCATATACCACCTCAATGAAGACCAGCGTATAGCATTTCTTAATCTATACAGGGATTTAAGACATGAATTAACCAAAAAGAACAGTGGATATCAGTCAAGGGTGGAAATTGCAACTATATACTGGCTGTATAAACTGCTCTCCCTGAAACATGACAGTACGCAGATACATGCTGTAATTAATAGCCCAAAAGAATTATCTGCCTCTAACATAAGTGCCTATCTTGAAGCTAACTACACAAAAGAGCTCGCCCTTGATACTATCTCAGACGAGCTCTTTATGAGCAAATATTATATGTGCCGCATATTTAAAGAATACACTGGATTTACTATCACCGAATATGTTAATACTCTCCGCATTAAGAAAGCCACCCAGATTCTCGAATCCTCTAATCTCAGTATATCAGATGTTGCTGCTGAGCTTGGTTTTGAAAGTGCGTCATATTTCGAAAGAATATTTAAAAAAATAATGACTGTAACCCCTTTAAAATACCGTAAAACTCACCAGTCTGTTACAATTGAACATGAAGAACTCAACACACTTGATGATTCTGATTATCTTGACTAATTTTACAATTTATTAATAAACCAAATATTATCTTCTCATACCCATACCACAACTCATTGATGAGTCATTGTCTGGTATTTCTGAGACATATCTTGCATTAAAGGCTGCATTGACTTCTGAAATCTCTTTCACCCCGTCAATGTAGTCTTTAAAATATGTCATCAGATCTATTCCGCTGCTCTCGCAGCCTTCTGTTTCTTCCCATTCCTTTATTAACTGGATTCTTTCTGATTTAGTTGTGTCTTTTATTAATGTGCTTTTCATTGTGTGTCTCCTTATCTTAAAATCTATCCTTTATAACTCAAATTATTATATACAGATGCATCTGGCATTGTTCTCATACTTGGTCCTACTACAACAAATGTGCCATGACTATTGTAATAGCTGTATCCTGATACCTGATATACAGGTGGATTGCCATATACAAAATCAGGTCCGGTTCCGCCATATGGATTACCACCACCATTTGCATTATTAACTGCAGTTTTCGCTGTATATCCTATATATGCCATTGCTCCCGTTAACGCAAATGGTAATAATGTAAGTAATATTACAATCGGATACATGGCTATATTTCTCATAGCAAGATAAAACTGACTCTTATGTGTTGCCCTGATTATAGCATATGTTATTACTGAAATTAATATTGCCGGAACAAGCACCGTTATTATTGAAATTTGTATATTAAAATAATATGCCGCTACAATTGGTGTCGCTTCTGCCATAGCCAGTGCAATATAATACATTACATTCATCACTCCTGATTTCCAGTTGTGGATTAACCATTTAATCTTAGATGATGACTTAACAACAAGCATAAAAATAATAAATATAACTAATAATGGCGGAAACACTATCATTAGAATAAACATCAAAATTTTTATTATATATCTTGAATTATCAGCAAACTCTTTATCCTTAATTTTCTTGTTTTCAAATTTTTCTTTTTCTTCATCCGTTAAATGATTATATATACTCATCAGCTTTTTTCTTGTTCTTCTTTATTTTTCGTATACTTGCAATTCCAATTACCAACAAAAAAGTAAATGCAACAGCAGCACCAAAAGCTTCTCCTCCATTTGGAATATAGGGTCCGATTGCCGCAAATAAAAAAGTCATAAAAAATATAATATGATATTTTATATCAGATTTTTTCTTTCCTTCTGCTATAATAGGGATAATTACTCTATCCTGACCTTTTTCTTCCTGCTTATATCTTACTTTTTGTTCTGGTACTGGTTTTTGTACATGTATTTCATTTTCATTCTTTGACACTCTTTTTAACTTATTAATAAATGCTTTTCCAACTGATGACTTAAACACATCTCCTTTTTTATTCACGGCATCCAAAACATTTTTGGCATCCTCTGGATTATTAATATCATATTTTTGTTTAATCTTAAGAATAACCTGCAATTCAACTTTTGCCCGCTCATATTCCTGCTGCGTATCAAATGTAAACCCACCCAGTGAATATTTTTTATCTTCCATAATCTGTGCTTCATCTGCGAAGCTGCCTTGTTCGTAAATGTAAGCGCCACAATAGATGATGGCTCAACGAACAGTTCTGTTATAAGATATGCTATTCTATATGTAAGTACAAATGTTTTTCCCGAACCTGGAACTGACGCAACCCTTATGTTGCCTTCTGTCTGTGTTATTGCCTCTGTCTGTTCCTTCGTTGCCTTTTTTTCAATCAGATAATCCAAGAAACTACGCATATTCTCAGATAAATCGTCCCTTGAACCTTCTGCATTTACAATTACCTTTGTTGCTTCATCACCAAGTGTCAAGGAGTGGTCCTGTTCACAGATATTGTTAAATGTGTAGATTGGAAGATTTTTACCAAAGACATCTTTCAGACATATAAATATAACATATGTCTTCTTAATATGAGTTATTATCATTACTAGATAATACTAATATAATTACACTATTATATTACCACATTTATATGAATATTGATATCAATAATCTTATATAGTATATGAATAGTTTGTTATCTAATCTGTCTCTGGTATGATAATGTAATATGTAATTCCATTAATGTGAATTAATTGAATCAAATGCATTAAAAAGTTCTGAAAACGCATTCAAATCTAAAAATCTGAGGTCGACAATGTCGCTAATACGACAGACAGTATCATCAATTCTGAATATACAAATGATCTCTTGGGAATAAGAACCTCATCAATTACTGTAAAATCAATACATTCTTTAGGTATTTTTCCAACAGGGGGATAGAAACATTTGACTTCATCAGTATCAAATGAAATACTTGCAATGTAATCATTTAAGGATATAAAGGGTGTATTTTCAATGCAATATGGTAGATTATAATTAATAGATAAGAACTTATGTGTTAAATCCAGATAGGATTTAATAATAAAGAAGTGATTAACTTGAAATTTCCAGTGAAGTTTTATCTATGAAATTTCATAAAAATGCAATTTTATGAAATTTATATCACAATATATTTTCATTATAATTTGAAAAAGTGAAAATTCTATGCTAAAATAACATTAGAAATTTCATTTTCCGTTTTTCGGAGGAAAGGAAACAATCATGACAAATAGAGCTGGAACATTTGTAAGTAATCTATCAGGCGAAATGGCTTATGAATCTTTTCGCCCGGCTCCTCTTCCACCCAATCCTCCTATTGAGGTATCTGGAGAGCTTCTTACGAAACTTATTGATGCTAATAAGAAAATAGCAACACTTGAAGGATTATCATCTCGTATACCTAACATGGGGCTTTTCGTTTCCATGTATGTTAGAAAAGAAGCACTTCTTTCTTCGCAGATTGAAGGCACACAGTGTACTCTTGAGGATATCTTGAATCCTCTTATTGAAAATAACACTAATAGAGATGTTTCTGATGTTGTCAACTATATTCGTGCAACTGAATTTGCACTTGAGCGACTAAAAACATTGCCTCTGTGCAACCGTTTAATTAAAGAGACTCACGCAGTTCTTTTGGAAAGTGCGCGAGGACAGGAAAAAAATCCTGGGGAATTCCGATATTCGCAAAACTGGATTGGCGGACAGGGAAGTACTCTTAAGAATGCCAGATATATTCCACCAAACCCAGAAGATATGTTAACTGCCATGTCTGATCTTGAAAAGTATATAAATAGTGATGATACCCTCGATCCATTGATTCAGGCAGCCTTAATTCACTACCAGTTTGAAACCACACACCCATTTCTTGATGGCAATGGACGTGTAGGACGACTACTCATTACACTTTTCTTGATGGAAAAAGGTATTTTGTCAACTCCGGCACTTTATATTTCATATTACCTAAAGATGAATCGTATAGAATATTATGATCGTATGACTCAGGTACGACGTACTGGTGATTATGAGCAATGGATTTCTTTTTTCCTTCAGGCATTTGCAGATTCTGCGGAGGATGCAATCCATACAATTGACCGACTTACTGAATTACATGATAAAAACTTAAAGTTATTTGATGCTTTAACAAAGAGACAGCGTACCAGCGCCCTTAAAGTATTTGCCTATTTGGAATCTAATCCTATTATTGATATTCAAAAAACTGCTACAGCACTTGAAATGTCGTATAATACTGTGGCAAAGGTAGTTTCCATCCTGATTGATGATGGAATATTGGAGCAAACAGATAAATCTGGAAAGGCTAAGATTTATTCATATATAGAATATCTTAATATCCTTCGTAAGTACACCTAAAAGGTAAGCATAAAACAGATGACATTTAATTAGAATTTTTTATAATGAGAAAAATGCCCACCATCATCATATTTAATGGTAGTCCTTACTAATGCAGATACCACAACCTGATCACATTCCTTTGTTACATAGAATAGTTTTCCATTTGGCAAAGGAATAGCTTCAGTTTCCAAATAAAAGCCCAATAGATTTCGGACTTTATTAAAAACTGTTGCTGATGGGAAATAAGCCTGATGGGTGGTATCTTCTTTGAATTTGTAATCTTCAAGTTTTAAAATGCCTGATAATTCAAAAAAGATATCCTTTTGGGATTTTCCCTGAATAGTTTTGTCCATAGACAACCTCCTTTTCTAGCCTTTGGCTTAATAATTTTCTATATAATCAGCATGGATTTAAGCAATAAAAAAGCACGGAAAAATCCGTGCTAATATATGCTGAATAAATAGCTCCTGATTTGTATGTCACAAGTCCATACAAATGACAAATTCTCAACAAGAGAATAAATAAGAATTACTGATATAATATGAAGTTATCATTGGTATAAACTAAACGCAAGAATATAATGATATTTTAGTATGATACATAATAAATGTATTAATTGATGTTTCTCATATACATAGTTTTGCGTCCGACTCCGGTTTTAATAATAGCTCCTTCTTCTACAAGTTTTTTAGTGCAGATTTAACAGAGGAACTGCTAAGGCTAGGACATGAAAGTAAGGCATCCTGTTTTGAAAACTTTCCAAGCGTATTTTCTGTGAATGACTTTACAATGTCGTAAGCACTGGTCTTCTTTCCAGTTTTTGTTGCGTGTTTCTCCCAAACGTTACATCTTTCTCCCAATTATAATATATTTTGTGAGAAAAACAAAAGAAACGGGAGTAACATTTTACTATCTTATATATTTTCCACTTAAATTTGATTTATTTATTGTCTTCATTATTCTGTTCATGAAAGTTGAAGATACACCATTTTTGGAGGGGCATTCAACAGCAATGCAGGGCAAGGGAAACTCTGAAAAGAATGATTCCTTATTCCCTTTTACTCCCTTTGCACTAAAACCCAAGTGCTTTGCTGCTTTAATTACACCATATGCATTAGTTCCCTGTTTATCTGTTCCTGCAACTTCACAAATCTGGGTAATATCTATCTTGTAACCATTCTGTTTACAAATGGTCGCAAGACATGCGACACCACAATCAGTAATGTCGTGCTGTTTTATACAATAATATCTCATCATTTCCTCTATTTTATATTTTTATAACAACGCATCATCCTATTACTAACATTAGCAAAGCCATAAAAATACTCAACACTAAATTTACAATAACAAATATACTAGTGTATTTCTCTTGGTATCGTTTTAAATCACTAATTTTCTCTTTCTCTCGATCAGTCATTCTCCATGTTGCTGGAAATAACGCTGCAATTGAAAAAATTATAAATAATAAAATTGCAACAAAGGACAAAGTAATTACTACACCCATATCTCCATCACAAAAAAGTCCTTTATATATACTAGATGCCAGAATCAATACAAAACATACAATTTCTAAGCATTTTTGCCAAATATTAAACTTGCCTTCCATTTTTATCACCTCTTTTTTTCTAGTGTACCACATAAATATTACTAACACCATATCATTTTTTATTAATAATTTAGTCTAGTTGAACGATACACCATTTTTGGAGGGGCATTCAACCACTATATTTAGTGCAATGTTTTATTTATTTTCTAAACATAGATAAGTGCTCTGTTACAAAGCATATTATAGCATAATATGACTGTTTGTTCCAACTATTTTTTCCTGATAATCCGGTTCACCCGTCACCAAATATATATTATTATATTGCTTCTCTGTTAAGCGTAAAAGTCTCACCGTTCCGGTTTTAGGTGCATATTCTTCTATTCGTCTGAAATGTTTTTCGGATGCTTTCCGGTTTTTCACTATCCGCATATACACTTCCGGTGCAATTCGCAAATAGCCATCTTTATGTAAAAACTTTCTAAGCTTTGTATACTCTGTTTTGGTTCCCCATTTCTCTGTCGGACTAAGAATAAAAGTAATCTCATTCCGTAATCCCCTCCATACTTTCAAAATGTACTTGTCCATATAATAAATCCTCCAGTATAATATATTCACACATACGTCACAGTTCTCCGATTGCCACATTCTGTTATATCTTGTTATCAGATTTTCTTGCCCTTGTGTTTACCCTTATCAGCTTCCAAGGGAAGAATAAAACAGTGTGAAATCGTATAATAAGTTAAGGTGAGCATTTTGCGATAAACCCTTTATTTTCAAGGCTTTTGGAGGATTTTATTAAAACCCTGTGGGGGTTAATAACCACTTATAAAATTGTGGTTTTCAAATTCAAATTTGGGGGAAAAAGCATGAAATAGGGCTTATTATATTCATAAATGTATATATTATGTAATTTTAAATAAACGATACTGTCTCTGTTAATGCTTTTCTGCTGTTATGATTAGGGAGAGGAGTAGTTGTTTTGTCAGCAACACCAAGATCAAGAAGCATTAATATTTCCTCATCTTCTGGTAAATTAAAAGCTTTTGCCAGTTCATCAGGATTAAAGAAGTTAATCCAGCAGCTGTCAACACCTTCATTGTATGCAGCTAACATAAGATGGGTTGCAACGATAGTTGCGTCTTCTATTCCAGAGTTTCTTTTATCTCCTAGGTAAGTGAACACATTATTTTTATTATAAGCAACAATTAGGACTGTAGGTGCGTTATATCGGCAAGGCGTTAATTTATCAATAGTCTCTAATGCACTTTCAGATTGTACAACATATATATGCTGTTCTTGAAGATTCTTTGCTGTAGGCGCTACTCTTCCAGCTTCCAAGATAGCATCTAATTTATCTTTTCCTATTTGTTCGCTGCTAAATTTTTTACATGAATATCTGTTTTTAATTACATCTGAAAATTCCATAAATAACCCTTCCTTTCAGTGAATTTTATCTTCGCTAATTATATCACTTATACAATAAAATCCCGCATTGTAATTATATTAAGTAATCATCATCTATCATTTGTTTATATTCTGAAAAGTCACCATCATTAAAATTATATCTGTATCTCACATCTTCATCGTCTACCACGCATCGAAGTATCATTGTATCATCTTCTATGTACAGATAATTTTCCGGATTCAAATAATTCTGTTTTAAAATTGCCTCAGATAAACGATATGCAATTACTGTTGAAACTTCAAAAATCTCTGAATTGGCTCCTTCTATTTCTGCTTATCATTCTTAATACTGTTTTATTTATCATGTCTTATTATCCTCCTTAAATCTTTTTCATCCAGTTATTCAGCCATTCTTCTGCGTTATTAATGTGCATGCCAACAATAACCACATATCCATATTTTTTTGCCATATCATGAAGATACTGTACACAATATTTATACAACTCCTGACTCATGCTTTTGTATGTGGTGTGTCTGCTCTGCAAAAGCCTGAAATATTCTATTAGAATAACATTATATTTATTATGCCCATTGTTATCTGATAAAAGTTCAACATCTCTATCATCTATAGCTTTAAAATGAATATTATCACATTGTGACTTAAATAATTTTAGAGCCTCATCACATATTTCATCAAAACTTCTTTCATCATTTTCTTTATCAGGTGAAAAAGCCTGTTCATACATATGTGTTTCTATTCCTTGTAATATATTGTTATGCACATCCTTACCAACCTGCCTATGAAAAATACTTATAATACCGTTAAAGCCTCTGACATAAATAATCTTTTAGCTAAGTCAGAAAAGAAAGAAAATGAACTTGTCATTCCTACTTTTCTGCAGTCAAGAATGAAAAAATAGGGGGGTTCCCCTATTTTTCCATTCTCTAACCTGCTTTAATTTTCAACATTTCCCAGCTCTGCCCGAAACATCAGTCTTCTCGTTCCCCTGATATTCTCAAACTGGATTTCATATGTCTGTGTAACCTTATCGACCTTAACAATCTCGCCAGTTCCAAATACCTTATGTCTGACTTTATCTCCAACCTCAAATACGGCCTTTGGCAGCATCTGCTCAGTCACACCTCTGATTAATACTCTGCTGTTGTTGATACAGTCAAGAAGATTAGTATCAATGTCACTTAAAAATGCTGATGGTCTTGCAGCGAAACGGCCATCTTTCTTTCTATAAGTGCTGAGGTAAAGCATATTCTTCGCCCTTGTCATCGCAACATACAATAATCTTCTTTCCTCTTCATATTCGTCTTCATTACGAAGCCTGCTGCTTGGAAACTGTCCTTCAACGAGTCCTGGTACAAATACTGTATCAAACTCAAGCCCTTTTGCTGTATGAATTGTCATTACTTTTACAACATTATACTCTCCGTCCTCATCTTGCGCTGAAAATAATGCAAAATGGCTTAACAGATCAGCCAGCTCAACCTTCTCCTGATTATCTTCCTCCAATGCCGTAATAGTCCTGATAAGCTCTGACACATTGTCAAGTCTGGTCTGGTCGATATCCTGCTCCAATGCCTGACGATATCCCATATCAAGACATTTGTTTACTATATCAGTACAGGTATAAGCAACATATGTATCATGCAATTCACTGATTGCCTTGTAATATTCTATCACATGTTTCTGTGTTATATCTCCATCTTCAATCTGCTTTCCAAGTGCCTTGAAAAGACTGCAGTTGTTCTGTGCTGCTGCATTTTTAAGCTTTTCAATAGACTTCTTACCAAAGCCCCTTCTCGGTCTGGATATAGTATACAGCAAATCCATGTCCGTAAGACTGTACACCATTCTCATGTATGAAAGCACCGTTCTTATCTCTTCGCTTTCATAGAATTTCGCACCGCTTAGTATCTTGTAAGGAACTTTTCTTTTTATAAATGCTTCCTCTAACGACCTTGTCTGTGAAGCAGCCCGCACCAATATAGTATGGTCGCTGTACTTCATATTCTTAGCGACATTATCAAGAATAGTATCAGCTATCCACAAAGACTCATTCTTCTCGGTGTCAGTTGCATTAAATACCGGCTTATGGCCATCTGGTCTGTTAGAAATCATCTGCTTTTCAAGCCTGTTCTGATTAGCAGATATAAGTGACTTAGCCACATTTACAATTTGAGGAGTACTCCTGAAATTCTCAGTAAGTGAATAATCCTGCACATTTTCATGTGTTTTGTCAAAATTAATCATGTATTCAGGGTCAGAACCGCGCCATGTATATATATTCTGGTCGTCATCACCTACCACAAACAGATTCTGATACAAACCACTTAGAATGTGAAGCAGCATGTCCTGTTTCATATTAACATCCTGATACTCGTCGCACAGTACATACTGGCACTTTTCCTGCCAGCGAATCCGCACATCTTCATTCCTGTTTAAAATATATAAAGTGAAATTAATAAGGTCTTCAAAGTCCAGAGCATAATTGTCACACTGTCTCTTAAGATAATTATAGAAAACCTTTTTATCCACATTTTTCTCGCTGGAAGCCCTTCTTTTAAGCTCTGTCTTATCAACGCCTGCCATAAGCTCAACATAGGACATATCCTGCTTGGTTATGTCTATATCACTCATTATCTTCTTCGCAGTATTGTCCTTGAGCGATATTCCCATATCCTCTGCCACGTCCTTTATCATCTCCAGCTCTGCCTTCTTATCAAGAATCGTGAATGTCTTGGGAAATGTCAGCCTGTGAATCTCCTCTTTAAGAAACATGTTACAATATCCGTGAAATGTTCCTGTAAAACAGTTGGCGTTATCACCAACAATATTCCTTAATCTATGCTTCATCTGCGAAGCTGCCTTGTTTGTAAATGTAAGCGCCACAATAGATGATGGCTCAACGAACAGTTCTGTTATAAGATATGCTATTCTATATGTAAGTACAAATGTTTTTCCCGAACCTGGAACTGACGCAACCCTTATGTTGCCTTCTGTCTGTGTTATTGCCTCTGTCTGTTCCTTCGTTGCTCTTTCTGGTATGTTCATAGTCCTCTTTACCTGTAAATATTTAGTATACCTTTGGTATCTCTCCATCAATTCCATACATTTGTTTAAATGTATCTATATCCCCAGTCTGCTTAATCAGCATTATCTCCTCTATCTTACCGGTATGGATATCCTGAAATCCAGCAACCTGCTCACCTGTGCATATGCTTGTTTTCAGTACCGGTTTCTTATTCATTTTATCATAGGATTGTGTGTGTTTCTTTTTAAATATGCTCATCATTTATAACTCCAAAGTCTGCCTGCTTGTATATATGGTGGTCACTCTGATGTTAAAAGTGACCACTTGTGACCACCTAGTGAACACTTAATCATAAAAGTGACCACATACTAGTCACTCTGATGTTAAAAGTAATTACTAATTTTTCTATTTTTTTGTTTTATAAAGAGTATTATTTCTTTCTCCTACTTTTTCTATCAAACCTGCTTTCATCATTTTATCTATTAGCTTTCTTGCTCCAGTTCTGGATTTATAATCATTATATAAATTTTGCAACAACCTCAAGCTCTTTTCTCTTAGGTCTTTCAGGTGGCTCCTGTCCCCTGTAGCCAACAGCAATAACAGACACAACATTTTCACTGTCTGGAATATTGAGCAATTCTCTTAACGCCTCACCATCTCTAATGCCCATTACCAAAGTATCAAGCCCCAGTTCAGCAGCTTTAAAAAGCAGATTCTCATTCTGCAGACCAAGGTCATAATAGCCCCAGCCGTCACCAGCCTCATTAACCGGGCTGCCTGTATTCTTATCGAAACCAACCATTCCCTTTACAAATGTTGTGACTATATATGCACCTGCTCCGTCTGAATTAGCCTGATTGAATTCCGGAAGACATTTTTCTCTAAGTTCTTTTACCGCATTTTCAGATAAAACACAGTAATATCTTGATGTCTGCAGATTCTTCCATGAAGGTGCATATGATGCTGCCTTAATAAGTTCCTCAAGCTGTTCCTTAGTAACCTTTCTCTCTGGATTATAATTTCTTATGCTTCTTCTTTTCTCCATTACTGCCTGTAATTCCATATGTATACCTCTTTTCTATGATTATAGTTACTAATGTTTCCGCTCAATCTACACATCATTATCTGCTTATCATAAAATGCCTCCTCTAAGTAAGTTCATATCCCTTTAACTGCTTTCTGTATGTTCTATACTCCGGACAGTATTTTTCAACCTCCGCCCAGAATTCTGCCGAATGATTCATATGCCTTCTGTGCGAAAGCTCATGCACGATTACATAATCCATCAGCTCCTGCGGCATATAATACAACTGGTAGTTGAAATTCACATTGCCTTTAGAGCTACAGCTTCCCCACCTTGTTTTCTGGTTACGGATAGTTATTCTTCCAACGCTCACATTCATCATATCGCAGTAAAACTGTACTCTTTTTTCAAATGTATCCTTTATATTATCAAGTTCCTGCTTCGACAGACATTCTACCCCCGGTGCACCTGTACCGCGTCTGTTATCTGATTTCTGTCTGACAAAATCCAGTTTCTGCCTGATCCATTCATCATGTTCTTCTATAAATCGGTTAATCTCTGCTGATGACATTCGCAATGGAGTTCTTACTATCACTTTCCCATCTGCATGAACCTCTATTCCTATTGTTCTTCTTCTGGATTTTATTACCTGTATGTTCATGATTCTACCTTGTAAATGCTTTATCTTCCCACAACCTTCTTAAGATATTCATTTTTCAGCTTATTCTGCTCTTCAAGCCTCTTATTTTCATCTTTTAAATGCTGTATATATTCCCGTGTCAGTTTAACGCCTCCACGAACCGCTATGTCTTCATGCTTTTCCATCTCATCAAGCCACTGGAATAATGACTTTTCCCTGATTTCGTTATATGTGTTATCTTCTCTGTTAAACATTTTCCGCCTCCTTGCACACATCAACCCAGCCCTTAGCCCGTGACGCGTCTTCCAACTCAGCAATTGTGAGCTTCACTGCAGAATGATCGTTGCCTGCTGCCGGATACACAATATTGAACTGTTTAAGGCTTTCATCAAGATATACATCAATGCCCGCATTAATGCCAAATGGACAGACTCCACCGGGAGCGTGTCCGATTATATTCTCAACCTCTTCAAATGGTATCATCTTTGCTTTTACATGAAATGTGTCTTTATATTTTCTGTTATCTATCTTCGCAGTTCCTTCTGTGATTATCAATACTGCCTTGTCGCCCTGAAGAAAAGACATTGTCTTGGCTATCCTTCCCGGCTCGACTCCAAGTGCCTCCGCTGCCATTGCAACCGTGGCCGTTGATTCACCAAGCTGTATTACATGCTCTCTGTATCCTGCTTTCTCCAGATATCCAAGTGCTTTTTCTAATGACATATAAACCCTGCCTTCTTTCCACATATTTTTAAACAGTTTCTATAATACCACACACGCGGCTTCCAATGGCATATATTCTTAAAATTTCATATTTAGCAATTGCTGATTAAATAAAAATCCCGCGACAGTCATACAACCGCCACGGGATTAAAATCATTTATTCATATGTGTGTTTCTTATGCTTACCAAAAGCTGCCTGTTCCTCGACACTGTGGTCTGCAACATTCATCTTCTGATGTACTTTCTTTTTCTTTAATGGATGCTTTGGATTCTTATCCATAACAATCGCTCCCTTTCTAATTCAATAATAAATGATTAGTCATTAGCCTTCAATAGCAATGTACTTCTTATTCTCAACTGCTTTAGCTTCTTTCTTAGGAACTGAAAGTCTTAAGATACCATCTTCATACTTAGCCTTGATATCTTCCTGTGTGACACCTTCACCTACATAGAAGCTACGGCTCATAGCACCAGCATATCTTTCCTTACGGATGTATTTACCTTTCTTATCCTTTTCATCCTTATCAAGTCCCTTAGCAGCACTTATTGTAAGGTAACCGTTATCAAGCTGTGCATTAATTTCATCCTTCTTAAATCCTGGAAGATCAATATCAACTTCATAACCTGTATCAGTTTCCTTAACATCAGTCTTCATTACATTATTTGCATGCTTACCATATAAAGCCTTGTCAACTTCAGGAAATCCGAAGTCCATCCAATCATCATTAAATAAATTCTCTCCAAAAATACTAGGCATCAACATAAGTCATTCCTCCTTTAACATATACCATTATCTTGTTACCTTGTTTCTTTGGAACCGGGATGTTTCAGTAACCTCTTGAGGTACTTTCCTTTACTTTCGTACCTCTTTTGGTTCCCTTCCTTTGTTCTTGGCTATGTTATATACCTTTTTATTAGCACTGTCAAGGGGTGAGTGCTAATTTTTTTTATTTTCCAATTATAAAATCCCGCAACCCCAGTATTTACATGGGATTGCGGAATTATAAAATATTTATAAACTATATTTTTTCAGTCGTTTCAAAAGAAAATTATATAATTCTTTATTAAGTTCTCCGTTCTTTTCCTCATCTTCCATATATTCAGGAAGCGGCATATTTGTATCACATTCTCCACATATATCAATACCTAAAACCTTCTGGTTTCTTATAATTATCCCAAGCATATGCTCTAATGTCCCAAGCTTCATATGTCCCTGACTCCAATTGGTTTCACTTATGCTTTCATCAAGAACATCCTTATCAATAGATATGTATACAGGAACTGATAAATCAATCTGGTTTGTTTTAGATTCCATTGCTTCGGCTCTTATCTCCTGTGCTGAATATGTTATAAGTTTATTACTTCTTAACCCAATCGCATTAATATCTTTCTTCTCTGGTCCCACTAGAATAAGCTGGCAAATATACGGATTGTCTTTAATCACCTTTCCTGCCCAGTCTCCGCAGCTTGTTAATCCTTCAATCATAGGTTTTTGCATATCGGTATGGTGATCAAATACAACTAAAGAAAACGGTTCCTTAATTCTGTCAGTCATTATCTTAGTAACATAATGGTAGTTACCCGAATCAAGAAAATGTATTCCATGAATTCCAACAGAATCAACTCTTTCACCTATCTGTTTTTCAGCTTCGTCTGATACATACATATCACATCCTGTAATATCAGTGCAGTCTATCCATGTAAGTGATGTTTTTTCCTTAGCAAATTCATCATCATATACACCTGTGAAATCAAGAATAAAATTGTTGTTTTTCTCTCTTTGCATTATACAATCACCTCAATGTATGTTACTTTTTCTCAAATTCCTCGCTTATCTTCTCCACAAGATTATTCTTTGCAAGTCCATAAGCAATCTTAACTGTATTATACACTGTTTTGTCCGTTGCTGCTCCATGTCCCTTAACAACCGGCTTCTTAACGCCTAGAAGAATTGCTCCGCCTTCATTGTTGTAATCAAACTTTGGCTCAAGTCTGCCAATAAATGCCTCTAGCTGTGCCTTTTGGGTATCAGATGCACCTGCTGCTGCCCTTCTTATATCATCAAACACAACCTTTGCTGTTCCCTCGATTGATTTAAGAAGCACATTCCCTGCAAATCCATCACATACAACAACATCTGCGTTGCCGTCTAACACTTCTTTGCCTTCAATATTACCTGTGAAATTAAAACCACATTTTTCTAAAAGCTCATGAGCTTCCTTAATAACATCACTTCCCTTTCCAGCTTCAATGCCATTAGAAAGTGTTGCAACTGTCGGATTCTCAATTCCGAGTGTCTTCATGTAAGCTACACCGAGTCTTGCAAAATCGACAAAACGGTCTGCCTTGCAGTCAATATTGGCACCGCAGTCAACTATACAGAATGGCTTGTCATTACGGCCATTAAGAACTACTGAAAGTGCCGGTCTTGTCGCATTTAACTTGCCAAGTATAAGGATAGAACTTATAAGCACAACTCCTGTTGCACCACATGTCACGAATCCACCGATATCCTCATTCATGCGGCACATTTTAAGTCCCTTGATTAAGGACGAATCAGTCTTATCGTGGTAAGCGTCAACCGGGTCATCATAATTAGTTATCTCCTGTGTGCAGTCCACTATCTCAAGCTGCGATTCATCATAAGTTACATTGGCAAGGAAATCCTCCAGCTCGGTCTTCCTTCCCATCAGATATACATACAAATCTTTATTCTCACTGATTGCCCTGATTGCACCCAAAACAAGCTCTGTCTGCGGCTTGTCAGCACCAAGCAAATCTACAACTATCTTTATCAAATCTCATCCTCCTTGTTTTACGAAGTAAAATCCGAGTCCATTGACGAGGAGAGGATTTAGCCCTCCTTCTGCTCCCTCCAGAAATTATCAAGCAGATTCTTATACACTGCCTCTGAAAATGGAGCTTTTGACAGCTTCTGCTTTGTCTCCTCTGACAAATGCTTTGTCGCAGCAAACTCTTTTCCAGCCGCCTCATACTTTGACAAATATCTGTCAAGTCTTGAACTTGCACCCAGTTCAATTAATGTCTTTAACTGTGGACATAAAATTGCTGTAAATCCATTTTTACCACATATGCACTCATATTCCTTAAGAAGCGAATCATAGACTGACTCTGACTCCGAATAAGCACATCCCGATATAAGAACCAATTTCTGTCCCGTCTTTGGATTTCTTATGCCGTGAAATGACTCGCCATTTTCAGGTGGCTTCTGTCCCCTGTAAGTACACATCATGCTTAAAAGTCTGTCTGTGAAAAGTTTCATCTGTCCCGGCATGCCGAAGAAATACAACGGATAACTTTCAATTATAATGTCTGCTTCTTCTATTCTTTTCTTAACTGCCGGCATGTCATCATTTTTGATAACACACTCGCCCTCAGTCCTTGCCCAGCATGAAAGACAGCCCATGCATGGAGTAACATTTAAGTCGGAGATATTAATTATCTCCGACTCGTATTCACCACCTTCGCACATTCCCTTTACAAATGCGTTGGTTACCGCCATTGTAGTGCTGGCACTCTTATGTGGACTTCCATTTAAAACTAATATCTTAGCCACGTCCAAATAATCCTCTTCTCTTTCTTGCAGGAGCCTGTGATACACCAAATAACTGTGCTGCTCCAGGAACCTCTCCTACTGCCTCACTGTATTCGCTGTAACGGCCTATTTTTCTGTATTTCTCATATCTGTCATCAAGAAGCTTATCAACCGGCTTCTTCTCTAACTGCTTTATTTCTTTTGAAAGGTCGTCAGCAAGCTTTTTCATAAAATGTGATGTTTCTTTCTCTTCTGAAAAATCTTCCGGTTCTTCAACAACCTTTTCTACGATACCCATTTTATTGAGGTCTGATGCTGTAAGCTTGAGATGTTCTGCTGCCTCTGGCGCTCTCTTAGGATCTTTAAATAGAATACTTGCACATGACTCAGGTGTGATTACTGAATAATATGCATTTTCAAGCATCCATACTTCATCCGCAACAGCAAGTGCAAGTGCACCGCCGCTCCCGCCTTCACCAATCATTACTGATATAATAGGTGTCTTAACATCTGTAAGCTCATACAGGTTGTTGGCAATTGCCTGTCCCTGTCCTCTTTCTTCTGCGCCCTTACCGCAGTTAGCACCCTGTGTATCAACAAAACAAATAACAGGTCTGTGGAACTTTTCAGCCTGCTTTATAAGTCTTAATGCTTTTCTGTATCCTTCTGGAAGAACGCAGCCAAAATTCCTTAAAAGTCTTTCGTTTAAATCTCTTCCTTTTTCAATTCCGATTACAGTTACAGGCTTTCCGTTAAGTCGTCCGATACCTCCAACAATGGCATGGTCGTCTGCAAAGCATCTGTCACCGTGAAGTTCTACAAAATCAGTTATTGTAGCATTTATATAATCCGATGCAGTTGCTCTGCCGCTCTTTCTTGTACGGCAGATTCTGTCATAAACACTTAAATTCTCGTTTGTCATGATTAATCTTTCTCCTTATATTGCAATGCAATACTGTTATGCACTTACTGTTTCTGCATGTATTGCAAGAATGTTAGCAAGATATGCCCTCTGTTCCTGTCTTGGCACGATATCATCTATAAATCCGTTCTTTAACTGGAACTCTGCGCTCTGGAAATTATCCGGAAGCACTTCACCTGTAACCTGCTCTACTACTCGCTTTCCTGCAAATCCAATCATTGCACCCGGTTCAGATATGATTATATCTCCAAGCATTGCAAAGCTTGCTGTAGCACCGCCCATTGTAGGGTCTGTTGTACATACAACATATAAGAGTCCTGCGTCACTATGTCTCTTGGCTGCTGCTGAAACCTTTGCCATCTGCATAAGTGACAGTGCACCCTCCTGCATTCTTGCACCACCTGAAACTGTATATCCGATAACCGGAAGTCTGTTCTTTGTAGCATATTCAAAAAGTGCTGTAATTCTGTCCCCAACAACTGTTCCCATAGAACCCATCATGAAGTTAGGCTCCATAATGAATATACATGTATCATTCCCACCGATAGTTCCTCTGCCGCATACAACGCCCTCTGTCTCACCGCTCTTTTCTCTGGCAGACTCATACTTTTCCTTGTATGATGGAAAATCAATAGGATCTGTAAATTCCTGATCATTAAACATTACATCAAACTTTTCTATAAGCATCTGAAGTCTGTTCTTTGCCGGCATACGATTTAGCTTCCCGCATAACGGGCATATGTAGTAATTCTTCTCCAAATCCTCTTTATTGATTTCTTCTTTACATTTGTTACATTTGACTGTCATTATTATTCTCCTGCCTTGATGTTCTCAATTGCTTCATTCAACGCATCAACTGTTGTAACTGTGTACATCTTTGCTTCTGGAAGTGTCTTCTTAACAAATCCTGTAAGTGTCTTTCCTGCTCCTACCTCGATAAATGTGTCTATTCCGTCAGCCCACATATTCTTTAATGTGTCCTCAAACCTTACACTTGAAGAAGCCTGAAGTGCTATTGTTTCTATAATCTGTGCTGTATCCTGTGGATAAGGCTTTCCTGTTCTGTTGGCATATATCTCTGTCTGTGGAGCATTAATTGTCATTGCCTTGAGTGCCTTCTCAAGTTCTTCACTTGCATCCTTCATATAAGGAGTATGGAATGCACCGCTTACTGCAAGCTTAACTGCCCTGCCGCCTTTTTCCTTGATTGCTTCACAGAATGCGTCTATCTCGTCAGCACTTCCTGCACATGAAATCTGTCCCGGACAATTGTAATTAACCGGCCAGATTTCCTTAAATTCCTTACAAGTCTCTTCAACAACTTCTGGAGCAAGCTTAAGTGCTGCTGCCATTCCGCCTGCATACTTTGTAGAAAGCTCACCCATCTTGGTTCCTCTGATAACTACCAGTTTAAATGCGTCCTCTATTGATAAAACTCCTGCGTATGCAAGTGCAGGAATCTCTCCAAGTGAAAATCCTGCTACAGCGTCAGCCTTAATTCCGGCATTTTTAAGTGCATTGGCAAATGCAAGGTCTGTAAGGAAAAGTGCCGGCTGTGTATTCTCTGTCTTGGTAAGCTCCTCGCCTTCTCCTTCAAAGCACACCTTAACTGTTCCCGGGCGGAGCGACTCCCCCAAATCATATAATTTCTTTGCATCAGAATCTGAATCGTATAGGTCTTTGCCCATTCCTACATACTGTGCACCCTGACCTGAAAATAATACTGCTATTTTTCCCATTACTTTATTCCTCCGTTCCATATATATCCTTACGGTCTACTGTTGTAAATGTCATGCTTCCCTTTGCGTACACATTGCCATCTACCTTAACTATTGCATCAAATGATGCGAGAACCTTATTGATTCTTGTAGCTGTAACTGTAATATCAAGTGTATCTCCTGGAATTACAGGCTTTACAAACTTGAATCCGTCTACTTTAAGAAGCACATATAACTTGCCCTCTTCCCTGCTCTTTCCACCATCATCGATTACAAGTGAACAGAGCTGGGCGCAGCTTTCAATTATAAGTACGCCCGGCATTATAGGAGCGTCAGGAAAATGTCCCATAAAATATGGTTCATTAATTGATACATTTTTAATACCTCTGGCACTTACATTAGGCTCAAGCTCTAACACTTTCTCAATCATCTGGAAAGGTGGGCGCTGTCCTATTCTTTTATTAATCTCAAATATGTTCATCATAATGATAATCCTCCATCAAGCACGATAACCTGACCTGTTACATATGAAAATGCGTCTGAGCAAAGTGATGATACAACATTTGCAACATCTTCTGCCTTTCCTAACTTATGCATTGGGATTGCGTCTAAATACTCTTTCTTCTTCTCTTCTGGAATTGCATCCAGCATCTCTGTCTCTATAAATCCCGGTGCTACTGCATTTACACGGATTCCGTAACCCGCAAGCTCCTTAGCCATTGTCTGTGTCATTGAATTAACAGCACCCTTTGTTGCACTGTATACAGACTGTCCCGGAAGTGCGAATTTCGAGCTGACTGATGACATGTTGATGATGACACCACTCTTCTTTCTGAACATTTTAAGTACTGCCTGCTGTGCGCAGTAGAAGTAACCCTTAACATTTAAGTCCATGCATGTATCAAGTGTATCCTTGTTGAGCATGAGAAGGTACTCATCTCTTACAATTCCCGCGTTGTTTACGAGTACATCTATTCCGCCAAGCTCCTTGCTTACATCTTTAACCATCTGCTTAACCTGATTAAGGTCTGAAACATCTGCTTTATATGTTATGGCTGTTCCGCCTGCTGCCACGATTTCATCAAGAACCTTCTGTGCCTGTTCCTCTGAATGGCTGTAATTGATGACTACGGCATATCCGTCTTTTGCCAGACGTATAGCACAAGCCTTTCCAATACCACGGGAAGCTCCTGTAACTAATGCTACTTTCATATATGTGTGTCCTTTCTTTAAGAAAATGTCAGTTCTTTGTCATGGGCATCTGCCCATGCTTCATTACTTGCTGAGTACGATTGCTGTGTATGAACCCCCTGCACCATATGCAGCCACAAGTACATTGTTTAACTTAGAAGCCTCTACATTAGTCTTAGAAACGCTTCCGTCTGCTGCAATGCTGTATGCTTCCTGTAAAGGTATCTTTCCTGCAAACATAAGTGCTGCGTGTGCTGCTGCTGTTGTTGCTGCTGCTGCTCTTGACTCACCAAGAACTTCCTTTAATTCTACAACCGGTTTTTCTGCCAGTTTGTCACCAAATACTGCTGTCAATCCCTTGATTTCTACATCATCGACAGCCTTCATTCCGTTTGCGAAACCAAATACTGCATCTATATCATCAATTGTCATTCCTGCGTCTGCTAATGCGTTATTAACTGCATTTGTAAGGCCTGCCTCTGAACCTGTAAGTGTTCCGAACTTAACATTTGAATGAGCCATTCCGTATCCTGCTGCATGGCAGTAGATTCTTGCACCACGCTCCCTGGCTGCCTTCTCATCCTCAATAAGAACTGAAGCACTGCCATCACTTAATACGAATCCATCATTTCCTGCAAATGGAGCTACAACTTTTTCAGATGTTACACCTAATTTACCGAAAAGCTCTGTCATTATGTCGCTGTTCTCATCAGAACCTGTGGCTAACATAGCATTTTCCTGTCCTGAACGGAGTACGCTCATTGCATATGCCATGCTTGCAAGACCAGACTGTGCACCGTTAGTAACTGTTACATTGTAGCCCTTGATTCCTGAGCAGATTGAAAGATATCCGCCTGCTGCATTGTATACAGTGTTAGGAAATTTGAATGCACTTCCTGAAGCATTGCCCTTCTCTGTAATCATGCTCTGGAAATCACAGCATGTTCCAAGTGCACCCTCTGACGTTCCCACAATTATTCCAATATCTGTTGCATTATCGTCTGTTACTGCATAATCAGCGTCCTTAAGTGCTTCCATGCCTGATACTGCCTGAAGCTGACTGAAATTATCAAGCTTTCTATAGAATGACATCTTAAGTCCAAGTGCATCATAATCTTCCTTGCCGACTGAACTTCTTAAATTAGCTTCTGTCAGAGCTTCGTTTTTTACTGCATTTGCAACATATGTATCTACACCGTTGCCGCTTGGTGTAACTACACCAATACCTGTGATAACAAGAGGCTTCTTCTCTTCCTTAACTGTCACATTGCCAGCCTCTTTGCTAAAGATAATACTTGCGTTATTACCGCCGAATGCAAATGAGTTGTTCATTACGCTTGTAAGCTCTTTTTTATGTGCCTTATTAGGGCAGAAATCTATCTTTCCGGCCTTTTCGGCAAGCTTATCCATATCCTCGTCCTTAAATCCGAGTGTTGGAACTACTGTATTAGTTGTAAGTGCCTTGATTGAAAATACTGCTTCAATTGCTCCTGCTGCACCGAGACAGTGTCCTGTCATAGCCTTTGTTGAGCTTACTGAAAGATTATTGTTCTCGCCGTCAAATATTGTATGTAATGATAAGAATTCTGCATCATCGTTCTTAGCTGTTCCTGTTCCATGTGCATTAACATATCCGATGTCCGATTTCTTCAATCCTGAATTCTTAATTGCTCTGTTAATAGCCTCCATCTGACCTTCTCCATCTGGTCTAGGAGCTGTGATATGGTGTGCGTCACTGCTGACACCAGCACCTAATACTTCACAATACATTTTTGCATTTCTTGCCTTAGCATGCTCGTAGCTTTCTACTACTACGACACCTGAACCTTCACCAAGTGTAATTCCTGTACATCTGTTGAATGGTGAACAGCCATCTGCGTCAAGTGCATGAAGTGATAAGAATCCGGCATATGGTACTGCTGCAAATGTGTCTGAACCACCTGCAAGTACTACATCTGCCTTACCTGCTCTGATAAGCTCGCATGCGTATGCAATACTGATTGTTCCGGCCGCACATGCATTTGCAATATTAGTAACAACGCCGCCTGCATGGCACTGACCTGCAACCTGAGGTGCTATTGATGAGATTGGCATCTTAGTTACATCACTTGCTTTCTTGCCATGCTCATAATAATCAGAAATGCTGACTGCACCACCAACACAGCTTCCAATTATAACCGAAGCTTTAGAGTCTCCTGCAAAATCATCAAGTCCTGCGTCCTTCATTGCCTCGCTTGCTGCCTTGATACAAAGCTGTGCTGAACGGTCTGCATCTTCGCTTCCCTCAAAATCTCCAAGTGTGTCGCACTTAACTTCTGCTGCAAGGTCTGCGTAACAGTCTGTTGTATCAAGTGTTGTTGTTTTATGTATTCCTGAAACCGAATTAATGGCATTATTCCATGCTTCATCTACTGAATTACCGATAGCACATATCATTCCAAGACCTGTAATGACTGCGCGATTATTATTCTCTGTCATAATTGCTCCTTTATTGTTATTTTCATAATTTCTTATAATACTTTTTTGGGGGGGGTGGAGTGTGTAGTTGTCTTTGTTTTGGACTTTGTGAGGCATGTTCTTGCTTGTTATGCCCAATCTTCCAGCTCTGGTGCGTCGGTTTGGACTTTTCAAGTCCCGTTTCTGCTTCTAACGTCCAATCTGCTCGCTCTGGTGCGTCGGTTTGGACTTTCCAAGTCTTGTTTCTGCCCACAACATCCAATCTGTCAATCACGTCACGCTGTTTTGGACTTTCAGGAATCCAATTCCACCAAAAAGTCCAATCCATCGACTCTAGCATTCCCGTTTGGACTTTGTAAGCAATATTCCAGCCTAAAAGTCCAATCCGTCAGCAACATCCAAGCAATCAACCACAACTTATATCCGTAACTAATACGGGTGCCAGAAAAGTCATCTGACACCCGCCACATTTTATATATTATGCATTTTCTTCGATATACTTAGCGATTGTCTCAATGCTGTAGAAGTGTTCTTTGCCAACACCTGTCATCTGAACACCGAATTCATCATCAACATAAGCAATGATTTCAAGCGAATCGATTGAATCAAGTCCGATTTCACCATCTCCGAAAAGCTGTGTATCAAACTCTAAAACATCTGCGTCAATTCCTAAATTCTCACATAAAAAGTCTTTTAACTTTGGCATAATTTCGTTAGTGCTCATTATAATATTCCATCCTTTTTCTTTAATCATATTGTGCGTCCACTAAGAAAAGCACCCACACATTATATATTTTTTTGTAAAAATTTGGCATAACAAAACCCGTGTAGTGTTCGAAAACGCTACACGGGTTCTATAATTGTACTAATTTCGGACATTTTCATTAAAGTGTCCAAATATTGTCACAAAAATATCCAGACATCATTCCCACCTTCCAAAATATCATCAACACCCTGCCCCACAATTCCACAACATTATCAGAACTTCCTAAGATACTCCACCATCATATCAATAACCGCACCGCTCTCTGGCATAAAAGGCTCAAACACACTGAACGCATGTGTAAGCTTTTTATTCTTAGGAAAAACTACCAGTTCATGCTCTCTTTCTGCTCTTGTCAGTGCCTTCTCAAAATCTGTTGTATATCTTCGTAAGAAATCATTATGGCTTGTCACGAGCCAGACTGGTGCAAGTGAGTTCAGCAGCTCCCTGTTTTCAGGATTAACATACTTTGCGAATGGAGTTTTCTTGTAATCCCTGCCATACAGATACTTTGGAAGAAAAAGTCCAATCTTATCAAATCTTGATGTATAGAACATTCCACTTATGAGCCCAAGCGCATTAATGCGAAGTCCTGAAGGAGTGACATTTGCTGCCCTCGCTATATTAGTGCTGTTCTGGATAGCATTGGCATATGTGATAAGGCATGCGCCGCCGCTGTCACCTGCCATATACACATGTGACGAATCGCCGCCATCTGCTGCCAGTCTCTCCTTTATATAATCCATTGCCATGAAAACATCGGCAATCTGGTCATATATAAGACAGTCTGGAATCAGCCTGTACTCTATGCTGTATACAAGAAATCCCTTCTTGCAAAGCAGTGCACAGAAATATCTGTTAAACTCCTTATTACCAATAATAAGACCTCCACCATGAACATTAATAATTACAGGAAGAATCTTTTCCTGTGAATCTTCCGGTCTGTATATGTCAAGCAGATGTGCTTTAATTCCATCATCAGCATATGCAATGTCAGTACTGCATATTACGCCTTCTGGAAATGTTAATCCTGCATCTCTTCCTGCACATGAATCTTCAAAATCTTTCCTCTGCCTATAAAACTGTTTCGTTAAAATATTCCCCATTGATGTACTCCCGACAATTACTTCTTCATATTAGATATAATAAGGTCAAGCTGACCCTCAAATAATTTCTCGATTCTTTCAACGGTATCCTTGATTTCATCAACAGTCTTGGTTTTTTCTTCTTTAATAATCCATCTTATAAGCAATCCAAATATAGCTTCTTCATAGAAACTGCATATAATCTCAACATCCTTAATAGAAAGTATGTATCCTTCAGACATTTTTCTAATCTGCAAAAGTGCCAGATAATGAATTCGTGTCTTTACATATTTTTCCAGCCACTCTCTTCCTCTTGCATCAAAAAGATTAGCCCATACTTTCCTATGGATTATACTATATTCAATAAATCTCATAAGAACCTTGTCCATTTCACCATTGTACTCTTCATTGAATTCATCAATCTTTGCCTGGACAACACCATCCAATACATCATATATATCAGAAAAATGATAGTAAAATGTGCTCCTCGTAATACCACATTCATCGGCTATATCTTTAACTGTGATTTTCTTCAGTGATTTTTTTTCAGCAAGTTCAAGTGTACACTTCATTATTGCTTTTCTTGTCAACTGCGACATGTAAATCTCCCCGTTCACTTATATTTGCCTGCATATTGTAGCATATTTAATGTTGAAAGTCACTTTTTACTTAATTATATTACTTATTATAAACATTTTTATTAATGAATATTTTATGACACATTTTCAACAAGGCTGTTGTATCTGATTCTCTTAGTAAGCATAAGATATCTTTTAGGTGTCATTCCGCAATATGTCTTAAAATCTCTTATAAACTGCGGCTGGTCATAATACCCAAGATTAACAGCTGCTTCCGTCATATTATCCACATTGCCATAATTAAGGAATTCCAGACTTCTCTGAAACTGTATTATCTTGCAGAATACCTTAGGGGAAAAACCCATCTGCTCAATAAAAATCTTATTAATATATCTTTCTGTATATCCAACTGTGTCAGCCATTTCTGAAATTCTCATCAAGCCTCCTGAATTATATGCCAGCTCTTTAACTGCCATAAGTATCTCCATCTTACCAAATGGCTTTTCCTGTCTCATCTCCAGTTTAGTATATTCTTCAAGAAAATAATTAATTCTGTCTTTGAATATCTTCTTTTTTTCCATCCCACTTACAAATGTTCCATTATTATCAAGAAGTATATCTTCCAGATAGAATCTGCAGTCAACAAGATCCCGCAATGTCACATTGAGTCCAACCGGCATTCTTCCAGGCATGAATCTTACTCCAAAATACTCTTTCTTTCCCTGCCACTCTACATCTAATGCTTTAATAGGACTACCAATTGCATAAGCATTCATTCCATTTTCTCCATATTCGAAAAGCATATCCACACAACTGTCAGGAACTGTAGTTATTTCCTTTGTTTTTTCAAGTCTGAATGTGTAGAAATGTGATATTCCCTGATTCAGATATATTTCCTGCTTAAAATCCTGCGTCTCCAATACAAGAAAAGGCTGGGTTGGTCTTAATTTGTCTGTTTTATACTCCATAGTGCCTCCTCTTTTCCCCTACATTTAAGCCAACGACAAGTTTGGACTTTTAGCAGATATATAACCCCACCAAAAGTCCAAGCCATATTACTTATATTTTAGCCTTAAATCTATCATATCGCAATGCATTTATATCTATAGATGTTTTTCCATCCACTATTAAATCTGCCAGTTCATGACCAATTGCGGGTGCTATTCCAAAACCGTGGCCACAAAATCCTGTTGCAAGAACAAGCCCCGGAACCTCTGATACATTTCCTAAAACAGGAACACCATCTTTCATCTGGTCAGCCCAGCCTGCCCACGTCCTTACTATCTTGGCATCCGCAAGATCTGGAAAATATTTCATAATACCTCTGCATATACAAGGAGCGGTAATACTGCTGCATATCGGAGTTCCATTATCCTTATTGACGGCCTCATAACCTGATGAACCACCAAATACGAATGAACCATGCTTTGTCTGATGTCCATAAAAATCAGCTTCTGCTGTTCCTAACATCTGGTCAAACATATGTGGTTCAGCTTCTGTTACAAGCGCCTCTATAAGTACTCTGCTCATTGGCACATCTATTCCTACTGTACCAAGAATTTCTTTACTTTCATATCCGGCTGCTACAACGACTGTATCTGCTTCATATATATTATTAGGTGTGATAACCTGTCTTAATCTGCCTTTTATCTTCTTTAATTCTATTACCTTTTCGCCCGTAATAAATCTTACTCCAAGCTTTCTTGCTGTCTTATAGAAGCCTAATGTTGTTGTAAGCGGATTGGCATGACCATCTGTTGGGCACCAGCTTGCACATGTTACCTCATCTGACAGATAAGGATTAATACGGCGTACTTCATCTCCATCTATCATTCTTACATCAAGTCCCACCTTGACAGCCCTTTCGGTAAGCCCTTCAAGGATCTGTTTATGTTTGTCATTCTTTCCAAGTCTTAAATTTCCATCCTGATGATATTCACAGTCAACTTCAAGTTCCTCTGATAGTGATGGCCACAGGTTCTTTATTCCGTACATGACAAGAGGAAGTTCTCTCGGGTCTCGTCCTGACTGGCGGACACCTCCGCCATTTCTTGACGAGCCACCATTTCCAATATGGTCGCCGCCTTCAAGAACAATTACATCAGTGCCTTTCTTTGCCAGATAATAGGCTATAGCATTACCTATAATTCCGCCACCTATAATAATTACATCTGCTGTATTTGCCATAATTACACCTCCTTGTTGTCCTCTGCTTCATTACCAAGAATTCTCATTTCTGTAGGTCTCATTGGTGCTCTGCTTGTTGCCGGTTCAAGTGTTGCAGGTGATACTCCTAATTCCCTTGCAACAATTCCCTTAACAAGCTTTGCACAGGTCTGTCCCTGACATAGTCCCATTCCTGTTCTTAAATATCTTCTTATTTCTGTCATTGTCCACATCCCCTCATGAACAGCTTTTCTTATCTCACCCTTTGTAATCTCTTCACAGCGGCAGATGAGCATATCGTCATCTGGTGCCGGAACGAATTCTCCTATATCCCTTGAACGGTCATTTACTTCATGCATATTCAATCCTCCTTATTTTGCGTAGCAAAATCCAGCCCCTGGTGAGGGGAGGATTACGCCTCTTTCTTGAAAAATCTTGCCTTCATAACATATTCTGAAGGAACTTTTATAGTAAGCAGATTGGTTTTATCAAATGCCGGTGAAGACTTCACACTGATAACCTCTGCCGCACATACCTTCTGTCCATTACGTCCAAGAGCTATTCCTCTGTCACCCGTCTTTGGCAAAGGTAAGAACTCATACGGCATCGTAACACTTGCAAAGCCTTCTTCATATGTTTCGTCAACAAGGAAAATTGCCTGACCTGAACATGAAGCCACGCACATTCCACAACCAACGCATGTTGCACTTTCATCAACAGCCGGAAGTGAAGTAATCTTTTCTCCTATCTTGATACATTTCTTAGGACATGCATCCTGACATGGATTACAAGGTATATTCTGGGTACATTCCATTACCGGATGAACTCCCGGCTTTCTTGTCACACCTGGAAATCTCTCAATCTCATCATCTGCAACATATCCTTTAGCAAGAAGTGTTGTAGAAATATCGATTCCTTCCTCTGTTTTTTCTATAAGCTTACCTCTGTTCTTTGGTGCAAACATTCCCTGTCTTAAACCATCAAGTGCTACATCAAGATTCTTTAAATTCTCATCTAATTCTGTTTTATCTATGTATCCCAGATACTCAGCTGCTGCGATTCCTGCCATACGTCCCTCAATCATAGCTGAACTTGCCTCTTCAATTCCTGAAACATCTCCCGCAACGAATACCCCCGGAATAGAAGTTCTTCCATATTCATCACATATAGGAACCTGTCCTCCACGCTTTGGATTATCCTCCATCTTACAGCCTGACATTTTAAGAAGCTGTGACATAGGTGAAAGTCCAACGGCCAGACATATTGTGTCTACATCAAAATGTTTTTCTGTACCTGGTATGAATTTGAAAGATGAATCAACCTCTGCTATTGTTACTCCAGTAACATGGTCATCTCCTTCTGCTTTTACTATCGTATATGACAGATAAAATGGGACTCCTGTACGTGCTACCTTTGCTGCATGCACTCCATATCCGCCAATTCTTGGTGCAGCATCAACAAGTGCCACAACCTCACAGCCACACTGTATAAGCTGATAACTTACAACAAGTCCTACATTTCCTGAGCCAAGCATAAGAATTCTGCTCCCTGGCTTAACTCCATGAAGATTCATCATTGTCTGTGCTGCTCCTGCACCAATAACCCCCGGCAATGTCCAGCCTGGAAATGTAACCATATTTTCTGCTGCGCCTGTAGCAATTATTATTGAATCTCCTTTAAAATGATGTATCTCATCGCCGATTCTTACTGTAATCTCTTTGTCCTGATACATTCCACAGACTGTTGCATTAAGAACAACCTTAACTCCTGCTGCATCTGCTTCCTTTAATAAATCTTCACCTATCTTAAAACCCCTTATCTTAGCCTTATGCTCCTTAGAACCAAAAAATTTATGTATCTGCTTAAAAAGCTGTCCTCCCGGTTTTTCATTTTCATCAAATACAACTACTTCAAGTCCTCTCTTAGCTGCCTCTATTGCTGCTGATAACCCCGACGGACCTGCACCAACTATAATAAGATCAAATCGCTTCATATCCACACTTCCTTTCATCTACTGCTCTTCAAATGGTTTGTCACTCACTCCATACTGTGTCTGGACCTTCATACCCTCCTCTAAAGGAGTAACACAAGTCCTGATATTTGGTTTTCCATTAACAACCATTACACAGTCTGTACATCTTCCTATCGCACAGAATATTCCTCTTGGCTTATGCTCTTTCTTTGTATATCTGTGTATCATAACTCCCTGTGCTTTAAGAGCCGCTGCAATTGGTTCTCCCTCATAGCCTGTCAGTTCTTTTCCATCAAAATAAAATGTTACAAGCCTTCCTTTTTCTTGTTTTCCCAATATTGGATGTTCTTCAATTCTTGCTCCCATAACTACCATCCTTTCTACATCTCTTTCTGGCTGCCCGCAATCTGTCCGATATACAGGAAAAGCGCCCAGCCAGCGGATTCCGCTGTACTGGGCGCCTTTGCCTTAACAATTGTATGCTTTGAATTGTACGACCTCATTTATATTATAAATTGTAAAAATCAGAACTAAACTGTGCCAAAATCTATATACATAAACAAGTGCTGCTGATTGTAATATGTTCGTAAAATTTTTTATTTACCTGACTATCAAAATAAATTTACATAAATTTCATGCATTCTTTTCCATAATGTGCTAGACAAATGTATTAAAAGGTGTTACTTTCTTATAGGACTAAAGGACTATTTATATTCGGATTTATTATTCGGATATAAAGCATTTATGAAAGGAAAATTAATGAACAAGTACGGACATGTAACCGTAACCAAAAGACTTACCCCTAAGCTTAAGAAAAGACATGATTTTGCTTTAAGACTTGGAAGTATTATGCCGGATATTCTTCTGCATACATATATTAAGGGACATACATGGGATTCTTCCTACAATAAAGTTTCAAGAAGGCTGCAGCGTCTTGAAAGACATGGCAGAATGAACTGTTTTTCTTTTTTGTCTTTAGGCTATGCCTTACATTACATAGAAGATTACTTTACATTTCCACATAACTCATGGTATCCAGAACCGATGTCTGAGCATGTGTTATATGAAATTAAGTTCATGAATTATATAAGAGAAAACAAGAACGATATTAACAAACCTCTGATATCTAATAATGGTCGCGGTGTGTCTGCTGACAGAATGTTAGATTATCTCATAACTAACCACAAACAGTATGCTGCTAACGAGCAGGGCTTCGATAATGACTATAGTTTCATTACTTCCGTTGGATATGCATTTATTACCAACTATGTTAAGCTGTTCATGATTAACAGCGGCAAGGATATCGTTATTGATATGAATGAAGATTATGTAGCACTTAATTCTAATATTTAATGCTTTTTACTTAATCATTAAAATTGTACTTCAAAAAGCACAATCACAACAAAGCCAGTGTCCAACTATCTGAATAGCTGATAAACACTGGCTTTGTGACCTTTTTAGTAGAATTGTAAAGTTCTAATACAATCAAAGTATTGCTTGTTTTGTTATAATCCGTGTGTTATATTAGACATGTAAATGGTTTTTGCTCAAATCATTGCAGGGCTTACCCTCTTCCTTGGGTAGGTCTTTTTTATTTCTCGTCATTTTGGGGTGTATTTACACCTCTTACCCTTGTAGATACTACAGCTCCTAAAGGAACCATATTTACAGTCACCTGACCATCAGCTTTTCGCGTAATCAGTGTACCACCTCTCTGTATATAACTCTTATCAATATCTTTATATCCAAGATAATCTATCGACATTCCATATGTCATCTGGATTCCCTTATATATAAGTGAAAGTGTATTCAGATGGTCATGTCCGCAAAACATCCATTTAATAACACCATTCTCCACTGCTTTGTTAAAAAATGTTCCTTCAAACTTTGAAATTCCAAAATGCTCATTCTTCTCAGCAATACTGCCATGCTGATATATTACGCTTTTATCACCAAGCTTCATCTTACGGTATGCTTCCTTAAATTCCGCAGGCGGCATGTGGAAAAATGCCATCGCCTTAATATCCGAATTACATTTTTTCAAGTCATTAAGCCTGTTCATGCACCACTCCACCTGATCATCATGTATCCGGTCAAATCCGCTGTAAAACCAGCCTCCTTCTCCATACATATTAGAATCAAGCATAACAAGTGGCAATAAAACATTTTCATCTGAGCCGGTAAGATTAATAAAGAAGTTTCCTACACCTGTAAGCTCTTTCCTACCTTCTGTAAATATGCAGTATTTCCCTTTCTTATAAATCTGTGCAAGCTCTTCTTTATTACAAGTCGAACCCATCTCGCAATCGTGATTACCAAATACAAGTGTATACGGAATTGCAAAACTGTCCATGAATTTCATCAGCTTGTACGCCTGCTTTCTGTTATTAAGCGTCCCCGCCTTTGGCAGAAATGGAAATATAGAATCCCCAGTTAGCACTATCATATCAGGCTTTGCCTTATGAATAATCTTTGTTACTGCATTTAGCGCCAGCTTATCCTTCTTTCTTGATATAAAACCAAATCCCAGATGAAGGTCTGTAAGCTGCAATATCTTAAAATCTTTATGTTTATCTATTATATATGTAAATGTTTCATTGTCTGTCTGCTTTAAATTGTCTGATTTATACATACTGTCACACCTTTCTTTCCGGCACTAAAGTTAATACCTGTTATATATTTAGCTGAGTGGTATTAATGCTCCTATAGCCGAAACTATTGTCGATACTACCATAAGAATCTGAAATGGCAGCGTTCCTATCACTCCGCATATAGGACTTGCTCCTGCTTTCTTTCTTGATTTACCATATGTCAGAACAAGCATTATGCTCACCAGTACAACTACACCGCTCATGATTCTTGTAAGTATTATAAAGCTGCTCACTCCGAATATTGCAAATAATATACATGGAACTGTCGCTATAAGCCAGCTTACACGGTTGCCGATTCCAACCTGCTCATGCACGACATCTCTTAAAGCAAGTGTGTTACTCCAGAATGTTGTAAGCAGTGCAAAAAGCGAAAAGATACCTGCAAGAATAACTGCCCATTTTCCGATGCTTTCTCCAAGCTGCATATAAGCAAGTTCCTTATCTATTGTTCCCTTAGTTCCAAGAAGAACAGTCAGTGTCACAACCAGTACAAATGCAGACGATAATCCAAACCCTATGAATATTGATTTCCTTATCTTTCCCGGATTGCCGTCAAGCCCTTTAACGACCTGAATAACCGCCTGATTAGCAGATGTCGCAAATACAACCATACTATACAGTGCAAGCAGATTATTCCAATGGAAAGGTGCTGTATAGAATCCATTAACTGGATGTGTAAATGTTCCTACTGTCATAACTGCAACTATTCCCATAAGAAGTATTACAGCGTATTTCTGTGCAATTCCTACCGCCTTCATTCCCATAAATACAACAATTCCGGCAATCACATAATATATTATCTGCGCTGCCCATAGTGGCAGTCCGAACCAGTTCACAAATATCTGTGCCCCACCGTTAATATTGCCGCTCACTCCTATCATAATCGCAAGCCCATACACCACAAAAACAATCCAGCTGAATACCTTCTTCATAACTCCGCGGAACAATTCCCCCTCAAAGCTTTTTACAAGCTGTACACCACCGTTGTTATACGAAAGTTCCGCAATTATAAGATGTAGAATTACATTAATGACATAAGCTGCTCCTACCATCCATATAACATCAATCATACTGTTTTTCGTTGCAAGATACGGAACTGCTATTATTCCCGTTCCTATACTGTTTCCCACAATCATGCTTATTGCCTCAAATGTAGTGAGCTTTGCTTCTGATTTTATTGCCATGTGTGCCTCCTTTTTACTTAGAATATAATGCATCATTTCTAGAAAGAAGATATACACAATATTGATTCATACTTATTCCTTCTTTCTTAGAATGTTCTACAAGAGAACGATGCAGACTTCGAGGTATTCTAAGTTTAAACTGCCCTGAATATTCGTCTAAGCTATCCGGTTCATGTATCTCTATTCCTTCTTCCAAAGCTGCCTCTAACCATGCCTTTTTGGCATCAATAGCATTTGCTACTGCTGACTCAATAGTTTCACCACATGTAAGACATCCCGGAAGTTCTGGATACGAAACTACATATCCGCCTTCTTCTCTATCCTCTATAATTTCCATACGATAATTCATTGCCATATAATCGTTAAGCGTTTTCATTATTCATTGCCTCACTTTCAACAATCTCTTTTACCATCTCTACATATACTTTTTTAATTGGTTCGTGTCTGGGTATTGTAATTGGCTGACAGCCTGGTTTCCTAAATGTATAATGACTGCTTCCTCTCCTCGGCGCATTCATTTTATAACCATAGCTTTCCATTACTTTTCTTAATTCATCAAAACGAATATCCTTTGATAAATTAGATATTCTCATTAATAATTTATCCCATTTGGACATTACAAATACCCCCTATCTATATTATATATGGTGTCATATACGGTGTCAATCTATTTCAAAATTATCTTATGTAATTGTATATGTATATTATCATTATTTTATATCATATTCAATATATCATATATAAATATTTTATTAAGTATAGTATCCATCCGTATTTGACCACAACCGCCCCCAGTGCTATATTATGTACAAAAAACGCGCATACAGAAAAGGAACAAACGCAATGAGCAGAAATGATGAAAACAATTATACACTGCGTCCTCTTACTATAGATGACGCTGAAGAATACAATGCACTCTTAAGATATGCCTTTCAGGTAACAGAACAGGAGCTTGCTGAGACAGGCTGGAAGGATGATGAGATTACCCAGTCCAAATTCCCAGTTCTTCAAAGAGCTGATGTACTTGGCTGCTTCAATGGTAATGATCTGATTGCACAGTTTGCGGTGTATCCACTTGATATGAACATTTACGGTGTTAAATACAGCGTAGGCTTTGTTACAAGCGTATGTACTTATCCTGAATACACAGGACATGGAATTATGAAAAGACTGATGATTCAGAGCCTTATACGAATGAGAGATGCTCACAAATCATTTGCTTTGCTGTATCCATATTCAATTCCATTATACCGTGGTCTTGGCTGGGAAATTATCTCTAACAAGATGACTTATACAATCAAGGATACACAGATTCCAAGAAAGCTTAATGAGCCTGGTTATGTCAGACGAGTTTCATGGGACGACAAAGAATTTAAAGAGCTTCATACCAAATTTGCTGAAAAGACACATGGCTGTCTATATAGAAACAACCTTGCATGGGAAGAATACTGGCGCTGGGACGAGGACGACACTTCTGTTGCCATCTATTATTCTAAGGACGATGTTCCTTACGGATATATGGTATACATGATAAGTTCTGATGTCATGCATGTTAAAGAAATGATTTATCTTAACCGCGAGGCACAGCTTGGCTTGTGGGAATTCATACATGCCCACGATTCAATGATTGACGAGGTCCGTGGAAACAACTACTACAGTGAGCCAATCGCATTTGAACTTGATGACAGCGATATTAAAGAGACAATCCGCCCATACACAATGGGTCGAATTATTGATATCAGACAATTCTTTGCCAAATATGCATGCGACCCGGACGAGCCTTCTGTATGTATACGCTTCTACATTGAAGATGACCTCCTTGCATGGAACAACGGTTACTTTACATACCTTTTTGATAATGGAAAATGTATTGAAACCGAACAGCAGCCTGATTACGAAGTATCCATGTCAATCGGCACATTAACTACATTAATGCTTGGTTACAAGACTGCTGAAAAGCTTCACGTCATGGACAAGATACAGGCATCAGATGAAGCTGTTGAACATCTGGATGACATACTTTTCCATAGAATTCCGTATGTGTCAGATTATATCTGATTATGATGCTGATATGATTTTTTAACACAAAAGCCCATAGAATCTGCTTCTATGGGCTTTCCTATCAATTATTATTCAATTTCTCATTCCTTATAACCAATATTATTGTTACCAAAACATTTGTCATATGAAATACCTGTTAATTTCTCAATTACATTTCTTGTTTCCTCAGAAACGTCCTCTTTTCTACCACCTGCATGGACTCTGTCAAGCTCGTCAATGACAATCTTACACCTGTATAGAAGAATGGCAGTGGTGAATCCTTGCCAAGCATTCCGATGAAGAAGCATAAGCGGAATACCTGTAAGTATAAAGAATCTTCTTCGTCCAAACTTCCTTCCAAGCTTAGTTCTGTAAAAACTGTCTGTAATAAAACACATCAAAGGATTAAGAATTACATCAAGATATGTTGCAATTGAAAATATAAGTGTAGCCTTAACAACTGACATATTACAAAATGTCAAATGTTAAAAAATCGACAGTTTAATAAAAATGTGCTATAAAATATATATCATTAACATTTTTTTGGAGGTATTTATGTTAAATATTACAGAAAAATCAGAAGGTGAAGCAGCTAAAGATTATGTACTCAGACAGCTTATTTACAACATTGTCCACACTAACCTGCTGCCAGGTCAGAAGCTTGAGGCACCTGAACTCTGCTCACTTATGAATGTCAGCAATAATCCTTTACGCGAAGCAGAATTAGAACTTGCACAGTCAAAACTGATAGAGATAAAGCCTAAAATTGGAGCATTTGTATCATATGTTAATTCAGATATTGTAGAACAGCTCCGCGACTTACGCTGTGTACTTGAGGCACAGCTTGCAGTTGAAGCATGCGATATACTGACAAAGAACCAGCTTGATTCATTATATGAAAATGTAGCTTTATGGGAAATGTATATCAAACGCGGTGATGAAGAAAAGATTTTCACACTTGATAAAGAATTTCACGGAAGTCTGTATAAAATGTGTGGCAAAACTGTATGGTACAACCTTGTAGAAAGCATGGCACCACATTTTGACAGAACTACAATATTAAGTTTCAGATGCAAAGAAACAGGTAGAATCCTGAAAGACCATGGAGAACTTGTAGCCGCCATCGAGAAGAAAGATAAAGAAAAAGCTGCCCATATATCACAGAGACATATGAGCAGATATTCTGAAAATATTGATGCAATCAGGAAAATGTTCCCTGAGTACTTTAATGATTAAATACGTGTTGTCCACTTTCCGCAGTCCCACACATCAGTCGCAAGACCATCGTAGAACTCTGGTTCGTGGCAGACCATAAGTATGCTGCCCTTATATGCCATAAGGGCTCTTTTTAATTCATCCTTGGCATCCACATCAAGGTGGTTAGTAGGCTCATCAAGTACAAGAATGTTACTCTCCCGGTTAATCAGCTTGCACAGACGCACCTTTGCCTGCTCTCCACCAGAAAGAACCTTAACCTTGCTCTCGATATGCTTGGTTGTAAGACCACATTTGGCAAGGGCTGAACGAACCTCATACTGTGTATATCCTGGAAATTCCTGCCATATCTCCTCAAGACATGTAGTTTCAATTCCAGCCGGAGTCTCCTGCTCGAAATATCCTATCTCAAGATAATCTCCCTGCTCAACATCACCTGACAGAGGCTTAATAAGTCCTAATATGCTCTTTAGCAATGTAGATTTACCGATACCGTTAGCACCTGTAAGCACAATCTTCTGGCCTCGCTCCATCTCTAAGTTAAGCGGACTTGAAAGCGGCTCATCATAACCAATTACAAGGTCGTGTGTCTGGAAAATATATCTTCCAGGTGTTCTCGCTGTCTTGAAATTAAACTCTGGCTTTGGCTTCTCTGCTGCCAGCTCAATAATATCCATATTATCAAGCTTCTTCTGTCTTGACATCGCCATATTTCTTGTGGCAACTCGCGCTTTATTTCTTGCAACGAAATCCTTAAGCTCCGCAATCTCCTGCTGCTGCTTATTGTAAGCTGCCTCAAGCTGCGCCTTCTTCACAGCATACACCTTCTGGAAATTATCATAATCACCCGTATAACGGTTCAGTTCCTGATTATCCATATGATAAATAACATTTATAACACTGTTAAGGAATGGAATATCGTGCGATATCAGTATAAATGCGTTCTCATAGTCCTGCAGATATCTCTTAAGCCACTCAATATGCTCCTTATCAAGATAGTTAGTAGGCTCATCAAGAAGAAGGATGTCCGGTTTTTCAAGAAGCAGCTTTCCAAGCAGTACCTTAGTTCTCTGTCCGCCTGAAAGCTCAGTTACATCTTTATCAAGTCCAAGTTCCGATAGTCCCAATGCTCTTGCAACTTCCTCAACCTTCGCATCTATCATATAGAAATCATGCATTGTAAGAAGGTCCTGAATAGTTCCCGCTTCCGCCATCAGCTTGTCCATTTCTTCTGGTGATGCGTCGCCAAGCCCGGCATATATCTCATTCATCTGATTCTCCATGTCATACAGAAAGTCAAATGCTGATGCAAGCACTGACTGGATTGTCATGCCCTTCTCAAGCACAGCATGCTGGTCGAGATATCCAACTCTGACATTCTTTGCCCACTCAACCTTTCCCTCGTCAGGCATAAGCTTGCCTGTTATTATATTCATAAATGTGGATTTACCTTCGCCGTTGGCTCCCACTAATCCAATCTTATCAAGCCTGTTAAGCTGGAAAGACACATTGTTAAATATCGCTCTGTCGCCAAATCCGTGTGTAAGTCCAGTTACTGTAAGTAAACTCATATCTGATATCCTTTTCTTTAATAAATTTATTAAAATATTATAAGATATTATGGCTATTATTGTAAATACCTTAAACATCTGTTAAAATGTGGAGTTGTGTTTGTATACACATATTTACAAAATAATCCAAACAAAAGGAGGATTCCATGTCAGAAGATTTCGAAATTTTATATTCTGATTCTAAAGAATCTGGTTCACATCATTCACATCACCATTCTGATGGAGAACATCACAGTTCGCATCACCACTCTGATGAATCACACCACAGTTCACATCATCATGGTTCACATAGACACTCTAAGCAACGCAAGCGCAGAAAACGCATACTTATAATTACTTTGAGCATTGTCGCATGTCTGCTGATTGCCATTGGTGTTGGCGGTGCTTATGGCTACAAGATTGCTAAACGCGAGGTCGCTGATGTTAAACAACAGGCTTACACTCTTAAGGCTGACCTTAAAAATGTTATGGCTGGACTTAAAGCACAGGACCCTGTTGCCACAGAAACTGCATGTGACCAGCTTGATGTAGCAATTGAAGATATTAATAAAACATTTGACAAAAAAATATGGAAGACAGCTTACAAAATCCCTAAATTCAAAGGATATATTGATTCTGTCAAAGAACTTCTTGATCTCGTTCAGGAAGCTTCCTCAGATATTGCACGTCCAACAGTTGCTGTACTTAATGACTATCCGCTTTCAGGACTTAAAGTTGATGATGGCTTCAGCATAACCACTATCAACGCATATCTTTCACTTCTTGAAGATATAGAGCCTAAGATAGACCATATAGTTACAGCAATGAATCAGGTTGATCTCCCAATGGGACTCAACAGCATGATTTCAGACTATTCTGTACAGATTGCTTCAATGACAGGTTCATATGATAATCTCAAAGAGTTCCTTCCTCTATTCAAAACATTTATAGGAGACGGCTCTGACAGAACATATCTGCTTGCTGCACAGAATTCATCAGAAATCCGTGCTTCTGGCGGTTTCCCTGGTTCTATAGGTACAATCCGCATTCGTGATGGGGTACTTACAATTGGTGATTTCAGCAGCGTATACAAGGTTCTCGCTTCCTATACACCTTCCGCTGCTAATATAACAGCAGAAGAAAAAGAGCTTTTCGGCTCATGGATGAACGGCCCAAGAGATGCATGTTTTGACCCTGATTTTGAAAGAGTTGCATATATATGGGCACTCGCATACGAACAGAAGAATTCCGAACACGTTAATGGTGTTGTTTCTCTCACACCAGCTATTATTCAAGGAATGCTTAAATATATAGGTAATGTAACACTTTCAGATGGCACAGAATTAACAAGTGAAAATGCTACAAAGGTTCTGCAGTATGACCTTTATTACAAGTATCTTAATGCAAATGCTGCTGCTACTGCTGGAGATTATGTTGATGATTTATTTGCAGAAACAGCCAAAGCTACTATGTCAAAGCTTGTATCTGATTTTGACGTCAAGAAGGCTGGTGATTATTATAAGGTATTCTCAGACGGTGCTAAAAACCGTACAGTCATGATGTGGATGGAAGATGAGGAAGAACAGGAATTTGTTAAAAATGCAGGCTGCTCCGGTGGACTTAACGAAGATTCGGAAAATCCGGAAACCGGTGTTTACTTTAGCATTTCTGATCCTTGTAAGCTTGGCTGGTTCTTAGATATTGATACTGAAATCGGTGAACCGGTTGTTAATGATGATGGCACAAGAACATATGATGTAACAGCTACTTATAGCAATGTATTAAGCAATGCTGACAAAGTTAATGCTGGAAATTATATACTTGGAAGCTACGGCGGAACAATCACTGGTTATATCCATATATTTGCTCCTGCTGGTGGAACAATCTCAGATATAAAAACTAGCAATGGCGGAAGAATGTATACAGGTACTTACCACAACCTTGATGTTGCATATATGTTTGGCAACTCAATTGCTCCTGGTGCGAACATTACAATTACTTACAAAGTAACAACCGCTGCTGGTGTAACAACTCCTCTTGGAGTTAATTCAACACCTACTCTGCAGAATTACAGATAAAAATGCTTATATAAAAACTGGCTGGTGATATGATTCACTCATATCACCAGCCATTATTATTATCTGTTTAACTGTTATTATCTTACTGCTTTCTTCTTTCTAGAAATCTCAATAACAACTACTCCTGCAGAGATAATCATTGCCAATGCAAATGGTACTGCATGCATTGTATCTCCTGTCTGTGCTGCAGGTGCTTTCTCTGATGAATCTGTTCCTGTTGATGGAACATTTGCATCATCCTTATTATCAGGTGTTGAAGGTGTTGGATTAACCTCTTCGCTGCCTGCTGTAAGCTTAGGAATAACTGTTACATTAGTCTTCTCTGTACAACCTGCATGTAAGCAGTGCTGTGACTTAGAGCCTTCTTCTGTAGTAGTAGCTTCCTTATCTACTGTGAACTCGTTGGCAAATTCATGTCCAAGGGCTTCGATTTCTCTTGTTTCTTCATGTCCACATACTGTACATATTCCATGCTTTTCACCCTTTTCTGTACATGTTGCTTCCTTAGTTGTTGTCCACTCAAATACATGAGATACAACTTCACCAGCCTGTGGCTTAACGCTTATTGCTTCTTCACTTGTTGTATCAAGTCTTGCACCAACATTATCGCTTAATACACCGCTCTTAATAACTAAGAGATTATGCATATCAATTGTTCCATCTGCATTTCTTGATGGTCTAATTGTTGTATCTACACTTTCGAACCACTCATCTGTAGCCTTCTGACCAAGATTATTGTATGATTCTGAACCATTATAAATGTAGTTATCATCTCCGTGCTGTGAGAATGGAATAAGGTCTGCCTTAGCAGTTAAATCTGCCTTAGACATAGATATAAGGCCGCTAACCTTCCACTCCTTAAGCATAGAATCCATTGTATTAAGACCTATGCTATATGAATTTGCATTACCATTGTTGTAAGCTGTACATCTTGTAATAGAGATATCAGGACAGCTGTTACTTGTTATTCCCTTTGCATGATTTCCAAATGAAACACAGTTAATAAGCTTATGTCCTCCCTTAAGATATCCTCCACCTAACTTAAATCCGTTACCTTCACCATAGTTATAACCTGCAGCAGTTACATCATCTGTTGTAAGCCATCCATTGTTGTATGCTACACAATTTTCAATTGTAACTGAACCAATTGTACCAGATACTGACTTAGCATAGAGATCCCAGCCATCATCAATATTGTTATGTGATATACAACCATAGAATCTGTTGCCTTCACCACATGTTAATTTTGCTGCAAATCCATCTGCATCATTTCTTCCTGCATCACAGTTATCAAATGACTCACAGTTCTTGATAAGATTTCCTGTTGGCCATAACTTACCCTGAATTCCTGCATAGTTATCAGCTCCACCATTTCTGCTTATCTGAATACCGCTGTTTGCCGCATGATTTACTGTACACATATCTATTGTATTATAGTTACCGCTTACCTGAATACCTACCCCTGATGAATCCTTTACATATAAACCATATACATGCCAATAACTTCCGATTACTGTAAGACCTGCGCCTGACAATACAACACCATCAGTTCCATCTGTTGAGATTGATTCTGCAACAAGATTAATTGGCTTATCTGCTGTTCCGCATACACTTCTGTTAATTGTAATCCATTTATCATATACACCATTCTTCATAAGAATAGTCTGTCCTAGCTGTGCATATGAAACTGCTGTATTAATATCTAATGGACTTTCTTCAGTTCCGTCACCAGTTGTCTTACCATCTGGAGTTACAATAATTGTCTGTCCAGCCTCACCATATACCTTACGAGTAACATTTGTTTCACTTGTTACTGTTGTAGTTGATGTAATATTAGCTGCCGCTGCTGGTTCAAATTCTGCCTTAATAGTATTGCTTCCAACATTAACTGCAACTGGAATTCTTACAACCTCATCAGCTGTTACTTCCTTAGAAATAGCCTTACCGTCAGCACTTCCTGTTACCTTTAAAGTTCCTGCACAATTAGGAACTACCGTGTATTCATACTCACCTGCTCCACATGTGTTAGAAGAATATACTCTGATTGATGGTGTTACCTTGTCTTCTACGACCTCAGATGTTGCAAGTCCCTTACTTTCTGATGTAGTAAACTTGATATCAGTAATCTTAACACCAATCTTTCTTGCTACCATAACACCTACAACTACTGTTCCATCTTCCTGTACTGATGTAAAATCATTAGCTGTAAGCTTCTGTGTCTGTGTTCCATTCTCTGTTGTTGCAACTGCTTCGTATCCATCATCAGTCTTTCTTACTGTAAATGTATACTCAGCTCCAACCTTGAACATATCTGTTCCTGTTAACTGGTTAAACTTAACATTATTATTAACTCTGTCTACACCATCTTTGTTAGATGTATCTGCTGATGTATAACCTGTGATATAACGCATTGTTGGTGCATTAATCTTAGAACTGTACATCATTGATGAGAAGTAGTTAAAATATTTGTGTACATAACTTGGTGTACCCCAGTTATTAACACCTAATGTATCTGCAACTACAACACCAAAACCTGTCTGATTATCAGGGGTAAGAGATGCATCTGTTACTGTAAATGTTGCAGTTAATTCAAAGTTCTCTTTCTCTGGATTAACCTTAGTGTAGTAATATGAGAATCCATCTTCATCATCAGAAATCTTTCCTGAAGCCTTAGCCTGAATTTCCATACTTCCTGTTGTATTAGTAATATCTTTTGCTTCAACTGTAGCAACTTTCTTAGATGCTGTATCACCATTAGCAATATTTATAACCTGTGCATTACCATCAGCTTCTGTGATAGTTGCCTTAGTCTCCTGAGCTGAACCAACAGTTGACACATACCAGTTCTTCTGTGCATCTGCAGTTACTGATAACTCTTTTTCTGAAACAGCTGAACAATATCCATCTGCTCTATTTGCAACAACACTGAATTCATATGTACTTCCAACTGTTAAATTCTTAACTGTATAATCACCTTCTGTGATTCCATCAATCTTAACTGCTGTGCTTTCATCAGAACCTTTAACCTTATATGTTAAAGTATAATCCTTTGCATCGCTTATATTAACCCAATCAAGATATACTTCTCCATTACCCTTGTTTTCAGCCCATGTAATAGTTGGCATCTTAACACCGAGTATGAAATCTTTTACTTCATAAACATCTGAAGCTTTATCTGCACAACCTAATCTCTGTGCTGTTGCTACAAATGTATAATCACCACTTTCATGAGCTGTAAAATTAACTGTTGCTGTTCCTTCTGATCTCTTTATAACAGCTTCTCCAGCCTGTCCATCATTATGAAGCATTGTTACCACAATATCTTCAGCCCCATTATACTCATCCACAATTCCTTCAACAGTAACAGTAAAACCATCTGAGCCTGCTTCTACTTTACTGATAACTGGCTTTGCTACTGATTCCCAGTCAACTACAGTCTTCTTATTTAACTGTGAATAATATACTTTCCAGATCTGAGCTGTTGCTCCTCCAAGGTATGCATAATATGTCTTGCCAGCTTCTACCTTTGCTTTAACAGTATTATATGTACTTGCATCTGTGGAATTTTTCACCTCTGCTGCCTTAGTTCCATCTTCCGCTACTATATAGAAAGTCTTGCCCTTTCCTATCTTAGTATCAATTGCTAACTCTCCATTAGCTGCTGCTGTATACTTTATATAACAACCACTATCTGGTACTGTTCCTGCTGAATTCTTTCCATTAGTCTGTGCCTTTGCTGATCCTGCCTTAGCATTGTCTCCTAATGCACTAAACCCATCATCAAATGTCTTGTCATCTGTGGCATTATTATTAGCCCAGCCTGTTCCACATAATGTTAAACCATTATTATATGTTGTTGAAGCTAATATATCTGCAGCTAACCACTCTGCTTCTGCAGGTGTAAAGTATACCTGCCAGATCTGAGCTGTTGCTCCTCCAAGGTATGCATAGTATGTCTTTCCTGCTTCTACTTCTGCCTTAACAGTATTATATGTACTTCCAGAAGTTCCATTTTTTACTTCTGCTACCTTAGTTCCATCTTCTGCTATTACATAGAAAGTCTTGTTCTTTCCTATCTTAGTATTAATAGCTAAAGTTCCATTAACAGGTGCTGTATACATTACATAACAGCCACTATCTGGTACTGTTCCTGCTGCTGTCTTTCCATCTGTCTGTGCCTTTGTAGATCCTGCCTTAGCATTATCTCCTAATGCACTAAAACCGTCTTCAAATGTCTTGTCATCTGTAGCATTATTATTAGCCCAGCCTGAGCCACATAACACTAATCCTGAATCTCCTTCTTGTGCTGCAAGAATATCTGCTGCTGGCCATGTCACAACAGAAGACTCTGCACTTGCTGTCGATGCTTTAGCAACAATGTTATTAGAGCCGGTAACCGGCATAATACTAACAACCATTAAAGCTGCCATAAGAACAGACAACATTCTTTTAGTTCTTTTTCTCATGAAAAAAGCCTCCTTTTCCTTTTCATAAATCTGTAATAAGAGTACCATCTAATAGAACAAATAGTCAATAACACTTTTAGTAAATGTTTTTCTAAAAGTCGTTAAAACTAGATATTACTTTGTAATAATTGTACAACAATTATCATATATCTATATACAAAAATGAGGTCTGGATAACCAGACCTCATTCATATGTTTTATTATACTATTTGCTTACACTAAGCTCTCTTTCTCTTCTTTTCGAAAAGAACTACGGCTGCTGCAAGTAATGCCATAAGCATAATTCCTGCATATACAGCTATCATATTTCTAGAGAAATCACCTGTCTTAGGAAGAACCTCAAGCTTAGTCTCTGCAATATAACCATCTGTAAAGCATGCTCTGAATGTATGCTCTGCTGCTTTTAAGCTCTTAATGTAAGAAGCCTTGAATGTAACAACTGTTGTGTTACCATTAGCTACTACTGTGTACTTAGAAGCATCAAGAACTACATCATCAACCATAATATAATCAAATGTAGATGCATCTGCATCGATTGTCCACACAATATCTGTAGATGTTCCCTGAATAACTGCAACATCTGTTGTATTACCCTTAACAACATCTTTACCTGTTATAGATATTGTCTTATGTCCCTTAATTCCCTCAGGAACTTCAATCTTAGCTGATGGAGTACCTGTCATTCTTGCACCTGTATTAGCTGCTGCCTTGTCTGTAAGTACAAGAAGACCATTCATGTTGATTGTGTTATCAGCATTTCTTGTTACCTTATGTGATGCATATACATGTGTTGCATAATCCATTGCTGTATCAACTGATTCAAACCAGTCATCTGTTACAGTTTTAGCTGAATTCTTAGCTGTTCCTTCATAATTCCAGAAGTAGTTAGTATCGTTATCAACCTTTGTCTTGTCCTGTGTTCCAAGTAACTTAAACTGCTCAACATTATCTTTCATATATGTTCTGTATGAAAGTACACCTGTTGCTGAGAAATCTGTATTCTTAGCTGAATTTGTGTAAAGAGCAATATTATAAGACTCATTATTGAATGTTGTACAGTTAATTACATTAATATCTGGACAAGAGTTAGAATCAATACCCTTAGCCTTGTTATCAAATGCTACGCAGTTCTCAAGAACATGCTTGCCTGACATGCTGTCGCCACCAAGCTTAAATCCATTACCGTTACCAGCATTTGTACCATCTTCAAGGTAACCATTGCCATAAGCAACTGAATTCTTAATTGTTACAGCGCCAATTGAACCTGACTGAACCTTAGCAAAAAGATCCCATCCATCATCAGCGTTGTTGTATGAGATACAACCATCAAATACATTACCATCACCAACTGTTAACTTAGCTGCAAAACCATCAGCATCTTCATAACCTGCATCGGCGTTACCATATGATGTACAGTTAAGAATTAAGTTATATGCTGGCCACATATCAAATTCATCTGTTGTAAGATATCTGCTAACCTGAAGACCTGTATTACCATTGTGGTAAGTCATAATGTTATCCATTGTATTATACTTACCAGAAAGCTGAATACCCTTCTGTGCATTAGCTGAATTAGTTACATCAAATCCCTGGAAGTACCAGTAATCACCTGCAAGTACCATACCTGCACATAATCCCTGGAAATCAAATACTGGTCTTGAAGAAGCTTCTGTATCAGCTACCATCTGAATAGGCTTATCTGCTGTACCATTAACACCTCTCTCAACCTTAACTGTCTTCTCAAGGTAATATGTACCTTCCATAACAACGATAGTCTGTCCTGGCTGTACATACTTAACAGCATCATAGATGCTCATTGGATCTTCCTTAGTACCAACACCATACTTACCTGGTGCTACATAAATTGACTGTCCTTCAACGCCATATGTTCTGTACGTTACAGTAAATGTGCCTTCAATAGGCTCATATGATGACATAACCATATCCTTTTCTGGAATATAGCCAGCATCTGGTGTAAACACATATCTAAATGAATTCTTACCAACATTAAGTGTTGTTGTTGCAGGCTTAACAACTGTATTAGCTGCAACAGCTACATCTGTAGCAATTGCGTTATCTTCACTATCCCAGATAGAAAGAACACCATCACAGTTAGCTGTGAATCTGAATTCATAATCACTTGAACCTGTTGCAGTCTTAGAATTAAATGCTGCATTAGTTACTAATTCTTCAATTGGCTTCTCTTCTGCTGGAGCATCATCAGATGGATTAATTGTTGTAAATGTTACATCTGAGAATGTTGCCTGTGCATATCTACTTGTGAAGAAACCTACATATACATTATCAGAATCAAGCTGTGATAATGTTTCAGTGTCATAATACTTCTTAGTTGTTGAATATGTTCCATCTACTGATTCGTATGATACAAAATATCCTGTGTTATTCTTCTGAATTGTAAGATACATCTCAGTAACAGGATTCTCTATTGTTGCATCAACTGGTTTAACAGCATTACCAATAACATTTACATTCTGTGCATATCTCTGCTCAAGAGGATACATAGCACTCTGGAACTGTTTTACTGTTTCAGTATCATTAGCCTCTATTGCTGCAATGTTATCCTTAGTAAGACCCTTCTTCTCCTGTGAAGCAATACCGATCTTCTGAGATACCTTAAGTGCTGTTGTATCATTAGTAACTTTACCAGCTTCTTCATTCCAGTAATATTCTGTCTTAGAAACTACAGCCATATAAGAATTGTTCCATCCAGAACCACCAAGTCTGTCTGCTGCCATAAGACCGAAGCCTTCCTGACCGTTTGATAAACTCCACTGATCTACAGTTACTTTAGCTCTTAATGTAAAGTTAAGTGATGTAGGTACTGCTGTATAATAGAAATTAAGACCATCGAATGATGCTGGAACTAATTTTCCATTATTACCGCTTCCCTTAAGAACTCCATTAGCATCTACTGCTCCAGATCTTAATGTAACTGAACCAGTTTCATTAATGTTTCCTTCATATGCTGAATTAGACTCGCTTGCACCGTTACCATATACGATATATCCCCATACCTGCTTAGCTTCAGCTGTTGCTGTTGCAGATATTGTTGACTTATCAGATACAGCAGCTGGTGTCTCTCTAACTGCTTCAACTGCAAAATCATACTTTGTACCAACAGTTAATCCTGTAACATCATAAGATGTAGCAGATGTTGAACCAACCTTTGTTCCGCCAACATAAACATTGTATGATGTAGCTTCCTTAACTGACTGCCATACAAGACTTACTGTACCATTACCCATGCTTGTTGCACTGCTGATAGATGGTGCTGAGAGTGGATAAGCAAAGTTAAGCTTAACTGTATTACCAGTCTTATCCTGTTCATTCTCTCTAGAAGCTGTGATTGTAAATGTATACTCACCTGAAGAAGCTGGAGAGAATGAAACCTTTCCGCCTTCACCTTCAAGTGCATATCCCTTTGTTTCTGTATTACCTGAAGCATCTGTCATAACAACGCTTACTTTATCTGCACCATCATTACCAAGAACCATTGTAAATGGAACAGTTACATTTGCTCCGTCCTGAGCCACTTCTCCAATTACTGGTGCAACAACTTCTGACCAATTTTTTCTTGTAACAACTGGTGCATCACCACCAACTGTATCTGTAACAACTACCTTGAAGATATAATTGTTATTTTCAAGTCCTCCAAGATAATATGTTCCTGCATCTGCTAATTCTAATGTAGAAACTACTGGGTCATTCTTTGCTGCCGTTACTTCTGTCTTAGTTACTACATCTCCTGTAGAATTAAAGATTGCCATCTGACGATTGTCTGTTCCACCTTCTACCCAGTAAATCTTAACCTTAGCTGTTCCTTCTGTCTTGAAAGAAACAAAGTTCTTCATATTAGCAATATCAGCCTTACCGCCAAAGTTAATTCTCTGTGTTCCAGCAAATCCGTCATCCCAAGTCTTGCTGCTTGAGTCAATCTTAGTCTTTGCACTCATGTAAAGTGTAAATGCATTATCTGTTCCTGCTGCAACAGTCTGTCCATCTGTAAACTTTCCTGCTGCTGCCGTCTCAAGCTTAGCACCATCAAGTTCGTATTCCTTAACAACTGGCTCTTCAACTGCTGCTGTCTCCTCAACTTCAATCTTGAAAATATAATTGTTATTCTCAAGACCCCCAAGGTAATATGTTCCTGCATCTGCTAATTCTAATGTAGAAACTACTGGATCATTCTTTGCTGCCGTTACTTCTGTCTTAGTTACTACATCTCCTGTAGAACCAAAGATTGCCATCTGACGATTGTCTGTTCCACCTTCTACCCAATATACTTTTACTTTTGCAGCATTAGATGTCTTGAAAGAAACCAGATTCTTCATATTAGCAACATCTGCTTTACCACCAAAGTTTACTCTCTGTTTACAAGCGTAACCATCTTCCCATGTTTTATCACTTGAGTCGATTTTAGTTTTTGCACTCATATAAAAAGTAAAATATCCATCAGTTCCTGCAGTAACAGCCTGACCATCTGTATACTTTCCTGCCGCTGCTGCTTCAAGTTCAGTACCCTCAAAAGTGTACTTCTTGCCACTCTCTGCAGCCTTTGCCTTGCTTGTGAATATACCACTAAATGAAGTAAATGGCATAATAGCAACAACCATCAGCACTGCTAAAAAAGCGGCTAAAATTCTTTTACCCTTTTTCATAAAATCCTCCTTATTATATTGTAGGCATAGTAAAGTTCCTGTTACTAACAGCATATAACATGTTCTTTTCGACATGTTGCACTACAGCATGTCCCCTATACCAAAAGTTACTATCATTTTAACCCAACCGCCGATTTGCGTCAATAAGCATTATGGTTAATTTTTATGTATATTTTCTATATTGCCAACGAATTTTGTGCAATTCTGCTATAATTATCCAGTATTAATGTACATAATGTCTAGATAAAACAATTACCCCCTGCAGTATCTGATGATACTACAGGGGGGTAATTATTCTACTGTCCACCAGTAGTTAATACTGACTGAACTGTCTTAAACAAAATCTTAATATCAAGCATAATGCTCCAGTTATCAATATAATTCAGATCCATCTTAACAATTTCTTCAAAATCGCTAACCGTCTTTCTTCCATAAGCCTGCCACATTCCTGTGATGCCTGGTTTCATAGAAAGCCTTCTCTTATGATGTCCTTGATATTGCTTAAACTCTGCTACCGTTGGTGGTCTTGTACCAACAAGACTCATATCTCCCTTAAGAACATTAATGAACTGCGGAAGCTCATCAATACTTGTCTTTCTTATGAACTTGCCAACCTTAGTTATACGAGGGTCATCTTTCATCTTAAACATAAGACCACTCATCTCATTCTGTGCCATAAGATCTTTCTTTCGTTCTTCAGCATCCATATACATAGAACGGAACTTATATATCTCAAAATAACGGCCATTCTTTCCAACACGTTTCTGTTTGAAAAAGATTGGACCTGGCGATTCTATCATAATAGCAGGACCTACAAAAATCATTGCAATAAACATAACTATAAGTCCTACAATTGCTCCGAGAATATCTATGCATCTCTTAACAAGCATTCCCTTCCAGTCATATATTCTGTTAGCAAATGTAATGACAGGAACTGCTCCTATGTAACCCAGCTTACTGTCAAAATCCTTATAGCTGTCAAGAATCTCAAGCTTAAGATTAACAATTACTCCCATATCCTCAAGTTCCATAACCATAGGCTTGATACTTTCGCGGGTCTTGTAATCCACATCAATAAACACTTCGTCAACAATCTCGTTCTTAATATAACGCATCATTGAATGTACATTAGCAACTACAGGAAATCCCTCTATTGACTGACCTGTCATATCTTCATCAGTAATTACAATACCATCTATACGACGCATCCAGTCATTCCTTGCCGCAGCTTTGGAAAGTGTATCTTCCGCCCTGTTTTTAATAGTGATAACAAGTATACTGTTGGTACGCTTTCCTCCATTACGATGCTTCATATATACCTTGACAAGCATCCTTAATAAAAACATAAGCACTGTTCCCATAAAAAATGTAATTACATACACACTTCTTGGAACACCCTGTGCAGTTTTACTCAAAAGTTCATAAACAGCTATAACAGCTGATGAAATAAGACTTTTCTTCATAACAGAAGCAAGTTCTTCAAATTTGCCACGATTAAGTACATCGCCTTTAATGTTACAGAATAAAGCAGCTATTAATACAGCTATAATAATTGTGACTATATTGCCATTAAGCACTTTCATTACATATGAAAATGTATTATTTCTTATTTCCATCAGCCATATAAAACCAGACATGTAATAAGACATTATAAGCGCTATTGCATCTGTAATAAATATTAAAACATTCTGAATACTCTCTTTGGTTTTGTTTACATTAACCATACGTTAATTGGTCTTACCCTCCCCGCTATTTTTTAACTTTTCATAACAAGTCGTGTATTAATACTTCATATTAAAATATACTTTCCCCAACTGAAATACGCTAATCAGCTCACATTTCAAAATGAGCCTTGCTAATTATTATATAGTCACATATTAAAAATATCAATATATATTTGCATATTCTGTAGCAGCATTGCAATAATGATACATTGCCGTCATAAGATTCTTTAGTGCTGTATTATCTAAATATTTATCGACATATCTGGCGTAAACATATGCACCATACTCAAGCATCATTATTTTATCTTCACTATCTCCATTCTTCTGAACGTATATATTAACATTATCAGCAAGCTCATACGCTTTCACATTACTGATATCTATATAATATAATGAAGCATCTGTCTTTTGTGGAGCAATGATATTCTTGTTTCCATCTTTATCTTTCACATAAAATGTATAATTATCAATACTATATCCGTCTGACAACTCAAAATAATTCCTTAATATTGTATCTGATTCAAGAACAAGAGAACTTCCATAATAGCTTATTCCTGAAACACTGTCTGCATTAACCAGCTTTCCTGTATATGTATTGAATCCAACCATATCCATATTCTTATCATCATCCGTCATTATAGAATTGGCAGGATTATCTGTGTTATATCCAAAATATTGCTGTGCAGCTGTTCCATAATTAAGCATTGCTTTAACTGCATTTACAGCTTTATCAGAATAAACTCCACTTGCAGCATTAATTACAGATTCAGCATAATCTGTTACTGAGTATGTATGAACTTCACCCTTAACGCCATTACTTACGATTCTGGCATTTACCTTATCAGCCATCTGCTTTGCTGCTATTCCGCAAGAGAACACATACAAACCATCGGTTGTCTTTCTTGCATCGGCTAACATAACCTTTGACACATTTCCATCAGGCATAGTAAATTCCATGTACGTGCTGCTGTCCTTAACCAGTTTATCAGGAAGATTCATGTAGAAATTCATATCAATCTTTCCGTCCATGCTTAATGTATATCCTTCTAATACATCACCCAAATCAACATTATTTGATGTAAATGCTTTTATACAGAAGTTATAATAATATTTTCCATATCTGCCATAACCATTATAATAATAACTTCCTTCACAGTCAGAATCATAGCTTACTACATTTTCCCAGACCATCTTATCATCAGTTTTCCCCGGATTAGTGCTCTCTGAATACGAATATTCAACTTCAAATGCTTTCTTATCAATATTAACAACAACTGCATAATAAGTTCCAGGATTGAGAATCACTTCTTCCTCCAGAGGAATAGTGTGTATTCCTGCAAAAGTTGTTCTTCCGCTTGTACTCGCCTCAGCATGCTTAGTCCCGCTTATCGGGTTGCTGGCATCTTTAAGGTCAGTATATATATCAATTGTATATCCAACATCTGCTGTCTGTGTAAAAGATAAAGATACTGACTTAAGAGTTTCAGATGCAACACCTTCTTTTTCTGATACATAAAATACATTAGCTGCACCTGTATAATATCCTACTGTTGCTGTATGCAGCCCGCCATCAAGCTGATAATTATTATCCAGCCCATCCTCTGCTGACATATCAAATACCCAAACAGTATCTGCAAGCGAATAAGTTTCATACGACATCCAGAAATAATCAAAATAATCACCCCAGCTGTTTCTTATAAGCCATGCACCATTATTTGAAGGCTTTGTAGTTGTCGCAAAATTATCCTTGGAATAATCATCGTCCCAACCCACAATCATAACTGCATGTCCACCACCTGAGCTTACAATTCCCTGCATATCATAATATGAATTATTAAGGTGGTTCTCTCCTGCATAATAATGAGTATAGCTTGCACCAACAGCACCATGCTCCATGATCTGCTGCTTAACAACATCAGGCTGCTCCTTAACATTAATTCTGTATGCATTCTGCAAATGTGCCACATCGTAATCATAAGCATATTTGTTATCAAGACCATTATTATATACTGCCTGGGCATCAGCATATGGAACATCTGATTCATTGACAGCTCCTACCCACTGGCTGAGTCTCTTTACTGCATACTCGTAGTTACCACCCTTTTCCAGATATGACATGTTGGTATTATTATTATAATACTTAGAATAATCCCCTTTGGTTCCACCGAGCGGATCAATAACTGAGTTAAATGTAAAATGTATAAGCTGCAATTCACTCAGGTCAACACTAGAATCTCTCTGACCCTTAGCTATAAGGTCAAATTCTTCAAGTCCTATAGACGAGAATGCCCAACATGTTCCATAAGGATTCTGATTTCTTGATGGGTGTTCCTTCTTATATGAAGAAACATCCTCTGGGTATGCCGATGGTACATTTCTCTGTGCATATGCTGCAATATCCGATACATATACCGGAGCATCACTATCAAGACTACTTGGTATGTAACTTCCTATATACGCAGAATCCACAGACTGTACCTGCTGCGAATAATCTTTTGCGTCAATTGTGTCTCCATTTACAGTCATATATCCAATAGGACTTGTAATAAGAAGTGCACTTAATAATAACGCTGATAACCTTTTAATTCTCATATAGTCAATTCCTTTCTCTATTCAATTAACACGTATGTTTCATAATAAAATAATATCATACCTTCATATAAGTTTCTATGTTTTTCGTTAAAATATTAATTATAATTATCTCTTATCTGCTCCCTTGCATTCTCCACACTTTCCTCATCAGGTACCATTATGTATAACGACCACCCTGGCATTGAATATGTTGTTGATGAATAACTTCCAACTCCCGTAACACTTATCTGTGTAATATTCCATGCTGCCATATCATTAAGCTGTGTCTGTGCAAGATCTGCAATAAAGTCATAACTCATATCTGTAATTACATTTTTAGACACTTCTGATAATACAGATGTATAATTTGATATAATTGCTGGAGAACAAGCTTTTTTAATTGCTGCCTCCATTATCATCATCTGGTTACGGCCTCTCTGTCTGTCCCCATCTGAATATGCGTATCTTTCTCTTGCAAATGCAAGTGCCTGCTCACCATTAAAATGATTAACACCATTATGTACTGTGAGATTTCCAGCCTGACTAAGAGTTGCTGAATAATCAAGTGTCACATCAACACCTCCGAGTGAATCAATTATTTTCTCAAATCCACTGAAATTAACTTTTACATAATAATCAATCTGGATACCATAAAGCATCTCCAGAGTATTTCTGGAACACTCAATTCCATAAACACCTGCATGTGTAAGCTTATCCCTGACACCATTGGATATAGAAAGTGGAACATAATAATCTCTTGGCGTATTAATCATAAGAATATTGTGTGTCTTCTTATTAATAGACATAATAATATTGACATCACTACGGCTCACCTCATTAATACCGCCTCTTGAATCAATTCCTGATATATATACATTTATAACATCATCACTTGAAAGATAATTATCTGTAACATTCTCTTCTGTCGTTGCCACTTTAATTGTAAATTCACCACTATATATAAGCTTCACATCTGACGCAAACCCGGTGAAATCTCCCATCTCATCAATCATTTCAATACTGCTTGTTTTCATAATGGCAGCATCAATCTGTCCCTGCAGCAAAGCATCTGCCAGCTCCATTATATTAGAATACTCTGGATACTCCGCCATAAATCCACCTGCACCCATCTTTTTAATAAGCTCATCAGTACTTTCACGATCCACAGCTGTTCCTATACCAATGGATTTATTATTAAGCATATCTACGCTGTCATATCCGCCGTCGTTAAGTACATACACACCCATAACAATTTTTTCTTCCTGAGTTGTTGTAATCTTGTTTATCATATGTCTTGTCTGATTAAGGTAAATGCTTCCCATAATAAGCACAACAATCATAATAATGGCAATTATCTTCGTAATAATTCCTGGAACAAACCACTTTTGTGTAAATGCTGTTACTGCCGTTAGTATAACAAGCACCACTGCAGCAATGATGCAATATTTAACTGGAACAACCCTGACATTTATTAAAAGAGCTATAAACACCACAGATACTGTAAGCATAATAATACTTATTAACAGTCCAGTATATTTTAATATCTTCTTCATACACACATCCTTTCTTCCTTGAATCTAAAAAGGACGGCACATCTTACTTATGTGCCGCCTTCATATCCATAACTAATTATTATCCTCATGTCCATAGTACTTGCCATAATATTTACCGTAATATTTGCCATAGTACTTACCATAATAAGAATTTCCTGTCATATCAACTTTATTAAGTACACAGCCAAGAAGCTTGCACCCTGTCATCTCAAGCTGTTCCTTAGACTTTCTTGCAAACTTATAGCTTATATCACCTGCTCCGATTACAAGAATTCCGCCATCACATACTTTAGAAATAACAGCAGCATCGATAACACTTCCTATTGGTGGTGTATCAATGATAATCATGTCAAATGTAGCTCTTGCTTCTTCTACCATCTTGACAAATCTGTCGTTACCGACAAGCTCACTTGGGTTAGGTGGTACAGGTCCTGCAAATATCATGCAGAAATTAGGAACATCACTTACGCATATAACATCCTTAAGTTCATTCTTTCCTGAAAGATAATGAGTAAGCCCATATTTAATCTTACCCTTCTTACCTCTGTTCTTCATAACTGACTTTCTTGTATCTGCATCAATAAGCAGTGTCTTCATACCATTCTGTGCAAAAGACATAGCAAGCTCAAAAGATACTGTACTCTTTCCCTCACTTGGTGTACTGCTTGTTATAAATATTACCTTATTATTATCACCAGAGAATTCTATGTTAGTTCTTAACATCTTATAAGCTTCTCTGGTCCTGAAATCAAGGTTGCTCTGTTTTACTGAAAACTCCTGCATCTCTAGTCCTCCATAAACTCTATGCCATCAGCATTTCTTTTACTGTTCTTGTTATTAGTGTTCTTATTAATATCAGATGATTTAAAACTTCTTGCCTTCTCATCATCAGTGCCAAGTACTACTTTCTCTTTACCTTTCCGGGGAGACCTCCTTCTGCTGGCAGTTTCTTCCTCAGCCTGATTCATAGGAATAAGTGCAAGTGTACTGATACCTAAATATTTTTCGATATCTTCAGAACTCTTAATAGAATCATCAAGCAAATGCTGTATAACAACAACGGCAACCGCAATTATAATACCAATAACAGCTCCAATCAGTGTCCACTTAGGAACTGATGGTGAAACAGGGCTTGTTGGAAGATTAGCTGAATCAACCACATTAACAGCCTCAATATCCATAACCTGTGTAATATGCTGTGCTGCAAGATCTCTTACCGCATTAGCAACCTTCTGAGCCTGCTCAGGATCCGGATTTATTACTGTAATAGCAATTATTCGTGTATCATCTGTATTAGTTGCAGAAACCTTTTCCACAAGGCTTTCATAAGTTTCATCCAGATTAAGCTGTTTAATAACACCTTCTATAACATAACGGCTTGTAACAAGCTGTTCATAATCCTTAGAAAGAGTTGTTGAAAGCTGTACATCACTATAAGTAACTGATGTACTGTTCTGCTTATTAAGGATGTAAACCTTAGTTGTAGACTGATACTGAGGTGTTATAAGAAAATAGCTGTAAAGAAATCCTACTGCACCGCATACAACAGCTGCCAGTATTATAATCCACACCTTATGAAGCAATAACGCAAATATTTCTCCAAGATTGATTTCAATCTCATCTGTACTCTTATTAGTTTCCATCATTAATTCTCCTTTAATTATTCGTATCTGCTAACAGTCTATCAAATGCATTGCCATATAATATACTGTCAACATACCCCTCATCATATTTTTTATAAAGCATCCTGCTGCACTCTTTCATCATAGGTGTTCTGCTGCCATCGCAACGATGGGCATCTGTTCCTACATAATCAACAAGCTGTTCTTTTAATAGCTTATGTACAAACTTCTTAATTTCTTTACCTGTATCTCCGGTAATGCTTGATGCATTAACCTGAATCTCTACCCCCATGCGGCTGAGTCGCCTGACATTCTCAATGTCATCAACCATACATCCATATCTTTCAACATGTGCTATAACAGGCTGATATCCCTCACTCATAATCTCATCAAGAGAATTTCTTATATACTGATATGGATCAGATGGCATGAATTCAACAAGAACATAATCAGTTCCGTTTATTCTGCTTATCCTTCCATTATCAAGTTCCTCACACATCTCATCATGAAACAGAATCTCATTGCCCTGGTAAAGCTTAATATCTGTTCCCTGTGCGGCTGCTTCCTTTCCAACAGATTGAATAAGTTCCTTAACCTTCTGCGGTGAAGCATTACGATGCCCACTTTTAAAATGTGGAGTAGCAATCATGTGTGTAATTCCCTCTGATTGTGCTATCTTAAGCATCTCAAGAGTTTCTGTTATATCTCTTGAACCATCATCTATCCCTGGCATTATATGACAATGTACATCAACGATATACTCTGCATTTTTCTTATTATTACCAAACAACATACTATTCCTTATACTATCTTATTATTAAGTAAACCTTAAATATTTTATCAATGTACTTAGAACATGTCAACCATTGAAACGAATATTTTAGAATTTGGTCAAAAAACTCAGGGAACATATTATTTCCCTGAGCCTGTGTTTTTATTATCCAATTAATTCATAGCTTTCATTAATTTTCCCAGCCTTAATCTGAGCCATTCTTTCCTCAATCCTGCTCTTAACCAGCTTAGCGACCTCTTTTTTCTTAAGCTCGCCATACTCTGAATAAAGAATTGGCTTTAAGAAATGTACCTGTGTATCTACTCTTTCAAATGTATTGCTGTTCATGGATTTATACGAATCAAAAAGTGCTATAGGAACGATAGGTGTCTTAGTCTGTAAGCTGCACGAAAAGCAGCCAGCCTGAAATTCCTGAAGTTCATTCTTATTGTCAGTGTAACCTCCCTCAGGAAATATAAGGAAATTCCTTCCTAACTTGACCTGTCTGGTAACATCCATAATAGCCCTTACCTTGTCACGGTTATTGTCAAGATCAATAACGACTGCATCAATAAGACCACATACCTGACGGCTCATAAGTCTTTCAGCCTGCTTCTTCCCCCAGAGGACACCACACGGCTTTTCCTGTGCAAGAATAATTCCCAGTGCATCATATTTGCCCTGATGATTAGGATACATTATGTAATTGCTGTCCGTCGGAATATTTTCTCTGCCATACACCCTGGTTCTTGTTCTGGCATGCTTTCTCATGTAATTAATAATCCACTTGGCATACACAAACCGTTCAGTTTCTGAATAACGGTTCTTGTTGGCAATCATTTTATTAGCCTTAGGTACAGCATGAAGCACCATGTGCCAGCTTGATATAACAGTACATTTGAAACGCAGATTAAACATTATAATTCCTCATCTTTCTATATAATACCTGCTGCAGATGCAAAATATTTTTCGAAATCACCACGAATAAGTGCATATCCTGCCTCATTAGGATGCATCCCATCCTTACTATAATATGCCTTCATGTCGCCAAGTGCAAGAAAGCTCTCACGAAGACTTAATATTTCACAGCCGTTTTCTTTAGCTGTGTCTCTCATTATGTCACCGTATCCGGCATATTCATCCTGCATCTGCTGAACTGAGTTCACATATTCTGACATAATATCTTTGTCTACTCCACTTTTAAGCAGATATGACAGATACACTTCAATAGCAATCGGTGGTGCAATTACTGCTGTTACTGCTACTCCCTTTTCCTGTAACAAATGTATCATATTCTCATAATTCTTCTTAAAATCCTGTGGGGCAACTCTGTGCCTATGTTCATAATCACATCTGCCCTCACATATTGACTTCCAGTTATAGTCGCAGTCGTTACCGCCGCATTCAAGAAATGCCACATCAGGTACCGGATGATTTGACATTATCTGTGTAAGCCACATTTTTACTCTCTCTGATGTGAATGTCGGCATCGCAAAATTTAAAAACTTCATATTATATTGTGCCTGCATTGCCTCAAATCCAATTGCATCTGAACTGTGATAATTCCATGCTTCATCCGGCATAACTCCTCGCATAAGTGAGTCACCAAACATGTAGTATGTTTTCATAAGCTGCCTCTTATCTTAAATTAGGAGCCGGAAGAGGATTCTCTGGTGTAACTGCATCCCAGTAATTGTTCATAAGCTTCTCTAATGCTCTCTGTGGAATCATTGGCTGCGAAGCGTAGTCAATCATATCCTGAGGGATATCCTCACCTTTTCCCATAACCTTACCAATTTCTGTATATCTCTTAAGATATTCATTAATCTGGTTTACCATTGGTGGAATTGCAAACATTTCACTCTGTGGACAAAGAAGTGCCTGATATCTGCCCTTGCCATAGATAAAATTAAATTCCTTGATAAGTGCGTCATATATCTCCTGAGTCCTTCCGTATCCACATGATGATATAACATAGAACTTCTTGCCGCTTACATCATAACGGAATTCGTGGAACGCATTATCTCCGATATCTCTTACCTTGCCCTTGTAAGTCTCCATAAGTGGCATGATTCTGTCAACAAATGTTTTCATTGGACCCGGCATGCCAAAGAAATACAATGGGAAGCTGTATATAATAACGTCAGCGTTCATGAACTTGACATGAACATCCTGCATAACGTCATTGATAACACACTGACCTGCTGTCTTTCCCCAACAGCTCATACATCCCATACATGGCTTAATATCCATATCTTTAACTGTAAGAAGCTCAATCTCTGCTTCTGGATTAGTCTCCTTAAGTCCCTTAAGAACTGCATTTGTCATCTGCATAGTATTACTCTTAGGTCCTTTAGGGCTTCCGTTTACTATTAAAACCTTCATTATTAATCCTCCTTGTTTTCCGCAGGAAAATCCGAGTCTCTCTAGCGAGGAGAGGATTTGTCCTCCATAAACTTCTCAAATGCTTTAAACTGTTTTCTCATCGTGTCATATCCATACTGATAACATTGAAGAAGTTTTTCATTATTATTCTCAAAGTGTCTTATCATCTGCTCCTCCGGACGGATAACAAAGACTTTCCCCTCCTCCACAAGCTTTTTCATGAACTTATCCTGCCTGTCATAAGCCTGCCTTCTGTGTGCCATAACCTCACAAAGCTCTGGGTATTTCTTGTAACTCCACTCGATAAGCTTCTTTATCTTAGAATAATCCGTAGGCTTAGAACCCTCTGGCTTGGTAAGTACAACAACAATCTTATCGCACCCTTTCTCAACTGCTCTCTCAACCGGTATTGAATCAATAATGCTTCCATCCAGATAATGATAACCGTCAATTTCAACAGGTTCGCATATAAATGGCACAGAGCAGCTTGCCATCTGACACTTCAGAAATTCATCTTTCGTCTTAAAATTTCCTTTATACTCAGCCTTTCCAGTCTCGCAATTAACAACAACACTCTCACACTCTGTTTTAGATGCGAAAAATGTATCAAAATCATAAGGAATATCTTTAAGCGCATATTCGGCTACCAGCATTTCAAGATTAAGAATCTTCTTATTCTCGAAAAGCTGTCCGACTCCATAATAGCTTTCAGCATTTTCATGGGTAATTATCTTTTTCGTTCTTCCTTCCTGTCTGGAAACATAGTTTACCGCATTACCTGCCCCCGCAGACACACCTATAACATAGTCATAATAAATGTCCTTCTTAAGCATGTAATCAAGAACTCCGGCTGAGAAAATACCTCTCATAGCCCCGCCTTCCAGTACAAGCCCTGTCTTTACTTTGCTCATAAGCGCCTCTTATTTAGCGTTAGCTTCTACATAATCAACAATATCTTTAACAGTTTCAAGCTTGGCATCAGAATTGAATCTGATCTTAAACTCATCCTCAACAGTAATAGCAAGTAACATCATATTAAGAGAATCAACTCCTAAATCTGTTGCAAGAACACTGTCCATTTTAATAGTTGCCGGGTCGCACTGTGGCATAACCCTTCCAAAAATTTCCTTTAATTTCTCAAATACCATGATAAAATCTCCTTTTGATTTATTTTATGAAATCCGGTGGGTGGGGTGTGCAGACGACGGACAGTTCACGGTTTATGGGTTTATGCTCCAAAAACACGCTCCCGCTCGGCTTCGGACGCAGCGGTCACTAAGCTCCTGCTTCGGTGCGAGGACTTCGTCCTCTCACCTCGCATTTGCTAAGTGCCGGCGTCCTCAGACGGTTTTTCCACACAAACCCATAAACCGTGAACCTACGACTGACACCTTCCCGGATTTTATTAACTAAATGCGGGATCGCCAGCCGGAGGCTGGCTGCCCGTCCGTCTGTCACTACACCTGATTTCTCAATATCTTCATCGCTCCAGATCTCTTAAAATCCTCTGTTCTCACCTTCATCTTAAGCACTCTCTTGAATGGAGGAAGTTCCTTATTAACCTCATTAACAGTTTCCTGCAATCTGTTCTGGATTTCTTCCTCAGATGCACCATCTAATTCAGGCATATATGGAATAATCTCAACACCGATAACAGTGTTTCCATTCATTTCCATCTCCTGTACAAGACAATCCTTTACAAGTGGCTGCTTATAGAATAATTCCTCAATCTCTTCTGGCGATACATTTTCACCATTAGGAAGAATAATAAGGTTCTTGATACGACCTGTTATGTATATCCAGTCATTATCATCAAACTCAACAAGGTCACCTGTCTTAAACCATCCGTCTTCTAATACTTCTGCTGTATGCTCAGGATCTTTGTAATATTCCTTCATTACATTGTCACCCTTAATCCAGAGTTCTCCGTCAACAACCTTAACCTGCTGTTCTGGATAAATATGTCCCATAGACTCAGGCTTCTTATCTGTATCGCAATTGCCTGATGTCAGGTTAGCACACTCTGTAAGTCCATAACCTGCACATAATGTAATTCCTAACTCTCTGCATTCCTCCATCTGTCTTGGAGGAACAGGTGCAGCTCCGCACATGATAAGCTCAAGATCTCCTAAGAATGCTCTTCCCTTAAGCTTGGCAATGTTAAGAATAATCTCAACAAGACCAGGAACAAGTACAAGAGTTGTAGGTCTTACAACAGGAATATCACCAATACCGGCTCTCATATCAGTACATGTGTATGTTAGTGAGCCTGTGTAGAGCTTAGCCATATATCCCATAATTGCCCCAAATATGTGTGAAAGAGGAAGCATAGCTATATATCTCTTATGGAGAATACTTCCTGGACCAAATACTCCGTTAAATGAGCCTCTCATAATAGAACCGTGGCTGTGAACTGCACCCTTAGGTGCTCCTGTAGTTCCACCTGTAAAGAAAATTGCTGCTGTAGTATCCTTTTCAACATCTGCAAATGTGCTTTCAGTCTCACCAATAGAAGTGCTTGACCATGTCTTACAAGGAAGATTAGCTGTAACCTCTGTAAATTCCTTACCAACGAACATACCGGCAAGGTCAAACTTCATGCTGATTCCTGCAAGTGCCTTATCGTTAAGTGCATTAGGAAGCATAATAAGTACATGTCCGGCCGCCGGAATTGCAAGGAAAAGCTCCATTGCATCAAGATCGTTCTTTGCAAGTACAGCTATGTTAGAGCCCTTCTCAAGCCCTAATGAATTAATAAATGTAACTCTCTTTGCAACTCTTGAAACAAGCTCCTCATATGTATATGTAGTAACCTTGTCACTTATGGCTGGATAATCAGAATATTGCTTCTTAATAAATTCAAGAAACTTTGGAATAGTTGGAATATATTCCAGAGTCGCCATTTCATCAGGGTCTACCATGTTATAAAAATAATTATTCATGTTTTGTCTCCTTTTGATTTATTTTATGAAATCCGGTGGGTGGGGTGTGCAGACGACGGACAGTTCACGGTTTATGGGTTTATGCTCCAAAAACACGCTCCCGCTCGACTTCGGAGGCTGGCTGCCCGTTCGTCTGTCATTCACCCCACTACTGCTGCCCGCCTCCGGCATCCAGACCGCACCACAGGGGCTGCGAGCCGGGTGGGAACGAAGGACTGAGGGGGTATGGCGTTCTGAAACCGTTTGAGGACGCCGGCACTTGGCGAATCCGTGTGTAGGAAGGGCGGTGAAAGCTTGCTTTCAACAGCCCGCACTCCCTACACAGATGAGCCTAGTACCGCTGCGTCCGAGACCGAGCGGGAGCGCGTTTCAAAACGCCATACCCCCGCAGTCCGCACGCTTCCCAGCCGGCCGCAGCCCCGTCCGTCCTGTCACTACCTTCCGAGCTGCTCCACAGCCTCCCGGAACCTCGCACACTCACCTGCGAGATACTCCGCATTAAGCCCCTTTCCCTCTTTAGTAAGTTCCATCGGCTCGCCAACATACAGCTTAAGTCTCTTCCCAAACAGCTTATGATATTCTCCGTCATTATATACCGGAACAATTTTTGCACCTGACATAACTGCCAGCATTGCAAAGCCCGGCTTGAATTCATCCATAACCCCTGTCTTAGAAGTATGTCCTTCTGGGAAAATTATCATATTATCTCCTGCACGAAGATGCTCCGATGCTCCTCTTATCCATGTAATATCTGTTCCAAAGCGGTCTACAGAAATAAACTTACCACCGCTTGTAAGCCACTTTAGAATCTTCTTATCAGCCCAGTCTTTGGCTATTATAAGGACACTGTTCTTAAACAGCATATAAAACATCTGTCCGTCATTATGTCCCACATGATTGCCAATAAATATGACTCCGCCTTTTTCAATTTCCTCTTTAGCTTTTCTGCTCTGATAACATATCTTAGGTCTGAACATAATATACAGGTAAGCGTATAAAAGACCTCTCCCCATACTGGCTGTTATATTAATAAATGCATTTTTCTTTCTCATTTGATACCTCTTGCTGTCAAATCATTTATCCGCGTATTAATATTTAATCACAAGTTAATACACAAATGTTCCAATATCATACAATATGTTTCCAATCAGCATTGTATATTTATTAACAAATATTTTCAAAGGTCAATTAATTTCTTTTTGGCACTTATGTAACATTTTGTCGTATTTTGTTTACTATCATTTGCAAATGTTGTACAATATAGTTAACTGCAAAATACATTTTTCATAGTATTTTCATAACAATTTTATATATATTTTATAATCTGATTAATAGGAGTTTATTATGGCAAAATCTGAAGAAATCAGTTTTACTTCTGCACATGAAATTAAAGCTGACCGCAGAATTCTAAAAACTAAAAAAGCGATTTACGAAGCACTTGTTGAGCTTATGCAGAAGAAAAAGCTAAATTCAATAACAGTTACTGAGCTTGCTGCACAGGCTGACATTAACAGAAAAACATTTTACACATATTATTCAACTGTCAATGATGTTCTTGATGAAGGAATTAATGAACTTATAACATCTCTTAAAGATCTTTTGTGTGCTATGTCTGAGGATTATAATATGTTCTCACCTCAGACTTTGTTTGCATTTCTTAATACAATTATGTCTGATGCAGATATTGCAAGAGACCTTTTTGCTTCAGACAACGGAAGCCTGCTTTTTAACAGGCTCCAGAAAGCATTGCAGGAAACTCTTCTCAAAGAGCTTGTAAACAGGGATATTAAGATGAATGTTCCTTCTGAACATTATCCTCTGATTTCTAGCTTTGTCGCTGGCGGAATGGTTTCCGCGTATTATGAATGGATAACCGATCCTGACGGTATTACTCTTGATGAAATGGCACGCACACTTACAACGCTTATTATTTCTGGCGTTCACGCATTTGCATAAGGAGAGCTTATGACTTTTAATGACAAATTTAAGTTTCTGATGGATATAACAAACACTAACAACACAACTCTGGCTGGTGCTGTTGGCATCGATAATTCTGCTGTAAGCCTGTATCGCAGTGGTAAGAGAAAATGTCCTCGTAATAAGGAAATTTTAAGACGAATGTCGGACTATTTTGCCTCTTCAATTAAACTCAGCTATCAAAGAAAGGCTTTGGCTCTTGCATCTGATTATAGCAGATTCAATCATTCCAGACCTTTGCCTGAATATTCAGACATGCTTTACCAGTGGCTGGCGGATGAGCTTCCTCAGACCAATACACTGGTTGACGGCATTCTTAATGAAAATATCTCTTCATCAGGCACTAATAATATTATGGGAATAAAATCCATTGACGTAATTCCCAATGCTACCAGTATTCTTTATAAGTCCGAAGGAAAAAAACAGGCTGTTATCAGTTTTATCAACCATCTTCTTACCCTTGAAGACCATGGTACAGTATATGTATGGATTGATGATGATGTTTACAGTATATTTGATAATAAGGAAATTCTTAATTCTATACAGGAGCTTCTGCTCAGATTGATAGATTATGGATATACTATATGCCAGATTTCCCCTTCTCCTGTCAATACCACCCAGTTTTTTGAAGAGTTTTTCTACTGGGTTCCGGCATATATTACCGGACGGGTGAAATCTTACTACTATCCTCGCATGCGTGATAATCTGTTTTCAAAAATAAGCATAATTTATCCTCCGCATGTTGCAGTTTACTCTGATTGTCTTTCAACGGTAAGTGATAATTCATTTACTGTTATGACCACCGAACCTGCAGTTGTTTCTATTAAAGAGAATGAATTCAAAACATTTTTATCCTACTGCAGGCCAACCATGAATATATATGAATCAGCAGAGGAGGTTTCTGAGTGTTTCCATCGTATCTTAAACACCCATGTAAACCATATCCAGAAGGGATTGAGTCTTCCTCCAGCAGCCATGCCGGAAGAACTGATAACAGAGTTTCTTAATAATAATCCTGACAGCCTTGGCGTAAATCTGCGTACCTCTTACCAGTTATCCACTGTATTTGATGATTTACGCAATGTTGATATATGTCCACTGGCAACTGCTGAAGAAGTTATAGCTGGCCATGTTCCGGTTATTTTCCCTGTTGTAAGACAACAGACAGCTGTATATTACACGCCCCGTTCTTATGCAAAGCATCTGCAGAATATTATAAGAATTATGGATACACATCCTGACTATTTCTTTGTTCCGATACAATACGATCCAGATGATAACGTATGTATAATTGTTAATGAAGGATCTGAGGCAATGCTTATCCGTACAGCCCTGCCAAGCATGGTTTTTGATTTCAATCACCCACAGATTGTACAGAACTTTCAGGAATATCTTTACAAGATTGCCAACGAAATTGGTTATTCGGATATCAATCGTAAGAAAATCCGAGCACAGCTAAAGGAATTAATAAATGTACTAGAAAAAGCATAAAAAATTACCGGTTAAGTTCTTAATATATACAAACTTAACCGGTAATTTTTATTCTGATTACATCTTAAAATACTTCATATCTTCATTAAGCTGGTCTGATACTTCCTTAACCTTAGCCGCTGTTTCTGCAAGAATATTAATAGTTGCATTAAGCTCCTGCATAGAAGATGTTGTCTGCTGTGTTGAAGCAGCATTCTCTTCTGATATAGCAGATAGATTAGATATTACATCAACAACGGTAACTCTTGAACTGTCGCATACTTCGGCATTGCCTTTAATAACATCTGTTCCATGCTTTGAAACATTAATGCCATTACCAACTTCCTTAAATCTTTCCTTAGTTGCTGCAAGCTTTTCATACTGCTCTCTTACAAGAACTTCTGTACTTCTCATAACCTCAAGTGTTTCTTTCGAATCATTCTGGAGATCTGTAATAATCTCCTGAATCTTACTTGCTGTGCTGTCAGATTGTGATGAAAGCTTCTGAATCTCTGATGCAACAACTGCAAATCCTTTTCCTGCTTCTCCTGCTCTTGCAGATTCAATAGAAGCATTCAGTGATAACAGGCTTGTCTGGCTTGCAATATCTGCAATAAGTGAAGCAGCATTGCCAATCTTATCTACCGATTCATTAGTTGTCTCTATCTGTTTTGCAATTCTTGCAACTGCATCAGTAGTTCTCTGTACTGCATCACTTAATTCAATCATTGTATCCTGTGAAGCATTTTCGGCTTCTTCCATGTTCTTAGATGTCTTTGTAAGGTCAGCAATGTTATTAACTATCTGAGTAATCTGTTCACCCATTGTCATAATTTCATTAGTTGCTGTCTCAATATCTTCTGCCTGTGATACTGCACCCTTAGATATCTCTTCTACTGCTGTACTGATTTCTCCTGCAGCAACACTTGACTGTGAAGCCATAGAGTCAATTGAATTACCTGATTCACCAAGATCTGTTGCAGACTTCGCAAGACTTCCAACAATTTCTCTTAACTTAATTATAAGAGTTTCAAGGGCTCTGCCCATGTCTCCGATTTCATCCTTTCTCTTAAGTACAGTCTTATCAACCTCTACTGTAAGATCTCCTCCGGCAACTTTCGTTACAGATACACTTGCTCTCTTAATCGACTTTGAAATACTCTGTGCTATAAATGTTGCCACAATTCCTACTAATATAAGTACTACTGCAGAAACTATAAGCATTGTTCCAACCTTCTGCATTATATAGTTTGTAATATCTGATGTAGGCTGTCCTGCAAATACACATCCTACAACCTGGTTATTATCCTTTAGTGGCACATATACTGCACAGTATCTCTTTCCATCTACCTTATAATTAGTATCTCTATATGTCTTTCCCGTCTTAACTACATCCCACACTTCACTTGATATATCTGTTCCCGTTAATCTTGCTCCCTTATTATCAGTAAGCGTTGTAAGAACTCTCTTGGTTCCATATGTAAGTGTAACCTGGACATCATTCTTGGAGTTCTTGACATATACATCAAGTGCAGCCGGTTTAATCGTCAATTCTTCGCCACCCTTGAATAATTTACCGTTCTTATATTCATAGTTGCCTTTAATATCCTCATAAGAACTCTGTACTGCCCCACTTAACAGTTCTAGTCCATCCATGGCCTCTTCTTCCAGTCCCGACTTAAGACTGAATATTGTAGTTGCAATAAGCCCCAGTACCATAACAATTACCGGTACAATAGCAAGCATAACCAGTCTGAATGTAATACCTGCTCTTCTCTTCTTTCCGTCAGCAGCAACCTGTTTAGCTTTCTTCTTAACCTCTGCATCAAGCGCTTTCTTCTTTGCCCTGACCTCTTTTACCTTCTTCTCGTTCTCAGCCTTAATCTCTTTAACCTTTTCAGTTCTTTCGGCCTTAGTATGCATTATCCCCATTATAAGACCTCCCTTTCCTCTTATTAAATTATTCACCAGAACATTTTCTTGTTCATATTGTTCTTTAAATTATACACTATTACACCAATTTTAAAAACCTTTTTCTTGTCAAAATATTAAAGTTTCACCAAAAATTGCTATAATCCGCCTTTTTTCTTTTTCTTAAGCACATTTGCTTTTATATATGCAAATGTATACTCTTCCCCTTTATCAGCAAGCATCTTCAAAAGATTGTGAAGAAGCTCATCTGTTTCCGGATGCATAATATAATGCCCAAGCCCCTTAATATAGTAATCCAATGGATCTGAATCTTTGTAATTGTCTTTATTATATATCCTGCTCGCTGCAACTCTGTCGCAAAACATCTCAGCAACATATTTCACAGGCATTTTCATTCCTGCAAGAATAGTGCTGTTACCATCGACATCGTAATCTATCCAGTATTCAAAATGATGTTTGTTCCTACCCTTATGATGCAGCCAAGCCTTTGAAACGCCTTCTTCTTCACGCTGTGCATTATTAGGACTTCTGTGTCCATCCTGATAATACTTAACTCCTGGTATGAACTCCGATGGCGAATATTTTGACAAATCATGCATCATTCCCTGCCTGTATAATCCAAGCTTAAAGCAGTATTTTCTCACCAGTCTCCTGTGCGAATTAACCGTGTGCAGATGCCCATTGAAATTATGCAGCAATTTCTTCAATGTCATACAGACTCATCCTCCATCATCATTCTTCTACATATCCGTCAGCGGTTCTGTCTATAACCTCACCTGTATCAGGATTAACTGAAATCCCATTAACCTCAAGTCTCTCGTCAATCTGAATTACAAGGCACTGTCTTCCATCAATTACCTGTGTACTCACAATATCTGTCTTATCTGAATTAATCTTTATGACAACATCCGGCGTTTTCACTTCAAATTTCTTACCAGATGAAACATTTGATGCAACAAGCTTTCCATGTTCACCGGCAGCCATCTCAAAGTGCTCCTCGAAATTCTCAAGCTTTTCTTCTTTAACACCACTTTTTTCCAACAGATCCTTCATCTCAGTTTTATCAAGCATAACCGGTGCCGGACTTTCCTGCTTCTTCTCTTCTATAATCTGCTCAAGATTTTCATGAATATTCTTCACAATCTCAAGGTCAGCCTCTTCACCAAGTGCCTCATTAACAAGTGATGTAAATGTTTCCTTCTGCTGCTTTGCAGGAAGCGGAACCGCACAGTCAAGCAGGCAGTCGATAAGCCCGTCCTCAAATTCACTGACATCTTTAGTATAGAAAAGTGTCATATCCTCATCTGCACTTCTCTTATTAAATGCCGGGAACAGAAATCCCACATCCGGTACATCTACCATATGATTCTGCTTCTTATCGTGGAAATTATTGTCCTCCTCATCATACCCAAGCCCCGGCTTAGAAAGATTCACATGACATATACTGCATAAAATGTAGCTGTAAACCTCATCAGATGCATCATCCATCTCTATATTATCAGTAGTAACCGCAGGAATATCATATACCTGATTAATTAGAAGAATCAGATAATTACCAACATAGCTGTAATTATTGATAATCCTGTCATAGAATTCGTTAAGAAGTCTGTCATCCTTAAGTCCGCTGTCTCTTAAGTTCATTAAAAATGTTCTTGCGCCCTCATCAGCATACGCATCGACATTAAACTTCATATCAACCAGATTCTTTCCTGGTGTTCCTGAAAGAGTCTTCTTAAATATATCAAAATATTTATGCTTCTCCTCTTCCGGAAGATTAAGAAAATTCTCATTAAACTGTGTTATCTTATTTCGCTCACCATCAACATAGCATCCGCATAACCTTAATATTCCACAATCCTCTAATGTATATTGTGATTTAATTTCATTAAGTTCTTTTCGTGTCATAACTAACTCCATCCTCTGATTATTTATTTACTCATAGCCGGTATTGTCTGAATGTAAACATATTGTTTAATTATAGCATATACTGATGCCCACATGTAAAAAAGTTTCAATTCATGCAAGCATGATTACAGCGCATTTTTATATTCTCCTCGCTATCCGCGCATAAAAAACTTCCCCGGTTCTGGGGGAACCGGGGATGAGTAGAGGGGATAGAAATATAGTCAAATATAAGGAATTATGGAGTTATCCTTATATCTGTGTGTAATGTTAATTGTAAAATCATTCAAATTCATTCAAACAAATTCAATCTCTTTTACAATCATCTATATTATAGCATATTATTTTTGTCAATCAACAGATTTTTTGCCATTTTTTTAAAAAAAACAGTATTTTTTGTCAGTTTTTCGTCAACTTTTGTGACATTAGTTGTCAATATTATTTAACTTTTGCTTATACACTTTTGCAGTTGGTGTTATTGCCAGTCCCCCTTCACCTGTTTCTTTAAGACATACCGGCATATCATTACCGATTCTTCTCATGGAATCTATAACCTCGTCTGCAGGAATTACGCTCTTTATACCTGCCATTGTCATCTGTGCCGCCGTAATTGCGTTGACTGCCCCAGAAACATTTCTCTTTATACATGGAACCTCAACTAATCCGCAAACCGGATCACATGTCAGCCCCAGCATACTCTTTAAAGCAAGTGCCAGGGCATTTGCACATCCTTCACTATCTGCTCCCTGCATATAAGCCAGTCCCGCCGCTGCCATTGCACTTGCCGAACCAATCTCTGCCTGACAGCCACCTGCTGCTCCTGCAATAGATGCATTTTCAGCAATTACCGCACCTATTCCTGCAGCAATTAATAACGCTTTTACACATTCATCTTCTGTAACACCAAAATATTTTTCATAAGACAGTAATACAGCTGGAATAACACCGCATGAACCTGCTGTAGGAGCTGCTACAATTCTCTTCATGCATGCATTCGATTCCCCCATCTTTAATGCTTTTTCCATAACCACACCAATAAAATCACCACATATATTTCTGCCAGACTCATTATAAATGCGCATTTTATATCCATCACCACCAGCCATTTTACTTGGTGACCTCAACTGCTGGTCATATTGCTCATCTGCGCTCTTCATAGCCTGATACATCTTTTTCATCTGTGCAAATACATCTCTTTCAGACATAAGCTTGTCATGTGCCTGTCCGGTAAGAACAACCTGCCATAATTCCTGCTTATTATTAATACTTAATTTCACAAGGTCACTGATTGAATGATATTCTGCCATAAATCCTCCATTTTTCACCAATAATTATGCTAATCAAATTCTGCATTATGATTATTCCAAGCCAAGATAAGTCACCTTGACAACACCTTCTGCATGTCTTAACCAGTTAATTTCCTCCTCCGGCACTTCCTGGTCACACTCAAGCACCATAACTGAATTGCCGCCTCTGCCAGCCCTGTACAACTGCATAGCAGCAATATTAACTGATTTATGTGCAAGCATTGATGTAACTTCTGCAACATGTCCAGGCTGATCCATGTTATGCACAACAAGTGTCGGATAATCACCTGAAAAATTTGTAGATATTCCGTCAATCTGAGCAATATTAATTCGTGATCCTCCAAGTGATTCACCAACAACTTCAAGATTCTTACCAGTTACAGATGTCAGGAAAATCTGGGCTGTATTCGGATGTGCATCTCTTAATGCTGATTCTCCGAAAACAACTTCTATGCCATGCTCCTTGGCAATCTCAAAACTGTCCGGAATTCTCATATCATCCGGTTTCATTCCAAGAAGTCCGGCAACAAGTGCCTTCCTTGTTCCATGTCCTTTTCCTGTTGCCAGAAACGAACCATATAAAAGGATTTCTGCTTTTGCAATCGGCTCTCCCATAAGTTTTCCTGCTATATAACCAATTCTGACAGCACCTGCTGTATGTGAGCTTGACGGACCAACCATCACAGGTCCTATTATGTCAAATATATCCATAAATTATCCTTCTTTCCAAGATTTTAAAAAAGCCACCGCTCCCTATACAGAAGCGATGGCACCTTTGCTATCATTGTCTTTAGAATACTATTCCGGCAGTTTTTTGTAAAGTGTAAAATACATTGTTGTAAAGCTTGCCAGACCACCTATTGCATTAGATACCGGCTCAGCAATAAATACTCCTTCAACTCCAAGTCCAAGCATAGGAAGAATAATTGTAAGTGGAACAACTATAATTACTTTCCTGAATATCGAGAAAAATACCGCCCTCTTTGCACAACCAAGTGCTGTAAATGTCGACTGTCCCACGAATTGGAATGACATAAAAAAGAATCCAAAAAAATACAGCTTTAACGCATGTTCTCCTGAAACTATCATATCCTTATCAGTCGTGAATACCGACAGAATCTCTTTCGGAAATATAATTACAGCAAGCCACGCAATGAGCATGTATAAAAATCCAATTGCCGCCGTGAACCTAATTGCTTTTCTGACTCTTTCATACTGCTTTGCACCATAATTGTAGCCAAGAACAGGCTGTGCACCACTTCCAAGCGTACTACCGGGAACAGAAAGAATCTCCCTGACTGAATTAATTACAGTCATAATTCCTACATACATATCCCCGCCATACATAAACAGCATTTTATTACATACAACCTGTACGAGGCAGTTAGTTCCCTGCATAACAAATCCTGATATTCCAAGAGATGTAATCTTTCCAACCATCCCTGCTTTAAGAATCAGATTTTCTTTTTTTATATGGTAAAATGTTTTCTTTCCCATAAAAAAGCTTAAAACCCACATAAAAGACACGCCCTGGCTTATTACTGTGGCTATTGCTGCACCATAAACTCCCATATGAAGCCCATATATGAACACTGGATCAAGAATGAGATTAATAATTGCACCAAGCATAACTGTCATCATGCCCTTTTTAGGATATCCCTGTGCATTAATAAATCCGTTAAGTCCGGTTGAAAGCACTGAAAATATCGTTCCCAGAAGATATATTTTAAGATACTGGTCAGCATACACATAAGTTTCTTCACTTGCTCCGAAAAGGAACAGTACTAGTCTTTTAAATATATAGCATAACGCCATAAGTGCCAGCGATGTAATAAAAAGCAGTGATACAACCTGTCCTAGTATAAGTTCCGCTTTCTTTTCTTCTTTTGCTCCTCTTGCCATAGAAAAGAGCGGCACACCACCTGTTGAAAACAGATTAGTAAATGCCGCAACAAGTGTTGTAATAGGAAAAACCAGTCCTATTCCTGTTAAAGCATTGCTTCCAATAACAGGAAGATGCCCAATGTATATCCGGTCAACAACATTGTACAGAATCTGTATAAGCTGTGCGACCATAAGCGGAATTGCCTGATTAATAACATTTTTCCAGACTTTTCCCTGTGAAAAATCACTTTGCATTACTATTCCTCATCACTTACATGTTCTTTAATATCTTTGGCATCTACAATGATATCTGGTGCTGTGCTGCCTGTTGAAGAAGTACCTCCCGCCTTACTTTTATAACCTGCCACGATTTCTCCAGCAACCTCTCCAATCTTATTTCCTGCTATTTTGATACCTTTTTCGGCAGTTTTCGCAGCCTTCATAGCTTTCTTGTCAATTTCCTTTTCTTTGACAAAGGAAGAAGCCTTATCTGCTGCTTTGTTAGTAACATCTACAGCCTTTCCTACACCATTTAAAACCTTTTCTTTATTAATCAAACTCATAAAAATACTCCTTTCAAAGCAGCTAATCCCCAATATAACTAATATATACTGGATTCCAGCAGTTTTATATAACTGTCTTTCGCTAATATTTCAGTGTAATTACTGAATTTATCTTTTCCGTATTTAATGATATTATACATCCGTTGTCAATTCGGTAAAAATGTGCTTTTACTTCGTCATTTTTCAATAATTCTTTACAATAATCGATACTTATATAGTTAAATTGTGGACCATTAAAGTATTCTTCTGGCATAATCTCATATGCCGCATCAAGATAACTTATATTATGCATATGTCCAAGATAATCGACATCTCTTCTTAAAATATTATACGAAATCTCTTTATATTCTGTATCGGGAATCTCATTTTTAGTAATTTCTTCTGAAAACACACGTCTTTCTGGCTCAGATTCATACCTATCCATAATTTCAGCGGTTATTCTGACTGGTCTTCTTTTGTTAATATCCATATATATCCATCGTGAAGTTGCAATAATAACTGTCTCACCATTATTATCAAGCACTTTAAAATCTCTATCAGCAAAAAGCTTATTTGCAGTTGTTGACCATGTATAAACATTCAATTCATCATTATATTCTGGACGCTTGATAATCTGTACCTGCCATTTCAAAATCACCCACGCACAGCCTGTTTTATTAATTTCATTGAGCCCAAGTCCTACTGTTGCTGAATGTAAGCCTGCAATATCCTCAAGAATTGTAAGAATTGCTTTGTTAGTAGCTTCATTTTCTTTTCCGCAATCTTCAAGTCCAATTCTGTATGTATGATTAAATACCATAATAACCTCATTAATCTGTTTTTTAATATTCAATATTTTTGTTAATTATACAGTCACAATTACAATAACTCAAGAGATGTAATAAAGAATTGTGGTTACAGATTCCCTCAAATACTATATATAGTAATAATGTTTCACATGAAACATACAGAACTCATGTTCTATTTGCTTGTGTTTATTATAAAATTTGAACTCAGTTCATTTTTTATATAATTTTTTAATATACCAGTATTTAGTTATATTTTGAACTGAGTTCAAATTTTATTGATTAATAATACTTTATGCACTTTTTTATTATAAATATAATTTGAACTCAGTTCAAATTGTTTTAATAATATCTTTTGTGTTCTTACTTATCTTGTCTTATATGATTCTTTATTTAATAAATCTTTATTATATAATTATTAATTAAGGCATAAATTTCAGTATATAATATGTCTATCTTAAAAATTAATCCATATATTAATTATTGAACTTAGTGCAAAGTTATTATAAAAAGTATAATTATGTCAAAAAATGAACTCAGTTCAAATATTTCTCAAAAACATTTCTAAAAGCAATTGAAAAGAAGCCAAAATGTTGTATAATAAACTTATAATAATATGCGAAAGGAAAAACTATGACAGAAGTAATTAGTTTGATTAATGAAAAGGGTGGAGTAGGCAAATCAACATCAGCAATTACAATAGCACAGATTCTTGCTATCTCAGAATACAAAGTATTGCTTATTGACCTTGATCCACAGATGAATACAACCAAAATGTATGGTCAGGCAGAAGCTAATCCAGATATAGATTACGAACGTCTGTTTTGTGAAAAACAAAAAAATAAAAATGAAGTAATGAGCTATATAACTGAAACTGAATATAAAAACATTTCTATACTTACAGCATCACGAGAACTTAACAGTCTTATTTACAAAATATATGACAAAATGAAAGAGATTAATGTTGAATTATATTTACGCTATAACTTGAATTTAATTAAGGACGAGTTTGATTACATAATTATAGATAATTCTCCGTTCAAATCATATCTAACATCATGTGCAATGTGTGCCAGTGATAAGATTATTACTCCAATTTGTGTAGATAATTTCTCGTATGATGGTCTTATGTCACTTTTCGATACTATAGAAGAACTAAACGATAAATATGCTTTAAGTATTGAATTTGCCGGTATCTTTATGACAAGGGTGGCAGGAAGAACAACTCTTTTCAGACAGATGTATGAGAGTTATGAAAATATGTTCGGTGATAGATTTCTTCCAATATCTATCAGAAACTGTATAGCTGTTAATGAATCAAATACGACATTTGAACCATTATTATCATACGATAAAAAGTGTCCTGCATCTCTTGATTACGTTGAACTTGTAAACTATCTTGGACTTATGGACACAGCTCATTACCGCAAGCTTGCAAGATATCTGAAAGGAGAGAAGTAATATGGCTAAGAAAAATTTTAGTGCTGGATCAACAAAATCTGGTGTACTTAATAATGATGGTGGAGAAAAACTCAGAGAAATCCAAGCTAAGACACAATACAATTTTAAATATATTCCAAAAGATAAGATTATTCCTAATCCTAAGAATGAACAGTATACACAAGACGGAATAGAAGCACTTAAAGAAAGTATTCTTGTTAATGGCCTCCGTCATAACCTTTCAGTTTTATATGATGCAGAAACAGATCAATATCGTCTTATATCTGGTGAACGAAGATACCATGCTATATGCCAGATGACAGACAAAGAATATCGTGATAATTTTCCTGCAGGAATTCCTTGTAAAGTAGAGAAATCCGATATATCAGATATTGACGAAGAGATTATGCTTATCTCTGCAAATCATGATGTAAGAGAATCAAGCATGGAAGTGAAGCGATGGGAAGTAAGCAGACTATTAGAGCTTTATGAAGCCAAGAAACTTAAAGGTGAAATTAAGAATATTCATGCTGAAATAGCCAGCCAGCTTAACATATCTGAACGACAGGCAAGAAAATACACAACAGCAGAAAAACTGATTCCAGAATTATCTGAACTTCTTAATTCTAATGGCATTGATCTTAATCAGGCTGATAAATTTGGTAAACTTGATGAAGATGCTCAGAAGACAATACTTTCAATTATTCAGAAAAACGGTACAATTGAAAATGCTGAATTCCAATCTATTAAGAAACTTTCTGAAGAAAGAGCAGATGAAGCGAGACAGTATAAAAAGCAGCTTGATTCTGCTACAAAAGAAATAGAAGATAAGAAACATACAATTGAATTACTGGAACAAAGAATAAATGATTTTCAAAGCAATAGTAACTCTACAGAAAAAGGACCTGATAAGGACGAGATGGTTAAATTTGCAATGCAAGCAAAAGAAAAAGCAGAACGTGAAAAAGCAAAGATGGAAGCTCAGGTTGAAAAACTTAAGCAGCAGCAGAAGGAAAAGGAACAACGTCAGACTTCAATCTCCGATTCTGAACTTAAAAGAATTAATTCGATTGCAAAACTGGAACAGTCACTTAGTTTATTAGAAAATAATTTTGATGTATTAAAAAATAATAAATCAATCATAAAAAACGATGCGGAATTAAAAATACGTGTTGAAATTTTAAAGGACAGAATTGTTGATTTAATTGACAACCTTTAATATGACCATATATGACTTTTTATGATATAGATACATATTTGTATTATGACATCATAAAAATCGTTGTTTGGTCAAATTACAAAGTCAATTTTTGACGGATATTATGCATGAAATACTATTTATGCATTAATATCCGTCTTTTTTATATAAATGTATATATATATTATTAACAAATTAACATATATTGATAAATGAGAAATCTGGAAAGACAGATGATTACTGATTTTGAGGATAATTAAGACGTATATGTTTTTCAGAAATGATGAATTTTTATTTAAATCAAACATATAATTTTTTTTAAAAAAGTCTTTTTGTATTTTTATAAGAATTTTTATTTCAGAAAAAGGTTTTTATTTTAAGTATTTAGTCTTTTTTAAGTCATTTATCGTCGTTTTTTTTCCATAAATTATTAATATATTAGTCATTATTGCCACTTTTTATAATAACTTTTATCATAATTTTTAATAAATGACATATATTTAACTTAAGAAACGAAAATCAGGTAAGGGGTGAGAAAGAATCTTTAGATAATTTATGAAGAGTTTTGATAAAAAGACACAGAAAAAAGACTGTTTTCAGGCAGCCTTTTTAAGATTATTAAATTGAGCTCGAATTATTGTCGACATAAGACCTGCAAGATTATTTATAGTCTTTTCGTACATATAATATTCTTTATAAACGACAGAGAGAGCATTCATCACAATTTCATAAGAATAGTGTAAGGAAAGACTTGCAATATCATCAATTTCAATATCAGTGAGCTTCATAAGTTTATAAGAAGCAACTGAAGTTTTAATATTAAAAAATGAGCTGAATTTTGCAGAAACAGTTTCACCGGAATTAACATAAGCAACATTCTGATTAAATTCCCATATAAAATTCTGCAGGATTCCTACATATTCCTCATGTACATAAGCTTTCTGGTTCTTTGGGATATATGCTTTATCGATCTCAAACCGGACAACATCATCTTTGAATGTAACATTGAATATATCGGAGTTTTTCGTAAGCTTTGCTTTAATAACCGAAGGCTTGCAGTAAGATGGAAGCGTATTACGTATATCGCGTATGTTCTTGTAATCAACACTTGCAACACCTTTTAATTCAGGAGAATCAAGACTTAAAAGTTCCCTTATAAAGATACGGAGTGATACCAGGGAATCTGTTGAATTAAGTTTTGTTAGCAACTCCTTTGACATGACAAGAAAACCTCGCCCACCTTTATTGGCAGGAAGGTAATAATTTTCATAATCATTGAGGATAACATTAATAAGCCCATACTCATTCTTTGAATATGAGATATATGTATATTCTTCAAGTACCTTAAGATTATTCCATACAGTTCTTACATTACACCCGATAACAGACGCAAGTTCACATGCTTCCAGATTATATACAATTCCGTTATTATCAGGGTGATAAAAATGCAATAACAAAAACAGTTTAATGGCATTAGCCTTAAGCATAGGTCTGTAACCATAACGATTTTTTTCATTATGGTAGATTTTTTTATACACGTTCTTCTGGATTAATGTCTTATGTGGACAACTTGCACAGGAAGCACAGGCATCAGCATAAGGCTTGCTATTTTCATCAAATGTATTGATGATAGCTTTGTATTTACATGTTGAACAAGCTGTATTACTATAATCAATGGCATCTACAGTAGTTTCAATTACTTCTGTGTAATTCTTCTGAATACCTAAAGACTGGATTATAGCTGCTTTGCCAATATTCGCAAAATTATCCAAACATTTCACCCCCTTTTAGCCCATAATTTAACAGTATTTGGGGCTAAAATCAAATTTGCCTTTTTACTCCATTTTTGTCCACATTATATTTATTTTCATATTATTTTACTCTGAATTTATCTACATTTTTTAAAAAGATACTTGTTTTACTCCGTTTTTATCTACGAAATTTCTTGTGATTTTTTTTTGTAGACTTCAAATTACATATTTTGTATGTTTTACTCCAAATTTATCTACATTTGGGTGTTATTGATTTATATATAAAGACAATAAATCCCGAATATCTAGTATTTAAGCCAAAAATGTAGACATTGACAATGATTTTTTGAAAAAAAAATGTAGAAAAACACTTCTTTGTGTAGTGTTAATATATCATTAAGCATAGTTTTGGGGCGATTTTTTTATAAAAATGAATTAAATTACTCCAAAAATATCTACATTTCATTAAATTACTCCAAAAATATCTACATTCTGATAGTGATGTATTACTGATTTACTCCAAATTTATCTACATTTTTTAGAAGCAGGTTACACGGGAATATCAATTATCTCGTTTATTTTTATTAAAATGCCTTAAATAGGGGAGTAAAGCACATTTTCTATACTAAAAAATAAAAATAAACGACAAAATGTGAATAAATCGCATGGTTGAGGCAAATAAAAAAAGGATAATTGAAATTAATCAATTATCCTTCAGTATTCTACATCAATTTTTTAAATACGAAAATGTAGACATTTATCCAAGGGTGTCAATCAACAGTCCTTTGTCATTCTTATCATTGTCAGAATTAAGATCTTCTATTTCAGCATCAGACAACGGCAGGAAAGTTATGATAAATACACCATTCTTTAATTCAAACTTTTCTATTGCAATATGGTTATCAACAAACTCCTGAAGACTTTCCTGGATAAGCTGCAGATTCTTCTTTTTGTTCTTCAACTTGAATCTTACAATCTTCTGGAAGTATGTATAACTGTATTCATTAACTCTTGTTTCCTGATTAGCAATCTGTTCACGCTTTATCGCATAGCATATAATCTTTGAAAGATTATTATCAAGAACATCATAAGAAGCAGAAGTAATGGAGATAAGCTTCTTCTGAATAATTGCGTTGCTTAGAATTTCTCCAAATTGTGCTATGGCATATGGGCGTTCAGCATCTTCTTTAATAACAATATTATCGAACAGGTTGAAATATATCTTACTGCCTTCAGCTTCATAAGAGAAGTTATACTCTACAAGTTTACGGCAGGAATTACTTATCTTGTTAAGAACGTTCTTACCTACATGATAATCTACAACCTCTTTACCCAGAGTATTAAGATCAACAATAACAGATTTCTCCTTAGAGAACTCCTGCATGTTAATATTAGAGATAAATGCATTAACCAGCTTAAGGTCATCAGTATCCATAGACTTTGGTGGTGTCAGCTTACCATTATCAACAGTGACCTCTAACAGTTCATCTCCATCATCATCTGTGATAATTTCCTTTAACAAATTATTGGAAGCTGTTTCCATCATCAGAGTAAAAGAAGATGGGCTGAATAATGGTTTATCAACAAGGTCAACAGGATACATTCTTAGGTAGGAATCAATGTTACCAGCAAGTTCACTTTCTATATACTTCCATGCACTTATAATTAGATCATTCTTAAGAGAATTATATATTGAATTATTAGTGAAAGAGTAGAGTCCTGGAAAATCAATCAGAAGACTTCCGGAATCGTTCTTCCATTTATTAGCAGCTTCTTTTTTATCTTTGATAATATCATCAAGTTCTTTATCTCCATAAAGCTTGGCATACTCGTCAGGTCTTAATGATCTGGCCAGAGAAATAAAACTGGCGAGAGGATGTTTGGGATCATCAAGATTCATATTATCAATGTCATTGTTGTATGCCTTATACCATCTGGCGCGTTTCTGAAGACGCGACTTTTTAATCTTGTTAATAATAGGCATTAAATCTTCACGGCTCGTTTTACCTTCAAGATACTCCATCAATGTTTCGTCTATAAGCTCTGCAGCATTATCAGTAGGAAAGTTCATCAGATTTTTCTTTTTATTGAAAAATTCTAGAATCGTTGGGTTGATATGCTTGGCAAGCTCTTCTATAAATCGCCTAGAATACTGTTCCATATTAACTCCTTCAATATAAATATAAATACATTATACGGACTTTCGACATAAAAAGCAAATGTGAACTGAGTTCAGTCAGGAAGCTTTTCTTAATTATTTTGGTTTTTGTTTTATTTTGTTTTGATTTTTTGGTGGAGGGATGATATTATTTGTATGTGATTTAGACATATGTCGTGTAAAGTAAGTATTTATCTAAACATCAGTAATTATGCGGTATTCAGCATATAATCATTTTTTTTAATCCAAAAATCAATCCATAAATAACTATAAAAACCTATAAATTTGCATAGAAAATTGGTATCAAAAATGGTATCATCAAGCATTTAAACATTAAATTAGTAGAAATATTATATTAATTTATTTACTCTGTTTTTGTCTACATTTTAAATTTGAAAATGATTTGTGTGATTAAAATATACGAAATCCATATGTCGTCAAACAAAAAAAGATAATTCATCTGTCATATATAAAATGTAGAAAATAAAATAAACTCAAATCATTAAATTAGTATAGAAGATGGCATACTTTACAGAATCTCATATGTCGTCAACATATAAGGGAGCTAGATTATGTACAATAAAATATATTCAATATGGATTAAATTTATAATTATAATAGCAATTATATTATTTATTCTATTTTTAACAGGCAAAGGCTGCAATAAAATAAACAAAAAATTTGAGCAGTCGTTTAATCAGGGAGTAGAAGACTGGGCCAAAGAACAGATGATGCAGGATACAGATGATAACAACAGTAATAATAATGATGATAATTCAATAATTTATGATAATGCACCAGAGCAATTAATCGGATTATGGAATAATGTAACAGACAATAATAAATATATAGAAATAAATGATGAATCAATAATAATTATAGACAAGTCAAATGGGAAAGAAAAAATAGACAATATTGTAAGTTATAAAATAAAGGGTGATACCATAATAACAGATAATATTATTCAGTATAAATTTAATATTAGCTCAGATAATACATTAACATTGGACTTTCAGGGAGTAAATACAATAGATTATATTAATAAAGATATAATAGGGACAGAAGGTGAATATGCCTTTGTAAAAATTAATGATTAAAGAAATAATTCATATATAATAAATGGGGTGAAGGATAAAATCTTTCGCCTTTTTTTCTGTCATATTTTTTCTATCAAAATTTTAAAGGAGAAACAATATGATAGAAAGAGAGATAATATGGAATTATGAAAACAAAGATAATCCAGAAGATAAACATAATTATGTATTTATAAATAATGATTTTTATATATGTCCGAAATGTAATAAAATTAATCCAAGGAATGAACCGTGTGATTGCAATAAAAGCGCAAATTTAAATTTAAGTGATTATACTCATGTTAATTTAAGCTCATATAGTAAAGGAGTCCATATTGGGGAAGTTTTAAATGCTATAGTTATCAGTTATAATCCTGACAAGCAAATAATCAGGCTAAGAACAAATATTATTAAATATGTCGGATATGTAAATAAAAGAGCAAAGAAAACAAATAGATATGAAACAATTTCATTTGATTTATCAAAAAGAAGAGTGTTATATTTTGACAATAATAAAATAAGAAATATTACATTAAAATTTATTGATACATGGTATCCAAGTTCTTTATATGACATAATTAATTTTCTTTTATTCAAGGATAATTGTATACAGTTATCTTGCATAAAAAAGTATTCTGAAAAATTATTAAGTTTTATTGATAGAATATTAAAAACTGAAAATAAAAATATTAAAAAAGCAATAAAAAAATTATACTTAGCTGCATCAGGCATATATCTTGATGATGATACAAGTGTACCGGTACGTGACATAATTCAAATATATACTACATACAATCCGAGTCTGACAAGATATTTAAGAGTAAAAGATTGCATAACAGAAGAAGATATAGATGAGTTTCATAATATGATAGCAAGGAAATGTGTTAATCCATATAATAAATCACAGCAGATACCAGAAATAGTAATGGGGCTATTACAAACAGAAAATTCTAAGATTTATAGAGTAAATAAAAAAGAATTTTTAAAGTATATATCTAAAAAAACGCCGGAATTTATTGAAGAATTCACTAAAATATGCACATATCATAGAAAATATAATCATACAGAGACATATGAATATAAAGAATTATTTGATATATTAATTAATAGTTTCCCAATCGAATTAGCTGAACATTATATGGATTTATATACGCCATTAAAATACATCGAGCATGATTATAACCTTATTATGAGTCCAGATATATTAAAGTTTATAATTAATAAATGTAAAGTACCTGATAAGGATGATCCAGATTTCTTAATTAAGATATTTAAAAGAAATAAATGTCCTATGACAAAAGGAAACGTAAAATTATTTATGAAAAATCCATTATATTTGTATGTTTATAAAGTTTTAACTGAATGCGGATTCAAAGACATAAATTATATAAAGAATATTTATAATAAATTTTACGAATCAAAAAATTCGTTTAATATTGAAGAATTAGAAAATTGCATTATAAATCATTTCCACACAATGATAAGTAAAAAAAGTGAAAATATTTTTGCAAGAGATTTAATAAATACTAAGCTTAGTAATTCAGCTATTATAGATACATTTGAAATGCTTGAAGAAGCAGAAAACATTTTAAATGAAAATGAATTGATTGCACGGAATGGTAAATCAATATATAAATTGACATTAAAAGAAATGCATGATGAGCTTATTTTTATCTCAAAAAAGATTAAAATTATTAATATTAATTTAGAAAGTAAATACAGTAAAACAGATAAACTTCTTAATGATACAATTAATATTGATAATGATTCATTTGAGGTAACTCTTGTAAAAGATACAGATGAAATGATTAAAATAGGACAGCAGTTAGGAATCTGTGTAGGAACAGCATATAGAAATAAAGCAATTAATAGAGCATGTTTAATTGCAGGCTTAAAGCAGGGGGATAATTATGTTGGCTGCATTGAATTATCATCAGATGCCAAATCAATTAATCAGGTTAAAGGATATCATAATTGTTATTTACATGGTAATGCCTGTAAGAGTATAAAGGTATGGAAAGAAAATCACAAATTAAATGTAACCACAGATGATTATGAAAATATGTCTGAAGATAATAATGTAATAAAATATGCATATGGAAACAGAGATTTTCAACAAGCTGATTTAGATATGTTAATTGACGATCCTTTTCAAATTGCTTTCTAATAATATTTTAAATAACTTAATATTCAATTAAACTCCCGGATAATAACTGGGAGTTTTTTTATTTTGAAAATAATTTTTCTGTCATATTTTTTCTATCAAAATTTTAAAGGAGAAATATTATGATAGAAACACACATGTTAATAGAAGAGGAGATTAAAAAAAATCCAGTTTATTCAGATTTAGTTATAATAATGGATCAGAAGAAAAAAGTGAACGGGAAAAATGTTTATAGTTTTCATAATTTCACAACAGGAGACAATTATAACACATTCAATGAAATACCTGTAACAAAAGATAAAAGATATTTAGTGATATTAAAGTATATAAAAATTTCTGATATTGATGATGAAGCTTATGCAAAGCATACAGACAATATGTCATTGGCTTCAGGGAACTGTTCTACAAGACATTACTGTGATTTTAATACTGTAACAATAGAGAATAAAAAATATTTAATATTGTATGGAATAACTATTAATACTACAACAGTAAAGGAACAGAATGAAATAAGAATACCAGTTATAAATGAATGTTGTTATGTGGATGAAAATAAAGAATTATATAATTTTTATGGTGAACGCTGTACAGCAGTAAATAATCCAGATAAAAATAATGCAAGTATTATAAACAGGTTATTACGTAAACAGATACTATGTGAAACTTATCTGGAATATAACCAAAGAAAATTTACAAAAGCAGTAAAAGAAATGGGATGGCTTGTATATAGTACTTCAGGATTAACATATAATTTAATGGAACATTTCTGGCAATTAGGATATCTGCTTACATATAAGGAACCATTAATACGAAATACAAAGTCTCAGGCACAAATTGAAAGGTTCTTAAATATGCCATTTAAAAAATATGTATATAACAAATCTGATTGTAATAATATTGAAGATTCAAATTCTTCAAACAATTATTTAGATATTGAAGCTATTGAAGGTGATACATCTGTTTCCTGTATAAGAGTATATGAACATAAAGATGATTACACTAAGGAAATAATAAGGGTTTATATTGAAAACGGGAAATTATATGCATGTAAGAAAACTAATACTGGTAAATGGTTGGCAAAGTCATTAAAAAAAGAATGTATTAATGCATATATAAGAAATGCAGATGTAAATGTAATAAATAAACTGCCATTTAAGTACATTTTCAAAGCTGCAAGAAAATATAAAGGAGAACGAGGAGGCTGGCTTTTTGTAGAAATGCTTAAGAACCCTGATATAGAAAAATTGTTGTCTTATAATCAGATCAATGAATACATAAATGAACATTTACATTTTCAGACTTATAGTATATCTGTTCCATTTAATACAGCATTTGAAAATGAGATTGGTATTATTAATAAAGGTTCTTCAGCAAATGCAATTCTTGGGTTAAATAATGAACAACTTTCATATGTGCATGAATTAAACGGCGTAATTAATTATAGAAAAGAGGAACTTGAAAAAGAATATGATAAACAGCATACTAAGAACAATTTATTTATTACCAGCAAATATACTGCATACAGATATATAGGCCCTGTAAAAAGAATTGTTGGAAGCACAGATATAAGATCCATGGATATTAATTCATTTAAAACCATAATTAATTATCTTGCTGAAATTGATATGTATTGGTGTGAATATGTTCCATTTTATAAGCAAGTATTAAAAAGCAATTTTTATAATCCATCAATACCATTCCCTGAATTAGACAGAGAAAAATTTGGTATAAAAATTGATTTAATTATAAGAGAATATAAAGGAAAACCATTACTTACCAAAGCTACAAAAGAAATGATAAATAACAATTATAAAAATTATTATCATGACAGTAAAGCAGCTATATTAATTAAAAATACGCCAGACATAAGATTAATTGAAAAAATGTTAACAGGTTATTGTTTATTAACATCAGTAAATTCGCTTATTGCAGCAATAAAGAACCGGATGTTTGAAATATTATATGACAACTGTTACTTGCAGAATGATTTTTCAAATTATATATATGCAAGCAACTATATAAGCGATTATTATCCCGTTATTAACATGGCATACTTAATAATGCAAGAATCAGGCACCAAACAGGACATAAAAATATCCAATATAAAGGATATTAAGATACTTCATGATGACATTTATCCGGTTTACAATTATTATATGCAGGAAATTTATAAAAAAACTCACAAAAAAGAAATGGAGGAAGCAATAAATAAATGGGATAAGCTTAAAAATGTATGGAATAAATACACATATTCTGATAAAGAATACACAGTCATATACCCAGAAACACCTGCAGATTTATCTGTAGAAGGATCTGCACTTGCCCATTGTGTAGGAGGATATGTTAATAAAGTAGCAGCACATCAGACAAATATCTTTTTTATCCGTAAGAATACGGCATTAGATAAGCCATTATTTACTGTTGAATTAAGCAATAAAGGTGTAATAGAGCAGATACACGGATATGGTAATTCAAATATTATAGATACAAAAGTTAAAGAATGTGAGCCACATATAAATCAATTTGTAAAGGACTGGATAACAGCCAGAAATCTCACTACATCAGATTATTGCAAAGTAAGATAAATACAACATAACAACTAAATATCAATCATTTTAACGGATCAGCATTAACTCAAGGTTATTGAGAATTAACTGATCCGTTTTTTCTGTCATATTTACATTATAAATAAAAATAAAGGAGAAACAGAATATAAAACAAAATTCAAAATTAATTCAATAAATATAAGAAAGGAAAAAAATATGAAAAATAATACATTATTATTGATACTGCATAAAGTTATGAACCGGACAAAAGAATCCGTGGCGTATACATACAAAATATATATACAGGATTCTTCTCTATCTAAAGAGCAGATGGAAGAAATCATTAATGACAAATATCATGAGTACAGAACATTTTTAAAAATGCTGTTTATTACAGGAGATTATGAACAAGAGCATATGCAGTTGTTTAAATACTGTAAAAATAGTTTAAAACAATACAAAAATGATTTAATGTCATCATAAGTAATGCCCACAAATCCCAGAGAATTAATTATCGCAATCAAGCAAGAAAACTCCATTCAACATTAGTTTGTTGTGAGATGAATTGCGCAATAATTTAAGTTTGAAGTATTCCCAAACATAACAGGATGGGATAAAGGGGTAGTGGACATCCCATATGCTGTAACGATTGCGTAGAGCAATTAATGCAGGGTTACTTACATGTTTAAAACATGTAACATAGAAACTCCAACCGACAAAAGTCGGTTGTGAGTAGTTCATAAATAATACAAAAAGTAAAAACAGAGACATAAAGGAGAATTTTAGTTTATGTTAAATAAAAAAGATTTTTTAGGTATGATAGCAGTAAGGTTTTTAAAGAGATTTAATGATATTTGTGCAGTAGATATAAGTAAAGAAAACTCATTCAGATTAAAACTTGATTCTGGCAGATCTACATTTATTAATTGTAATTTTGACAGTATATATAGTGATTATGTTAAAGGAATAAGTATTGACTATATATTTAATAAGCTACTCAGATGTATTAACGCAGAAAAACTTGGAAATAGATTTCAGGATATAATAGACAATACAGTAGACAAAAATAATATATTAAAGAACGTAGTACTTTATCCAGTAAACAAAGAAAATGCAAAAGAAAATTCTAGTTATAACGAATATGGTATGTATTCAATAACAAGAGGAGATATTACTTTTCTGCCTAAATTGTACAATAACGCCAGTTCACAAATACCTATAACTAAAGATATATGTGATGAGCTAGGTATAAGCAGAGAAGAACTTCTTATTGCAGCAGTTGAGAATACTGAGAATGCAGAATATCATATCGTAGGATTTAAAGACATATTTGAGAATATAGGAGTTCCTTGTCCGGATATTCCTATGTATGCCATTGTAAGTAACATGATAAAAACTCCTGCACTGTTTGCATCAGGAAAAGCATTAAATGATATAGCTAATAGAATTCAGGATGATTATTGGATACTTCCAAGCAGTACAGAAGAATTTTTTATTCTTCCAAAAGAACAAATGAATGTGAAAGACCGAAATGATTTATTAAACCTTGCAAGCATAATAAAGGAGGCCAATATAGAAGGTGCTGCCAGAAAAGAAGGAATTTTCTTGTCTGATGCGTTGTATCAGTATGACAGAAACAAAGGATTCAGTACAGCAATTTAAATTAATAAGACTTAAAAAACTTCATTCAGTATTATTTAAAGGAGAAATATAATGTCAGATATTAAAAAAGAAATAGAAAAAGAAAGTATTAAGATATGGAACATTAGTGTAGGTGGATCTGAAATGGACAATTCGACTTACAGCGAAATTGTGAGAGGCACAGAAAAAGATGTAAAAGAGTATCTGTATAAGTTAGTAAGTGAGGATAGAGATAATGTAAAATCTAATGCAAGAGAGGATATTTGGGAATATGGTACGGAATCTGTAGAAGATATTTGTTTAAATGCATATAATACAAATGAATTATATGCATATGGATGTTATGACGGATTCCATATAGATTATGTTGCCAGACCTTATGATGGAATAGTAGAGAATCTGGTTAACGATAAGTATGATTGTAAACTTATTCTATCTACGTTTTTGAGATCTGAGTCTTAATCATTTTTTAATATTATTATCAATTTAATACTTGTAATTCAAATCCGGTAGTTTAAAAGCTGCCGGATTTTTCTGTCATATTATATGTGTAATAAAAAATAAATTTCATAAGACGAGGACTAATTGTTAAGCAACCAAAAACATAGAAATATGTAAACAAACATAGACAAGAGTGGACACATTAAGTCTCTTATCTATGGCTTAACAATAGGTTTCGAGCCTAAGTGACTGCTACTATTGAAAGATATGTTGCAGATATGAACTACGTTAGATAGTAAGGTAAAAACACACCTTTAGATGTAATCTTCAGTCTGAAGTTCTGTGAGTGCCAACCAAGAAACAATGCTAATGTCCTGCATTGATAACAGGGAAACACATGCCCTCTATTTGACATTGGCAAGAAGAGAAATTCTCCGAAAGGAAGGTGTCAGAAATGACAAGTTATGTTTTTGTATTGGATGCTAATGGCAAAAAATTAGCACCAACAAAAAAACAGAAAGCATGGTTTCTTATTCGTAAGAAACGAGCAACATTAGTTAGTAAATATCCAATGGTAATACAGCTTAAAAAGAAAATTCCAGACAAAGAAATCTGTAAAGATGAAATTCGTTGTGGAATAGATGACGGCAGTCTTCATGTAGGTATTGCATTAGTACAAAAATGTCAGACACGAAACAAAGTAGTTTTTAAAGGAATCATTGAACAGCGTAATGATGTGAAACATCTTATGGATGTTAGACGTGGATATAGACGTTATCACCGTTATCACAAAAGATATAGACCCGCAAGATTTAATAACCGTTTCTCTTCTAAAAGAGAAGGGCGAATTGCTCCAAGTATTTTACAGAAACGACAAGCTATAATAAGAGTTATAAATCGTCTTAATAAATGGATAAATATAACGAATTATTGGTTAGAAGATGTTGCTATTGATATCAGAGCATTAACAGATGGTTATAAATCTTATAGTTGGCAATATCAAAGGTCTAACAGATTAGATGAGAATATTCGTAAAGCGGTTATTTTAAGAGATAATTGTAGATGCAAAGAGTGTGGAAAATCTAATTGTAGATTGGAAGTTCATCACATTAAACCAAGACGATTAAATGGTCCTAATACTTTAGATAACTTAATTACATTATGTGAAAACTGCCATCAGAAAACAGAAGGCAAAGAAGAATTATATATGAGTAGATATTTCGGCTTATTAAAGTCTTCTGATAGTAAGAGGCTTAATTACGCACAACATGCAATGATTGGTAAGAAATGGCTTAGAGAAGAATTATCGAATTTAGGAATGCTATATCTAACAAATGGCGGCAATACTGCTAATAAACGCATTGATTGGAGTATTGAGAAATCACATTCTAATGATGCTATTTGTATTACAGACTTACAGCCTGATACATGTAATATTAAAGAATGGACTATCAAGCCTATGCGAAGACAAAGTAAAGCTAAGACAGATAATGTTTTAGGAATTAAGCATAGAGATTTAGTTGAGTATACCTTTAGAAATGGAGAAACTTATAAAGGATATGTAACAGCACTGTATCCTGAGCAAAAAGCAATTAATTTCCAAAGTTCAACAAAACACTGTAAAAAAGTTAATGCTAGAAAATGTAAGCTTCTATGGAAGTATTCAAAAATCTATTGGTTAGAGAATGCAGGATGAACACATTTGTCCATATATGAACGTAATTAATTATATTATTAAAAGGAGGCTATTTTATGGTTAAAAATTACATTTTGGATACAAACATACTAATTTCATCACCAAATGCAGTTTATGGATTTGAAGACAACAATGTTATAATTACAGGAACAACTCTGCAAGAACTTGATAAACTAAAAACAGCTCCAGGAGAAACCGGATATAATGCAAGAGAATCTATCCGTAATATAGAAAAAATAATGACAGATAATGATGCTGACAGCAGCAATATATTTGTCTTAGATAATGGTGGAAGATTAATATTAGAACCTGATGGTGTAGACCCTGCAAATATTCCAAATGGATATGATATTAATATTCCTGATAACAGAATAATTTCCACAGTAAAAACACTTATGTCAGTTAATTCAAACGATACTTATATACTTGTAACAAATGATGTAAGTATGAGAGTTAATGCAAGAGTATGTGATGTTAATGTAGAAAGCTATAAGAATGACCATTTATCATCAGAAGAAAAATATACAGGAAAAACAACTATTGAAATACCATATTCTATAATTAATAGCATTTATGCTGAAAAAATGTATGATATTTCTTTAATAAAAGATAAAGATTTATCTGAATTTTTTAATTCATTATTCGAAAATGAATTTATCACATTAAAATCAGGAACGGCCACAGTACTTACAATACATAAAACTGTCGCAGGAAAGAAATGCTTATGTAAAATACCGGATGAAATCACACCATATGGTATTACTCCAAAGAATACTTCACAGCGATTTGCATTAACAGCACTTATGGCTCCAGTAGATGAAATTCCTTTAGTTATTTTATCAGGAGCAGCAGGAACAGCAAAGACATTCCTTTCACTTGCAGCAGGACTTGATCAGACAAATGCCGGAGTTTACAATAAAGTGCTTATTTCTCGAAATAATATAACCTTAGATGATGATTTTGGATATTTACCTGGAGAAATGGAAGATAAAATGCGTCCATTGCTTGCACCATTTTATGACAATTTGGAAAGCCTTATACGAGGAAAAGATTCAGATGAATCCAATGAAAATATCCAGATGCAGATAGATGATTATTTTGCAACAGGAACAGTTGCAGTATGTCCACTTGCGTATATGCGTGGAAGGAGCATAACAGGAAGTTTTCTTATTGTAGATGAAGCACAAAATGCTTCCAGAAGTCAGATGCGGGATATCATAACAAGAGTTGGAAAAGGAACCAAGCTAGTTATTTGTGGGGATCCTACACAAATAGATAATCCAAAGCTTGATAAATGCAATAACGGTCTTATATATGCTGCAGAAATGATGAAAGGCAGTCCTAAATGTGCGCAAATTATGTTTAATGCTTCAGATAGTGTAAGGAGCAGTCTTGCAACAGAAGCACTTAAAAGACTTAAAATTTAATAATTATATACAAGAAAAGGTACTCTTAAGGGCAATAATATTACTCTTAGGAGTATCTTTTTTGTAATATCAAATAAAATCGACAAAAATCCAAAGCTTGAAGTTACAAACCTATGGTTTATTAGGATAAACCAATTTTTTGTGTCAAAAAGAAGATTATATTTTCTGTCATATTAAAAATAAAACACAGGAATTTTAAAGTATAAATTGAAGTAAGAAAGGTCTTTAACCATGAAAGATTATAACACAATAAACATTGAATTAATAAAACAGATACAAACAGGTAATAAAGAAGCCTGGGAAGAACTGATAAAAAATAATATAGGAATAATTAACAAAAGAGTAAATTATTTTAGTAAGCGTACCAAATATCTTACACCTGAAGATTTATTCCAGGAAGCAGCAATTGGATTATATCAGGCAGCCATAAGATATGATTTAAGCAGGGATAATACTTTTCTTACATATGCTCTTTATTATATAGACCAGGCAATAATGCATAAAATACGAAACTTTGATAATTTAATAAGAATTCCAGTTAATATTCAATCTGCGTATATGAAATATTTTTCATGTGATCCGACAGGAAGTAAATCAATTAAAGATAAATGTAAGGAAAACAACTGGGATGAAAAAGAATTACGATATTTTTTAACAATGTACAGAATACCTCTATCATTGGACAAAATTACCGAAGATTCTGAAGACACTAACATGTCATTATATGAATTAATAAAAGACGATAGCAGCCCTAAAATAGAAGATATAATGGTTACACGCAATTTAAAACAGATTGTAGAGAAATGTGTAAAAGATTGTCTGACAGAAAAAGAAATGTATGTAATCAAAAGCAGATACAAAAATGATCTTACATTAGAAGAAACAGGAAAAGCACTTGGAGTAACAAGAGAAAGAGTAAGACAGATTGAAGTCAAAGCTATTCGTAAATTAAGAGTCAGAATGTACAGAAAAACATCAATCAGAGGAGAAATACCTACACTTATAAGAGAATAACAAAACTACATACACAAAGTGTAAAGGAGCTTCCTGTATAATTTAAAATGTAAGGAATCCTAAGAAAGAAGGTTGAGAAAAATTTGCATATGCTTTAATCTGTTTAATAATGCGGTTGGCAAACTTGGGATTATTCTCAGTCACCCAGGCTTCAATGCCGGATGAATCAAAAATAGTCATATCTGCTTTGGCAGAATCAAGAGCCTGGCAGATAGGTTCGGTAACATCAACAAGGTTATCAAAGACTGATTGTAAGTCCGCCAGAAAATCCTGTTAGAAACGGGTAATTTTAGAAGCATCAGGGACTTTATTAAAATCACAGAATTCACGAAGATGTCTGGAATACTTAAGGAAAACAAGAAGTAAAGAATCCGTAGGGATTGAAAAAATCCGTTGGATGATAAGTGCCCACAAAAAGGCATGTAAAGGGTATTTACGGGATCTACCCGTTGATGCATAGAAATGATTCCGGAAGGAATCAGGAATAATTTCATCAAGATCAATGTTTGATTGAAGAAGTGACAGAAACTCAGGCTTGTCAGATTCATAAATTTCCTGACAATCTGAAAAAACATCTGCCAACGAAAGCTGTTTACATGGTATAATAGCCATAAGATAACTCCTTTCAGGGTTTTGTTTAATTGTTTCTTGACAATTCAATGATAACATACCTGTGAGGAGTTATTCTATTTTAAACTGTAAAAAAGCCTGTAAAATCAAGGCTTATGGCGTTTCGCAAACGCCTATATAGATTATATTGAATATTGGGGGTATTGGTATGAAGATAAATAGATTATGCGTAAGTAATTTTATGGCTTTTAATGATTTGGATATTGAATTCTCAGATAATATTAATATTATAAGTGGCGAGAATAGTACAGGTAAAACAGCTTTGATTAAATTACTGTATACAAGCTTAAAAACATGTTCTAAGGCGTATTCGTCTAATAACACACTTTCGAAGGATGAGTTGGAAAGTGCAATGGTAAGTAAGTTTCAGGGGATTTTTATGCCAGATAACGGTGCTATTGGAAGACTTGTTAACAGACATCGTGGTAATAATAGTACAGATGTAAGAATATTTCTGAGCAATAAAGATGATATAAGATTTGGATTTTCCAATAAACATTCAAAGCATATTGATATAAAGCATATGGGGATAAAAGGTAAAGATAATTTTACACCAGTGTATATACCACCAAAGGAGATAATATCATCTACTGAGAATTTTGGTGCGTTATATGATGAATTTCATATTGCTTTTGAGGAAACATATTATGATTTGTGCAGATTGCTTGAAAGACCGTTGAGAAAAGGACCTAATACAATAGAGCAGAATATGGTTATGAAAAGTTTTGAAGATATAGTCAATGGAAGTATAGTCCAAAAAGATAAGAAGTTTTATCTGAAGGTTAAGGGACAGAGTGAATTCGAGATGGGACTTGTATCTGAAGGATATCGAAAGATGGCGACTATAATGTATCTTATATTATCAGGAAGCTTGACAAAAGATTCTATTCTATTTTGGGATGAACCAGAGACTAATATGAATCCAAAGATGATTAAGCCTATGTGTGACGCATTAACAGAACTTGCGAAGATGGGGGTTCAGATTTTTGTAGCAACACATAATTATTTTGTTCAACAGTACTTTAATATGGAGGCAATATATAATAAGGATTCTAAGATAAAGTATAATTTTATATCTCTTTACCGCAATAGTGATAGTGGTGAGATAAATGCACAGTGTGTTGATAATCTTGATGATATGACTGAGAATGCTATTATGAAAGAATTTGATGACTTATATGATAGAGAGCAGAGGTTTATATATGGAGATTAACGAGAGCAGATTATCATTTGTATTTAGTGAAGGAACTAAAGCTTATAAATTTGATGATGATAAATTTTATAGAAAAGAATTCAATAATATGTCAGGTTCTAAGGGGGTTGATATTATTGCTTCATCAGATAAGTTTATTCACATGATAGAGGTAAAGAACTGTGTGCGGGATGAGAAGAACAATATTTGGAGAATAGTTGCTAACAATAAAAAGCTATCTAATAATGATTCGAATAGACATAAAGAAAGTTATGATGAGGAGATATCGAAAAAGGTGGCTATGACGATAGCTTGTATTTATGGGGCATTTACAATGAGAAATTCTAAAGAGACAGCAGTAGAATTAAAAAAGTACTGGTCGATAATTAATACAGAATTTATTTCCAAAGATAAAAAGCAGTTAATTATTACTTTGTTCTTAGAGGGGGACTTTGATAATTGTTTTACCTCAAGAAGTAAAAAGATGATTATGACAGATTTGCAGAATAGTATAAGAAAAAAACTGAGTTGGCTGAATTGCAAAGTTTCTGTTGTAGATTCAAATACATATAATAAATCACATTATAAAGTAGATTATGTTAAATAATCTACTTTTTAAGCAAAAGAAGTATGAATGATTTCATTGTATTTATAATAGCAATAAGTTGAGTAAGTAAAGCCTTTAGGGTTATTATACCCTAAAGGCTTTGTTAGTATAGAAAATGATAATGAAATTGTTTTCAGTGAATGAAAAGAGATTATTATTTATGAAAAATAAAATTACAATGTTGTTATTAACTATTTTTACAGTATTCACACTTACAGCCTGTGAAATGCCATCGCAGTCAGTCAATTTAGGCCAGACAAATGAAGATTAGAACGAAGATATTACATATCTTGCCATGATGTATGACAATCAGGGGAACAATTTTCTTAATTTTGAAGGTAAGCAATTTGAGATTAAGCCTAATAGAGTAATACAGTGGGGATACAATACATCAGGAAGTTGGACATCATATTACGAAACCAGTTCAATTGTTACAGTTAATGTAGATGATAAAAGTATTGAATCCTGTGGTAGCACAATTTTATTTAAAGATACAAGACTTAATATGATTGGCATACCTAAAGAAATTGATATTGCTAATTTAACAGATAAGGCAACAGTCTCAGGAAATAATGACGCAGACAAAGAAAATAATTCTGTGGATTCAGCAATTAATGGTACAACAGATGCAACTAAATATACAGGATTAAAAGACTGGTGGGCTAATCAGAAAGCTGCGGGGCAGAAGGGTAATAAAATAGTATTAATACAGTCACAAGATGGGTATAATGTTGGCGCATTTGTGGGAGATGATATTCAATGGAAACTTGCAGGTAAACTGCCTAAGACAACAAAAATAGTCATAGACGATAAAAAGTTATATGTACATAGATGTAATTTCACAATATTAGACACGGGAATCATAGAAAATGCACAATAATAGCCTTAAGAAATATAATAATTTACGATATAACTACAAATATTGTAATATAATATTTTCTTTAAATAAAATGCAGTAAATATAATAAATATGACTACCAAACAGGAGATGACCATGAAAGATGAAGAACTAAAATCGTATTATGCTAAATTTAATGATGAACAGTATATAGAAGAATTAAATGATTTTCTTCAGGCAAGGCAACAATATCTAAAAAACAACAGTTCTAGTAATTGTATTACAATGTTGCTTGCATTTGATAAGATATATGTAAGCACAAAGAGCCTTTGGACAAATGGAATTATAAGTGAAAATGATTTCTGGATGCTTAAAGACGAGTTGCAAGATGTAGAAAGAAAGTAATGATTTTATTTAATTTTTTTATTTTTTAATTATTCTTTTTATTCAATTTAAAAAAGTATAAATCAACATAAAAATTATTATACAAATAAAAACTATAATTTAAGCAAAAATAGGATAGGAATTAACCTACCCTATTTTTAATATTATATTTAAATTAAATTGAGTAAATATTAAGAAAGTATATGTTATCCAAAATTAACTGGAAGATTATTTAAAATATTTCCTATATTAGTAATAAATTTTATAACAAATAAAATACATAATAAAGGAGTATAATTTGTTGGCAGAAGTAAAATAGTTATTACTTTCTTTAATAAAGTACTACACCAGCAAATAGGAAGAATAATCCCTAATATCATAGAAATTAATATAAAAAAAATTCCAATATACAAAGGGAAAATAGTACTTGATGATTTAATTTTAAATATAAAATCAAGTAAATAACATATTAAAAAGCCAAATATTTGAATTCCGACAGTAATTGAAAAAATTTTTAAATATGTTCTCATAATTATCCTCCTATTAATATTTTTTTAATGCGTTAATATATAATATGTAGCTGGAGCATGGCCATCACCGACAAGAGATTCATTTAATTCCATATTATTAAATGACTTATGGTGTATAATAGCATCACCAAGGAACAAAAGTATTACGCCAAAGTATTTACTATTCCAAAATTCCGGTAAAATTGCCTTGACATTTTCTTTTTCCTTATCATTTCCCCCAAGCATTTCTGCACCTAATTGAAAAGCAAATGCTGTTGAAGGATATATTTTATATCCAATATGTTTACCGAAAACACTATTTCTTTTATCAAATTTACAGTATTTTTTTGCTCTATTAGAAATACAATTATATTGATTATCATTAATATTTTGAGAACCGGCATAATCATATACTTCCTTCCATGTTTTGCTACACGATTTAGTAATTCTATTAGTAGCCAAAGTAATTGCATTCTTATTCATAGCATTGTATTTGCTTACACCAGTTTGACTACACCATTCATCTTCAAGCTTTGCATCTTCTATGCTAAGATTTTTAGTAATTCCAAAACGTCCAAAATTCCATTCTTTAAGTGGTACATAGGTAACAAAATCACTTGTATTTGCAAAATTGAAAATACAATTATATTTAGAATCATTCATTGAAGAGCTAATAGTAGTTGATGGTGTAGCAAAAGTATACGCAAAAACATTATTTCCATTGTCTACTAATTTTGCAGATAAAATATTTGCCAATGCAGCGCCCCTAGAATGTCCTGTAATCCAATATACTAAATCCGTCTTATCAGAAAGAAATACATTAATATATCTATTTATAAAATCTTCAATTCTTTCTTCAGTTTTCAAAAAACCTTTATGATAATCAGATTTCCATTCAGCAGGATTACCCATATCAAAATTACTACTCCATTCTTCAATGGTTCCATTTGTTCCTCTAATAATAACACCTAAAATAGTTTTTGTTTTACCTTTATAATTAACGGTATGATATCCAATACCAATTTCTGAAACATTATCATCTTTATATGCAGGCATAGATATTCCGTTTTTATTATATCCATTTGCAAGTTGATAGTCTGCTACAGATTCAAATCCATGATATTCCATCAACTTATTAATATCAGTTATTTCTTTATTTTCATTTATATTATAAGAAAAACCGCAATCATTGTAAATTGTGTTTGCAAATATCAATGAACTTGAACATAAATTTTCACTATATTTTGTATTTGAATTAAAAAAGTCTCTATAATCCATAGTATAATTTGCATTAGAAATATCATAATAGCCTAACAATTTACCTGTAAAATTTCCATTTTTAGGATCCAAATCTTTATCATCTGTTATACCATCAAAATCAGTATCTACTAAAATTGGATTTGATTTATATTTATAAACATTGACAGTAGTAGGATCATCATACATTCCTTCGGGAATATTATAATTTTTTAATACCCAATTAATATACGGTGTTACATCGCTTACTTTCTTTTCACCTAATTCATCAACATCTAAAATATTATCACCATCAGAGTCTCCACCTTCTTCACCAAGTGGTTGCTTTAATTTAATAAATTGATAATCACTTAAAAGAACCCATGAACCATCATTTACAATCTCTCCAATATTATCAGCTAATTTTAGAAGCGTTGATTTAAAATCTCCATATATATTTCCAAATACACCATTTGTCTTTGTATAAAGATTATGATAATACGATTCATATGAATTAGCTGAAATTACAGAAGTAGTAATTCCAGAATCTTTTAAAATATTTACCATTTCATCCATAGATGAAATATTATAATTATTGTCATTTTTATAATTTGCATCTGTTACTAAAATAATAAACTTATTAGCATTTGGACGAAAGTTTAATTTTTGAGCCATTGCAAGAGCATCAATAGGTGTTTCAGGCTCATCTTCACCACCATTTACAACCAATTCATTTATCTTTGATTTAAAACTTGTAATATCATCAAACCATGCGCTTGAATCATTTTGTATTAAAATGGTATTTTCACCACAAGTAATATCTTTATAATCAATTAAAGCAAAGTTTGCATTAACTGAATAATCTGATTGTAATGTATCTACAAAACTATCAATATTTGAAACAACATTATTTATAGCTCCAGACATTGATCCTGTAGTATCAATTGCAAACACAATATCAGCTTGCCCATAAATTTGTCCAACTTGTTTTACTAAACTCAATTGATTTAATACAATTTCATCATTTTCTTTTCCGATATTATAAGAAGCATTTTTGTATTTTTTTATAGGAATATTTAAAGTTGAAAGTAATGCTTCAGCATCAACAACAAAATATGTTCCTTCTTCCACAGTTGCCCAAATATTATTTTCTTCTGAAATAGTATCGCATGGAGAAATTTCTCCATCAGTATATTTACAAATCATGTAAAAATCGAAACGATTGATATTATTTTTATTTTCAAAAGATAACCTTAAATCAGTTCCTTTTTCATAATCAGTTTTAATATCAATTTGTTTTCCAATAACAATACGAGTATTATCAAGTGCTGAAATATTAGCTTCTTTTATTTCAACATGTTTGTTAATATTTCCTGAAACATTTCCAGTTATAATTGGAATAAGATCATTTTCTTCTTTTAAAGAATCTTCAATACAATTTTCCTGAAGCTCTTGTTCAAAAAGTCTTTTGCTATCTAAATTTATCCCATCTGTATATGATGTTAACGGATTTAATCCTAACAAAATTTCATCCCCATCTAATATTGTATCTCCATCAGTATCAGATTCTATAGGATTAGTATTATATATGTATACTTCATCATAATCATTAAGCCCGTCACCATCACTGTCTGCTTTATTAGGGTCAGTACCTAATTTAATTTCATCTATATTTATAATTCCGTCAGAATCAAAATCTTCTTGGCCATCATTTATCCCATTTCCATCAGTATCAGTTTCTACTGGATCAGAACCAGTAATAAAAATTTCATTATAATCAGACAATCCATCGCCATCTGTATCATCTAAAGTAGGGTCAGTTCCTAATAATTTTTCAAATTCATCTGAAATAATATCATTATCTGTATCAATAATGATATTAGATGAATCGTATTTAACAGTTGCAATTATTTCTAATTGCTGATCGCCAATTTTAATTGTTTCTTTAATAGTTATTTTTTTTATTTCATTTTCAGCAGCATTTACCTTGTTAGGTATAATTCCGGTTGAACTAATTATTACTAAACATAAAAATAACGAAAACATTCTTTTCATATTTTTTTTGTTTTTTATTATCATTATAGCAATTATTGTTATAATTAACATTAACACTATGAATAAAATAATATGGCTTTTATCTCCAGTTAATGGAGCCTTTATTTTTGTAGACTCATTATCCTCAATGTTTTTTTGTTCATTATTATTTTTGACTTCTGAATTATCTAAATTATTTTCATAATTTTTAACTGTATCTTCTGATTCATATATTGTCGCCAAAGATATAGATTCATTGATATTTAATGTTTTTACTTGTTTTGTAACCGATGAATCATTCACTAACCTATAACCTTTTGGCATTATATTTTCCAAAGTTATATCATTTACTGCAAAATTATTTGTATTTTTTACAGTTAAAGTTGCTTCTACTTCTTCCCCAACATTGTACTCTGATTTGTCTGTAGTTAAAGTTACTTCCAGTCCATCTTGAGAAGTAGGACCTGCAAACACAAATGTTGACATCATGCATATACAAGATATCAATGTTAAAGAAAAAGTTAATATTTTTTCCTTTACCCTCATATTATATCCTCCTAGAATTTTATTATGATAAATTCAAAATAAATGGCGTTATCTTGAATAATATCCCTTTAAATATGAAATTAATTTAATAATACTTTATTTTTAAATAAATATCTACATAAATTCATTTTTTTTTCATATGAGTTTTTACATTGTTGTCTGTCATATTAATAATAGAAAAATAATGACTTAACAAGGAGAAGAAATATGCTCAATTATTTTAAAAATTTATTTAAGAGTAACAGCAAGGCCATCAATAATCCCTCAAATAACTTCAATAATCATACCATTAATGAAAATACAAATTACCCAGGACCATGTGCAGCTTTTTTGTCCGGGGAAGAAAATTGCTGTGGCACAATCATAAGATTTACTGAATTTTCAGATGATCAATTAGAAAACAGCCATTCATGGATTCAATATGCATTTCCTCTGCAGGAGCCAAGTGAATATAATTCTAAAGCGCCTGTATTAACGGACGAGGAAATTGAATGGATTAAGAGTGAGGTAGGAGAAAGAGCCAGAATTAATTTACGGTTAATGTATCTAAGAGTATTAAGATTTTACGGATTTGAATATAAACTTTCATTAGAAGAGGTAAGCTTAATACCATCAGATAATTTTGATGAAAGAAGCAAAGTCTGGCTGACACCTTTCAACCATAATTATAAGAGACTTACAAGGATACTAAAATGTCTTACATTATGTGGTATGGAGAATTATGCAAAGGAATTATTTGATGCGTTAGAGAAACTATATCAAGATCATGAAGATATAATAGGAGATAAGACTTTTGATTACTGGAAACAGGCTGTTGAGATAGAACTACCGCAATCCCACTGATTTTAGACAATGGGTAGTTCACTCACAAAGTAATAGAATATATTAATAGGCATAATAATTTACATAGCTGGCTGAAAATTCAGTCGGCTATTTTTTAATTTCTGTCATATATAAATTATCAAAAAAAATAAAGGAGAAAATATTATGATGAATGCAAATGAAATAGCAGAAGCATGGAAAGAAATTGTGAAAATATACAATGAAACAAGGGAAATTGCACCGCCTGAAGGAACTATGTGTGACATAATTCATAAGTTTGGTATCAAGAAAACAGAAGAAGTATTCGCTACAATAGCAGCTATCAAAAAGTATGATGGTAGAATTTATGGAAAGAATAGGGACTATATGAACAGTATTCCAGTTGATTCACAGATTGTAGAATGGAGAAGTGGAAACCCTGTTATATATGCAGGACTTGATGATATTCATACTGCTCATATCAATCAGTTAATAACAGAACTTAGGATATTGGACAAATAAGGTATCCTTAGAAAGAAAAAATATAAATTGGAGAAAATTATAATGGATATTACACGAGAAAGCATTTTAGGTGTTGGTATGGCAGGCAGTATGGTTGGTTTAAAATGGTTAAGACCGAACACACCATATACAAACGATAAAAAAGAAAAGATGATTGACTGCGTTGAATTTGAAATTAACCATAAAGGAATTGAAAAATTAGAAGCAAATATAAAAACAAAAAGTGAATATGTTATGTGCTTTGTACACTTCAATTCTGGAACAAATGATGTAGACAATATATATCTTGCAGTTTGGGATGAAGAAGGAACCACTGATGATCCAATTAATTCAGACATCCTTAATAATGAAGAAAGAAAAATAATTATCAAGTATGCTATTGAGGAATTGGAAAAAAGCAGATCAAACTAAATTTATTCTATCATATAAAAATATCAAAATTATAAAGGAGAATGTTGTATGAAAAAGTATGTAGTAATTTGTTATGCAGTACACAAAAAGGAAATTGCAAGTCATGATGCATTCGATAATGAGGATGATGCTTATGCATTTCTCGAAAAAGATGCACAGAATACTTATAACGAGGAAATAAATAATGCAAGCGAAGAAGATAAGGATTCGATTGATTTTACAATAAGTGATGATGGTTCAGCATATCTTTCATCTTACGATGGAGAATATGAATGGACTTGGGAAGTTATTGAGGTGTAAGAAATTCGCATTTCATTAGGAGGTTATTATGACAAAGGATATTAAGTATATTTTAACAGAAAAGGAACAGAAAGACTTTATAATAAAGATAGGTCAGAATCAGAAATAATAAGCTACAATACTGCTGATTATAATGCATCTTTAATTTATGAAATTAAAAGATTAGCATTGTAACAAAGGAAACTAAGATTTCTTGATAAGATTGGAAAAATATGGGAAATATAATAATCCATAGTATAAATTTTACACTATTATAATAAACAGAAAACAAAAGGAGAGCAAATATGAATAATTTTAAAATGAACATAGAAAATATTACTATTCCTGATAGTATGTGTTTTGACAGCGGAACAAGTATCTGTGAATATGTTAAAGATGATGATAAGGTTGAAATTGAAGTTAGAGGATATGTGACTGTTTATTTTAACAATGAAAGATATAGACACTTCTCAGATATGCTAAAAGAATTACAGGAATTATTCAAAAGTAGTGAAGCCTATAATGATGAAAGAATTCAGATAGAAGAAAGCAATTGGTATGAAATATTCTTAAATTATGATGAAGAATGTTATGTAGCTGAGATAGAAGGAATGTCTTCAGAAGAACTTAAATCTTATTGTAAGGAATTTATAGAACGAGAACAGTCATATTGTAAAGATTAACCATATTTGAGATATGCGAAAAAAGAACAATAATACAGCACCTCTCAAAATTTTAAAGGAGATAATACTATGTCCAATAACTATGATACTACAGATGAAATTATTCTTGAAGAAACACAAAAGGCAGCTTATGAAGAACAGTGTTTGTATGATTTTATTCATCAGGAACAGCCAAACGAAGATTATTTTGAAGGTATAAATGACTATATAGATGAAACAATGAGTATTTGAAATTCGCATTTACTATAAGGAGATAAATATGTATAGACTAGATTATTATAACAAAGATGGTATCCATAAAGAAATTTATGGGTTCAAAACACCAAAAGAAGCTGAGTGCTATATGAAAAATCATCCAGAAGAAAGTTTTGGTGAGTATCCATTAATTCTAACTGATAGTGAAAATAATGTGTAAAGGAAAGAAAACGATGAACGAATATATTATTGAAAATCTTACAAAAAGAGAAATTAACATTATAGAATCAAGTGACATTGAATGGTGTCCAGATGATATGTCAGGAGATAATACGGATATTGTAGTATTCAATGAAAAAGATTGTGATAAAGCATTACATTTGATAGGACGAAAATAAATCTAAGATTTCTTGATAAGATTGGAGAAAACTATGTTTAAATTATCATCTATAAAAGTCGGAATGAAATATCAAAATATAAGAAATGAAATTATTAAATCAAATAATTTAGTTATGAGTTGTTTGCCGGCTTTTTGTAATAGCAACTATGATGTAGCAGAAAATCTTGATACAAAAGAGAAAGTCTATGTGTTAAGGGATTATGATACAGGAATTATTACAGATGTTACAACAGATTATTATAAAGCAGTCAACGCTGAAACGGCACAGAGAAATATATCTGAAATTCTTTATAATAACGGATATTGATTGGAGAAAATTTTATGGTACAAACTAATTAACGATTTACTTAATCTTACAGGAGATGAAATTTATCAGAAATATGGATATAAGCGAGACGAAACAATTACGCACACCGCAAAATTTCCAAACGGAATTGAAGCAGATATTAAGTTAGTAATTTGCGAAGAAGAAGCTCCATATACAGAAGGTGTATTATTCCATAATGGATTCGAACTGACATGCACAGAACCAGATTGTACATATGACGGCGAATGGAACTTTGAACATAATGGAATTGAATACACTGTTCTCGTGGAAATAGAAAATTGATGAGACTAATATTTCAAGTAAATCGAATTTCTTTAGAAAGGATAATATGAATGGAAATAGATTTTAATGATTTTGATGTACAAGATGATGTTATCAAAACAAGGAATGGAAATTGTGGATATATGATGTTTCCTAATTTATGTGGATGCAATCCTGGGGCAAATGGCGGATATGAATATTGTAATAAAAAAAATTGCCCACTTAAAAATAATGATTAAACTTAAATAAAAAGGATACATATACTTATGAAGCAGATTATTAAATTCATTGATATAAATATCGATGGTTGCGGTACAAATGTGGAATCCATGGTTCAGGTTGAAGGTAAACAGGAATTAACGAATGGAGTGATTCAGAGAACGAAAAATGCTATTGAAAAATACAAGAAGGAAAATTATGGAGAATATGATACTGATAGCATTATTGATGTAGCATGTGAACATTTAGAAACTGAAGGTTATATGTGCGACTATATTTCAGAAGATGCAACTATAGAATTTTAAACAACACAATTCATAATCATAAGGCAGTTAGTAATTAATTTTTCTAGCTGCCTATTTAATTTAAAGGAGAACATTTAATGATTAAAATTAAAAACGAATATAAGGCAGACAATGGAAAACAGTTTATATTACAGATAGTACCAAGAAAAGAAGAACATGCAACATTAGCAACATATGAAAACGGACACATATTTGGCAATTATGTACCGTGCAGTTATATAGACAGTGGTTTTGTAATTGAAACAGATATTCCTGGATGGACAAAGCTTAAGGGATATGAAGTTGTTTATTATATTGGAGACAGCAGAATTTCTGCAGGTAATCCACAAATTTTTCCAACTCATAAAATGGCTGAATCATATAAGAAGCATTATGAATCATATGAATGGTTCAATAATGAATTATTCATTGAGGAAGTGGAATATGAAGGAGTTCCTTTAAGCAAATGCAAAACATATAATGGAAAAGAAGTAATTGATAAAGAACATTTTGTTAGTCTTGCTGCATGTGAAATTGGAGATTATTTTACTGAAGAAATAGTGAACGATTTCATGAACATGATGCCTCCTGTATGTATGAGAAGTGATTGTTCTCAGATTGGCGAACCTGCAGCACATAAAATAAATGATGAAAGCATATATAAAGCAACATATGCAACATTTAAGCGTATTGCTGAAGATATCTGGGAATATTGTGGAGAATGCTTTAGAGGCGAAAATGTTAACGTATAATAGATAATTAAAAACAAAAGGAGACCAGTTATGACAAAGAATTAGATAAAAACTATACTGTATCATCTTACAATGAAGGTACATGTGAACAAATAGACTATTACATTAACGAAAATAATGACTATAGTTGATTTACAACGAATTATGCGTTGTAATATACTATATACAAGCAAGGAGGTCTTACTATGAGTTATATAGAAATTATAAAGTTTAAAGAAGATAAAACCCATGAATTAGCAGGAAAAGTTCAAAATGCATCCAGACACTATCAAGTTATATGGAATTATTTTGCAAAAAAATATTTAGATTTGGAATATTTTAATGTTCACAGTGATTGTGTGGAACAACAGAAGCTTTGGGAGCTTTTTGAAGATGAACGACTTACAATGAATGAACGAATTATTCTCGGGTCTACTTATGATTATGTATTAGTAAAGAAAGAAGATATTCCTTTAGTGATTGATGCATTTAAGTCTTTTGAAAATGAATCAAATCTATTAGAAGAAACTGGTATTTTATCTAGCCTTTTGAATGATAAAACTTGTGTTGCGATTGGGTGGCAATCAAGTATAACTGATATGTGGGATAATTATGATATATTTACTGAAAAAAAGCATTGGTCTTTATTAGATGAAATAAATGCCATACAAAAAGTTATCAATGATGAAAAGGATGTGGAATACGATGCCTAGACCAAAGAAAGATGGACGTTGTTTGAACTTATATCTCGACAGAACACTACATGAGGAATTTGAGCAATTCTGTGAAAGTCTCGGACAAACCAAGACAGTTGCTGCTGAAAGAGCTTTTCGGATGTACATGGATACCATGAAGCAAAATCCAGAACAGATAATGAAAGAAAGGAGAAGTGATTGATGGGTGCTGATATCTGGATGTTTATAGAACACAAGAATCCTGCGATAAACAAATGGAATCTGGTGAAAAACTCTAAATGGAGCCATAATATGGTTCCGATTGATAGAAATAATGGTTTATTTCATATTTTGTGTGGTTATAACAAGAACGATTTTAATGAATTTTCCGTGATTTGCGAATGTAAAGGTTTACCTTTAGATATAGATAAAGAAACTGCATTTTGGTTAGAAGATTTAGCTTTTACGTCATACTTATCGTTAGAGGAAATACAAAATTTTGACTGGGATAAGGAAGTATACTATTTTGAGGAAGATTGCAAGCATTCGGAAATCGCTTGTGAATTTTATACTGAAATTATTCCTTATATGCGTTCAGTCGATGCCAATTGTCAAAATGTACGTATTGTATTTGGATTAAGTTTATAAAAAAGACTGGATTTTACAATATATGACAATCTATTCTCCATTCTATGTGACTATCTTCAAATCTTTACATAGAAAGGAAATATATTTATGAAAAATTATAACGAAATTGACATGAGACAGACTTCACATGCAGAGGTTGATGAACAGGAAATTGATGGAATGAACTTATATTGTCTTATCGGCATGATATGTTCAATCTTAGGGACTTTAATAATGCTTGTTCTTCACTTTGTGCTCGGTTTGTGCATTGGAATAGCGGGTATCACAACTAAGTAAAAGTAATATTTAAAAATTTGATAAACAATTAAAACTGACTATTTTTTAGTCAGTTTTTTTTCTGTCATATATCAAGTAAATAAAATTAAAGGAGAAAAATCTATGAGATATCGATGACTTTACAAAGGAAGAGCTTGCTGAAGCAAATAAAGTAATTGAAGAAGTTTTGCAGTTAAAATCAGAAGAAGCAAGAAGCTTCGGCTTCTAAGTAAAACAAAGTAGGAGTAGTTCACAAAATAATTTATAGAAAAACTATATTTTACACAAGAAAGGAAAATTTATATTATGATAAAAGAAATTAAAATGGAACACAGCAATTACACAATTAAGTATGATCCAACAAAGCCTTGGAGTTATCGTGTTAACAGACATAACGAAGATGTTACAGAGGAAGTTAGAAATAATGTTCTGGATGACCTTATATTGTGTTTAGCAGAAAACATTGAAAACGGCATTGAACTTAAGGGTATCACAACTAAGTAAAAGTAATATTTAAAAATTTGATAAACAATTAAAACTGACTATTTTTTAGTCAGTTTTTTTTCTGTCATATATAAGATAAATAAATTTAAAGGAGAAGAAATAATGGAAAATATGGTTATTAACAACATAGCATTAACTAAACACAATGATAAATATACATTTAAGGTATATTTTAAGCCTGAAACAATTGATGCATCATATGTATCATTTTTCAGATCAATGGATACTGATTATACAGGTATATTTTATACTGCTCTTTCAATGAAAAAGAATGGTGCAATAAATAAATATATCCTTTTGTCAGAACCTCAATGGTTATTTTATGTATCATCAAATGATTGTGTTTTTTATTTACCGGCTCTTTTCACAAATAATAACATTTATTTGGAATGTATAAAATTTGTAAAAGAATATGAAGAAAATAAAAACAAGCTGCATTCAAAGGTTAATAGTGCTAAAAAAAATATTGAAAATACAAAATTACCTCAGGAAGATGATACTTTAGACTCAATAATACATATTGAATTCATTAAAGATAATAATGCCGGGAATTATTTAAGATGTTTTTTGAATGAAAACTTTATTCCGGAAGTTCTTAAAATTAAGCTAAAGGCAATAGATAATAATTACACAGGCGTATTTTTCACAGATATATTTATTTCAGGCATATTTTTGAATGCAACTGATAAAGTCTATTACAGATCTAGCGTTTGTGATGTAGAATGTACAAATGCTTTTAGCAGTCAAGAATTAAAAATGATACAGAAAGAATGTATCAAGAAATTCAATACTACTGAAGTTGATATACGCAATCTTATTACAGAAGCGTATAAATCAAAAGATGTTAATGGCTTAAGTGAAAAAGAAAATAACAATTCAAGAGGTATAGTTAGTAAAAATTGTAATTATAATTTAGATTCAGAGGCAGCAGTTGATAAGGCAAAGGAATTAACTTTAAGTACTCCAAATGGCGTAATAAGAGATGCAGACACAATTCTTGAAGATTATCTGAATAATAGAGAAACTGAAATCTCAGGCATTGCAGAAGAAATATTTGGTATATACAAGAATACAACTGACAAGGAATCCGTAAAGGCAATGTTCGAAGCATTAGTTGGTACATCATTTGATGACTATGTAGAAGATTGTATTAAGAATACAACTAAAAAAAGGAAATAACAGAAAATAAGATTAATAAAACATCAAAGCCGAAAGATGATTGGGTAATGGCTAGGTAAAGAAAAGGAGATAATTATGGAAGATAAATACTTATCCAAAGCAAAGAGGATTGACAATGGAGATTGGCTTGTTGGCTATATTGTAAAATATGGGTATACAGGAAAAGAAAAATATTATATAGTTCCAAGCTACGCTTCTGATTTATATGCTATTGAAATAGACCCATCTACAATCTGCCGAAACATAGGCTTGAAAGATAAGAATGATAATCTGATTTGGGAGAATGATATTATTCATAAACCATTCTATACAGATTATGACGCTTATGCTAATTCAGAAGCATATACTGGGCGTATTCAATATGAAGATGGCGGTTGGTCTGTAGAAATTACAAAGCCTGATGGAAATGTATGCGTATCCCCTATTATTGAGATGATTGCTTATTCAAAAGATATAGAATATTGTGAAGTTATTGGTAACATATTTGATAATCCTGAGTTAAATAAAAGAGAAATTTGATGAACAAATATTTAATGATAAGGTTATCAATCACAGATATCCTAATAAATCATATCAGACTGTATGAATGATAATTAAACATTCATAAAGAATCGGTAGGAATTATTCTTACCGATTTTTTTAATATCTTTCAATATTAACATTAATAAGGTACAATAATCGTGTAAAATATTTATTGAAAATTTCTGTCATATTCTATAACAGAATATATTTGGAAAGGAAATTAATAAATGTCAAATATAAATGAATTGTGTATTTTCTTGGATATAGACGGGGTATTAAACAGAAAATCTGATTGGACCAATAAATTTACATTCAATGAAACATGTCTTAATAATTTTGTTAAACTATTAATGGATTTAAGGGAACAATATAATTGTTTATTAAAGATAATCCTGACCTCTACATGGAGAACCGGATACCAGGAAAGCAATGAAAAAATTTTCAAGCCTTTAACAGATAAATTGAGAAGAATAAATCTAAGAATTAATGGAATAACACCAATAACTGCAAACAAGACAAGGCAGCAAGAGATAAATTATTATATAAGCAGGAATAATGTCAAACATTATATAATATTGGATGATGACCATTCATTGTTTGAAAATTGCAATGATAAACACTTATATTTTGTCAATTACTGCGATGGTTTAACTAAAAAAGACATTGATAAAATCAAGAAGTTATTTAAAAAGATATAACAAAAAATATATTAAGATTATACAAATGTACAGCATATCTATTTGGATTGCTATTATTTTTCCGTCATATTACTCTCAAGAAAACAATAAAAAGGAGAAAATTATGAGTGGATTATATTTTAAATTTGGAACAATGAATAGTGCAAAGACAGCTAACCTGTTAATGGCAAAGTATAATTACGAATCGCAGGATTTCTATGTTATACTTTTAAAGCCTGATACTGATACCAGAAGCATTAAGGTTAAATCGAGAGTTGGCCTTGAATCAGAGTGTATTGGTATTTCACCAGATGAATCTATTGTTAAAATAATTGAGGAAAAATGTAAGACTGATAATAAGAATATAAACAATACTGTTATTATGGTTGATGAAGCACAATTTCTTACTCCAATGCAGGTAGATGAATTATTTAATTTATCATTTAAGATGGTTGTCATGTGTTATGGGCTTTTAACAGATTTTAAGCGGGAGTTGTTTCCTGGCAGCAAAAGATTAATTGAACTTGCAGATTCTATTCAGGAAATCAAAAGTATATGTAAATGCGGCAAACGAGCAGTTGCAAATGCAAGATTTAAAGATAACAAATTTGTATTATCGGGAGAACAGGTGGAAATTGGTGCTGAGGACAAATATAAGGCCTTATGCAAAGAATGTTATCAAAAAGAAGTTGATAATCTTTTAGGGAATATACCTAATAGATAAATAATCCATTGTTAGCGAAAAATAAAAATATAAAATATATCATTTAAAAGAGAAGAGCGAATAGCTTTTCTCTTTTTTTTCTGTCATATATAAATTATCAAAAAAATAAAGGAGAATAATATATGAAAAAGTTTATTGTTATTTGTTATGAGGTGCATAATTTAGGTGTCAAGGATTTAAAAGAATTTACAAATAAAGAAGACGCTTTAAAGTATTTGAGAGAAGAAGCAAATAATATGTATGAAATTTGCTGCTCATATTATAAGAAGGAACGCCATTTAGAAAATATGGACGATGCTGAGCGGTGGTGTATGTTAAGTTTTGATTATTTAGGTGAAAATACAGCATATATTTCAGATTGTGATGATAAAGTATGGACATGGGAGATAATTGAAGCTTAAGTAAAACATTTTAAAGTTAATATAGAACCAGCTTAAAGCACAATCTATACGCATAAAAAGAACTTTAAAATAACATGAGTAGAAAGGAGAAGTCGCTCTTCCCCTTATCTTAAGGTAAGGGGATTCAGCGATTGATAAATATCATGAAATTAGTATATCCTGCAATATTAACTCCTTGTATAGAAAAAGAGGGGTACACAATAGAAATCCCGGACTTGCCAGGGTGCATTTCTGAGGGCAAAGATATGGCTGATGCAATAGAAATGGGTAAAGATGCTGCGTGTGGCTGGATAATTGATGAACTTGAAAATGGAAATAATGTTCCACAACAATTATTCCCATTTAAAGAACCAGAGCTAATAAATTCAAAAAAAATCATTAGTTTACTTGTATTAAATATTGATCAGTATGCAAAAGACCATGGAAATAAATCAGTTAGGAAAAATGTTACTATTCCAGAATATTTGAATTCATATGCAGCAAAAAATAACGTAAATTTATCAAAGCTTTTACAGGAAGCATTGCTAAATTTAATATCAAAAAAATGTAATACAAAGAAAGGCGAACAGATATGTCATTAGATGAAATAAAAGAATTAGACAAACACATATTAACAATAGATGAGTTAGAAAATCTGGAAGCTGAAGAAAATGTTTTAAGAATAGAACATCTGGGATTTTCTGGCTCTAATATATCATTACTTTGGTATGATGTTGCATTAACAGACTCTACTAATATAGATATATATATGAAAGTACAAGAGAGTTGAATATATGTAATTATTGTAATTAAATAAGAAAACTCCACTCAACAAAAGTCAGTTATGAGTAGTAGTAAGGTACGGCGGATGTTAAGAATTAGTTAATGTTATTATAAAAAAATATTTTTATTAACTGAGTAATTACGTTTGTATTTGCTCAGTTAATTTTATGTAAAAAAAGAAAAAAAATATTCTGTCATATTGTTATTAAATATTAAATTAAAAAGGAGATAAAAAAGAAAGGATATAAAAATATGATCATAAAAATTAATTTTAACGACAATGATTATCAGGAATTAGTTGAAAATTATCTTAAGAGATTCAATATGAATATCTTATATGATTTATCTGTGCAGCTTGATAAAGAAGAGATGTCGTGGTCATGTATCAAAGCATATGAAAATGCACAGGAAAAGAGTAATTGTATTCTTAATCCTAACATTGATTATAAAGTAACAGCAGATGATTATGACTGGTTAAGAGAAAGAATAAAGACTTCTCTTAAAGAGTATTTATTAAGAAATCCAAGATTAAATGAACTATCAAAGGAATATATAGAAAAACATTTTATAAAAGAGATGGATATTTCATTTCCAAGAGCCTTCTATGATAAATGGGAAAACGGAGAAGTAGGTTACTGGTTTTCACATAGTGGAACGACTGTTATTCAATAAGTAAAGGAATTAGCCATATATTGTACAGATTTTTAATATAAAGAATCGTTTTCGTCATTTTTTATTTCATAAATTTATAAGAAAGGACACAGTATGAAGATTTTGATAGACGAAATGCCTGTATTTAAGCAGGAATGTCCATTTTATGAGGCATATAAAGAAATGTGCAGATGTGATGGGAATAGATGTGAACATATGCACCTGTCAAGTGAAGAAAGATGTCAACAAACTGAGTGCAGATGGTTAAAAGAGTATAACCGTGAAGAATAATATTTTTTGTAAAAGGAGAAAAATATGACTTGGTATACATTATTTAATAAACTTGGGAAACAGACAATTAAAACCTTGCAGTCATCAAAGGTATATGCATTACTGGAAAATCCGGCTACAGGTAAGACAGAAAGATTAATGCTTACATTAAAGTATGATGCAAAAGGAAAACCATATTTGATAAAGGAGTAGATTATGAATAAAGAAGAAGCATCAGAAAAATTAGAAAGATATCTTGAATGTCAGTCAAATGACTGTAATTTGGAGTGTAATAATTGTGAATTATTTGAAGGACTATTAGATGAACATGAAGAAGCTATCAGGGTAGTAATACAGGAGCTTAAGAAATTAAGTATTAAAGAAATTCCAAAGAAAATAAAGAAGCAGGCATATATGGAGACTACATGTGATTGCGGACATGTATTTTCTAAACATCATGGAGATGGATATTATTCAATTCCATATGAGAATATGACAGCATATTGTCCGGATTGTGGTCAGAAATTAGATTGGGGAAAAGAAGAATGGGATTAACAGATACAGATAAATTAATAGAGAGTTTAACAAGAAAATCAGTAAAAGAAGAGATACTTGGATTCCATGAATCAGCAAGTCTTATTAACAACATAATAGATGAGGTTAAAAATATCCCAACATATGATATTGAAGATGTTTATAACAAAGCTATTGATGACTTTGCAGCTCTATTAAAGAAGATGGCAAATGAATCTTCTACATACTATATCAGGCTTGCAGATTATAATATTAATCCTGATTTGAGATTTTATAATATTGATGAAATAGCAGAACAGTTAAAAAAAGGGGAACAAGTATGAGTAAAAGAATGGTTAAGCAAAAAGAAACCTAAAGACATAATAAAGTGGTTTGAAGATGTAACAACCGATAATAGCAGACCTGCCTATACAATCAATGAGCTGCTTTATGAAGAGATGGATGAAAATGAAGAATTGAAGTATGATGCTAAAGGAAAACCATATTTGATAAAGGAGTAGCTTATGATGAACAAAAACGAAGTAAGAATTGGAGATAAAATCTGGTTTCAGGAAAACTGGACTGGCAGAATAACATACGGAATCGTAACAGAAATTTCAGACAACGGTGTGCGTCTTGATGGTGTAAGCCGTGATGATAACAGCTTTATAGGTTCATCTGGTGCAATATGGGGAAATATGTACAAGACTAAAGATGATGCAGTCAAAGGTGTCCGTGAAAAAGATGACAGACTGGTTGCTAAATATAAAGCTATGATGCCTGACATAAAAGGACTTGTCCAGTTTGCACTTGACTATAATACTTGTCGCTGCGAAGAATACACTGACGAATGTGCTATAAGAGCCTATACAGAACGGGCTAAAGAGTTAGGTGTACTTGACTAGCATATCTGTCGCTAAGACCGAATATTAAGATTAGAATTTAAAAGGAAAATTACGAAAGGAATCAATATATATGAGAAATGGTAACAGATTATACACATACAATCAGTCTTTAGATAAAACACAATTTAAAGTGCGTATGCCAAAAATTTATAATGATAAATATCAGTTAGAAGTAAAACATGAAATTGCAAGAATATCTGATAAAATTAAAACTTTAAAACGTACTGAACGTAAAGCTCATAAAAACGACCAGAAAATATATGAGTTAATGGTTGATTTAGACTTTTGGAAATCAGAAATGGCTAAGTTTGATAATAACCAGACGCACAAGATACTTAAATCACGCAAATCATATGATGATAAATACCTATATGACTTTACAATAGATTATATCAACAAACAAATACCAATTGATGAATCACACGGCAGATATCCATACATTACAAAAGAAGAAATTGCAAAAGTTCTTAAGTGCAAGCCTTCAGACTTAGATAAGACGTTTATGCGATTAAATCGTGAAGGTATATTATCACAGGCAAAGCACAGAAGAATGCACGATACAGCCAGATATGGCAATCTCGAAGAAACCCTAAGCTACGATTACGGAAACTCTGACTGGACACCAGATGCGTATGATATTCTAGCGAAAGCGCCTGTATTGACAGCATAATATGTGGCATTCTTAAAATAGATGACTGAATTTTACAAAGAGTTTTATTGAAAGGAAATAATGTAATGGAAATAAATAATATTAAATATCTTTTTACAATTACTGGTGGTGGATGGACAAGTTCACATAAACTTTATGTTATTACTCCTGATAATTCTGTTTATTATACCGAAAAATTTACTGAAAATAATATTTTATCTATAGAACCAGAATTTTTATTTAAACTTAATGAAAATTTAGATTTTGAACAACATAAGTGTAGCATTGGTTTCGATGCTCCAGAATGTTCTATGTATAAGGTAGAAAATGGAGAATTAAAACATTTATATACAGTAGGAATGTATGATAATACACCTGCCGTAGATAGGATACTTAAATTAAAATATATATTATTTTCTAAAAGAGGATATATTTGATGGAATTTTTATATAGATTTCAATAAATATAATAATGTTTAATAAAATAAAAATATTGCTTGGTTGGAGGAATTTATTATGATTTCATTAAAAGGTAGTAGATTTTTAATATCATGTGAAGATTATAACTCAAAAGTATTTATTAATAATGGAAAAGAATATGAAGAGGTCACAAATAAATTATCAGAGGATGATAAAACTGAATTAATTGATGATTTAATATATGCAATAAGTGATTTAGTGAAAAACGCATCTAAAGAAAAAACGGAAGATATAGATTTAGAAAACCCACAGCACTTTACAAAGGAACAGGCTTTGTGAATAAAGAAATACTGCTCTATAAGAAATAAAGAGTTTTATAATCAAGCTATTAATGATTTTGCAGCTCTATTAAAGAAGATGGCAAATGAATCTTCTGCATACTATATCAGACTTGCAGATTATAATACTAATCCTGATTTGAGATGTTATAACATTGATGAATTAGCAGAGCAGTTAAAAAGGAGGATGGAATGAGTAAAGAAAATAAATTATTAACAGCATTTACAACATTCATGCTTAGACATGGTATTGAGTGTGTAGAAGACATTTATCAGAATGACACTGTTGATAAAGATAGTTTAGAGTTAATTGAAGATTTATTTAATATCGTAGATATTCATACTAAATGTGATAGCAGACAGACCAATGCCGACATAATAAGGAATATGTCGTATGAAGAGTTGGGAGATTTGTTGCAGAGTGTAAGTTCTGGTGTAGAGAATGGAAGTCCATTTATCTCTCTTTGCGTTGATGATAATGAAACAACTATAAATTTTAGTGATATTTCTGAATGGCTTAAGTCAGAAGCAGAATAGGAGTGGTAAAGAAAATGTTAAAACATCTTAAATTTTGTCATGTAACTGGTGGAAAATATAATTTAGATTGTCACCTTTATTTAAGTGATATCGCTATTGAGAACTGCAGAAATACAGGTTGCAAAGTCAAAATTTTGTTTGATTGAGAGAGGCTTCAGGCAGAAGCAGAAGCTTTAATATAAGAAAGGAAATTATATATGACAGCACATGAGAAAGAAAAAGTCATTAAGTATGGATATGAAAAGTGGAAGAAAAGAAATTATAAAGAGTGCATTATAGATTTGTTGTATAATTTTGCATCTATAGGCTTATTTGGAATACCATTTTTGTTTTATTGTTCTAAGATTATTTCTGTTAAATGGGTTGGAATAGCTTTTCTTATTATAATAATGATATTGGATATTAAAGCTATTATCTATTATAAGAGAGAAATTAAGGATTATAAGGATTATGCTAATGGACATTGGCTTAATGTAACACGATTTGGTAACGACTACGAAATAAGATTTGATGAATATGTAATGGTAACTTTATCGGCTGAAGAAGTGAAGGATTTGTTATATACGGAAATTGTGTAAGGAGAAAATATATGCCTTTATTATATATTAGTATAATTATTATAGTTTAAATAATTATTATGATTAAGATTATTATTGTATATGCTGATACCTCAAAAAAATGTAAACAAATAGACCGGACATGTAAAGAAATTAATCAAAGACTTGACCATTTGAAAGCACTTAGAAATGATAAATAGTGATTTTGATAAGAAAGGAAAACAAACATATGAACATATTTAAAAATAGGATAAGAGCAAAAAAAGTAATAATCATAGGCGGTAAATCTTCAGGCACAATGAGAAGAGAGTATTTAAAGTCTGATTCAACAGATAAACATCTTCTTATTACAGGGCAGACATTAATGGATAGTCTGCTTATAAATGGACAGTACGCTACATATAATTCAGAATTTTCAAATGAAGAAATATTAGATGCATTAAAAAAATGCAGATTATTACTTAAGCCTTATTGTGATTGTGATTTTTACCATGAAGAATCTGAAATTTCTTCAAGACAGGGATTTTGTGCAAGAGCTGTTTTGCTCCATATTGTAAATCAAAGATATAATGCAGCAATGCATGAACTATATGATTGTATAGACGATTATGGGAATGGCAAAATCCGTGTTGTTACAAAGAATGAATACATATTATATGGATGTTTAATTCCATGTTTTATTGAAGCTTTAGAACAGGAAAAAACAAATGATAAATGTAATTAAGATTAAAGAGGAGGAAACATAAGAATTATGAAAAATAAATATCAGAAATTACATAGAATTGTAATTGGAAGAAGTGGTTCTGGAAAGTCATTTAACATTTTATCAAGTATAAAAGAAGATAATAAAATAAATATTATATGTTATCCAGAAGCAATAAGTGCTTATACAGTTGTTTACCAAAAGGCATTTCCAGAGATATTTTTAAAATACAGACAAGATGCTATAGCTACAATACAACCACACATAATAGACATCAATGAAAATATATTATTAAAATGTAATGCTCATTATAGTCTAAATATATTTGAACTTATTGAGTGGGCTAAAGAAGATGGCGAAGACTTAAGCGGGTGTCGTTTTATTTTTCTTGATAGTTTGTGGAATCAATTAAATCAGGCTGATAAAATTAAGTATTTCTTATTGCTATCAGAACTTAATGCAGAAGTTGTTATTGAAATATGCGATATAGATGAATTACTGGAAACAATAATAAGAAATTATAATTCAAAAATAATAAATAATTATTGGACAATTTCCCTATTAAACTAGAATAGGTAAAGAGAAGGAGATAATTATGGAAGACTCAAAAAATAAAAAAACTAAAGATGATTTGACTTATCGTTATTTTGTTGTTTTTTCTCACAGCTGCGGCTTTGGAAATATATTTTTAACACTAACAGAACCAATGGATACATCTGAAACAATTACTCAGGCACGTGATTACATAGAAAAATAATGAAAATGTATCAGGCATTGTTATATTAAATTGGAAAAGAATAAGATAAGGAGATAATTATGAAAGATAGATATTTGTTCAAAGCAAGAGGACAATGCAGTAAATTATGGCATTATGGGATGCTTACATTTTGTGGAGACTGTACTTGTCATATAAAAAACAGCCTGTATAGGGAGATAATTTGCGATACTAGCACTCTTTGTCAGTGTACAGGCTTAAAAGATAAGAACGATAAGCTGATTTGGGAGAATGACATCTGTAATTATTATAATCCAGAAGATAAAGATGGCATTGGAATTATAAAAAATGGTTATGTTTTATGGATAGACGGAACTATTTCTATGAGACATAAAATGACACCGCTATTTTATTTACAGTGTAAAGATGAATGGGAAGTCATTGGTAATATTTTTGATAATCCTGAGTTATTAAATAAGAGAGAAGAAACATGTTGTAAAGAAGAATCTAAATCTGATTTAGAAAGGTAAGTATTATGGTAGATAAGGAAAAGATATTAAATGCATTAGATGATTTTAGAGATGATTATGGTACATCATTTTCATCTTATTATATGGAAGAAACAAGTATTATTGAAGAAGCACTTGATATGTATTATGAAAAACTAAAGGAAAATAAAGATATAGAAAATTATGAGAGGTAAGTATGTTTAAAGAAGTTTTTAATAATGAGATAAAACTAAAGGAAGATGAATGTTGTATTGTATTCGATTTTGGATGTTATTATCCATATGAAGACGCAGAGCATCTTTTCTTTGATTTTGAATTTGATGGACAGATATTTAATGATAAGGTTATCAACCACAGATATCCTAATAAGTCATATCAGACTATTACGAAGAAATACGGCAGACGGTTAAGTAAGATTGGTTATCCATACATTTTCAAACTTGATAAACAGGGGCTTAAAATGCTGCATATTAAAGTAGGACTACAGGCTGAAGGACTTGAAGAACAGCATATAACACTTAATATTCCGGTGGAAACACATATGACAAAGGATAAGCCGGTATGTGCATTAACTTTACATAATTTCCTTGATAAAGGGGAGTTTATTTTTAAGAGTATGGAACGGACAGAAGGAGAATGGCATTTTCACAAATGGACTAATTCTGACAAGAAGGAAATCGAAGATAAAGGGCTTAATACAAAATATATAACTTTTATGAATCAGCCATGTAAAACAGGAGACCTTAATATTACATATGGAGATATAATAACTCCATGTGCTTCAAAAATAGATGATTTAATTGTTACATAAAAATCAGCTAATAAAGATAAGAATTAGAAAGGTAGTAGAACATGAGTAACAGACCTGATATAACAAAGAAATTATCATTGTCTTTAGAAAAACATCTTAATCCAAAGAATGACACACGAATATACATAGCAAAGGAATGTACATTTGATTACGCTACAGGTGTAAGTAAGCGTGTAGATTACTGCCAGTTCAAGCCTGTAAATACATCTGTATCAGGTATTGAGAAGGGAGATTTCTATTGTTATGAGATTAAGTCATCTGTAGAAGATTTCCATAGTTCAAACGGACATAATTTTCTTGGTGATTATAATTATTATGTTATGCCTGAAGATGTATATATGCTGGTTCAGAAAGAAATTCCTTTTGGAGTTGGTGTATATGTTCCTGATGGGATTAATAAAAGCGGTTGGTATAACTTAAAGGCAGTAAAGAAAGCTCGAAGAATTAACAGAACCAGACCTTTAGCAGAGATTCTATTTATGATGTTTCGGTCAAGCAATAGAGAACTATATAAGTTAAAAGAAGGTGAATAATGTATGAGTAACTGTAAAAAGAAATGTCCATTAAAAGCATCTAGGTTCACTGATGAATATACATTAGGATATTGTGACGGTATTAAACAAGGCAGAAAATTAGAGATGAATGAACAGGGATATTTAAAATCTGTGCAGAAAATAGGAATTGTAACAACTATAATAGCGTTTATCGTTATGGTTGTAGGAATAATAGTTAGCATTTGATGAAGGAGCAGACAAAATGGTAGATATCATGGATTTAAGTGAATACATAATTTACTACAGCAATACTAAAAATTATGGTATATCATGTCTTAAGCTTCAGAAAATATTGTATCTTCTACAGGCAGAATGGTTAATTACCAGAGATGAAAGATTGTTTGCTGATAAAATAATTGCATGGGATTTTGGAGTAGTTGTACCGGAAGTATATAAGAAATACATACAATGGGGCGGTCTTGACATACCTATGTCTAAAGATAAGTCTGATATTAACAGATTTAAGCTGATGGTATCTAAAAAGGACTTAAGGCTTATTAATGATTTGCTTGATTATTTCAAAAACTATTCAGCAGTTCTTCTTACTGACATAACATGTGGACAAGCTCCTTGGATTGATGCTCATGTTTACCATCAGGATAATGAAGTAACCTGTGATTCAATCAGAAACTATTTTTTATCTGATAAAGATGAAAAGTCAAAGAGGAAGAGCTTAAGAAATATACTATACAGGATATTAAAGATATAAAAAGATAAAATCAGACAGGAGATGATAATATGGATATGAATAAGTTGGGTATTAATATGGATATGAATAAGTTGGATATGAATAAGTTTAGTATTGGTGTTCAAAGAAGAATTAAAGAAGTGCAGAAGAATATTAAGCTAATGAAAAAGGAAGCACTGGTTGAAAGCTTTGATGATTTAAAGCTGTTATTGAAGTGTAGAATTACAAATGAATACTATGGATGTCTTGCTGTAGATGATAAAGGAAAAAGACAGCAGTATAGGCATCCTGACTTGGATAAATTTTCAAAAGATGCTTATGAAAAAGGTCAGCGGTTCTTTTATGCAAAACTGGCTGATAAGAACGACATATATGGAAAACAGGTATTATGTGAGCCTGAATATGAGTATGTCCTTAAGAGACCACTGACTAAGGAAGAATTTGATAATCTCTTTGGAATGTGTAATGAAAATGTCAGATGCCATGAAAGAATTGATGAAATTGAAGATATAGAAAGGTGATATATATGGATAAAATTACGACACAGACAATAGTTGAAAAAACAGTATATAAAACTTTAGATGGTGAAATTTTTGATTGTGAAAGGGATGCTTTGGCACATGAGGAACGGACAGTATTAAAGGAAAAAATGGATAAAATCAAAAGTATATATTCTGATGAAGCTAACCTTATGCAGGCTAGGGCATATTACATTAAAAATACAAGTGATTTTATGACTGTAGTAAAATATCTAAACTTATGTCATAAATTTACTGAAAAGCATTTTTGTGGTACAGATTGGTATTTCTTTTACAACGAATGCGATGATTATGAAGATAGATATTGGGTAGAAACTTTAACTGTAAAAAAACAGGAGTGGGAAGAATATTGTAAACAATTTGAAGAATAAGAAAGGAAGAAAAATTATGGCAAAAGAAAATGATATTAAAATTGTAAAAGGTAGAACAGAAGAAGGAAATAATGCTGAAATTTATGTAAGCAGGGATAAATCCCAGAATAGAATCACAGTAGATACATTCGATGATAAGGTATATCTGACTGTAAAAGAAGCCAAGGAGTTAATTAAAGTGTTGCAGGATAGTATTAAAGATAAACTTGCAGAATATGGCAAAATACATGAATTAATACCTGATAAAAACAAAGTCATAATTGAAGCTGAACTTTCTGACAGTCAGATAGAAGCATTAAATGATAAAAATATAAATATTTCTGAACCTTTTTCAACTAATGTAGCATTTGATTACGGAAATGAAGTAGTATATTGTGCCGGTAAAGTACAGTCTTTTTATGAAACTGAAAAAAATCAGAAAAAAAAGAAGCCTGAAAGAAATCAGGAAATTGAAAGAGAGTAATAACAAAAATTACCATCTGAAAGGAAGATAATTATGGATAAATCACAGTTAAAAAAAATAAAAAAAGAAGACCTTATTTTAAATGATGAGGAACCAGATACAGTTTTAACATTATGTGATTATAGTTGGATGGATTATTCATTAAAGGCTGTATTAACAACTAAAAATCAAGGGAAATTAGATATACTTTTTAACTATTTCGGACTTGTAATATCTAAAATGATAGTTAACCAGACAGTAAATGAAAAGGTTAGTACATATGAATTTGAATTTGATTCAACCATATTTGTTAAGCATTATAAAGAGTTTTTATTAAATCATATGAAACAGTGGGATACAAGATATGCGTTTAGTGGTGAAGATGTAATAATAGCCTTTTTTAATGAAGTATTATCACAATCAAGCAAGAAAACTCCATTCAGCATTAGTTGATTGTGAGATGAATTGCGCAATAATTTAATGTTAAAGTATTCCCAAACATAACAGGATGGGATAAAGGGGTAGTGAACATCCCATATGCTGTAACGATTGCGTAGAGCAATCACTACAGGGTTACTTACATGTTAAAAAAACATGTAACATAGAAACTCCAACCGACTAATGTCGGTTGTGAGTAGTTCATGAATGAAGATAATATTGACGGGTTTAATGCAGCGTTAGGCGGTATGGCATCTTTTGAAACATTAATAGGCTTAAACAAATCCAACTGAATATATCTGTGATATAACTGATTTGTAATATCATTAACCAAATAGTGAATAATTAATTTAAAGAGGAGCTTATAGCTTCTCTTTTTTGTGTCAAAAAAAATAAAAACATATTCTGTCATATAATAAATAAAAATAAGAAAGGAATGAAAATTATATGAGACCAATGTATGAAATTGTTGAAATGATAAGAGCACATTATGCCAATGATGATGATAAATTTAATAACTATGCAAAAGCAATAATAGATTATTATGAAAAAGAAGGTAATCTTGCAGGAGCTGATGAAATAAGAGAAATCATTACAAAAGGACACTCAATTCCAAGAACTTCTGAACCTAAGTTAGTGACTTGTATGAATCCAGATAATAAGTCTGTAAATCGCAATGATATACAAAATCATAATATTAAATCGAATATATACACGCCTGAATTGTTATCAGAGCATACAGATATTCAGATAATTAAACATAATAAAGACAAAAATAAGTCGTCAGAAAATACTCCTGAAGTAAAACCTAAAAGACACAGAAGAACTAAAGCAGAGATGACTGCGGCTAGACTATTAGAATCTGAGAGCCAAGATAATAATAAAAAAGATATTGCTGCAGATATTGAAAAGCCAAAAAAGCGACACAGAAGAACTAAAGCAGAAATGGAAGCAGCAAGGGCAACAGAAATTAAAAAACAAGGCAAAACGAACAATACAAATAACATGAATAATACAAATGATAAGAATAATACAAATCTAATTACTGAGCAAATAAACAAACCTAAAAGGCACAGAAGAACTAAAGCGGAAATGGCAGCAGCAAGATCATTAGAAAACAATAAGAAGTGAATCGCAATTAAGTAAGAAAACCTAATTAAACAATAATCAATTATGAGTAGTTCATAAAGTTGTTCCTTAATGCATTCAAACTAATTTTCTGTCATATTTCTTTCAAATCATAAAGAAAGGAGGATTAACATATATAATTATATATGTTATAATAATTATGCAGAAATTTAGTAATAAAGAAAAACTTAAAATTATTCAGCGTTTACGACCAATTGATGACATTTTCTTTGAAGCTATTGCGGAAGATCCAGAAGTTTGTGAAGAAATTCTAAGAGTTATATTAGAAGATCCTAAGCTTACTGTATTGGAAGTTATTACGCAAAGTAGTGAAAAGAATATTTATGGCCGATCCGTAAGATTGGATGCACTGTGTACATTAGGTGATGGGACAAAGTGCAATATTGAGGTGCAGAAGTCAGATAATGATGATCATCTAAAACGAGCAAGATTTAATGCATCTTCAATTACAATTAAAGAGTCTAATACAGGAGAAAGATTCAGTGATACTATAGACTTATACATAGTCTATATATCACAATTTGATTTTCTTAAAGAAGGACGTTGTATTTACCACATTGATAAAGTTATAAGAGAATCAGGTACAACAGTTGATGATGGGCTGCATGAGATTTTCGTCAATACTGCAGTAAATGATGGATCAGATATATCAGATTTAATGTCATGCTTCTTAGCAACCGATGTTAATAATGATAAGTTCCCAAAGTTATCCTGTAAAGTAAGTGAACTGAAGAATCCTAGAGGGGAGGTAAATCCTATGTGTGAATTAATGGAAAAATACATGAAAGAATCAAAACTTGAAGGAAAGATTGAAGCAACAATTCAATCATTACGCTTAGTTAATATGGATGATTCTGTTATAATTAAAGCACTGATGGAGAATTGCGGCCTCACAAAGGATGAAGCTAAACAAAAATTAGCTGAATATAACAATTAAATACTGTATAAAGAATAATATTCAGAAGCCCAGGGAATAAAATCCTTGGGCTTTTTAATTTTAATTTTCTGTCATATTGATTTTATTAAATAATATAAAGGAGGAAATTAATATGAATTTAGAAGAAGGATTAAAAAAGGGATTACAAATATATGCAGAAGGATGTCTTTCAAGTCAATATAATATGAATATGAAAGATTATACATACGAACTGGACTTTGAAAGAAATTGGGTAGAATTTCGTATGCCACATGAACCGCATAATTCACGTTGGCTTTGGAGTAGCTTTTATTCTGATATTAATGAGATTAAAGATTTCTTAAATTCCTATGTAAAAGACAATTTTGGAGATTTTGTAAAGGAAGCTTTTTTAGAAGCCAAGAATGAAAAACTTTATGGTGCAGACATATACGGTAAGATTCAGGCTGAAATTATAAGGGCAGAAAAAGATGGTGTTGAGCCACTGCTTACCAGTGAAGACTATAAGGCAATTATTGACCTTATTAAAGAACACAGACAGTTAGAAAAAGAAATGCATGTAAAAAAGCATGGATATGATTATGATATTAATGATGATTATGAAAGGTAATAATTATGGAAATTAAAAATAACTGGGAAGAAATAAAGAAAAAAATATGGAATATTAATAAGTTTTACGACTATAATCATTCAATAGAGGATTATGATGTATTAGTTAATTTAACTGAAATTACAAACCTTGTGGAGAGTATCCAGAAAGAAGCCTACAGAGAAGGTTTTAAGGCAGCAGAAGAAAAATTTAATACAAAGAATCATTCTATAGGAGAAGTCCGTATTACTCCTGATTCGCTTGATTTTAGTGACCTTACAGAAGATGAAGATATTGGAGAGAAAACACTTTATCTTTATGAAACAGATGAATTAACTAAGGCAGCAGGGATATATACAGATGCATGGCATAACGACACCTATCAGGTTAATTTCTATGGAGTTGAGACTAATGATGATTTTAAGGTTATTGTAGCTGTGACTGTATATGATACAGAAGAACTGAAGTTAAGATATCCTGATATAGCCGGAAATATTCTAAAAATTAGTGATGCAGGAGAAATGGAAGTAGCTCTTAATGATAAGGAGCTTGAGATTATTAAGGCTGAATTTGATAAAACTATCGCTGAATATAAAAGAATATATAATAAAATAAACAGGGAAAATAGAATAAAAAAAGAACTTGAATATATCAGAAATCCGAACAGGTATATTGATGTTTATAATTCTTATAGAGATAAATCCATTGCATATCCGTTAGCTGAGTATTTGGATATCAAAGCTTCACAAAGCGGTTTTGATAATTACGAAGATATGCTTAATGAAGGCTTAAGCATTGATTATTCAGGAGATTATTTTAAAGACTCACTAATACCCACAGGCAAGCTTAAGTGAAGTTGTTAACCAAACGACATTCAGGGAGAATATATAGGTACCAGCGAATGCTCACAAATTCACTGCTCTACGAGAACAAGTAAATATTTTTAAAACTAAGAAAGGATTTAATTATGTATAATAAAAATAATGTTCAAACAGTCTGCTTTACTGGTCCCCGGCCTAAGAAATTATTAGGAGTACATGGAAGCCAACCTGAATACAATAAGGTAATCGATATCATATGTCAATTTTGTGAGAAATTGTATTTAAATCTTAATTGCAAAGTGTTTATTTCCGGTGGAGCACAAGGATTTGATCAGCTTGCATTCAAAGCAGTTAATAATTTAAAACAAAAATATCCAGATATTAAAAACATTGTGTATATCCCATTTACAGGATATGATAAACAATGGAATGAATATGGATTATTTACTGCAAAAGAATTTGAAAATGAATTAAAAAATGCAGATGAAATTAAATATATATCAAAAAGCTTCCAAGGAGTACATAATAACGGCGATATTGAAACTGCTGCAACAATTTTAAATGCAAGAAACGAAGCAATGGTAAATGACTCTGATATTGTTATCGCAATGTATAAAGATGACTCATGGCTATATGAAGAACATTCTGGGACAGCAAATTGCATGAGGTATGCTAAAAGTATACAAAAAACTATATATCAGCTTAAATTTAATATTAGGCCCAATAAATTTCTCATATCAGCTAACATGTTCTCAGATTTAACTATAGTAAGAGCAAATTAACAAAATGTAGACAATTTTGGAGTAAATTAAAAAATAAATATAGTAACATTAAATTAACTGGTTGTTAAATACAACCAGTTTTTTATTGAAGAACAGTAAGAAAACTCCATCCGACAAAAGTCGGTTATGAGTAGTCCATAAAAAATATAATATATATTATTTAAAAGAGAAAGGCATATGGCTTTTCTCTTTTTTTCTGTCATATATATACATATAAAACAATAAAAAAAGGAGACTTCAATCTATGAGTACAAAAATATATAATGCTTACAAATTCACACATAACTATTCCATGTATGAATTAAACCAGATATTTGACAGTCTTAGAACAGAAATTAAAGAAATCTGTAATCGTGACATCTTACAGAAAGTCATTGAAAAGACGCTATATTTTTATAATTTTAAACAGACTAATGGAGATGTACTTGTTAATGAGATGGTTGTAAATACAGATCCTAAAAACAATCCTGATTCAAAGGACTGTTATATTCATAGCATATGGAAAGCTGTTCAGGAAGACAAATGGGCTGCTGTCTATGGCGATGTCTATATGCGGATTATAGATGAAATCAGCAAAGATGCCAAATCACCATTTAGAGGTAATTATGACTATCGCTGTACGCTTCAGATTATTCCTATGAAGACAAAAACTCTTGCTATGTATTTCGGGAATCCAATGCTTTGTAAATATCTGGAATCACGACCTGATTTTTTTGTAGATTATCATTACCAGAACCAGACAGACCGTCCTGAAAGTATTTCTGAAAATTTATGGAATCTTCGTGAAAAAGATTGGGAAAAAGCCATTGGACCGGATTATATTCCAAAACAGCATGGCTTTACTGTAGACCTGTTTGATACAGATAATATCATACCAATCTTTGTACCATCAAAAGTTAAGCCAGTATCATTACCTGATATTGAACATCAGATGTATAGCATTCGTAATACCCTTCGCTCCATCTCAGATGTACAAGGATATCCGAAGTCACAAAGATATTCAGACTGGTTAGCTTTTACCAAAAGTAAACCTTATAAACAATGGATTTCCGATTGCAATAAAATGATTCAGAAAAAATGCAAATTTATCACAAACTTCAATGAATTCTGTGAACTTGTAACACCAAAGAAAGGATAGGTATTTAATTATGTCAATAGAAATATTTTTAGCAATAACAATCGTTTTTATAATAATTTTTATGATGGCTGTAATAGGTGTAGCTATCTGTTATAGATTATTTGAGTATAAGAGAAATTTCGTAATAACAGAGGTTATATTAGGAGCGTTTATAATTATCTTCGGTGCAACATTTGGCAGTATTAATGTTAAGTTTTCACATCCAGAGCAGATAAATACTACTATTATAACAACAATGATAGTTCCAGACAGTGAAACCTATAAATCAGAAACACTTTTAAATAATGCTCATGTAACCTTTGTAACATCAGATAATCATAAGAACATAGAACTGATACTGGATTATACAGATATAGAGATTATAGATGATAGCCAGCATGAGACTTATGAGAAAACAATATATACATATTTGTTTATTAAGAAGCAGACAGATAAGTTGTATATAACAAAAGATACATATAATAGATTATTTAACTAAAAGGAGAGATTGTATGGGAGTTACAGATGAAAATGCTATATATGAATGTATAGTTTATTTTCCAGGGACAGCATATAATTTGAATTTTGTATTAAAAAGAGAGGAAGGTCGAATATAATGAAAGTTGTGAAGTTGATTTTTGATAAAAGTCAAACTAGATTGGTAGGTTTTCCATATGGAGAGACTACTTATAGGGAGCAAGTAAAACCAATGTATGACAAAATTAGTGATGAAAATGAACAAGTTAAGCTTGTCTTTCCTAATCAAATTGAGAAGGTCGCTTCCTCTTTTGTCCAAGGATTCTTTTCGGAGTTAATAAATTCTATTGGGTATGAGAAGATTGAAGAAAGATTTATAATTGAATCTTCTAACGAAAAATTAACAGCAAGGATTCAAGAGAATATATACTAAAGGAGGATACAAGAATGGAAATAGGATTATATATAATTATTGTAATTGCTGCTGCTGTAGCATTATTTGCCTTTATTCTTACATATTTTGAAATTGTAATATCAATAGTTCCTATTAGTATAATTGCATTAATATTAATTACCATTCCAGTAAAAGGGATGTCACATTCTGACAATATAAATTATAAAGAATATTGTTTTTCAGAAGATGATGTCATAAAAGATGGTAAGTTTTATTATGTCTTTACAACTAAGGCTGATACAAATGAAATTAAAAAAATCCAAATTGATAATATTCAAAAACTCTACTTATAGGAAAATAACATGAAAGTAGTAATTGAAGAGAAACAGTGGTCTGTATTTAAAGATACAACAAAGAAAGCATATGTTTCAAAGCAAGTCTATACAAAAATTAAAGAATGAGGTAAAAATTATGTTAAATAAAGAAGTATTTGAAAAGTATGGAGCAGAAAACTGGGTTATAGAAGAAAATTTATGTTACCTTTTACAAAAGTATGCGGAAAAGTTAGGAGTTTCAAATCCATATAATCCGGTAACATTTGTAAAGAATTTTATGAAAGAAGAGACTTATGTAAATACTGAATATGCTGAAATGAGTGCCATTGATACAGCAAAGAAGAATATTGTAGCTGATTATACAGAAGGTGAATATAAAGAGATCTAATTGAATCAATTAAAGGAGAAAATTTTATGAGAGTAACAATTAATACAAATGAATCAAATAAAATACTCACTGCGCCTATTGAAAGGATTCTTGATAGCATAGCATATACTATGTATGACTTATCAAAGGTTAATTTTGTAAGTATGACAAAAGACAGGGTAGCGGAATATTTTAATCTTAATATGGATAAGTTTATAGATGTAATTAAGTGTATAATATTGAATCAATCTGGGATAGCTTATACTATTGATAACGATGAAGATGAAATAGAAGAATTAGAAAAGGACTGTAATTTTACAGACATATTTAAAGTCACATATAATGAAATTTATCACAATATATGTGAAGTTATTTCCGGATTTACAGAAAATGAATTACAATTTACCGATACAAACTTTGAAATAGCTTTAAATTACTTTATACATGAATCAGCAATAATGATGCAATCCTTGCAGCTTATTGATGTATATAAATACTATAAGGAGTTAGATTGTTCGGAAGATAAATTTATTGCTATGTTACCTGAGGATATAAAACTCTTAGCAAAAGAATCAATCACTTATATGAAGAATGAATATAATGATTTTGATATTAATAATCCAAATGATATGGAACAATTAATAGATAATATGTATGCAAGTAATAAAGATGTCATTAGTATATTAAGAGATAGTGCAGTAAGACATAATGAAAGGATCAAACTATGAATAAATTAATAAAATCTGACAATTATTTAGTAAATTACGTTTTCAAATATGGCATAAACAGTGGTCCATGTGGAGAATCAGGTTACACTAATACATTTATACATGCCAATGGTTCTGAATGCCTATGGATAACCGTTGACTTTAACCACAAAAAAGTACACTTATATAATGAATTTGAATGTGGTGGTGAATTGAGCCGCAGTAAAATTGATATTCCAGACGAAATTATTGATGACGAAGATGCTTTTATCAAATGGCTGGATGCCTATATTCCTGATGAAGAATATTAACTGAAATCAAGAACAAAACTATAAAATGTATATAAGTTTTAAAATTAATTGATAAAGCATTACTGGATTGCTTATGTAGCCAGCATTTGTTAAAAGGAGAACAGAAATATGAATTATTTAGAAGTAAAGAATAATAAAGATTTACAGGAAGTAGTAAGAAGCATTAAAGCAGAAAAGAACCTTGTGACATTAGTTTCAGCTTATGAGGATTTCTTAGGTAATTTTTCATGTAAGCCTGATAGAAATGAATTTCCTTACCCAGATTTAGGTATGATTATTGATGAAGAGAAATCTGTAAAGTGGAACAGGAAAGAATTATACAGACAGAGAGCTGCATTTGAGACAAGAGTAGAAGATTTGAACAAGTATAAGAACCTTATTAATGTCCATTTTAAAGAGCAGTTAAACAGGGTATTAGCAAAGGATAGCCATATCACTATTGCAGAGAGTAAAAAGCTGTTTGATTTTGCATATGATACAGATTATACTAAGGGTATCAGAATTGTTGTTAATACCTATGAGGATCTTGCTAAGATGTATAAAGAGTTACTTGAGATACATGATAGTAAAAAGGGAAACAGTATATTAACCCCGGAAGTTAATGCATATGATATTGACAGAGTTGTAGAAGCCTAAAAGAGAATTCAAGTAATTTCCAGAAATCATATAAAATAGGAAATCTAAAACATCATAAAACATATAAAGCAATCAAACTAAATAAGGCAATAGAAATAGTAGAAATGCAGAATAGAAATTAGCAATTTAGCAAGAAAACACCATTCAACATTGATTGATTGCGAGCAATTCATCACTATAACTAAAAAATAAATATAGATTTTATAAGCAGAGGAACAAGTTACAATAACTTGTTCCTTTTTTTCTGTCATATCAAATTAAATTATATAAATAACAAAAAGGAGAAAAGAAAGGAGAAATACTCATGAATATGACACTCAAACTTAATACAACAGGCCAGACAGTAATTCTTGATGAAATTGATCAGTCGCTTGTATATCTATTCTATTGTAAACATCTATTAATAAAGCGTCTTATTGATTATGTTGAAGAAAATAATTTACCTAGAATGCGCTTTAAATCAGATGTTGCATTAGATGCTGTAATCAATAGAATCTTAGATATCAAAGATGATTATCATGTATCAGAAGATGAGGCTATTAACCGAGTTATAACCGATAAAAATTATATGAGATATTATACACTTGATTAAAGAGCAACACTAAATAAAAGGAGACCAGACATGTTAAATAAATATTTAGAATTACTTAAAAAAGGAATAGAAAGTTTCAAACATTTAGGAAGAAATAGCAGTTGGCTTGATTATTTGCATACAATCAGATATGAATTCTTAATATTATTCATTATATTAATAACAATTGCAGCAGTTATATTAATCATTATTACTCCAACAATTGGGACTCATAAAATAAATAAATTATTTAAAACAAAAAGCACATATGAAAAAATTAAAAAATTTATCTTATCATACAGTGACTTATTAAACAATATGCATGACAATTTTGTATATAAGTATTCGGAAAATCAATATGAATTTTGTAGACAGAGTATTAATAAGCTAATAAATAGTATAGAAAATATATTAAACTATGATTGTATAACAGATAACGAATATCTTATTTATTTGAATAATTCATTATCAAATATAAAAACATTATTATCTGACCCTGCTACAATGACATGTTATAAAAATCAAAAAGATATTGAAAAGACAGAACTATATATTCAAATTAAAAACTTAAAAGCTCAATATAATTCACAAATAGTCATGCATGGGCAATTAAAAGGATTTGAATGTTTTAAAAATAGATTATATGGTATATGTGATTATAATGATTTTTTATATTTCATTTCAGCTTTCCCAGAAATAAATGATCTATTCAAAAATATAAAAATATTCAAAAATAAAAAAATAGACCTAATAGATACAAAGAAATATCATATAAAAAATATTTGCTTAAAGGTTTTAAGCCTTGCCTCATTATATATCATATACGGGATTTTCATTATCCCATTAATCATGATGCTGTTTTAACAAAAAATATATAATATTAATAATAGAAAATGCAGGAATTATATCCTGCATTTTTTATGTAAAAAAATGCATTTATTAATCTGTCATATATATTTTAAAACAATTATAAAAAATAAAATCAGAAAGGATAAAATGATAATAATTATGGGAACAAAAGGGATATTTTATATATGAACAAAAAAGATATAGTTTTGAGTCTGAAAACAATATTTGATTTATAAGTAAAGATAATAAAACAATTAATTTTATTTATTTGGATTAAAAGGATAGGGAAGAAATTATGTGTTATATAATTGGAGCTATTATATTAGTGATAGGAATTTGTTTAATTATAGCTGGATTTATAATTAATGACGATACGGGTATTGTCTTATTTGCCTGGGGATTGGCTGGCGTAATTGTAGGAACGATAATGACAGGAACAGCATTAATAGATAAAAACATTAATGAAAATAAGACTATAAATGAAAACAGTACAGAAATAGAAGCTGTTACAGAAACACAGACGGAATCAGCAGCAAATAGTGCTATAAAGGTTGCATTGATACAGAATTATCCTGAAGCTGAAATAATCAGTAATGAGAATGATTTACAGCATGGTATTTTTATTTATAACAATGAAAATTATAACTTTGAAGTAGAAGATAACATTTTGTTTATAAAGCAGGATAAGAAGCTTATTAAATACATCTATTTGAATTAAAGGAGGAGTATAAATATGACAGTTATAGGTATAGTAATAGGGATAATCTTACTTATATTAGGACTTTTTTTTATTTCTATGGGTATATCTCTCCGGGATACAATAAATTACATGCTCGCTCCGTATGGTTTCACGATAGGAATATTATTCTTAATAATTGATGTTTTATATGTGTTGATATTTTTGATATGAGTAAAAACAGAAAGTGAGAATTATGAATCCAATAGAAATGGTATTATCAGGTACACTTCTTTGCATAGTAGTTATAAGTGGTTTGTATTTAATTAATGCAAATTTAAAAAATAATAAGTTGCTAAAAATATTAAGCAATGTTGCTTTATCATTAATCTTAGTTTTAAGTTTAGTCATTTTTGTGGAAGGCTGTTTTAAAGCTATTAATGAAAGAAAAGAATATGTAAAATTTTATAATTCGGTATGTCTGACTACTGAAGAAATGGAAAGGAAATAAATATATGAAGTTTACTACATATTCAGACGCTTATTTAAAAAGTCTGAAAAAAGATGAATTAATAGCTTTATACAGACAGCTTGAAGATAATTTAAAGTCTGAAATAGCAGAAAATGAAACGACAATGAATTATATAAGAGCTGCCAATATAAAAATAACTGAACAGCATAAGAAAGACATTATAAAGGCAAGAAAAGAATCTGTAGAAGAGTTTGTTGATACATTAATTTACAAGCTAGACTATTTAAAGCCGATAAAGGTTAATTTAGGATTTGATACTACAGCATTGACATTCAGAAAAGAAGTTTTGCTTGATTTAATTTCTGACATTAAAAAAGAACAGTGTTTAAAAACTGATAAGTCACCGACTAATGCAGATATATTTCGCAGTCTGTTGAAAAGATACAATTAAGTAGCTTCAGAAGAATTATGAAAGGTAAGGAAAATTATGTTTGGAACGAGAGCAGCAGATAGTACATTATTTATAGCAATAAGTATTGCTTTGACATTAGTTTTAATTATATCGTTTTGCATTTGGTTAATGAATATAGAAAATAATATTGCGGGAACAATTTGCCTTACATTGTGCATAATTGCAATTGTATATGTAGCTACTATTAATATATATAGTAAAAAGCAGGGAACGGATAATATCAAAGAAGCTATTACTGATAATTATAGTAATGCTGAAAACATTTTAGTTCAGTTTGACAGAAATACTAAAAATAATAAAGGCTACTTTACTTCTGACGATGGAAATTTCAGTTTTGAAGTAATCAATAATACACTGGCTATAAAGGATGGAGAGACAATAGTTAAGTATATATCGGGAGATAGCTACTAACTATTTATTAGCATTTTAATGAAAGGAAAAGGAATATGAAAACAGATTTATTAAATTATTATTCAGACGGAAAGGCTCATAGTAATGAAGATATGAGAAAGTATTTTAAAGCCACACCTGACAGCGAAAAGTATCATCAGTTAAGAGCTGCACAGCAGATGTTAAAAAGAGAAAATAAGATAAGAAGAGTGTCTTATGGTGTATGGATATTAAATGCTTAAGAAGGAGAGTTTTATGAAATGTCAATTTTGTAATGTAGAAATGGTATATAAACCTAATATGAGAGGATTATATAGTCCGGGTATGGACCATAATATGAATGCTTTAATTGTTAATTATACAGAAGAAGTAGAAGAAGATTGTTTAATTTTTAAAATAAAAAGAAAAAAAACTCATACAATTGAGATAAACCCTAAATATTATGTGTGTCCTAAGTGCGGACAGATTATAACAAAGATACCGGATGATATGATAGATGCTGTAATTAAAGCGGAGAAATAAGCCATGAATAAAAGACAGTATAAGAAATCAAAAAAGAAGATAAATAAGGTGCGTATATTAGATGAATTTTTCTTATTAGATTTTACACCGGAAGAGTATAAACACTACCTTGAAGATATTGAAGAGTATTCCTATAGGCATCATAGATATAAGCATTATAAGGATAAAATATCAGGAATAATAGATTTTAGTTATCATCCGCCTATAAGTAAAAGATATTCAGAGCATTTTAAAAATATCTTAAAGTGTACAAGAAAATATGATTAAAGATGTAAGAACATATATTCAACAATGCTTAAACAGAAAGGTAGAAGTGTAAAAAGAAAAGAACGTCCTTTCGGAACAAAGTGTAGAAAGAAAGGTAATACATAATGAACAGTAAAGAATATACAAAATGTAAGAAATGCGGTTGTTTACTTGCTGAAAGAAACATTAAAAAGGGACTATGTGATGAATGTCAGGAAAACAGGAAGAACATCAGGAATACTATTGTTAAAATTATAGCTATTGTATTTATTGGAATTGCTTTAATTACAAGTATGGCTGTTATCTATTTTCATATAAACAAGAAATATCCTGTTACTTATGAAGATTGTGTTATGCAGGTAGTTGATAAAAGAGAAGAAACAACTTATCGGTATTCAGGAAAAGCAATTGTTCCTATTACAAAATATTATCTTCTTTTTGATAACGGGAAAGAATTTCGTGTATCTCAGTATATATACGATAAAACTTATATAGATGATTGTATAATCGTTACTTATACTTATCGAAATAATAACATTGAGGACATGCAGATAAAATATCAAAATTAAGGAGAGATTTTTATGAAGAAAAGTGTGGAAGATATAATAAATAAGGCAGTAACAAATGTATTAACAGACAGAGATATTATAGGCAAAAATATAAAAGAGACTTGTAAAAGAGTTTATGAACAGGGATATAAAGATGGATTTAATGAAGGATTCAAATGGAATTTAATAAAAGATAAGTTGCCAAATAATAAAGCCGACAGGATAGTAGCTATATATTTTTGCGAAGAGAATGTTAATGAAGATTTTGAAGATACAATAGTAAAAACAGGCTATTATCATAACGGCGAATGGTTTGTAGAAGGTAGACCATTATATTTTGATGGTGATTATGGAGAAAAAGTTATCGCTTGGGCTGATTTTCCTACATATGATGATTAACAAGGAGAAAATATGGACGGGTTAATTATTAAACATAAATGGCTAGACCTTATTTTAAAAGGTCAAAAGACAATAGAAGTTCGTGGAAGTGATACAAAGAAACAGGGCGAAATGATTTATCTGTTAGAGAGTAGAACTTCTAAGGTGGTTGGTACATGTAAAATAGCTGCGACATATCCTATAAGCTGTTCTGATTGGTCAGAAGAAAGAGAAAATCACTGTGTTGATATATCATATAGAGACCTTAAGAAAAGATATCCTAATCCTTATGCGTGGGTACTGGAAGATGTAAAGTCTTTGGATAAAGAAATGTATTACAAACATCCTAAAGGAGCAGTTATATGGGTAAAGAATGTTGATGATTTGTTGTAAGGAGAATTTTTATGAATAACAATAAACCTTTTTACTTAGAAAACAGAAGTGCTGTACATAAGCTTACATTTGGATTACCCGGTTCAGGAATATCTTCCGTTATGGAAAAAGAAATTACAACTATTGCCAATAATACCAAGGATGATAACATTGTTGTTATTGATATTGATGGCGGACAATTTATAGAAACTGTTAAGAAGCTAGAGGGAGTAATTATTACTGCAAAAGAAATCTTTGCATGTTTTGACGAAATTGTATTTGGGTCTTTGCAGGAATCAGATAACCAAAGTTATTGTGAAGTGTTTGACATCATAACTGCTATCTTTGAAGATTTAGGACATGGCTATATTACTCCTCATCAGCAAAGTACTTTGTATGAGGCATTGGATGAAATGAAAAAGAACACTGAATCAAATACAATCAATAATTTTATTCAGCGTTTACAGCAATTAGATAATGAAACGGCATCAGTCTTAGAAGTGCTTAAGAAACTTCCAATTTATGAAAATAGCTATAATGCCATGAATAAATTGAATAATAATTTTGTTTGCTTTGACCTTGGTGATTGCCGGCAAGAATTAAAAAATATTGCATATTTACTAGCGTTAAAAATGACTAAGGACAAAATATGGATAAATGGGGATAAAAATATATATACTTGTTTATTTGCTCAAATAAGCCGTGCTTCTTTAACAGAAGGAATCTGTAATTATCTGTCATATTTATATAAGCGTACAAGACAGCATTGGGGGCTAACTTCTTTTTACGCTATTAGTTTTTCGGCATTTTTAAATGAACAAACATTGAATTTATTAGTAAACACAAACGAATTTATTTTCTTAAAACAAAATACCTGTGACATTGATAAAATTTCATTGTATTTTGATATACCGGATGAATACTTACAGTTTCTTAGACATGCAAGTGCCAGACATGGTGTTTGGACAGATGGAATACAGTATGATTATGTAGATTACAACAAATAGGAGAGTGAATATATGAGTGATTATAGATATATGAGAGTTATCCGCTGTAAAGTGGATATGAATAAGATAGGAGTATCCTCTATTTGGGATTTAGAAGATAAGTTCCCCGATTTGTTTGATATAAGTTTGCCAAGGTACTTTGTAAAAGCCCCTGTAGAAGAAGAGAACTATTTGGATTATGTTCTTGAATCAAAGGTTAGTTATGGTGAAGACTGGGGAAAATCCAGATATCTTACAGATAATGAAGCAGTTAAGTATCTTGCTTTATTCAGTCAGATATATCCTGATGTAGAAAGAAAGGATTTAAGAGCTGTGGAGTTTTGTTGGTATGATTGTTCTGAAGCACCATTGTATTTTAATGTTGTAGAAGAAGAGTGGTTATAGGAAGGAAATATAATTAATGATAAAAATTGTAGGCGGACAAAAAAGTACAAGCTTAAAATATAAATATATATGCTTGATAAATTTAGCCCACTATTGTGAAAGTATAAATAGTGATTGTAGTAAATGTCAGCGTAAAACTGAGTGTGATGAATTTCAGTTTTTTACTCAAGAATATGGACATGAAAATGATAAAGAATCCGTGAAAGAAACTTTTAAAAGGTGGATTTCTTAAAAATAGATATTTACTTATAAATTATAAGGAGAATAAAAATGGTTAATAAGAAAATCAAAATAGATTATCCATATGAAGTAAAAACTTTTATCGAAGAGTATTTAAAAACGACCCCTTCATCTTCCTGCCATGTACTTATTTATCATGGTTTTATAAAAAAATCTGAAGCTATATATGCTAAAGGAAAGATACTATACATGGATAGTTTTAAGTATTTAAAATACTATCGGTATGCTTTAATAAAACATGTAAAAATAGATTATTGTCACGATATTAAAATATGGATTTAAAAGAAAAGGAAGTATAAATATGAAATTTACTAAGAAAGAAATTATGGATGCCTTTCTATTATTTTTAGATGATGCTCTTCCGGTGTTTGAATGTAAAAAGATAGAGATAGAAGGAAATTCTGATTGTGACAGATGTGATATATGTATGATGAAGCAGTATTTATCTAATTTTCAACAGAATACTCCCACCTCTATAGATGGCGAGATGAATATGTAAATACTTTTACTGATTTGATAGCATTTTAGTAAAATATATATTATAATAGATACATAGAGATATTCTCTAAATCTAACGAAAGGAGAAAAAATATGTATCTTACGGTAAAACAGCAGGTGAAACATTTGTCTAAAGAAGATTACAAGTCAATTAAAAAGCTTTGTCATATAGCAAAGAATCTTACAAATGAAGCAATATATAATATCCGTCAGTATTATTTTACAGAAGGTGAATTTCTCAAATATGAAAAGAATTATACCTTATTAAAATCATCTGATAATTATAAAATGCTTAATTCTAATATGGCACAACAGATACTTAAAGAAGTTGACGGCAGCTTTAAATCTTTTTTTGGATTACTTAAATTAGCAAAAAAAGGCAAATATGCTTTCAAAGATTGTAAGTTACCACATTATCTTCCTAAAGATGGATATACTACACTTGTTATTGGCTTTGTAAGACTTAATGGAAATAAGCTGATTTTGCCATTTTCTAATACTTATAAAAAATCCCATAAACCAGTTGAGATTACTATTCCACCTATATTACTTGATAAAAAAGTTAAAGAAATCCGTATAATACCAAAAGCAAATGCTAGGTTCTTTGAAATTCAGTACATTTATGAAGCTGGACATATTCAAAGAAATTTAAACACTAATAATGCACTGGCTCTTGATTTAGGTATTAATAATCTTGTAACTGCTGTGTCAAGCACAGGAAAATCATTTATTATTGATGGTAAAAAACTTAAGTCCATAAACCAATGGTATAATAAACAAAATGCTCACTTACAATCTATTAAAGATAAACAGCATATAGGCAAAAGACCTACTAATAAGCAAAAAGCAAATGCTCGCAATAGGAATAACAAAATTAATGATTATATGAATAAAACAGCTCGTATTATTATAGACTATTGCATTAATAATGATATTGGAACACTTATAGTAGGTTATAATGAAACATTTCAGAGAAATAGTAATATAGGTAAGATTAATAATCAGGCATTTGTAAATATTCCTTATCGTCAGTTACGTTCAAAATTAGAATATCTATGTGAACTTAATGGTATTGCTTTTGTTAAACAGGAAGAAAGTTATACATCAAAAGCATCTTTTTGGGATAAAGATAATATTCCTGTTTATAACAATGATAATCCTAAGACTTATCAGTTTAGTGGTAATAGAATATATCGTGGTTTGTATAAAACGGCAAATGGCAAATACTTAAATGCTGATGTAAATGGAGCATTAAATATTATGAAGAAAAGTAGCGTTGTGGATATGAGTATCCTATACGGTAGAGGCGAAGTGGACACGCCTGTAAGAATAAGGATTGCCTAATTAGTTAGGTGGAAACTTAAATATCAAACTTCTTAAAAAGAGTTTTTTTACTCTCTGAAGCTCTGACTTCTATAAGTCGGAGTAGTTCACACAGGGTTAAATCCGGAGACCTTCCTAAAGCTGCATATCAAAATAATGGAAGAGATTATCCACATATTTAAGTGAGGTATGTAATATATGAAAATAAGAGAATTAGCAGATTATTGTAAGAGTATAAATATAAATTGTGATGAATGTATACATAAAAAGAAATGTGACAATTGGGAAGAGGTTATTGCTTATGCATCACCTGTAATGATTGTAGATATGGTTGATAAAAATAAAGATGTTGAAGATGAATGAAAGGACACCAGATGATAGACAACTATAAGGCTTCAGAGCTTACAGATAAATTAAGTGCAGCGTTTGGCAATGTAAAGGAAGAGAAGGTTTCAATATCAAAATATAATGAATCCACTCAGACCTATTATGTGAATGAAGCACTGGCAAAACAGCATGTAAGACAGATAAGCAAGGCAGATATAAAGACAGTGGAAACAAAGAAGACACTGGATAGCTGTATGAAGGAATTAGAAAAGAAGCTGCCTAATAAAGATAAATGGCACTCAAAGAGACCAAGGAGCAGATAAGATTATAAGGAAGGTGCCAGAGCAGGTGATGCAGGAAGGGGATTTGCAGTTGTGGCATCACAGATAAGTAAACTGTCTGAACAGACCAAGGATGCATCTGAACAGATAAGTAAGACTATTGAAGACTTTATAATCAGTACAAAGGAAACAAAGAATAATCTGATATCAACAAACACAGCCATAAAGGAACAGAATGAGAGTATTTATAAGACAAATAACCAGTTCCAGAATATTGAAAGTAATGCGGTACAGTTATCAGAAGTATTTTTAAATCTTAAGACAGAGACAGATGGAATAAAAACAGGAGTAGATAATATATCTGACAGTATCAATCAGTTATCTGCTACATCTGAAGAAGTAGCTGCATCATCTACTGAAGGATTAAAAACATTTGAACAGATGTTTAATAATTTCACAGGGCTTTGTGATGAACTTACAGAAATTAACAAACTAGCAGATAAAATGGTTAATGTAGGAGAATAATTATGAGAAATAAGAAGGTTTTTACACAAAATGATTTCTTTATACAGAATGTTATACATTTATTTGTTAATATCGTTAAAGTTTTTGTATTAACTGGTATCTTCTATAAATTAGGAATCCCAAGTGATATGTGTTTACCATTAGGAAAAACCTTGATCATAATAGAAGCAATATATTGCATAGGAAATATGGTATTAAGATACGCAGCAGATAAAAATTTTGAGGACTTCGGGTAGTGAAGGGACTATCATTACTTGTTCTTGTGGTTAGGTCAACTACTCATCACCTAAAGGTAGTGGGCTTCCTTGCCCTGCAATGCTTATAAAAAATATCGAAATTAATTTTTGAAAAATACATTTGTATTATTAAATAGAAAGAATTTGATAAAACGTCAGGTTCTTTCTATTTTTTTCATTAATTATTGACAATATTAAAAAGTAGCAATATAATACTTATATATAAAAGTAGTAAAAAGCTACTTTTCAAGGAGGCAATATGGAAGATATTAAAAATAGTGCAGGATTAACGGAAGAAGAATTTTTAAAGCAATATAAACCATCTGATTATGAACGACCAAGTGTAACAGTGGATATGCTTATATTGTGTATGAACAAATGTCTTGAGAATCTTAAAGTTTTGCTTATTCAAAGGAAGGACCATCCATATATTAATCAATGGGCTTTAGCAGGAGGCTTTGTTGGAATAAAAGAATCGACTTATGAAGCTGCTGTAAGAGAACTTAAAGAAGAAACCGGATTAGAAAATATTTATCTCGAACAACTTTATACAATGAGTCAGCCAGATAGAGACCCAAGAATGCGTGTTATTGATGTAGCATATATTGCTCTGATTCAGGAACAGGGAGTTAAAGCAGGAGATGACGCAAAAGATGCTCTATGGTTTGATATAACAACTTTTAATGATGAAAAACTTATTCTTCAAAATAAAGAAAAGAATATAACAATTGAATATAACCTTACTAAAAAGACATTTAAAAATGGTGTGATTAATATAGAAGGATTTGTCCCAGTACATTGTAATGGAGAAAAGTTAGCATTTGATCATGCTGAAATAATTCTTGAGGGATTATTAAGATTAAAAAATAAAGTGCTTTATAGCGATATAGCATTTAACCTTTTACCGGAAGTATTTACAATGCCGGATATAAAACAAGTATATGAAGTAATCTTAGGTAAACAGTTATATAAAGCTAATTTTAAAGCACATATTGAAGAAAAATTAAATGCTCTTGATTACAAAATATCATCCAGTACAAAGAATGGTAAGTTCTCGCAAGCATACAGCTATAAAGGAGAAAAATAAATTATGAATATAGGTGTTATTTTATCAAGATGTCAGCCACTACATAAAGGACATATCGAAATGATTAATAGAGCTTTAGCAGAAAATGATAAGGTTCTTTTCATTATTGGTAGTGCTGACAAATCAGGTACAGAAAGAAATCCTTTTCCTATAGGTTATCGGATAAGTATGTTTAATTTTGCTTTAAGCTTTGTTAAGGATAAAAACAGAGTAAACTATATGACTTTAAATGATTGGAGTTCTGATGATGATATACCCAAGCAGGATAACACTACAGGGTTAGTAGATGATGGAGCATCAGTTGATACTGAATGGGGTTCGTATCTTTATTACAATATAATTAATGCTATAGGGCAACAGGAGTTTACATTTTACTACAATGATGATAGTTCTTTAGTATCAGCTTGGTTTCCTAAAAGTCTTAGAAATAGAATTACAATAGTTAGTTATCCTCGTATTGATGATATTTCTAGTAGTTCCATTAGAAAGGCTATTATTGAAAATTATGAAACTTATGTAGAAAAATGTATACCTTATTGGCAAGGAGTTCGATTAAGAAATATGATGAAAAGATATAAAAGTATATTAAATAAGGAGGATTAGTTATGAAGATTTTAGTAGTTATTGATATGCAAAATGATTTTACATCAGGGGCATTAGGAAACGCAGAATGCGAAAAAGCCGTATCAAAAGTCGTTGATGTTATTAATGAAAATAATTATAACAAGATTTTTCTTACAAGGGATACACACCAGAAGAATTATCTTGAAACACAAGAAGGGAAAAACTTGCCTGTAGAGCACTGTATTGAAGGAACAGAAGGATGGCAGATTAGAAAGGAAATAATGGCTGTTGTAAATGATTCAAACAAACCATTCCAAATTATTAACAAGCCAACTTTTGGTTCTGTTACTCTTGCAGAAACTATTAAGACTATGTATGAACAGAGTCATGAAAATATGGAAATAGATATTGTTGGTGTTTGCACAGGAATTTGTGTAATAAGCAACGCAATAATTATTAAATCATTTAATCCAGAGCTTCCAATCAATGTAATTGAGAAGGCTACAGCTTGTGTGACACCACAGAGCAAGAAAACAGCAATAGAAGCAATGAAATTGTTACAAATCAACATTAAATAAGGGGGGGGATAAATATGGAGTTTAGAGTATTTGAAAGTTCAGAAGGAAATGTGTGGAAGTATGTGTTTACTAAAGAAGATATGGTAGCAGAGGCTGTATTATATAAGTACAATGACTTCTATAAGAGAACAGTTATCTGCTGTTCTACAATGAGTGGTTGTCCTGTAGGCTGTAGATTTTGTGGTACAGGCAATAAATTCGTTAGGAACTTAACAGCAGAAGAAATTGCAGATCAGATTAAAACAGTATTAGAAGATAAAAATATTGAGGATGTTGATGTTAAAGGAAATAGATTCCAGATTATGTTCATGAGCATGGGGGAGCCTTTATTGAATTGGAAAGAAGTTGATAAGGCAGTAAGAGAATTACATAACAGATATGTAAATGCTGAATTGCTGTTATCAACAATAGCACCAAAAGAAGAAGAAAGTATCAAGCATATGATTAAATTGTCTAAGGACATTTCAAAAGTAGGATTGCAGTTCTCAATTCATAAATCAACAGATGAAATAAGAAACAAGCTTATTCCCTATGAGAATAAACTCACTCTTGAAGAAATAAGAGACCTTGCAATTGTTTGGTGGAAAGAAACAGGCAGGCATCCTTATCTTAACTACTGCATTGATGGAACAAATAATACAAATGAAGATATTAAAAATCTTCAAAAGTTGTTTTCACCTATAGTATTTAATTTTACATTTAGTGTTGTATGTTCACCAGATGAAAATATGAAAGAAGCAGGATTTAAGAATATTGAGCAAATTAGAAAATTTGAGCAGGCATTTATTGAAAAAGGTTATAACACAAGAGTTTTTGACCCAGCGGGGCAGGACGACATAGGTGGTGGCTGTGGACAGTTATGGTTTGTACAGAAGTGGTTAAAAGAACATATTAACTAAAAGAGAAATAAAGTGAAAAGGAGATTAAGCATATGAGATTAAATCAGATTATTACAAGTTTATTAGAGACAGACATGTATAAGTATAGTATGGGCCAGGCAATTTATCATCAGTTCTCAGATTATAAAACAACTTGGTCTTTTAAGTGTAGAAATAAGGATATTAAGTTTACATCTGAAATGGTAGATGAGATTAAGGAACAAATTCAAGCTTATTGTAAATTAAGATTTACTGAAGATGAACTTCAGTATCTTGACAGTATCAAGTGGATTAAGGGCAGCTATGTGGATTTTCTTAGATTATGGCAACCACGATATAAAGACTTTACAATTACCACAGATGGAGATTGTGGTCTTTCAATTGAAACAGCAGGAACATGGCTCAATACTTCCATGTATGAAATTCCTACATTAGCTATTGTGAATGAAGTTTATTTCCGTATGCAATATAACTATGATGAACTTCTTGATAGTTTCAAAGAACGCTTAAATGTTAAATTTGAGAATCTTAAGTCTAATCACTGGTATGCAGGAACATTCAGTGAATTTGGATTAAGACGAAGATTATCTGCTGAAGCTCAGGAGCTTGTAGTAGAAAAGTTCTCTCACTTAAATGACACATTACATAGTGCTTCAAAGTTTGTAGGTACAAGTAATGTGTACTTAGCAAAGAAGTTTGGACTTACACCTGTAGGTACTATGGCTCATGAATGGATAATGTGTACAGGTCAGGGTAATCATAAACATAACCCTGCATATTCAAACTGGTATGCACTTGATGCTTGGATTAAGGAATATGGAGTTCTTAATGGTATTGCTTTGACGGATACTATTACGACAGATTGTTTTCTTAGAGACTTCCAGTTGACTTATGCTACATTATTTTCCGGAGTGCGTCATGATTCAGGAGATCCTTATGAATGGGGAGAAAAAATGATTGAGCAGTATAAAAATCTTGGCATTGACCCTAAAACTAAGACTCTGCTTTTCAGCGATAGTCTTGATTTTGAAAGAGCAGATAAGCTATATAGACATTTCTGCAAAGACGCTAATGTAGCTTTTGGTATTGGAACTTATTTAAGTAATGATACTAAAGTTCCGGCTCTTAATATTGTAATGAAGGTTACTAAATGTAATGGTATGGATGTAGCTAAAATCAGCGATACCCAGGGTAAAGGAATGTGTAAGAATCCAGAGTATGTTGAATACTTACAGAGATGTATTGATTGGAGAATGAAGGAGGATAGATAATATGTATAAATTTGATGTAGCAAAAGAAACTGAAAATCTTATCAAGTGGATTAGAGATTGGTTTGATGAGAATGGAAAGAACTGTAATGCAGTATTAGGAATATCAGGTGGTAAAGACAGTACAATAGCTGCTGCATTATGTGTAAAAGCTTTAGGGGCAGACAGAGTAATTGGCGTAATGCTGCCAGATGGAGAACAGTCTGACATCAATGACTCTATTGAAGTATGTAAGCTCTTAGGTATTAATAGTTACACTATTAATATAAGACCGGCACTTGAAGCAAGTTTTAAACAGTTACAGGATTGCGGAATTGAGATTACAGAACAGTGCAGACAGAATATAGCACCAAGAGAACGTACCAAGATAATCAGGGCCATTTGCCAGTGTTATAATGGAAGAATGATTAACACATGTAATTTTTCTGAAGATTATATCGGTTATTTTACCGTTGGTGGAGATGGTGATGGAGATGTAGCACCTCTTGGTAACTTTACTAAATCAGAAGTATGTGCAATAGGACATTATTTAGGCTTGCCATCTAAGTATGTAGACAAAACTCCTTCAGATGGACTTTGCGGAAAATCAGATGAAGACAATTTTGGCTTTACATATGATGAACTTGATGAAAAGATTCGTAAAGGTACTTGTGGTAACAAAGAAATTGACAGAATAATTGAGCTAAAGCATCATGCAAATGAATTTAAACTGAAAAAGACAACTTCCTATATGCCAACTTTTATGGCTTAAATGTACTCTGAAGTTTATGTTCATGCATCATGTAAAACATCTTTTAGCTCTGTCATATTAATCATTGAAAGTTAATCTATAAAATAAGTGCCGGGAATTTCTAAATCCTTAAATATTATAAAAATAATCGGCACTTACTATATTGTTGCATATATGCTATAATATACTTAGATTAAGGATAGCCAGAAAGGAATGATAATATGCAGGAAAACAGAATTAAGAAAATTAGAACATCAATGAAATTATCCCAGAGCCAGTTTGCTGCACGATTTAAGATTCCTGTTAAAACATTGCAAGGTTGGGAAAGAGGCACAAGCAATCCTGCTCCATACTTAATTAAACTTATTGAAAAGGACCTTGGAATAAATTCAGACATTATTACTATTCCAGGAAATAATAAAAGAGATAATACATTATATAAATATGATAAGAATAAACACATTGTTTACGACAAATATGGAAAATTCATATCCTTAGAAATTGATATGGAAGCTACAAGCATGAACAATCTTGGGCTGTATCTTGATTTTTTGTTTGAGGATATCTACAAAGAAATAGACAGCTTTACAGAAAGAGTCGCTATTGATAAGAGATCAGAACAAAAAATTGAGTGGGAAAGGATGTGGTAATATATGGGATTTTATTATTTGTTGCATAAAGACATTCCAGTGGCAATGTTTGAATTGGATGAAAATGATGCAAACGCAAAGCCAAAGAGATTGTCTTTAAACAAATCTAATTTTGAGCATCTGCCATTAGGTGCTCAGATGAATAACATGAAATTCATAGAATGGTGGCAGGACAGAGCCATTCCTAAGACAAGACAGGGCGCAAAAAGTGCTTTGCAAAGGCTTGGATATAAGTCAGTAACAAATGCCATGATAGACAATCTGGCATTAAGTCTTAATGACTGCTATTGGATTAAGCCAGAGAAATCATCTTTAATGTGGAAAGATGTAAATCTGTATACAAACAAATTTGAAGATACATTTGGCGAATTAACCTTTAATAAGGACAGTGATTCAATAGATCTGCGTAACAAAACAAAATTCAAATTTGCCGTTTCCCAGGGAGAAGTACAGAAAAAATGGTGTATAGATCAAGATGGACGAAGATATATGGTTAAGGGGAATTATGGCAATTCCTATCAGCAAAGCATTAATGAAGTATTTGCTACACAGATGCATAAGTCATTAGGATTTATGGAATATACACCATATTATTTTGCAAAAATAATGTTAGAAAATAATATGGAGGGATTAGGCTGCAAATCATATAATTTTTGTAATGAACAAACAGAAAGCATTTCGGCATGGGAATTGCTTCAGACTACAAAAATAAAACAGAATATGTCGTTGTATCATCCGTTTAAAGATATATGTCTTAAAATAGGAATGGATGAAGAATACTTTGATTATTTTATGGATTATCAAATATTAACAGATTTTCTTATTACAAACACGGATAGACACATGAATAACATAAGTATTTTACGAAATCCGGATACATTAGAAACCATTGGTTTTGCTCCAATATATGATAGCGGTAATTCAATGTTTTACAAGACTCCGACAGACCAATTGGAAAACAGCAGATTAGGAGATGATAAGGTACATTCATTCATTACATCAAAAGAAGTAAAATTGCTGCAATATGTTAAAGACAGAAATGTGATAAACTTAAGTGATTTAGATATAGATTTTTCTATATACCAAAAAGATGTAGATAAAACACGAGGCTCAAAGCTAGAAGAATTGTTTAATAAGAAGCTGCAGTCTATAAAAGCTTTCCAACAGGGTAAAGATATTTGGAGACCAAATATAAATATATACTATTCAAAGAAGCAAATCCTGGATGAAATAGAAAAAGACTTAGAAACAATAGATACAATGCCAGATGATGACATGCCTATGCCGGATAATATATTTGATATTCATAAGCATAAAGAAAATCATAGAAATAACAACAAGAGTTTTACTGATGATCAGCTTTCAAGATAAAGTGTAATGATAATTAAATTTGGTGTACCACTACCAAAGTCATTGAAGTGTGGAGCGATATAGGTTGGTTTGCTGCTACCAAAGATGTTGAAATGCAGAACAATATAGGTTGGTGTACCACTACCAAAGTCATTGAAATGTGGAACGATAAAGCAAATGATTAAAAAATATTACAATTCTGACTGAATTTATAAAGTTTCGTCACAAAATCTTAATAAAATCAAATCTTGATAAAGCCACGCTAATTTACCTTTATACAATGCAAATAAATTTAAACAAGAAAAAGTATTAATATATGCCTCAGATTTTCTTTTATAAAATTAATATGTTTTTAATTTTTATTTAAAAGTAAAAATAATATTGTAATTTGTCATTTTATAGAATAATATAAAAGCATAAGGTGTAAGCGTATAGGAGAATTGTTAATGATTAAAATTACAATAGTTTCAATTCAAAAAGAAAATGATTATGATGAACTAAAAAAAGTTGTTCCACCTAATTTAATAGATGATAAAGTAATATATTGCTTAAAAAAATACATTGGGAGAAAATGTGATACAATTCAAGTTGAATATCCATATTATGATAGTGATTATTTAAGCACATATTATAGTCATTATGCACAAAAATTTAAACAATATTCTAAAAAATGCTGTCGTCTGCATTTAGAAGCAAATGAAAAATATTATGGGTATATTACCTTACGACCAAGTATAGAAGGGACAAAATTAGGAAAAACTTATATTGAGCCAGAATTATTATTATATAAAGATGCATATTTAATGATTAGTAATTTTACAGCTCATGTCATAGGACAAAAATTAGAAATTAGATGTTTCCCTTGGAAACGACAACAAACTGATGTTTCAGTTTGTGCTCATACGGCAGTATGGACAGTTATTCGCTACTTTGGAAATAAATATAAAAATTATGCAGATACAACTATTGGAGATATTGTTGAAAAAGTAGAAAATGATTGGGGAAGAAAAACTCCTTCTTTAGGACTTAATCTTGTACAAATTTCTGACTTATTCAAACAATATGGATTCAGCCCACTAATAATAGGTGGAGATAAAACAAGCAGTAAAATATTTATTGATGAAGTAATATCGTATATTGAATCTGGACTTCCAGTAGTAGGATTTTTATCTCCACAAGACCACGCAATATCAATTATAGGACATGGAGAAATAGATTATGGTAAATTAGATAATTTAGATGATGAACCCGATTTGTTAGATAAAAATGCAAATGTAATTCCTCATTCTAAATTAATAAATTCTCTTTATGTTATGGATGATAGATATTTCCCATATAGAGAGATGTCAAAGGAACTTCCTGATAAATACAGTGATTTAGAATATGGAATAAATGAATTGTATTATGCAGTTGTACCTTTATATAATCGAATGCAATTGTCTTATAGGGATGTTTATGATCGTATGGTTGTATGGTTAAAAGATGAGGAAATGAAATGGGAAAAAATAAATGTTTGCCGTATATATATTACATCAGCTAATTCCTTACGAAAAAAAGCAATAATGTCAGATACAATGCCTCAAATATTAAAAGATATTATACAAACATTATCTTTACCTAAGTTTGTTTGGTGTATTGATTTGGCTGGAATTGAAAATTATAAAAAAGGATTAACTTCAGGACGAATTATTGTAGATACAACAAGCGCTACATTAGAACAAGAACCATGGATTATGAGACATGATATGTATAAAGTACAATACAAGGATTATGATGAAGATCCTAATTTTGTTATTTCTAAAGAAGAAGACCTAAAACCGTATAATATATATGAAAATAATTTAATACATATTAAGAAAGGGGGAAAATGATATGCCAGGATATATTGACCCAGTATATGAGGAAATTGAAAAAGAGTTAAGTCCTTTTGTACAAGAACATGATTTAGATTTAGTAACAGTAAACAGTTTAATCCGAGGCAGTATTGAAATTTTGGAGCCAGAAATGCCTACAGCTTCATGGGGAGGTCTTAAAAATAATTTATCTTCAGGTATAGATATAAAGTGTAAAAATATAAAAATAAATTTAAAATTTGCTCTTGATTCAATTTTTTCTCTTAAATATATATTTGATGCAAATAAAAAATGGTTGATTCTTACAATTTTAAAAGCAATTGTGTTTTTATTAGGATCAATGAAGATAGAATTGGATAATGATGATACTGTTGTGCTTTTTTGCATATATCGGTTACGGTCAGCAACAACAGAGGAAATTACAAATTATGCGAAGAAACTTCAAGAAAATAAAACAATATCAAATATACAAATAAATGATATTAGTAAAACATTAAAAAATTTAGAAGATATTAATTCGATAAAATTGGAAGATGGTAAATATTCTTTATGCGAGACAATTTCAATTATAAAATAGTAAAACTAAACAAAAATAAATGAAAAATGCTTGCAAAAACTCTAAAACACTCTTATAATAATATAAGCATTGATGATAGGGGAGAATTAAAATGGCAAGGATTATAGTAAGCGAGGCTGCACAATTTGGCATTCAAGGAACTACAAAAAGCATACCTGTCAAAAGTGATGAATATAAAAAATTAATAAATGATGCTGATAAGAAGATAGAAGAAAATCGTTTTCGATATGCTCATGCTTATAGAAAAGCTGCCACTTATTTAGCTAGATAAGTTTTAATATTTTTATTGTTTTAGTGTTGCACTATATTAAAAATAGTTTTGTTTCATAATTGCAATTTGCCATTATCACATTGATTATTAAAAATAAATTGAGAATACGAATTGTGTACCGACCCACAAAAGTTAGTCCTAAAAATCTAACGATTGGAGGTCGGTATTTTTATGATAAAATATTCTTTCGATAAGTAATATTGTTAAAACAATAAATAATACTGGAAAATTTTTATGTAAAAACATCCGATTATTTTTCTGTCATATATAATATAGACGCTTAAGACAATAATATTCAAGCTTCCATTTAAATTAATTAAGTGGTAAAATGAAATAGACTTACTTAGGCGTAACAATTTAATTAGCAATAATCAATGTGCCTGATATGTACGGATATGGATATGTAAATAAGTATAGATCTAATGTATCTAAGCACAGACAGGCATATTGTAATTTAGAAAGGATTTTAATTATGAGAAGAAACAATTTATTAAAGGCAGGTGTATTAACTCTTGTGCTTACACTTGCAATTGGTATGACAGCCTGTGGAAAGAAGAATAATACCGTAAAGGATAATGATACAACAGTAACACAGGAGAATGTAACAACAGCAGATAAAAACAATACAAAGAAATCAAACAAGGTAGTATTTGACTACACAGATGCAGATGGTGTGACAACCAAGCTTGAGGGTAATGCAACAGTAAGTGACAATGGCGAGGCAACAATAGAAGTAGTAGATAGCAATGGCAATAAGGCTGTGTTTACAGGAAAGGCATCTACTGATAATGGAAAGCTTTCAGTGAGTGACATTGAGGTAAAAGATGCTTCTACACTTGTAAAGACAGACGGTACAGAAGTAAAGGTATCTGAAGATGCTAAGATAGAAGATGCAACAGAAAGCACAGAAACTACAAAGGCAGATGTAGCAGCAAAGGAAGAGCCAAAGGAAGATACAATTATAGCTGATAATGGTAATACAGACAGTGGAAATACAGAAGCAGGAAATGAAAATGCAGGAGACAATGGGACAAATAATGGAAATGTATCTGATACACCAAGTAATGTAGAGACACCTGATGTGCCAAATACTCCAAGTGAGCCTGAGTATGTTCCTGATGTACCAAGTGAACCAGAACCAACACCTGAAGAACCACAGCCTTCTGAGCCTTCTGAACCAGAAGAACAGGCTAAAACACCAGTATATTGTATGATGAATTTCAGAACAAGTGACGGATATGAAGATACAGAAGGTGGAGTTGGTGAATATATTTTTAAGAAATATATTAACGGTGAAATTACTGAATCAGAAGCAGAAAGTCTTATGCTTAACGGAGCATTAATTAATGTTAAGGTAAGATATGATGACGGTTCAGAAGAAATAATTGATGAAATTAAACCTAAGTCAGTAAAGAAATGTGATATACATACAGCAGAAGAAAAAAATGCTATTGAATTAAATTGGCATATACCGGGATATACATATGTTAGTATGTCAGATGTTTTAGGAGCAACACATACATTATATTATATGCTTATCTATTATGATATCTGATGAATAAATAGAATAATAATAAAATAATGAGACTGTTATAATTGCTGATTGTATAAATGGCAGTCTCTTGATAAGAAGATAAATATACTTAAAATTAAGTATTGACAAACAGATTCAATGACATTAAACTAATACAAAAAAAGACATGTCTATAAACTGATATGTCACTTAATTTTTAGTTACTAAAAAAAAGCAACCTTACGCCGGCAAGCATAAAGAGGTTGCTTTTTTAATGCTCTTTAGCACTATGCAAAAAAGTTCATAACCGTCATAACATATGTATTAAATACAGGAGTGAAAAATGTCGTATAATGTATGAAAAATGATACAAAGTTCTTGCACAGACTATATAATCATGATAGAATTTATTTGCATGAGAGTGTATACACAGAAATAGAATAGCCTTAGAATAGGTGGATAAATTGTAATATCCGCAAATCCAGTGGAGGCAATGTAAATTTATTGCCTTGTAATACAGGGCGTTTTTTTATTTCAAATATATCCATTAATATTTTTAAAGATGTAAATAAATATTGACTTTTTATTAGGGATTTAGAGAAAACAAGCAGGAATTAAAAAAATAGTGATATTACTTCGCATATATCTCCATAATTTTACACAATGTTCATGTTAAACTAAATTGCAGGAAGGTGAAAATGATATGAACATTATAAAATATGAATATGCGAAAACTGCGGTAAAGAAGAAACGAGGTAATTTTATGTACGAAAAATTTATAGATGAATTAAGAAACAATCCTGCAAGTAATTATTCAATACAAGATGCTGAACAGTTAGCAGATAAGGTGTTAGATATAAGCGGATATACTGGAAAAGTTGGAGCAATACCTATAATCAAAATTGCGAATAACTTTGGATTTGCAACATATAAAGCAAAGAATATCCCAAGTGATATTTCAGGAAATATTTTTGTGGGTGGAAATACAGAGAAGGACTATAATAATGATAAAGTTATAATTGTTGGAGCGAATGAAGTATTTCCTCATCAAAGGTTTATTTTAGCACATGAACTAGCACATTATTTATTAGATTATATAGGGGCTGATGAAAATAACAATGAAAATCATGCATTTTCAAGAGCTTATCTTAAAATTAATCATGATTCAATAGAAGAAAAAAGAGCAGATAGATTTGCTGCTGAATTACTTATGCCGAAAAAAATATTTTTAAGTCAATACATTAAAGCTATGAAGAAATCTAATTATAATGATGACTACACAATTACATATTTATCTGAATTATTTAAAGTAAAGGAATCTTGTATAAAAAGAAGAATTCAAGAAGTATTTGAATAAAAGATTACATAATATAAAAAAGATAATTTATATTTAGAAATATTGAATAAATATTTTGTACATTAACGGATATTTTTCTACCTCGTATCTTTTACAACAATACAAAAAGGAAGAATTTAATTCATGAAAAAGAAGACAGAAGAACAATCAGAAGAACAACAACAAAATAAAAAACAGCCTGATGAGCTTAGTAAGTCAACACATGATAGGTATACAAAAATATATATTGGAATATTAGAATCATATAAAAAATATATAGATAATTCTGTAGCTAGTAAAATTAATCTTAAAAATAATTTTTTTATAACCATACAAGCCATAATGATGATTATGACTGCAAGTTTTGTTATAATATTAGTATTATCAATAGTAATAATAGCAATCATGACATATTTAAACAAAAATTCAGCTCAGATAATAACAAATTCAATAGTAGCAATAATATCTTCATTTGTAACAATGGTATTATCATTATTAAAATTACCACAAATCATAGCAGACTATTTGTATAATAAAGATGAAGATGAGCAAATGAATAAAATAATTGGAAATATACAGACATACGAACTGAATGCTGTTAAGGAAGAAAAAATGCTTGAAAAAGCTAAAGTAGATGCAGTAATTGAAACAGACACAGCATTAGAATTTGAAGCAGATTCATTATCTGATTCACCGTATGTAGATTCATCAACCGATAATAATGTTTCTAAAAAAGTTACAAAATAAATGGTTAAATATAAAAACAAGACTGTCTGATTAATTTCAGGCAGTCTTATTTTTATGCCCTGAATAATAAAAAAGCCTTAATGCAACACATAAAGATACTAAAAAATGTAACATAACTATTATAGGCAGATATTTTTACATAAAAATCATTAAAAATGATTATAGTGTCTGTCATATATAAAATGTAGTAGTTGTAAGAAGATATTTTTAAAATAAATATGTAAATTTATCCCTTAAAAAATAATATCTTACACTATTATAATACAGGCTTAATATAGCCAAGTCAGCTAGGAGAAAGACTTAGCAGGAAGGAGAAAGAGAGATTATGAAATTAAAGAGAACTTTTAAGACACTGTTAATGATAATCGCAACAGTAATGAGTGTTGTATCAGGTATACTTATTGATTCAGCAACACTTGCATATGCAGCCACGACTTATACCTTAACGCTTAACTGGGATGATGGTGTTGAATGGGTTGCTACTGATAAAGATGGTATTTACAGGTGGGAAAAAGGCGGTTCAAAGACATTTCAGGCAGGTTCTAAAGCTTATACTTATGTCAAGCTTAAGAATGGTGCAACAGTCAAATCATTCTTTTCAAGGCAGGAAAATAAAGACTGGACTGATTATACATATACATCAGGAAGCTTATGCTATGATACATGGACAATGTACAATAACAGAAACGTGGACATATATACATCTGTATCATCTTCAGCAGATGTGTCTTATGACTGGGATAACCTCGTAACAAGCTCAAAGCATTATCATTCGAGCAATGGAAATGAAGCATCTTGGAACAATTTAAGGGATGATCTTGGAAGGTCTCCTGCACCGATTTATTCAATTTACTATAAACTACAGGAAAATAGGTACAGGGAAACCTGCTATGGAGATAATCAGGAAGATAAAGACTTCGGTGGTTATGAAATAATGTTAAGGACAGAACATAATGACAAAACATACAATGAGTACTGGTATGGACAGTCTTCATATGCAAATGGAAATGGATTTGACGATTGGTACAGAGATGAATTTGAAGGAATAAAGCTTTCAAATCTTGCAATTGTACCTGTCCAGATAAAGGGAGATAAGTTCTTACAGATTAACATAAGCGTTAAGAACACCAATTCATATACAAAAGAAATATCACTGGCAACATGCAGTGATATACAGGTTGCAGATGATGATAATGCAACTACATTCTTTAATGGTAACGGCTTTACAATGACAAACATGTACTGTGAAACATCAACAGCACAACTTGGTACAATTCCTACAGCAACACTTAATGTATATGCAAAGGATGTACCGGAATATGTAACTGATGCAGATGCAGTATATATAGGACATTTTGTATACAGAAAACAGCATATATGGTCAAACAATGTACTTGGTGATAAGACAACGAATTATAATAAGTATGTACATGGCGGAACATCAGGAGAAGGTGAATTGGATTCAGGCTTTTCAATTGCATGGAAGAACAGAACAATTGCAGCAGGTCAGACACAGACTTACAGCTACATCATAGGCATAGGAAAGTACAATTCAGATAATAAGATAACATTTGATGCAAACGGCGGAAAATTAAAGACACCGGGGGAAAATATTAATAAACCAAACGGAAATAACAGTAATAATGTCACAGTAACATACGGTACTGCTTCATATTCATCAATGAGTGGTGATATACCGGAAAGAGCAGGTTATACATTTGACGGCTGGTGGACAACTCCTAATGACAGCAATGCAAGCGTAATGGTATATGATGCATCAGGAAAATGTAATAATGACTGTAATTATTGGAAAAATAATCAGTGGCAGGGAACTAATGATTTAACCGTATATGCACACTGGAAAGCAAACACATATACAGTACGTCTTAACACAGGCGATATCCCGTTATCAGAATTGACAGAACTGACAGAAACAGCATCAACTGAAGGATGGACATGGAATGAGAACGGCAGATATTTTTCAAAGGCATTTATACAGAATGAAAATAATTACCTTCCGGGAGTAAATAAGTTCTTCAGTGCTAATAATTATGAATCAGTAGGCAGTAAAGTAACAGACAAGTATTTTGTACAGGATAAGACAAAGAATCCTACCAAGGTATTGTATAACTGGTGGACATCAGCATCAGGCGGTACAGATATAGGCAGAGGAAAAAAGACCTATAACAACCTGTATGAGATATCAAAGGACAACAGTGGAATTGTTAATCTTTATCCGCACTGGATGGGATATACAACAGTGTTTAATTACACAGACACCGCCCCGTCTAATACCGCCGGTCAGACTGTAACAATTAATAATAATATTAATGATGGTATGGATAACAACCTGTATCAGGTATATGGAAATTGTTTCTTTTATAAGGGAACAGACGGCGAGTATCACGATTATGAAGGTACAAATCCCGACTTAAAGGTAACAGCAAGTATTCCGGACAGTAACGGATATAAATACATCTTTAATGGCTGGCATCATAAAAACTGGAATTACCTTACAGATGGATTAGGAAAGCTTACATATAAGAATAATTATAATATCGGACAGGGTAAAACTTCATACAGTTTATCACCACATTTTTCAAGGGTAGGAATTAATTATAACGTAAGACTTAACGCAAATATACCTAATACAGAAAGCACATTACAGGTACTACATCAGAATGGAATATCATCATACATTTACAACAGCACTAGCAGATACTTTTCAAGAGAACTTACATATGATGATTCGCAGGATATGTTATCACCTGACGTATATTCACTTAAGGGATACCATCTGATAAGCAGAAGTAACTGGTATACGGAAAAAACAGGTGGTAATACAGTATCAGCACCATGTAATAACACGAAGACTGAATATCCTGACTGGACTGAGAAAAACTGGAATCTTACAACAACAGATGGAGCAACAGTAAATCTGTATGCAAGATGGCAGGCAAATAATTATAAGATAGCATACAACTTAGATGGTGGTACATATGGTACATCATATCCGACAAGTGCAGACTATGATACAATGGTAACAATAGATAATCCGTCAAAATCAGGATATACATTTACAGGATGGACAATTACGGGATATGACAGTACTACTTCAGGACACAATGCAGCAACATGGTCAGGTGAAACAGGTACATCTTATAAGAATTTAACTACAACAGACGGAGCAACAGTTACATTTACAGCTACATGGAGTAAGGAAGCTCCTAAGACAGCTAACTTACAGACAACAGGTGATGTAGGAATAAAAACAACATCACATCCTAATAAGACTGTTGTAAACATTGGAAGTAGTGTACAGGTGAGTGCGGTTCTTAATACCGGTTATGTATTTAAAGGATGGTACAATGGAGATGTCAAGGTATCTGATGATTTAAACTTTGTATATACAATGCCAAATACTGATACAGTACTTACAGCAAAGGCAGATATTAAATGGTATACAATGACATTTGACCCAAATGGCGGTATACTAAAGAATCCCGGCAATAATCTTTATAATGCAGAGTGGAAGAATGGAAACACCGTGTCAGTTGGATGGAATATAAACGACTTCTGTTACATGAATGGTGATATACCAACACGAAGAGGCTATAGATTTACAGGCTGGTATCTGGGAAGTGAAAGCGTATATAATAAGTACGGGGTAGCAGTAAGAAATTCCAGTCTTTATAGTTACGATACAGATTATCATTGGAGATATGACGGTAATGTAACTGTAAAAGCAGGATGGGATGCTATAAATTACAAGATATCATACAAAGTAGTCGCTGGTGCAGGAAACATACCTTCACAGACAGTACATTATGGTGATTCATTCACATTGGCAGATGGAAATGCATTTACATATACAGGACATACATTTAGTCACTGGTATGTAAGACGAAGCTCTGATAAGAAAGTATTCTGTTATGATGGTAACTGGCATACTACAGATGGAAGTGACTTGTATGGTTCAGATGTTTCAAACTGGTATCCGTATAATAATAGCGGACTTACATTTGAAATGAATGATTCATGGATAAGAAGTGACACAGATGCAGATGAAGAGTTTGTTTTCTGGGGATTCTGGACAGCAAATGAATATAATATCATTTACAATTTAGATGGTGGTACATTAAATGGTAAGACTAATCCAGATACTTATAATATAGAAACACCTACATTTACACTTAATAATCCAACAAAAATAGGATATACATTTGAAGGATGGACAGGAACGGATATTACAGGAACATCCAAGATAGTTACAATTAATCAGGGAAGCATAGGTAACAGAACTTATACTGCTACATGGACACCAATTGAATATTCAATTGTATATACTAAAGGTTATACTAATAATGCTAAGGATGATGTAATACAGAGTGGCATTAAGTATAATAAGGATGTAACACTTATTTCTAATCCATTTACAGGAAGAAGTTACACTGTAAAATACAGTACACCAACTACTGACCGTGACTGGGATAAGGTAACAGCACCGGCAGGATTTAATGGAACACTGGAATTTGCACACTGGAACATTTTAAGTAAGACATATGCAGCAGGCACTAAGCTTAAGAATCTTACAACGAAGAATGGAGATAAAATAACTGCAACAGCCCAGTGGAAAGACAAGAAGTTTACACTTCCTGTTGTAAGCAGACCGGGCTATGTTTTTGCAGGATGGTACAGTATGGTAGATAGAAAGGTTTATAAAGCCAATACAGAGTATACCATATCACAGGCTTTAACTGCATATGATAATACATTTACAGCTCAGTGGACTGCAAAAACAGATACGCCATATAAAGTTGAACATTATAAGATGAACCTTGATGGAACAACTTATACACTTGCAGATACAGATAATTTCAAAGGCACAACAGATGCTTCTGTTACACCGGCAATAAAAACATATGAAGGCTTTACAAGCCCAAGTACACAGACTGTTACAATTAAAGGTGACGGAACTACGGTAGTAAAATATTACTACATAAGAAACAAATATACATTAGACCTTAACGGCTTTATAAGTAGCGTATCAAGACCAAATTTAACAGAAGAGGTTGACGGCCAGATATTTATAGCAGGTAAGGCAACAGTAACAGTAAACGGAAAAGTTCTGGCGACTAATGAAACAGACTTCTGTCAGATGGTTTATTATGGAAGCAGCTATAAGATTACTACTGTTCCTGAAGCAGGATATTCAATTGTAGGAAATACAACAGTTGAAGGAACAATGCCTGCATCAGATAAAACAGTTACTATAACAATTAATGCTAATAAAGATACTAAATACATTGTAAGACACTGGAAAGAAAAATTATATCTTGACGGAACTAAAACATATGCAGATTCAAGCAAACATAATACAACCAATTATTTCTTAGCAGATACAGATAATTTAACAGGCCAGACAAACAGACTTGTTACACCGGCAGTTAAAACATACGAAGGCTTCACAAGTCCAAGTGCGATAACTGTAAGAGTCAAAGGTGATGGTTCATTAATTGTCGATTATTATTACACAAGAAACACATATACTCTTAAGACAGATGATAGTGATTCTAATAAGGATGATCAGGACAATGGTATTAAAAGTGGCAATGGAATAGATTCAAGCAAGACAAATGTAATATCTGAAGGAAACAATAAAAAGGATAATAAAAAGAAATTTAAGTATGAAGAGGTAGTCACAGTCACAACAGATACATTATCTGGTTATCACTGGCATATAAATGATGATTGTGAAACAATTAAAAGGAATCTTTATCCTACAGGATGGTCAGATCATGAAGGCTACAGAGTAGAAAAATGGTATACAGAAAACGGAAAAACATATGGATATAAAGACCAAACAACTAAATTTTATATGCCGGCTCATGATGTTAAACTGGATGTAAATGCAACTAATAACAGTTATAAAATAATATTTGAAAAGAACAAACCGATGAATGTAACTAATCCATACACAGGAGCAGTCAGTTCAGCTTCAAATGAAATAACAGGAACAGTTACAGATACATTTTATATTTATAATCATGCAAATCAGAAACTTCCAGGAAATGTATATAATCTTACAGGTTGGACATTCAAAGGATGGAGTCTTAAAAAAGACTATTCAAACGGATATGGTTTTGGATGGGAATATGGTACAAATTCATGGAATAATGATTTATCACATTTAACAACTAAAAACCTTGATGTAATTCATATGTATGCAAAGTGGGAAGCCAATAGATACCAGATAACATTTAATTATGAACATAATTCAAGTAACCCATACGGGAACCTTGGATACGATGAAAAAGCAGAAGCAGCAACAAAGCTTACAAAAAACGGAGCTGATTCAAAAACAGCCACATATGATGCAAAAGTTGGAAGTTTGCCAAATCCAACACTTACAGGAGCAACATTTGTTAAGTGGGTAGACAGCAAAGGAAATGAATATACAGAAGATACAATATATAAAATTACAAGTCCAATTACATTATATGCCGTATGGCAGCAGAATACAGGTACATTTGCCTATATAGCTAATGGTATTACTTATAATAATAATGGAATTGGTGTATATGAAGCAACAAACAGTGATGGAACAAATCAGTTCAAGGCAATGACAGAAGATATTACATTAGAGGAAAACAAATTTGGAACAACAATGGAAAATACTTCATACAGTAATTTTACAAAAAAGAGTAAATATGGATATGTTGTAATTAATGCAGGAACATCTTATGCAAAAGAAACAGATACATCCGGAGATTCAGTTTATTATTCATTCCAGGGATGGAGTGCAAATAATTATGCTACAGTTGCTGGAGATAAAAATGCAGGTCTTATTCATCAGATTGGATATAAAGACAGATTATTTAATTATGCATATGAAACAATGGCAAATGAAATGAATACATTAGGAACAGGATATAACAGCAAAGATACATCTGTTGCTGACAGTATCAGAGCGAAAGCAAATGAACTGTATAATACAAAAGAATTAACTCAAAATAATACATATGCAATAATGTATGCTGTATGGGATCAGTTCCCTGTAATTAAAAGTGACCAGGTTGTTTTAACAATCAATGATTTTAGTGCATATATAAATGAAAACGCAAATGGATTTGAACAACATGCCTATGACGTAATAAAAGACAGAATTATAAATGCAAATACAGTTAAAGACAGAGAAGATGGTAATATACGTGACAATATAGAAATTGAAAATTTAGATGAGATTCTTAATATGATGTTGACAATGTATAAAACTCCAGGTATGACATCTTCAATGGTTACTATAAGGACACATGTATCAGATTCGGTTGGAAATACTACATACGGTTATACTACAGTAGCATTAATTAACAATAAAGCAAAACAGGATGATCCTATTATTCCTACCGTTGATGAAGATGGCAAAGAAATTAATACAAGAATACTTTCAGCAAAGGTAAGATCTATAACAAGAGAATTTTATAATACAGGATATGAAGGAAGTTCAGATTATAAGTCTGATTATTCTGCTGCAACATATAAGAACTATGGAGGACTTATTCCTAATTCTATCTGGTATAAAAATGAAGAGTATGTAAAGACAATTAATCAATGCTTTGATAATTTTGATAATAATACACCGGAACAGACATGGTACTTTACACATGACGATGTATTAAGTATTCAGGAATATGCAAAGCAACACAAAGATACACCACATGGAGTCGAAGATGGAGAACTTACAAACTTCTATAACAAGTATAAATCATGTATCATACAAGGAATAGATGCAAGCTAAATGATGATATTAGAAAACATAAGATAAAAAATTAAATATACTTAAGATAAGCAAATGCGAAGCCTCAGAAAGTGATTTCTGGGGCTTTTTGCTATAATAAATTATGATAGGGGTAAGGGATTAAACACATTCAAACTAAATTTCTGTCATATTCTTTTCAAATCATAAAGAAAGGAGGATTAACATATATAATCATATATGTTATAATGATTATGCAGAAATTTTCAAACGAAGAAAAGCTAAAAATCGTTCAGCGCTTACGGCCAATTGACGATATTTTCTTTGAGGCTATTGCAGAAGATCCAGAAGTTTGTGAAGAAATTCTAAGAGTTATTTTAGAAGACCCTAAGCTTACTGTATTGGAAGTAATTACACAAAGCAGTGAGAAAAATATCTATGGCCGGTCCGTAAGATTAGATGCACTGTGTACATTAGGTGATGGTACAAAGTGTAATATTGAGGTGCAAAAGTCAGATAATGATGATCACCTAAAGCGAGCCAGATTTAATGCATCAAGTATAACTATTAAAGAATCTAACACTGGAGAAAAGTTTAAAGATGTTATAGACTTATACATAGTCTATATATCGCAGTTTGATTTCCTTAATGAGGGTCGATGTATTTATCACATTGATAAAACAATTAGAGAGTCTGGTAAAACAGTTGATGATGGGTTGCATGAAATTTTCGTCAATACTGCAGTAAATGATGGATCAGATATATCAGAGTTAATGTCATGCTTCTTAGCGACTGATGTTAATAATGATAAATTTCCAAAGCTGTCATGCAAAGTAAGCGAGTTGAAGAATCCAAGAGGGGAGGTAAATCCTATGTGTGAATTAATAGAAAAATACATGAAAGAATCTGAATTGCAAGGAGAAATCAAAGGCAAGCTTCAAGGAAAGATTGAAGGAAAAATAGAAGCAACAATAAAGACAGCAAAATCTTTCGGAGCATCAGATTCTAATATCATCAAGGCACTAATGGAGAATTGCGACCTTACCGAGGATGAAGCTAAACAAAAACTAGCTGAGTATAATAATTAAATACTGTATAGTAAAAGCCAGAAGCCCAGGGAGTAAAATCCTTGGGCTTTTTAAATTAGACAACATTCTCCCATAATATCCGATTAGATTATTGCAATTAAGTAAGAAAACTTCAACCAACAAAAGTCGGTTGTTAGTAGTTCATGTTCATTTAAAATATTTCATCTGTCATATTTTAGTTAAGAATTTTTGTAATCAAACAAAAAAATAAACTAGAAAGGGCAATGTATGAAGCGAATAATTTTAATCAGTTTAAGAAGGTTATGTGTGTATCCTGTTAAAACACTTATATATTTATTCTATGTTATATCAAATATAGCAAGTATTATTTCCCATGCAATTACTTATCTTATTTACAATCCAAAAGCAGAAAAAAACAAATTTAGTAAATATCCGGGGATTATTTTATTAGTGGCAGCAGTAATATATTTTGGATTTATATCAATTAAAGCCTTTTTAATATCTCATAATATAGCAATTTTAACTGAGGGCATTAAAAATGGAATTTCCGTATTGTTATTTTTGGCACTTATCGTTACCGCAGCATTTATTCTTAAGGTAACGGCAACAGCATTTATTGAAACAATGAATAAATCCCATTACTATCAAAATGACATATTATTCAGTTTACGATATTACTTCACTAATTACTGCAAATCTTTTATAGGCGTTATAGCAAGTAATGTATCTGGAAGTGATAAGGGAGCGAAACAGTCACGAGAATTAATGTATTATGGTACTAAGTGCCTTGAGATTATAATAAATGCATTCGGTTTTAAAAAACATAACTTAACAAACGATAAATTAATAGACAGTTTTTTGTTTATGCCAGATAAAGAATGTACATTAGCACATCCTAAAATTGATGATCAGATTATCAAACAAAGACAAGATGTGTATAAAAGAAAACAATTAAAAAAACAATATGAAAAAGAAAAACGAAAGTCATTAAATAATAAATCAGCAGAATTACCTAATAAAGACTCTAATAATGTTATTAATAATGAAATTAATAATTCAGATAATATGCTATCAGATAAATATAAACCTGTACCTGACAGATCATTAGAAGAAATTTTGCAGGAACTTGATTCATTAACAGGATTAGATAAAGTAAAGAAATCAGTTTATAGCATAAAAGCGTATATGGAAGCAAAAGAAATAAAAATGCAGGCAGGTGTAGTTGATAACACAATGTCTGAGCATCTTATTTTCTTAGGTAATCCAGGAACAGGTAAGACCACTGTAGCAAGACTTATAGGAGAATTATATAAGCATTTTGGACTATTAGAAAAAGGTCATGTTGTAGAAGTAACAAGAGCTGATTTAGTCGGAGAATATAACGGAGAAACAGCAGTTAAAACTAAGAAAAAAGTAAAAGAAGCATTTGGTGGAGTATTGTTTATAGATGAAGCCTATGCCTTAATTAACGATGAATCAGACACATATGGGAAAGAAGCGGTTAATACTCTTGTAGCAGCATTAGAAAATTATAGGGATAAATTTGTATGTATTGTAGCAGGATATAGAACGCCAATGTCTAAGTTTATACAAAGTAATATGGGACTGGAATCAAGATTTAAGACCACAATTGAATTTGATGATTATACCCCGGCTCAGTTGAGTGAGATATTCACTAAAATGGCTAATAAGAGTGGATATACAATTACTGCAGATGCTAATAAAGCTTTAAACACATGCATAAACAGGATATACTTAAGAAAAACAGATACATTTGCAAATGCAAGAACTATAAGAAATTATTATGAAAAGACTATTCAGGCTCAGTCAGAAAGAATATCTTTATTTGAAAGCGTAACTAAAGATGAAATTACTGTACTTTCAGAATCGGATATCTTAAATGCATTTGGTTTACCTGCAGATACAGATGAACAGACATATGTGGATGCAATTAAGAAGCTTAAGGAATTAACAGGATTAACTTCAGTTAAAAAATGTATTGATGAAATGGTAGCTTATACAATAACAAATAAAAAGAAAATGGAATTAGGCTTAACTCCAATTCCAATGTCATTACATATGGTATTTACGGGTAATCCTGGAACAGGAAAAACAACTGTTGCAAGGCTTTTAGGAGATATATTCAAAGGACTGGATATATTAGATTCAAATAAGGTCGTAGAAGTAACAAGAGCTGATTTAGTCGGTAAATATGTCGGAGAAACAGCTATTAAAACAAAAGAAATTATAAATAGCGCATTAGGTGGCATTTTATTTATTGATGAAGCATATACGCTAAATACTTCTAAGTCAGATGATTTTGGAAAAGAAGCAATAGATACATTACTTAAGATGATGGAGGATCATAGAAATAATCTGATTGTAATAGTTGCAGGATATGATTGTTTAATGAAGGAATTTATAGAAAGCAACCCTGGACTTAAATCACGATTTACAAGAGTACTTCATTTTGATGATTATAATGAAGGGCAGCTTTATGAAATATTTACAGGGCTATGTGATAAATATAATTTATTCTTGGATGATGAAGCAGCTAAATGTGTTACAGAATACTTTAAACAGCTTGCTAAGGGTAAAACAGAAAATTTTGGTAATGCAAGAGAAGTAAGAAAGTTTTTTGAAAAGATTACTGTAGCTCAGTCAATGCGTATTGCGGATTTAACAAAGAAATTCGGAGATGTCCCATATACGGACCTAGTTACTATAACAAAGCAGGATATAATTTTCCAGTAATATTAAAAAAGGAGCTAAAAGATGGGAAAACCAGAATTAGATGATTTTAAAAAATATGTAAAAGAAGAATATAATTGTGATATTTCTACAAAAGAGAGTGCTAATCCTGATACTTTTGATAATATTTTTAATGGGAATTTCATAAATACTGATCTGATGGTTGTTGAACACACCCCGAATCTAAAGATTCGGAGATTCACTTATGCTTTGTACTCAGTATAATTTTATCCGCCATCTTATACAGTTTTAACTTAGCGCTTCAGAACTTATGCTCTGACATACCACATCAAAACTAAATACAATTCAATTATTGTATTGAAGGCGACTAAATCCATACCCTTTTACACTAAATTGCTAAATATTGATGTATAGCTCTTAGTGTTGAAAGGGTATTTTGCGTTCTTCTCTGACATTCAGGTACTTTTGCCTGGATATCAGACCATATGCTTATTTTTTTACATATGGATTTTCCTGTATATATTTTCTCGATCTCACGAATAAAATATCTGGCTCCTATATTATAAGATGCAGATAGATCACAGTTATATATTTTGCCGGTTTGAAACTTGCAAAGCTCATATGTAGACAATCCTGCGTCTTTGCCTCTTAATACATATCCTGTGCCATCATATGCTAATTTACTTGTATTCCTTGCACAGATATGACTGATGCGGATACCTGATGAATGAGCCTTATTAGTGACAATTTTTTGTATAGTATTCTTATTCCACATATGTAATAACTGACGCTTGGATCCTCTCTTCCTGCCTTTCATATCCAGATGTTCAAATACTATGACATCGACATTCTGCTGCTTGGCATAATTCACTATGGCACTGGCAGTTTTTACAGCCAGTTCTCTATTATGTTTTTTGGTTATATTCCATAACTTCCGGACCACATCTTTTTGTCCTGCAGCCTGATACTTTTTTATCCTGTTTAGATTATGTTTAATATAGTCTTTTTCACTTGCATGATTGATAAAACATCTTGCAAGGACAGTTCCATAATGATCCATAACTGAACAGGTAGCATCTGTGTTAATACCCAGATCAACGGCTAGGATTCTCTGCTTAGATAATGGTGTCTTATTTAAAATTGCTTTGCTTTCAAACGCAAATCGCAGAAACCATTTCTTATGCTTTTTCTCTAATGTAGGCACAGAAATTTTTGCATTGATACTGTGCTTTTTAATACTTTGCACATCAGTATGTTTTAAGCGCAGCTTTACCCACTGCCAGTCATTGTTTATAAAAAGCTTGAGCAGTATAGCATCTTTTGTATCAGACCACTTATACATGTTGCTTTTATAAAAGACTGGATATTTATTGGCATGAATCTGCAATGTAGGACGATTACCTTTGCAGCCTTCGTCATACCAGTTTTGTAAGTTTGAATGATAAGAATTGAGTACACCGAGAGATGCATTGATGACTGCAGTAGTACAATAGCTTGGCATTTTGTGGAATAATTTATCAAACTCAGGATACTTAGCTTTATTTGACTTTGAAGAATGAATTAAATTTCTTGCAGCACCACATTGTATTTTTGAGTCATTAATATCTTTTAATACAGACCATTCATTTTCAAACGCCTGGATACAGAAAGTTACAGCCTGATTATAAATTTTAATTGTTGGATTGAACAATTTTCTGACATTTTTAACTTCAACTGCATAGCTTGATTTTATGTCCATATTAAAGCCCGGCCTTTCATAAAAATTTAGGATTTAACCTATAATTAATATGACAGAGCTAAAATATAATTTTGTTTAAAGTATAAAAAATCGGCTTATCCCACGAAGCTTGAAGCTTCGGGGTTTTGCCGATGTTATTTAATATTATAAAGTTGGAGTGATACCTATTATCGAAAAATAGCAAGAAAACTCCAGCCGACAATAGTCGGTTGTGAGTAGTTCATTAAAAATATATCCAACAATTAATATAGACAAAATCAATAACTTTATTAATAACATAGAAGAAATTTCTGATATAAGAAAGCAATTCTATAAAACAATGTTACAAGCAAGATTTGATTTTATCCTAACACCTGCATATAACAATGCCATAGAGAAAATACAATCGATGGATATAGACGAGCCAACATTGCCTGAGCCTGATGAATATGATGATATTAATGATGATATAGTTTTACCGGAAATATCATCTGAAAATATTTACAAAGATAAGCAAAATATAGAAAATGACATAAAATTGTAATTAATTAAGTCTCTAAGTTGATTAATCTTAGGGACTTTTTTTATGCAAAAATTTTTAAAAAATAATCTATCATATTAATAGTAGAACAAATGATAAATACATTTGTATTTTTTAAATCAAATAATATAAGAAAGGTAAGCTTGCATCAAAGTGTTTGGTCATATAGCATATTAATGCAATGATAAGGATAATTTATACTAAAGATGCAAGTCAGGAATTTTATGAATATTACATTAAAGGAATTTTTTCTTAAAACAGAAGAAGAAAAGTCCCCAGAAAAAGCTATCAGAGAATTAAATAAGTTGGTTGGCAAGACATATAATCATATAATAAATAAAAATGATTATTCTTCTGATTATGAGTTTGACAAAATAATTAATGATTTTACAGATGAATTAATTGAAGTAACAGAATTTATTTTACAAAAACGAACAGATTTAATAAATAAAATAATTGAAAATCCTGTAGAGCCAAATGATAAAGTAATTAATTTTAATAAGAATAATAATGGAACAAATAATTTTATTAATCAGAATTATTTTGCTTTTATTAACCTTTATCAGCAGTTAGCATTAGACCAATGGATGCTTCAAAATACTGCTTTAAAAACAAGGACACTTGAAAATGAATGTAACAGAGTTATGGAAAAATTAAAGAATTTAATGTTACATAACAATGTTATTATCTCAGCTATCAAGTCGAATGATAAAACAACAGCAGTCATTTCTATGGATTCTTTTGATAAATTTGGCCCTGAGGATATAAATATGTTTACAATATATATAAGCGATTTTTTATATGCGGCAATCAGTGATTATAAAGAAGGTATAATTTTAATACATCAGTTATTTGATAATGGAGATGTTAAGGAAATAGAATATGGACTAAGTTTTAGTAATAAGAAATTTGTTAATATTGATTCTGAAAGTTTAAGATATGCCGATGGAAACAGAGAACATATTAAGTATTGTGAGCTTGAAATTTAAAGGCAGGTGAATCATATGATTCAAGTTTTAGAAAATATACCATATTGTACTTATGCAGATGCTAATGCGGTTAAAAAAGAATATAATCCAACTCGAATAAAGTTGATAAATAAATATGGAAATAACATTAAATTAAGAGTTATCCCATCTACATCTAATACTTTAATGATATATAATTTACAGGTATACAAATATGTGAGTTAATTAGAAAAAAAATAAAAAATTCTAAGTAGAGTTTGAGTTATTTTTAAAATAATTCAGACTCTATTTTTTTTCTGACATATTAATAACAGATTATATAAGAAAGGAGATTTTTTATGCAGATGAATAGAAGCAAAATCAATGTATTAAAAAATAAAAATGATAATTCTTTTGAAGAGTTGAAAAAACTTGCTAAATCTACAAAAAGCATAAAAAAATTAAGAGAATTGTCAGAAAATAAAGAATGGGTAATAAGAGCAGAAGTAGCTTTAAATTCTCATGCAACAGAAGACACATTATTAAAATTATGCCATGATCCTGTCTGGGAAGTACAAACATATGTAGCAGATAATCCATCATGTACGCAAAAAGTATTTAGTGAATTAGCCTCTTCAGATGATACTGATGTATTGTATTATTTGGTACAAAGTAAACATATTCCGGCCCATATGATTGATTGGATTTTAAAACATAATGATTCAGTTGATGAAGTAGTAATTGTAGCTGCTATAAAAACTGGAAAGGTGTCTGATCAACTGTTAAACAAGTATTGTAAATGTTCAAATGCTGTTATATCAAACGCAGCTTTTCAGCAAAGAATAATAAATAGAGAAAAAGGAATTCTCTTACTTGCTTAATAAAAATAATTAAGGAGGCAATTATGGATTTGAATAAAAAAGATATTCATATTTATTTCGATATGGATGGAACAGTGAACCATTGGGATTTAAATGGTAATCCTCACGAAGAACATTATTTCAGATATAGAGAACCATTTAAAAATGTTTTAAATGCAATTAAGATGCTTCAGAAAAATAATTATAATGTTTCATTTGCAACTGCCGTATATATGGAAGGTAATGCCAAATCGGATAAAATTATCTGGTTAAATAATAATGATATGAAATCCATTCCGGTAATATTTATCCCGTATGGTTCCTGCAAAAATGATTATTTGGAAAAAGGAGATATTAAAATATTAATTGATGATTACACCCCGAATTTAATTGAATTTGAAAAATCAGGTGGAATTGCAATTAAAATGATAAATCGGAATAATCATAAAAAAGGAATTTGGAATGGGCATTGCATTAACTATAATGATTCACCTGAAGAAATTGTAAAAAGTATATTATCTGTATTTTGAAAAAATAAAATAAACTAATTAAAATGAGATTTTGTTTAAAACAAAGTCTCATTTTTTATGTAAAAATTTAAAAATACATAAAAATTTTTTTATGTCTGTCATATTAATATTGAAAACAAATTAAACAATGTTTTCTAAACTAAAAAATACCGGAAAGGAGCGCAGTAAATATAATATTTACTGCAAATAAAAAAGTTATGAAGTATTCAGTTAAAGTAGTAAAGACAGAAAGCACAAGACATCCACATGTAAAGGGATATGCAACAGTAATTTTAAATGATGGAATTATTTTAAAGAACATCAGAATTATGGATGGAAGAAGTGAAAAGGAAGGATTAAGAATGGTTATGCCTTCTTGGATTAATACTAATGAAAAAACACATAGAACATTCTTAAATTCTAAGTTTAATCCAATTAATAATGATTTCAGACTTGCTTTATACAATGCCATTGTGGAAGCTTATGAATCTGGAAACATTGTAACAAAGTATACAGAATCAGGTGAAGATATGCCACTTACAATTACAGTGAAGAGATTTGATGATCCTGAAAATATTGTCAAGGCATCAGTAGCTATCATTGTAGATAACAATTTAGTTATTAAGGGTATCAGATATTGTGATGGCAAGGAAAAGGGTATGTTCCTTGGTATGCCAAGTAATTATGTACCTCATAGAAATAAGAAGTTTATCGAGGTATGTAATCCACTTACTAAGGAAATGGATAATACTCTTAAGAGTCTCATTGGCGAAGCATACGAAACTGCAGGTCAGCCTGCTTAATAATTAACTATATTAGCCGCATCTTGAGTTTGTCTTAAGGTGTGGCTTTATTTTTGTTTAAGGAGGATTTTTTATGAAAAAAGCAATGTTAATTGCAGAGAAGCCATCTCTTATGAGAGATATTCAGAACGCATATAATCACTGTAGAGATAAAGTTGCATATGATATAGATTTCTTCTCTCAAGTAGGACATTTATTAGAATTAATAGATCCAGTTGAATTAAATCCTATATATAAAAGTTGGGATATCGATTTATTACCTATCCGACCAGAAAATGAAGGCGGATGGAAATATAAAATTAAAAAGAATACAAAAGATATATATATGGATATTCAAAAAGCAATTAAATCAGGAAAATATGATGTAATCATACATGCTGGAGATCCTGATCAGGAAGGAGAATTGCTTGTAAATTTAACATTAAAGAAAATTGGTAATACGTTACCGGTATTAAGACTATGGAGTAATGATACAACAAGGAGTGCCCTTGAAAATGCATTACAGAACTTAAGAGATGACTCAGAGCCACAATTTGTTAATTTATATAATGCTGCATTAGTAAGACAACATGCAGATTGGTCTTATGGAATGAATGGATCCCGTGGAGTTGCAGACCGAATAAAAGTTGGAGCTGAAAATAAAATAGCTGTGGGAAGAGTAATGACTTGTGTTCAAACAATGATTGTAGATAGGGAAGATGAAATTAATAATTTTGTTCCATCAACCTCATACGGTGTTTCACTTTTACATACAAATGGTTTAGCAGCACAATTATACGAACCTGTTAAAATTGCAACAGACAATGAAAAGGAAAAAGCAAAGGAGCAGGATGAATCATTAGGCATTATATATTTTAATTCCAAAGAAGAAGCTGATAAGGTTATCAATAAATTATCTGCTCAGTCTGTAGTTAAAGAGATAGATGTAAAAACAATAAGAACTAATGCACCAAAACTTTATAAGTTGGCCACAATTCAGATTGAAGCAGCTAAATATGGATATTCTGCTCAAAATACACTGGATATAATTCAAAAATTATATGAAACATACCATTATGTATCTTATCCAAGAACAGATTGTGAAGTTTTATCTTCTAATGAAAACTTCAAAGCTATTATATCATCTGCTTCATCTGTTCCTAATGATTCATTTAAGCAAGCAGGAGATTATGCACTTACGCAGGTATCAAATATTATAAAAAATAAGAAATATGTTAACGATAAGGAACTCGCAAAACATGGACATTCCGCATTAGTTCCTACTACATTAACACCGGATTTTTCAATTATGAATGAAGATGAAAAACTTATATATACCATGATTGCCAGAAGATTTTTAGCTATTTTTCAACCTCCCCTTATTCAAGAAAAGACGAATGTTTTATTAGAGAATTCAGGATATACATTTAAAGGAACAGGTAAGAAGATAATAGATAAAGGATATACCGAATTTTTAGGCAGCAATGTGACTGATGTTGAAATTCCAAAGATTAATCAGGGCGATATATTAGATGTTGAATCTAAGGAAAGAACAGAAAGAACTACTACATGCCCAAAAAGATTTACTGATGGAACAATTATAGCCGCTATGGAAAATCCATCCAAATATCTTGTAGATTCAACAATTAAAAATAGTATTGCCTCATTAACAATTGGAACATCTGCAACAAGAGGTGAAATTATACAAAAGCTTGTAAGAGACAAATATATTACTATTAAAAAATCAGGTAAACAGGCAGGAGTAATATATCCAACTGATTTCGGCTCATTTATGATACATACAATTAAAGGTATTTCCTTATGTAGAGTAGATACTACTGGACAATGGGAACAGTTGTTATCTGCTGTCAGAAATGGAGAAAAAACGGTTGATGAAGCAAATATATATATGAATGAACAATTAGATAAATTGCTTGAAGATATCAAAGGGGTTAATAAAACATCTTATGGTAATGTAACATCATATGGAGAAAAGATTATGACATGTCCAGGATGCGGTAAAGATATTATTATGGGACCTAAAAATTATTTCTGTACCGGATATAAAGATGGCTGCAAATATTCAATTATGAAGGAATTCTGTAAAGCAACATTTGAACCTGATGATATAAGAATGTTATTTAATGGAAATATAATTACAAAGGAATTAACTAAGAAAGAAAATAATAAAAAATGGAAACAGTTATTAAAATTTGATCCGATATTAGGCAAACTTGAATTTGTAAAAGCTACAGAAGAAGAAACTAACTGGTTATGCCCTGAATGCAAAGAGACACTATTTAGAAATGGAAAAGTTATTTCATGTCATGGATGTGGGTTTAAAATTTGGACAACAATGGCAGAACATGATTTAACAGATGATGAATTAACAGATTTATTTACAAAAGGAAAAACACATACAATTAAAGATTTTGTTAGCAAAAAGAAAACAGTATTTTCTGCTAAAATTAAAATTGACAATGTACAGGATAAAGAAACCGGGGAGATAAAAAAGGGAACAACATTTGAATTTCCTCCAAGAAAGTGATAGTTAATTGTTAACGAAAAAGGGATTTGCTTTTAATTAAGCAAGTCTCTTTTTTTTATGTAAAATTTTTATTTTTTATTTCTGTCATATTAAACATGAAAAGAAAAATAACAACATTTTGTTAGTAAGCAATTTCAAATAAGAGAGGTGTTTTTATGATTAAAAACTTATGGAAGAAAACGCATTTTTATTGTAGTTACCGTCATGAGCCTGTTGAAATGACAATCAATGATAAAGGTGACTTTTCAATGTTTTATTCGTGTCCAAAGTATTATCCGGAAAATCGACTTGAAAATGAACAGGCGTGTCCAATGCGATTAAATTTTGTTGACGCAGAAGCTATTCTAAATGAAATTTCAAGAATGACTGATGATGAATCAGGATTTGATTGTAATGATATTACCGGTGCGGAATTTGATTATAAGAGTATTCATGTAAAGGTTATGAATTATACGTCAGAAAGAATTGACTTAGATATTTATAACAAGAAGGCATTAAAGTAAAGAGGTATTTTTTATTATGGAAAATAATGAAGAAATTAATAAGAATTTAATAAAAAAATATAATAAATTTTTATCTGTTTTACTTGTTATTATGATTATCTTTTTTGTTATACAAAAATTATATTGTATTTCATTTGTAAGTGGAAATTCAATGTATCCTACATTTAAAAACGGACAGTTAATAATGGTGTACGATAAAAATGTTTCACACTTAAAACATAATAATATTATTTTAATGAAAGCAAATCCTAAAAAGCTATTTAGTGAAGTTTACATTAAAAGAATTGTAGGAATGCCGGGAGATAAAGTTTTTATTTCAAATGGGAACTTATATGTAAATGATGAAATAATAAATGATGATTTTCCACAAATTAAAGATGCAGGAATTGCAAATGAACCTATTATATTAGGAAATGATGAATATTTCGTTTTAGGTGATAACAGAAATAACAGCAAAGACAGTAGATATTTTGGAGTGGTAAAAAGCACTGCAATTATCGGAAAAGTAAAAAGGATTTTTTAGATATTTCACATAAATTAATATAGATAAGAAAGGAATTAAAATTATGTATTCACAGGAATTTAAAACAAAAACAATTTTACAGCCAAGAAATAATCCAAGCACAGAAAAGTATTGGGGAGTAGCAATAGATGTTGGTTATTCTGCAGTAAAGGTCTTTTCTCCTAATATTGTAGCATCATTCCCAAGTTATGCTCAGAAAGTTGAATATGGATATGCTGACAGATCATTTGGAAACCTTGAAAAAACTTTCATTGCTTATCGTGATGAAAATAAGAATGAATATTATGTTGGGGCACATGCTCAGAACGATGTAAAGGTGACAGACTCAAATAATTCAACTGCAGCTTTATATGTAAGAGATAGATGGAGTTCACCTGAAACTAAAGTTATTACAAGAGTAGGGCTTGCATTAGGAATGATGAAGAATCAGTTTAATGATCCATCTGGAAAAATTCTTCATGTTCAGACAGGATTGCCTGCTGAATATATGTCAATGGATATGGATGATATAAAGAGCATATTCATTGGCCACCATGAATTTATGATTAAGCTTGGCTCTAATAACTGGATGCCATTTTCTTTTGATGTATTACAGGAGAATTTTGCTATTATGCCTCAGCCTATGGGTACATTAGTATCCGTTGCTACAGACAAGAATGGTGGTTCACTTCCAGAAGCAAGTAAATATTTTTCAAGTAATCTGTTAATTATGGATCCTGGATTTGGAACACTTGATACATTTAATATCAGTAATCATTTCATATCAACTCCACCTAAAACATGGGATAACTTAGGTATGTTAAGAGTACTTCAGGAAACTCAGAAATTAATTAAAGCAGATAAAGATGTAACAATTCCTATTCCTGCAATGCAGAAGATTCTTGGAAATGGATATTTTATGACAAAGCTTAATAAGCAGACAATGAAAAGAGATCAGGTTGACATTACGCCATACTTATCTGAAGCAAATAAGAATGTATGTAAGGAAGCAATAGATACAATCAATGGCTGCTACAACTTTTTACAGGATATGTCATATCTGGTTGTAACAGGTGGTACTGGAGCAGCATGGCTTGGCTATATTCAGAATTTCTATAAGGAAATGGATTCATTAAAGGTAATAGATGGTGCTGCAAATGACACAATTCCGGCAATATTTAGTAATGTCAGAGGATATTATATGCAGCAGCTCAACAATTTAAAAAATAAAAAGTAATTTAAATATATTAATTCATCACTACTCTTCTGGATGGTAAACAAATATCATTCAGAAGAAGAAAGGAGAATCGCTTCTCTCCTCATCTTAAGATAAGGGGTTTCAGCGATTATTTGATATTATTATGAAGAAACATAAAGTCGGAATTCGTATATATAGGGATCATGATATAGATTTAGTACTTTTATATAAAAATCCTACATTTGGTTTTCAGAAAGCCATTAAACAAGCAATAAGAGCTTATGTAAGAGAACAACCGTATTTTATCTTTGTGCCTGAAACATTTGATATATCAGACAAACAGTTTAAGTATTCATATCAAGCGTTTTTAGATTTTGATGAAGATGATGATGCAGATGTATTAGCATGGTTAAAAACATTGCAGGATAGAAGCCGTAATAAGGCAATTAAATCTGTATTAAGAGGATGTATTATAGGAAATTTAGCATATGGATGTGCTAAGTCGGATGATGACAGATTGGTATCAAATAAAATTAATATTATTTTAAAAGATGCTATTTTGTCAGGTAATATATCGAATGTAATTCATGAGCCACCTGTAAGAAGAGAAAAGAGAACAAAAAATAATAATAAAAATCAAGAGAAGCATCTATCTATTCGACAAAAAAGTGATATAATAGACACAAGTAAAAATAGTCATAAATATAATCAAAAAAGGTCTAATATTAATCAGAAAACAGAGTCTCTTTATAGTACAAATAATAAAAATTCTTTGGATTCAATTAATATTAATAAAAAGTCTGATGACTCAAATAATAGTACGGAATTTTCAACATCAGTAAACAATAAACCTTTAAATAAAATGGAAGAAACAATTATCCCAGAAATTAATGATATAGATTCAAATAATATAGATGCACCTAATTCAATTGACGACTCAATTAATGATTCAATTGATAATCAAAATATAAATGAGTCAAATACAAACAGTTTTGATGTTTTTGCAAATGTAAATGCTTTATTAAATCAATTCTAAGTAGAAGGGAAGTGTAATCATATGCCAAAGATAGTTGACAAAAAAGAACTTAAAATTTTAGAGCCTAATAGTGAAAAGAAGAAAATTTATGACGAAGAAATTGCCCCATTATTAGACAAGTTAAAGTTATTATGCGAAAAAAATAATTTCCCTGTATTTATAACTTTATGCATTGACCCTAATGCTAAAGTAACATACAAGGATGCTCCTACAACAAAGAATCTTATGAATGAACAAACAGAGCCATGTTATGAAAGCATGTATAAACATGATTTTGTATCTACATATACTGCATATAATGACCCTAACAGGCTTTCTCCTGATTATATTGCTGAATGTATTAAAATCATACAGGGCTTTGTTGCAAAAATTCCTACAAAGGATATTCTTGCAGATGAAGATGATTTTTAACTAAAAAAATACATGCTTTTCCTGCAAAACTGTGATGGACTCAATGTATCTGATAAGAATTTTAATATATTAAAGTTTAATAATACCAGGATAACATTAGAGTCTGAACAATACTTACAATGAGGAACAGATTTCTCTGTTCCTTTTTTTTATGCAAAAAAAATGTTAATAAAATCTGTCATGTTTTAAATAGTAAAAAAAATTTTAAAAGGTGATTATTATGGGATTTAAAGAAATCAAATCTATGAATGCTATTAATCAAAATGAATATAATGTTGAGCAAAAAGTTACTCTAATAGGAATGTATACGAAGGAAATCTTCAGAAATATTAAGAGTTTATATACATGCTTTATTTTAAAAGAAATTGAATCAAATAAAAGTATTACTTGTGTAGGCAACATTCAAAAGTTACCTTACAATACACTGATTAATGTAACGGGTTCTTATAAAAAAGATAATAAAAACAGAATAGCATTTAATATAGATTCATACGAAATTGATACTACTTGTAATGATAAATCATTAGATTTTATATTAGGTCTAAAAATTCCAGGATTAAATGAAAAGAAGGCTCAGATATTAATAAATCATTTTAATTCTAACATAGTAAGTGTAGTTAAAAGCTGTGTTAAATTTAAGCATTTTTATGACAGATGCCCGAAAGAAATTCATCCCTTTGCAAAGGATATTTATAAAAAAATAAAAGTAATGATTAATCAGTATGATTTATCTAAGGAAGTATTATCTGTTGGCGGTGATTTTACAAATATTACAATGCTTAACAAAAGATATGACAAATCAGCTTTATCAGTATTAAAGAAAAACCCATATACAGCATCATACTATGCCGGATTATCTTTTTATGCTGCAGAACAGTTAGCTATTAAATATAAAATAAATGGATTTAGTGAAAAAAGAGCTGAAGGACTTCTTTTATATGCTATTAAGGAAAGTATGAGCCAAGGTAATACTTATATAACAATCAATGAATTAAGGGACTTTGTAAAAAAAGCCCAAAGAAAACAACAATATTATACTCCATTTGAGGTTGTCTTAGCTTCTGCTGTATTAAATGAAAATATAGTAGTTGAAAATTCAAACATATATTTAAGGACAAATTATATGTATGAAAAAAATATAGCAACCAATATAAAGCGCATTTTATGCTCTGCTAAATCTCTTAATAAAATTGATATGAATATTATTGAAGAAATAGAAAGAGAAAAGAATATTAAACTGTCAGATTCACAGTTAAGGGCATGTCAATGTGCTACATCAGAAGGAATCAAAGTTATAACAGGTGGCCCTGGAACAGGTAAAACAACATTTGTAGATGTATTGATCAGGTATTTTGAAAAACTTGATTATAAAATTAAAATTTCTTTATCAGCTCCAACAGGCCGTGCAGCACAAAATCTTGCTGCCAAAACAAATCATGTGGCACAGACAACACATAAAATGATGGGATTAAGACCATATCAGAATAAAGATGAAAAGGTATTAAAAGTTACAAAAAAAATGGAAGATTATGTCTATATCATTGATGAAACATCAATGCTTGATTTGGAATTGGCAAATATCTTGTTTCAGGCACTCCCAAGCCATTCGATTATTATATTTGTAGGAGATGTGGATCAGCTTCCAAGTGTAGGCATAGGTAATATATTTAAAGACTTATTGGAAAGCGGTATAGAAAAATATGTTCTTACTCAGAGCCATAGGCAAAAAGAAAATTCAACAATTATTACAAATGCAAGAAAGGTTAATAATGGTGATACCCAGTTAATATTAAAAAATGATGATTTTGATGTTGTACAGGTGTCAGATGAAAATGTTGCAATTAATTTTGCAACAATGTATTCAGGCAGCAATGCACAGTTATTAACCTGCATAAATAAAAAGGCTGTGGGTTCATATAATTTATCTCATATAATTCAAGGCACTAAGACTTTTGATTCATTATTAGAAAAAACATATGGAAATACCACTTATCATATAGGGGATAAGGTAATCCTTTTACATAATAATTATGAATACGATTATTACAATGGTGATGTAGGAGTTATATCTGATATTTTTGATGATCATATAGAAGTTATTCTTGATGATGTGTTTGATGAAGATACAGGCCGGAAAAAAGAAGTAGAAATTATTAATTCCAATTTATGTGATGTTGCTTTAGCTTATGCAATAACAATACATAAATCTCAGGGTGGTGAATATGATGAAGTTGTTATCATAGTAACCAATTCATCAATAAATATGATTAACAGAAATTTATTATATACAGCCATTACCAGAGCTAAGAGGAAAGTAACTATTATTACTCAGAATGGATTGCTTGAAAAAGCAATAACTACTAAGGCAAAAGAAAGACATTCATCATTAAAAAATAAAATCTGTCATGTAATTAATAAATAAAAACATGCGAAAGGAGAAATTTATGAATAGCAAAAATAAAGTAAAAGTTTCAGAATTACCTGTTGGAACTGAAGGGAAATGGAAGGGTACTGTTGTAAGAGTGATTTATCTTGGACAAAATGATTATTCTGTCATTTTAGTTGATTTTGGCGATTCAGATGTAATGACATGCCAGGGTAAAATTCCATATGCCGAAAAAGGTAGTGCTATTACAATCAAAGGAGAAATTGTCTTTAGTGAAAAATATAATAGCAATCAGATAAATGTTAAAGGAGCAAGCGTTAAGACCAATTCTGATGCCAAGTCTGCAATTCTATTTTTATCTAATGTTGTATATGGATTAGGAGAAAAGAAAGCAAAAAAAATTGTAGAACTCTATGGTAATAATCCAGATGATTATATCTTAGATTCAGCAAAAATGGGAAAGATTGCAGGAATCACTCCAAAAGGATATATAAAAATAAGAGATAGTTACTTGGACTACAAACATTTATTTCCTATATTTAAAGCGGTTCATGGAGAGATTACAATTACACAGGCAACTTCCATATATAATAAATATAAGGAAAATGCTGAAAATATTTTAAAACGAAATCCATATCAGTTAACATATGATTTATATGGAGTAGGCTTTTTAAAAGCTGATAAATTAGCTTTAAAAGCAGGTATTAAATCAGATTCAGATGACAGATTACTGGCAGGTATTATGTATTGTTTAAAAAATAATGAAAATAAGGGTGGCAGCTCATATGTCTTGTTATCTGATCTGGTATCAATGTTAACGGAATTAATTTATAATAAAAATCAATTTATGTATATTTTTTATCAGGATGTATTGAATACTCCGGCAATTCCAGATGAACTTGATGAATGGGATAATCTGAAGCTACCAGACATAATTAAGAATCATATGACTAAACTTAATAATGCTATAAATCAGTGGGATTCTGATACAAAACGCTCAAAGTTTATTAAAGAAATGAAATTAGAGCAGGATGATATTGATGTATTAGATATTTTTTATGACAAAAGGCTTGAATTAAGGAATCATATTGAATCTATAATACAAGATAATAGTTATGATGCGGGTAATAAAAATATTGAGGATGTCTTAAATGATTTACGATCAGATAAAAACAACATTAAGAAAATTGTCACAGAAAGCATAGGCAATAACAGACTCATTTATATTGCAAACACATATAAAGCAGAATGTGAAGTAGCTAGTATACTTGTACATATGTCTATGCAGCCAAGCTTATTAAAATTTAATGATTCTGAAATAAATGAAGCATTAATACAATCTGAAAAAGATGGATTAAAAAAGTTAAGAATTGAAGATGCTAAAAAACCTGTAATGCAAAGATTATGCCCTAATAAATTCAATTTCGGAGAAGACCAGAAAGATGCTGTAAGAATGGCATTAAAAAACAGAGTTTCTTGTATAACAGGTGGACCAGGTAGAGGCAAAACAACAATTCTAAAAGAAGTTATTAAATTATGGAAAAGAAAGGATAGAGAAGCAGAGGTCATTCTTCTTGCTCCAACCGGTAAAGCTGCAAAAAGAATGACAGAATCCACAGGTATAGAAGCATATACAATAAGCCGGTTTGTAAGAGATAAAGGTATTAAAATTGGCACAAAAACAATTGTATTTGCGGATGAAATGTCAATGACAGATATATTCTTATTATTGTTATTACTTAATAAGGTTAAAAACTGTCAGTTTATATTTGTTGGAGATAAAGATCAGCTTCCTAGTGTTGGTGTAGGTAAGTGCTTAGAGGATATTATTAATTCTAATTGTATTCCTGTTACATACCTTACTACATGTTACAGAAATGATGGCTCTATATTAAATAATATTACACTGATTAATGCGGGATGCCGTTTACAGGAATTAGCTGTAGACACTCATTTTAAGACATTATGGATTAATGAAAGAGACAAAGTTTTCAATTCCGTTATTGACACATATATGAATAATTATGAGCGATATGGGGTAAATAATATAATGGTTCTTGCAGCAATGACTGATTCTGTAAATAAATTAAATAACAGTCTTCAGCAACGAATTAATCCTAAGACACCAAATAAAATTGATGTAAATATTAATGGATATTTAATCCGTGTAGGTGACAGGGTTATGCAGACTTTTAATAACTATGATATAGAAGGCATTGATGCAAAAGGAAATATAATATCAGGTGTATTTAATGGAGATACTGGTACGGTTACTGATATTAAAAAAGTTATTGATTCTGACACAAATATAGAAGAATACAATATTACTGTATTATTTGACGATGGTAAAACAATAATATATCAGAAAAAATCGGAATATAGTAATTTGGTATTAGCATATGCCATTACTTATCATAAATCCCAGGGTTCAGAGGCTAAGATGGTAATATGTATGCTTACAACTGCAGATTATATTCTTTTACAGAGAAAGATATTATATACAGGAGTTTCACGAGGTAAGGAACTTGTATATCTTATTGGTAGTGCTAAAGCATTTTCAATGGCTATATCTAATTTTAGCGAGAAGGATAGTGTTAGATATACAAGACTTAAAGAAAAAATGCAGGAATTAAAAAATGTTTACAATATAACTTAATTAATTATACTAAAAAAGTCATTCAGAATAGGATTTTCCTAAACTGAATGGCTTTTTTTAAAGATATTCAATTATACTTTTTAAAATTTTTAAATGACATCTTTCAAAATTCTGGCAATAACATACAAGATAAATATCATGACTAGGATCTTCTTTTATTTTTCTTAAATAATCAATCAGTTTTAGAGCAGCCGGATCATTTTGAATCTGTTCTATATATCTGATTGCATATATATTATAATTTTCTTTTGTCCAGTTATTTAGTTGTATTCTTTTTCTTCCCCATAAAAATAATTCTAAATTAGGTGAAAGAACATTTACATGTCTATATACTATTCCTTTAACAGGTTTATAAATTTGCAGACTTCTTACAACAAACCAAACTTCTTTTGCATTGTCAGGTATACTATTTGCATTGCAATAATATAACATACTTTAATATCTCCTTTTTATGTTTTGATAATATATGACAGAATTTTTAAAATTATTTTATCCATCTGTCATATTAATAGTGAGAAAACGAAGGGAGTTTTTCTGATGGCTACATATGTTTGCAGTGATATACATGGTTCATTTGATTATTTCAAGCAAATGCTTAAGTTAATTGGCTTCTCATCAAGTGACACAATGTATATAATAGGAGATATATTAGATAAAGGGCCGGAACCAATAAAACTTGTTGATTTTTGTATGGAATATGATAACATAATTCTATTAATGGGAAATCATGAATTGATGTTTTTAAAAGCCTATACAGAAATGAATCAAGAACATCTTTGGTTTGCTAATGGTGGCTTGTATACTTGTAAACAATATGAAAATTTAAGTTCTAACTTACAGGATGATATATTTAATTATATATATGAATTGCCTGTAATAATAAGAAACTTAAATATAGGAGAAAAAAATTTTTATTTATCACATGCATCATATTATCCAGAGTCCTTAGATTCATTCAAAAATATAATTAGCATGAATGAGTTAGGGATTGAAAAAACAAGTAATTTGTTATGGGAAAGAAATTACCCATTTTACGAATTGGCTTTTTCAATTGCTTATAAAGAACATAAAGATTCTATTCTTATAACTGGTCATACACCTGGCATTAAACTAGCAGCATTACAAGCTGTTAGAAATGGCAATGTTATTAATATCCAAGACAATACTAAGATAAAAAGAGCATCTATTTTTAGAAGTAATCATGGACATTATATTAATGTTGATTGTGGATTGGCATATAGATTAGCAGAACGAAAAACATTTATTCCAAGACTAGGCTGTATAAGATTAGATGATATGAAAGAATTTTATGTTAAATAAGCTTTTTATAATATAAAAATAAAATAAGGAGATTTTTTTTATGAAAACTAATTTAATTGATTTATATGGAGTAGCATTGCAAGCTCCTAAGATTAGTGAAGACAGAAAAAAGGCAATGATCACATTAAAAGTAGCTAGAAATCTTGCCAGAGGTGGACAAAGTGAAGAAAGATCCGGATACTGGGATGAAATTATTATTCGTTCAAAGGATCAGAAAATAGTTGAAGAATTATCTGAGATGGATATCAATGAAATAATAAGAGTAAAAGGTGTATTAACAATTAAACCTATTAATAGATCTTCAATATGTCCGGGATGCGGAATAAAAAATATATTTGAAAGCGTTGTATGTTATGTTGAACCAATTTATGTTGAATCAACAAAATCAGGATTAACAAAAGAAGAAGCAGAAGAATTTATCTTTAATCACAGAGAAGTGTCTAACATATTAAGAGTCGTTGGCGATTTATGTAATGATCCTAATAAGAATACCCGTTTTAAATCAACAGTATGCCAGTATCAGATAGGTATTCCAAGAACATATAGAATTGAGGGTGATACTGATGATGATAAGACAGATTTCCCATTGGTTAAATCATATAGCAAGAATGCTAAAGAAGATTTAAAACGCCTGCAAAAGGGAAGCACAGTACTTATTGATGGCTGCATACAATCTCGTGTTATTTCAAAAGAAATTGAATGTGAGAACTGTAAGAAAAAATACAAAAAGGAATTTATAATCAATGAGATTGTCCCATATGAAACAGAGTATTTAAAAAATTATAAGACGGATGTAGAGTAATTAATATATTAAAAAAGGTGAAAGAGAAATCTTTTACCTTTTTTTTTATTTCTGTCATATCTTCTTTGATTAACAAATAATGAAAGGAGATTAATTATGAAACAGCAGAATGTTTCTCTAATTAATGAATTTAAAGAGAACTTAAAATGTTTCAAAGACAGAACATCTTATATTACTTTTTTCGATTTAAAGGATTGTGAATTGTTTCATATTAGTAGCAATCCAAACGAGGATTTTATAAGAATAGTCGGGACAGAAGAAATGATTGAAAAATCAGATGAAAAGACTATAAGTAAAAAATTCTCTGGAATTTTAAAAAGTAATATTGATGAAAGCATCTTATCTTTAATTGAAGATAGCAAAATAACTACTCTTGTAAATTATAAAGGTAAAATTCTTTATTTAGATAAGATGGCAAGATCTATGTTAGCTCAGAAATGCAAATGTGCAGGAGCATGTATGTATGATGGTTCGTATTTAGCTGATGTAATTTTACAGGCTAATATGAACAAATATGAGCCAACAGGAAAGAGTATTAAAAAGTATCCAATTGCGGTAGTAAGAAAAGTTGGAAAGTCTATGCTTTTAGAAGCAATTCTTAGTAAATTTCCAGAAGATATTGAAACAGCATGTGATTATGAAATGAGCAACCAAAGTTTATCTTTAAAAAGCTACGAAATAAATGATTACAATGCAGTTGCAGTATTTGATGGACCGAAAATAAATGGATACACAACAAGTATTATTGTTGAATTTTCGGATGTGGGTAGAGGCAATAAAAAAACTATTGCTATTCGTCCAACAGGAAGTAATACTCCTATTCCATTATATGAAATAGTGGATGAAAAGGATTATGTCTTTGATGATTTGTTAGATAAGGTAAAAGAAGCTATATCGAGCAAGTCAAAAAACATTGTAGTTAATCCATTAACAGTTTTATCGACAGTTAAGGGATTTGACGCAATTGGTAAGGCCAGAATAAAAAAATACTTTATTCCTGGTAATCTTAAATTACCGGAAGATGAATTTTACAAAAAAGTATTATCTATTCCAGATGCAATCGGAAGGATAAACAAGGTTACTGATGATGCATTTTTAACATCATTAGGAAATTCATTCAAGGTAGGCGCATTTTAAGTATTAAAATTTTAAATATTAATTATATAAGGAGATTAATTATGAGAAATACAGAAATTTTTTCAAGAATCAATTCAGAGAATGAGGAGACGTATACAAAGGACGGTATTGAGGAAACAAATATCGTTACCAATGAAACAGTTGTATTAGTTGGCAGAGTTAAGACTGTTAAGACTGCAGAGACTAAGAATAATAAGCCTATGGCTACATTAATTATGTCTGGTGGAGCAAGACAGTTTCTTATTAAGGAAGATGGTTCTATTGATACTATTGAGCCAGAGAGAGATGATGAAGGACGCATTAAGAGTGTCTTCGTTGATTTCTACAACAGTAATCAGCCAAGAGGCAACAAGGCATATGATGATCTTATGAAGCTGGCAACTCCTAAGAGTGAAGATAAGCAGGCTGCAGTAAGACGAGGCAGCATTGTTTTAATTAAGGCAACAAAGCAGATTAAGACAAGAGTTTCAGACGGATCTCAGTTTGTAACTTATATGGGTACTAAGGTATATATTTCAGGTATTGCTGAGGTACAGAATAAGATCGTAGATAATGTTGTCAAGCCTGGCAGTTGGACATTACTTAACTCAGTTATTTTAAGAGAAAAGGATGGCCAGTATTCACTTACTATGCCAGTGAATATGTTAAACCCTATTACCAATAATTATGATATTACTTGTTTCTTAGAGTGTAATCCTATTTCAGGTGAATTTACTCCAGAAATGATTCAGAGCTTTGGTAAGAGAGAAAAAGCTGCAAGAGTCGCTTTACTTGCAAAGCCAGAGGATTATGTTGTAGATTTAACAAACCCTCTTAAGCCAACTGGACATGTTAATTTCTCTGCATGGGCAACAATTCCAGAATTTGAAGATAATGAAATTTCTGATAACAGAGGAAATGTTGTTACCGTTGAATAATTAAATTAACAAAAATCGGCTTGTGTATATTACACAGGTCGATTTTTTTATGCAAAAAATATAACTGAAAAATCTGTCATATTAAAGTAAAAGAAAATAGAAACAATAATTGATAAACAGAAAGAGAGGAATTTAATATGGTAGAAATAAGAGAAATTAAGGTATTCTCAAAGAAATTAAATAAAGATATCATATTGGAAGCATATACAGGAGATAAGGATGGAGTCACAGTAATTACTGCTACATCCTTAAAGAATGAATTTGAAAAGATTAAGGACGAATATGGTATTACAGATAGCATTTCTTCAGATGTCAGAATTAATTCTGCAGGTAATATTACATATGCATCAATTGAATGGACATTAAGAGATAAGAATGGCTATTGTTCAACATTTATTGGCGAAGCAACGCCTTTATCATTACAAACAGCTATTGCTAAGCAGTATCCTAAGATTACTGCTTATAATAGAGCAGTTTCAATGGGTATTAAAGCATATTTACAGATTCCTAAGAATTTCTATACGAATGATGAAATTGCTTTGAAGGATGAAACAGTTAATGCAGCTCAAAATGAAGCAAATAATACATCTTTATCAAATAATTTAACAGATAATGCTACTGCCGAACCACAAAATGCTGTTGTAACAATTAAGCCAGCAGATAAAAATACTTCAAATTCAATAACTGCCAAACTTGCAAGAACAGAAGAAACATTTAAAGCAAAAGAAATTAATACAGATCCGATAGCAGCACCTTTAGCATCAAACGGAAGCATTCAGGAAGCTCCTGAATTTATAGAAGATGAAAAAAATGAAGAAGACATTATCGGGGATAATACAGAAACTTTAAATAATAATGCTGAATCAGAAAATGCTGACACAAATATTATTACAGATGATGCAATTGTTCCTATAGGTATTTTTGCAGGTAAAACAGTAAAGGAATTATTTGAAATAGATACTCCTGTATCAAGAGCATTTATTCAGATGTGTGTATTACATCAGATTAAAGATTCAGACGAAAATAAAATGGCTATTATTGATTATATTGCTAAAAAGGCTGAAGCAAATAATTAAGCTATTTCTAATTAATCATTGTTATCAAAAAATAGTAAGAAAACTTCAACCGACAAAAGTCGATTGAGAGTATATTAAAGAGACATTTGCAAATGCGGGTGTCTCTTTTTTAAAATCTGTCATATTTCACTTATAAATAAAATAAAGGAGATATGGCTATGAGAAAGTTATTTAAAATGATTACATCCGTAATAATTGTTTCAATAATAATTGGCTTCATTGGATTATTGCAGTTAGGGAATAATGTAGCAAAATCAAGTAACAACATTAACTCTGAACAAGCCTCTATTGAAAAATATGGTAATAAAGGAAAATTCAATGAAATTATCAATGATAGTACAAAAGGAACAGTAGAAGATAATGTTATTGCAGAATCGCTTGAAAATGTATTATCAACTATATCAGAAAATTATAATGATTATTCTGATACTTCAAGTGACTTAAAAAAAGAAGTTATTGACTTAATCAATATTAAAAGAGAAGAAGCCGGTGTAGAATCTTTAAAATTAAGCCCGGTATTAACTCAGATGGCCCAAATAAGAGCTGATGAAAACGCTTTAAATGATTGGTTTGTAACTGATGAAAATGGTAAACATATAAGACCAGATGGAAGAACAGCTTCTACTATTTGTTCTGATTTTACCAAAGGAGGCCATTGGGGAGAAATTATGGGAAGATTCCAAGATTCTCCTGAAGAAGTGATAAACGATTGGACTAATTCAGAAAGACACTATAATTGCATGATAAACCCAATATATACAAAAGCAGGAGTTGGAATAGCAAAGGATAGTACAAATCATTATTATTGGATAGTTGAGTTTCTTGAATAATTAATCTCTCAGGGTAGTACTTGGGAGATTTTTTATTTCTGTCATATTATTTAAAATAATTATTTTTTTGGAAAGGGGGACGTGAGATTTAATTTATATCTCACTATTTAATTATGGGTAATACAGTAAATGATGCAGCAACCCAAGAAGTTATTGATAAAGCGGGGCAATTAGTATCCAGTGTTAATCAAATTTTAAAAGAAAGAGCAAGAAGAAAGGCTCAAAAAGATGATTATAAATTACATAAAATTGATGCTAAACAGCAGGCAAAGTTTTATCGTGATATGACAGATAATTTCACTCAAATGCCTCAAAAAATAACATATACATCTGACGAAACAAAATTAGCTGAATATGTTATAGATGAATTAGAAAGATATAATAAGTCACATTCTACAAGAATTCCTTATGAAGTTCATAAGAATAGAATGGGACAATATGAGGTAATTACAAATCAAAAAGGTGTAGATAAATGTTATGATTTCAGAATTAAATTTGCTATTGAAAGAGGTGGAAAAGTAGGTGAAATTCCTACAGATAAATTTGATGAATTAAGCCAAGGCAAACAGGTAACTGTATTAAAGAATATAACGGAGGAACAATATAATTATATTTCAAGAAAAACATGGAATAACAAAAATAACATTTCTTATACAGTATTAAAAAATCCAGATGGAACATTAAATGTTGCAGTCATATCTCAGGATTATATGGCATATAGCAGAAAATCAGAGGATATTTATACAGCCTTAGTAACTGAAAAGTTAACATACGATAAAATAAGACAGGAAGCAGATAAATATGAAATAGATATGGAAAAGCAGATTTTTTCATATGATAAATCAGATCCTATGTATATTACATCAGCAAGAAGTGGTGGACAGTATTTAAAAGTTGAAAAAGATAATATCACAATTATGCGACCAGATGGAAATGATGTAATTATTAAACGCCCAGATAAAAATGCCTCAATGGACGAAAAGAAGAACTTCTCAATTGATGTATATGCACAGCTTGATAAAATTCCTGAACCACTTATTGTCGGTGAAAAAACAAAGGAGATATTAACTAAAGATGGACAGTCTTTAGAAATTGCCTTAGATGCACATTCAAAAAGCGGTAAAGATTCTGACTTAGTAATTGGACAGGATAAATATGGAATTGATTTATATGAAAGACCTATTGTGGATGATACAAGAGGATATAGAGACCAAAAGAAACTTGCTACTGAAATTGCCCATACATTTAGAGATAAATTATGTTATGCTGAAGCCATGGAAGTTATTAAGCCATATATTGAAGCATATAAAGCTATTTCTGATTCAAACATTTCAGATGGTGCAAAAGAAGAATTTAACAAAAACTTTGCAATTTTACTTACAAGTAAAACAGCGGAAATTGCAGATGGCGAATTATCAGAATTAAATAAAAAACAAATGGATAATTTAGCATTAGAAGTGTTGAAAGTATCTATTGATAAATCTGTTTCTTCGCCGGAAGAAATGAAAAAAATTGAAAAAATCGCTGAAAATATAAATAAGCAGATTAATATTGATGATCCTAAAAATATTCTTACAGAAAAAAGACAGACTGAAATAAAAGCAGATGTTATTAATAACATGAAAAATGAAATACCTAAGATTATTAATAAAGAAGTTGATGTTAAAGATTTGGTTGGATATTCAAAAAATTTTGCAACATCTATGCAGAAACTTGATATAACAAGCCAGAATATTAACGATGCTATTAATACAGCTTCAGAAGTATATGAAATGCCTAAAGAAAGCATTTATATTACTCCGGATCAGGGATTATATGAAATACTTGAAAACGGTCTTAATGAGCAGGAGAAAAAAGAATTTAAGAATATAAACCAAATTCATGACAGAGATACTGAAGCAAAATTAATTTCAAAGGCCGACCAGACAGTAGGAAGAGATGTTATAAGAAGTTCAAATACTGAAACTCGAATGCATAAAAATATTGAAGAAAGAGAAACAACTGATACTGAAGAAATCACAGATAGGTCCATATAATATAATTGATTTTCATAAATAAAATCCTTTCGTTTGCCATAGGCGGAAACCCACTGCCTTTAGGTGGTAGGTAGTTGACACCATATATAAAATGGATAATATATACTATATTTTTATGCAAAAATTTAGTGCTTAGAAAATGTCATATTATGTATGTAACTCTTGTTAAAAAAATGTTTAAATGATAAAATTTAAAATAGAATTTAAAAATAATATTATATTGCAGAAAGGAGAATCGCTTCTCTCCTGCGACTTTATTATTAAAGACGCTACTGAATGATAAGGAGTTTCAGCGATAACTTTTGAAAATTATGAATGAATTTATTAGAGGAGATGCATATAATCCTGAACCTTATGAAGGTTATTATATGGTTACACTAGATGGTACTAAAGAAGCTTATAAGCTTCCTAATGTGAAAAAGAATAACTCTGCTAGAAAAATAGTAATGGCAATTACAACAGGATGGTTACAATTATTATTTTTTATATATAAATGTTTTTCAATGGGACATAAGTATTTACGTTCAAGAAAAAAAGGAAAGAAACTTTTAATATCAATGGGTGTTGGATTACTGGCATCAATAATTTTTATAATATATGAACTTGATAAATCAGAATTGTTACTTGATTTTAGTATTATGTTTATATTATGTACAATATGTACATTAGTTTTTTCTATTAAAACTTTTGAAGAAAAAGATTTATATAAAATTGATCCGGATACAGGAGAAAATGAAAAAATTCCTTATGATTTTAACAAAGATTTCAAAGAAAAAAATTATTTTTATGATAATAAATGGTGGAGATCATTCACCCAGTTAAATGAAAATAGGGACTATATAACCAACCCGGATAATTATACTAATATATGCTCAGAAAAACCTAAAAGATATGATTATTTAGAATATCAGAAATCTGAATTTCAAAAAGAAAATAGAATACCAACAGGTAATTTAACTGTTGATAATGCAATTTATTCTATTGTATGGAATGATAAAAATTAAACGAAAATCATTAATGCTATTTATTGAGGAGTGCTTGGATTAATTTCTAGGTACTCCTCTTTTTTTGTTTCTGTCTGTCATATTTCTAATGTAAAGAAATTTAGTATTAGAAAGGACGGATAGTATGTTACAAATAATTTCACAGTTTATTACAAATGAACAGGAATTAAATAAGTATGAAAAGGCAAATCATGCTGATGCATTTGAATATATGCCAATGTCAAAAGGCAAGCCATATACTGAAATGGTTGATGTAGATGAAGAACCTGTAACTTTTTTAGCTATAAGAGTAACTGCTTTTGAAGGAGAACCTGCAGAATCAGAATTACTTAATAATGGAAATATTAATAATGCTAATTTAAGAGTTTTATCAGCATTAAATAGGGTATTAAGTAAATTCTCAGATGAATTTGAAGTATTAAGCATGTCATATCAGACACTTAAACTTAAAACAGATGGAGTTGTCGTTAATGCTCTTTTATTACCGGAAAGTGGAGAAGAGCTTTTAGAAAAGACTGTAAAAACTATATCTGCAAATTTGAAGCAATCTCTTAAAATTAAATTAAATGACGAAGACAAAGAATTATTAGGCATAAATGATAATAATGATAGTATTATCAATGAAAATGTCAATGAAAATGTTAATGAAAATTCTGATACTTATACTGATAATGCCACTGATGTTGTTGATGCTACTGATACTGTAGATGAATATAAATTTTATAATAATACATATAGTAATAATGAAGAAGAATCCAATCGACCAAATGTTGATCTTGAAAAAGAAAATATTGATGAAACCAATAAAGAGGAGACTAAGGATTATACTCACGATAGATATAAACAGGATATAATTTCAGAAGCGAATAATACAAAAGAATTATCAACTGATAACAATAAGAAGTTAACTTCGGAATCTACTTTAAATAATAATCCGTTTAAATCAAACCAGTTAAATCCTTTATTTAAGTTCTTTGCTCAGGCTCATAATGTTACAACAGAACATCAAATTAAACCAATAAATGCAGATTTAGATAAAAATAATAATGATTTATCAAAAATCGATTCAGTTACAGATAATTCAAAAAATAGTAACGATAGTATTAATGCTGAGAAACTAACTAATAATCAGGACATTAATAAAAACAAGGAAACAGAAAAATTTATTACTGAGAAAACTGCTACTGAAAAAATTCCTCAAGATAACAAAAATGAACCTGTAAAGAAAAATTATGAAAAGAAAAATAATACTGCATCCAAAACAGTTTCTTTAAAATCAAATAACGGTATTCATTCTACTGTTAATAATAGTAATAAATCAGCAGATGATAAAAAAATAGAACATTCTAAAAATAATAATTCAGATAATAAAACAGATAAGAATGTTTCAAATACTAATGTTGTTGAAAAAACTGAAAAATTCATAGCGGAAATATATACGCCTAATCCTGATGATAAAAAGCTTTTAGAAAATCAACAGAATTGTTATAAGAATGAAACAGATATTCCGTTTTTAAATAAAATAGAAACATATATTCCAATTAATAACATTTTAGACCTGGAAGCTGATGATCCTAAATTTGAAATTCATGAAGAAGATTATAATGTCAAAACTACCGCATCTGAGAAAAAGATAAATTCTTCTTTTGAAAGAGTTATTAATTATTTCATGGAAAATGAATCGCTTTCATTACGAAGAACTCTTACAGGAGAAAAAGAAGAAAAAAGTTTTATGGAAGATGTAAAGATTCATATCGATAAATATTTACATTTACCAGAGGAAGATAAGGACTTTTTCTTAAAAAAATGTTATAGAGCATTTTTCTCATATTATGTTTTAACACCAGCTATTAATGATCCTAATATATCTGATATCAGAGTATTAGCTCCTAACAACATTAATGTAAAAATACATGGGAAACACTATACAGCAGATGGAATAGCCTTTCTTAATGAAGCAGATTATAATCGTTTCATTGAAGCTTTAATTATTAGAAATAAAGTTACAGTCAATTCACCTATTCTTGTATTTACGGATAAAGATTTCAATGACGATTATATCCTCAGATTTAATTTATGTTTACCTACAATCAATTCTACAGGAATGCCTTATTTACATATTAGAAAAGTGCCTAAGAAAAAGACAACTGTTAAAGACCTTATAAATGCAGGAATGATGGATAATAAAATAGCTGCTTATATCCTTGATAAGGTTATAAGTGCAAAAGGTATTGTATTTGCTGGACCATCTGCTTCAGGTAAAACAACTGCTATGAATGCTTTTATTGATTTTATTCCAAAAGATAAATCAATTCTATGTATTCAGGAATCAGAAGAATTATTCTCGTATATTCATCCTAATGCATATTTCCAACATATGTTAAAAGATGCCCGTGGAAATACTGTAGTTGGATTATCTGAACTTGGACAGAATGGATTACTTTGTGATGCAGGATATTTTATTATCGGCGAATGTAAAGGTGCAGAAGTAAGAGATTTATTAAGAGCATCTAATACAGGTCATAAATGTTGGTGTTCAGTACATTCTCAGAGTACGACTGAAACAATTCCAAGATTAGCAGACTATGTTAAATATGGATCAGATTACTCTTTAACAGAAGCTACAAGAATGCTAAAAGATCTGGAAATCATAATCTATATTGAAGGATTCAAAATTCAGGAAATAACAGAAATTGTAGGATATAATGAGGAAGATAAAAAAATCATTTATAAGACTGTATATAAAAGAAATGTAGAACAAAATAATTAATTTAGAAGGGGAATTAGTGAAAACTACTTCCCTTTTTAATTTGACTAAAAATATAATTTTACCATAAATTACCATTTGAATACAATAGATTTTCTCCTAAAATTTTATGTAGAAAAAAAATTTTTTTTGTCTGTCATATTAACTATAGAGATAAAGGGATGCTTTATCTTTTTCATTTTTTTTTGTAATTTTAGGAGGAAACTAAGTAATGGCATCAAAAAGTAACACATTAACTAACGCAATCAAAAGCAAATCTAAGAATTCTTTAACTAAATCGAATTGTTTTACAGAAAGTGAATTTTATATGTATGACAATATTGCTATGGCTGTTAAAGATGACTTCGAAAAAACTAATACTTCAATTTACAGATTTATTCCAACAATTGAAGATCTAAAAGCAATTCATATCGAAAGACATGTCAGAGAATATGCTCCATTTATTATCTATCTTATCAATCGTTTAGCTGAAGTGAAAAAAAATGAAGACGATGCCTTTTCTGAAGAGGAATTGGCAATAGCTACAGAAACGAAATCATTTCTTATGAATTTACAATTTAATCATTTAATTGATGACACTAAAACTGACAATTAATTTTTAACAATAAACAAAAAAGAATGGGGGGTATTTTGCCCTCTTTTTGTCGTATCACAACAAATGTTTTTATTAGGAGGAATAACTATGTACTTAAATAATATTATCAGAGAATATGAAAGAATTTTAAAGGATCCATCTAAGTTATCTGTAGACACTTATCATTTCAAGGATATCTCCCAAGAATCACAGCAGGCCAAAGCACTTGAAATTATCAAATATGCAATAGAATATATTATGCATTATTCGCCAAGTGAAGCTTTAAGGTATGTTAATACTACTGTATTTGATTATCTTAAACTCTCGTCATTATTAAAATATATTAGAATTCCAACTGGTTTAGATGAAAAAGACCAGATAGTTTATATTTTATCATTATGTTATCCTAAGAAAATTTTCTTTGATCAGAAAAATAACATTAAGAAAATTTATGAGAATATAATTAATGCTAAGACAGATAAGGAAAATGCTAAAAAAGCAGCATTCCCTAAGGGCTTTTTCAATAATTATGATGCACAGTTTAATGCTGCCATGTGTTTACAATTTATGATTATGAGATATGTAGATGTGCCAGACATAAACTCCTTATATGAATTATTTAATAATAGGAAAAAGGCATTGCAGTTACTTAAAACTCATTATTTAGATAAGGCAGTTAAAAAGGTTTATAACGATGACACCCTAACTTACCTTCATGAATCGCTTCATCCAAAGGAAAGAAGTGAATTTTTATATTATAATTATTTATATATGAATTATTGTAATGAAAATTATGAAAAAATAGAAAAAGAATTAAGTGATAACAATGAACAGGAGGAATAATTTATGGATATAAAAGATGTATTTAATAAACAAAAAATATATGCTTACATAGATAAACATCAAGATATTTTAAAATTAAACCATCAACCAATTAATGATACAAATTATATTCTTTTAACAAAAACAGACGAAATATGGAGTAAAGAAGAACTAGCAAATGTAATTAAAGCATTCCATATCAGAAGAGTTGAATTAGATGGTGAACAAATATCAATTAAATCTATATATTCAGTAAGACCTGAACCATATGAAAAAGCCGTTAATGGATTTCATAGAATGTATGTAAAAAAGATTATCTTTTTGATAAAAAATACAGGTATTAAGTCTTATTTAAAGATGTTTGAAAAACAAAAATTTATTATTTTAGCAAAACCTGATGATGAAAAAAACACAAAACTAAATTTTATGTGCCTTGATAAAACAAAAACTATACCTGTATTTACGGATTCATATGAAGTTGATAATTTTATTATTGAATGCCTGGATAATAATTATACGGATATAAAAAAATATTCTCCTATGTGCTTGAATTTTAAAGAATTATATTATTTTTATTATCTAAATTATTCTGATTTTAAAATAGTTATTGATCCTTGTGCTCAACAAATTAAAGATATTAATTTCTCTTTTGTATTATCAAACAAATTAATAAAATATATATATTCAATAAGAAAGTAATCTATTAAATATATTAATTTTCAAATTTTAATTTATCGCAATTAAGTAAGAAAGCTCCATTCAACATTAGTTGATTGTGAGATGAATTACAGTTGTGAAGAGAGGGGAAATTTGCATGAAAAAATTATATTGTTACATTTCACCATGTAAAAAATGTGGAAGCTATAAAACAGGATATTATTTGTATGATAAAGTTAAACCATCATTTTATAAAAAACATTTAAAAAGAGGAGAATATGCCATTCCAGTTGACAGACCTCAGGAACTAAATTGTTTTTGTTTAGACTGCGGAATAAATTGGCATGAAGATTTGCATTTACAGTTCTTTACTCCAGAGCAAATTGATGAACAAAAAAAATTAAGAGGAATAAGTGATGATAAACTAGATAAAAATATAGATAATTATTTCAAACTGAACACCAATACAAAAAAAATAAATAAACACAAAAAAACTTTAGGCACAGTAAAAACATTTTTGGGTTTTTAGATAAGGAGAACTTATGATTATTAATAATATAGTTTTGGAAAAAAAGCATTTATACATGCAGCTATTATTAAATGCAGAGGCAATTAAAAAACAGGAAGAACTTAACTCAATAAAAAAAGAAAATGATATGGAAGAATATTCAGATATTAATGATATATGGATTAAATCCTTTATAGGCTTAATAAAAGAAGGCCTAAAATATGACTGCATTCAAATGTCTGATGGAAATAAAATTATAAGACTTACAATTGATAATATTCAATTTGATTGTGGTATTGATAAATTACAAGAAGAATTAGGCCCATTATATAATCAAACGATTAATGATACGGTCAATATTACATATATGGATAATACAGTTAATTTCATTCCTAATAGTCTAAGTAAAAATAATAATGAAAAATCACAAAAAGAATTGGAATTAGAAAAAGAAATCCAGATGTTAAAGGAAAGAGCTAAAAAGCAAAAAGAACAATATCTTAAAGAAATTAATTATGATTCTATGACTGGCTTAAGAAACAAAAAAGCATTTAAGGAAGATATAGAATTACTAAATTGCGGATGTTATTTTATTTCAATAGATGCAAATGAATTAAAGCGAACAAATGATACATTAGGTCATGTTTATGGAGATAAATTACTTACAGGAATCGCTGAAAATATTAAGAAGATATTTGGAGATTATTCATATAGAACAGGTGGAGATGAATTTTATGTCATTCTTTCAGATGTCACAGAAGATGTTGTTATAAGTAAAATAAAAAATTTAAAAGACTCATTATCATCGCATTCAGAATCAGGAATGACATTTTCAGTTTCATCAGGTTATGCTTACTCAGAGAATAAAGATGACAGGCAGAATTCAATAGAAGAAGCTGACAGACAAATGTATAAGGATAAACAGGAATATCATTCTAAACATTATTATCCAGATAGCAGATTAGGAGATGATATCAGCAGTGACGATATTTTACCTGAGCCAATAGAAAATAAACAGGATGACATTGAAGAAGAAATTGTTTTTGATGATATTAATACTGACAACACAGATAAAAATATTAATGTGAAACAAAAAAATAATACACAGTCTGATAAAAAAGATATGAGGGAACAAAGGAACCGTTTAAATATCCCAAATAATCAAAAAGAAAGTAAAGAGTCAGTAAAAGAGGTAACTCCTAAATATAATTATTCTTTCAATAAATTTAAGGATGTTAATACATTTATATATGACACATACGATTTGACTGTTTTAGCTCAGGGGGCTGAAAATGGAGATAAAATTAAGATGCTTATTGCTCCATTAAAAGCATATACAGACAACAATCACCCTGAAATAATGTGTCTTTTAATTAATAAATTTGGAGAAATACAAAGATATGCCTCTGATGAATTAAGTCCAACATTACAGGTTAGCTTTTGTGATTATGAATTTATTATCAGGGGAATGTTTGTAAATGGAAAGTTTACTTCAAAGATTATTCCCGCAGGATCAACATTAGCAATGGGATTCAGTATTAACATAAATACATATGTACCTCAAAGATCTCAAAATGAAGAATTAACTAATTATGGACATTTAGTATTTGAACATGATGGTTACATTTTTCATGTTGTTCCTATGGCAAAAGAAAATGATTCAAATGGAGTAGCCCCATGCTTTATTTGTATTGAAAGACCAGATAAAACTAAGGCGCTGGTTAATACAAATGAAAATGCTATTACTTTATTTGAAGATAATGGAAAAAGCTATCAGATACTTACTTATTGGCAGAATAATTTATTATGCGCAGATATTATATAAATATTGGGAGGGAAATATTATGGCAAAAGTAAATGCAACTCTGATGAATAAGAATAAACCCGTTTTATATTTGGAAGGCATTTTCGTTCCTATATCAAATGTCCATGACATAAAAATCTTTAAAGCTGAAAGAGCAGCAGTAGAAGAAAGTAATAGAAAATATTTGCCTATTATAATTTTTAATGATAATACATTAGTCAGTTCTTTTAATAACTGGTTTTCTTCAAGGATTATCAGTAATAGAAGAAAAGATATCCCGGAGGGCAAAATTGAATGGGAAGGTAATCAACAGCATTTTTTTAGTTTATCGGATCAATACTGGTTAAGATATAATGATAGTGAGCAATGGAAAGACCTTAATTTCTTCACTAATAATTATTCATGTTTAACAGGAGATACATTTTTTACTAAAAATCTGGCAGCACTTAATCCTGCCAGATTAAACTGTGAATCTCCTGATTTAACTACAAATGGGATTATGAAAAAGAGATGGAAAAGAGACGATAATAATATTAATGTTCTTATAAAACATAGCAGCAAAGCATTACGACAGGAAGTATTAAATGAAATATTAGCTTCAAAATTATTATCACAATTAAAAATGATACCATTTGTTAATTATACCATGTGTATAGAAGGATATGATATTTGCAGTGTATGTAAGAATTTTATAACAGAAAAAACGGAATTAGTCCCCGCATCACATATATTCCAGGCTACTCCATTTAATGAAGCAAAGGATATTCCACCTGAAGAACATACCTATCAACATTTGGTAAAAGCAATTAATAAATATCAAATTCCGGATGGAATTGAATTTATAGATAAAATGTTAATTGTAGATAAAATGTTAATGAATGATGATAGACATTTAGGAAACTTTGGCTTTTTGAGAAATGTTGAAACAGGAGAATTTATTGAACCTGCTCCATTATATGATTTTGGAAATGCCTTCTTTGGAAATAAGGGGGGAGTAAATAAAAACGAAAAATTATTTGCAAATAGGATTAGTTATTTATTTAATAATCAATCTATGCAGCCGGTTACAAATAAACAATTAGAGGCATTCAGAAAATCAATGGAAGAATTTTCATTTGTTACTTATAAGCAAAAAAATGAAATTATGCAATTATTTGAAGAAAATAATACAAATATAAAAAATGAGCTTTTGAAAAGTGAAAGATCTAACAAGAGTAAACAATCTCAATCACTTAACATAGATGATGATTTTTAGTATTCATTTCAATTTTTTTTTCGGTCATATAAATAATAAGTATTTATATAAAGGAGGAACATTATTTATGTTTACTAATCAAAATAAGAAAAGTGATTTTTGCCTTTACTTAGCGACATTAAATAAAAAATCACCTGGTTATATTACCGGCGCTTATAAAAGACAAAGCGAAATTATTAACAGCTATATGATTTCCTATAATCTATACGGGGTTGATATAAGATTTGCGTTAGAAACTGTTTATAAAGCATATATTAAAGACCCAGAAACAATGTTAATGGAAGGTATCATTTAAGGAGGAAACATGATAGATATTTTAAGATTGAATAGTGAAGGCAAATTAGAATCAGATGTTGAATATTTTGTTCGCTTAATGAATATTGAACAGAATATTGTATCAGGACTTCAGATTCCCAAGAAAAAAATAGGAGTAAGTGAAAATGAACGAGATTATTTTAATAAATGTATGACCGCTGAAGAAGAACAGACTCATGAACATATATTAAAAGAAATCAATGATATTGTTATAACATTACCTTTAGCATCATTTATAGAAAGGAATGCTGAAAGGGATACTATAGACAATGATTATTATTTTAGAATTATTTCAGTAGAGAAAATCATTAAGAGAAATGATCCTAAGGTATTTAATGAACCATTAAATGAATACATAGAAAGAATCAATACTATTGTTTATCAGAATAATAAGCTTCAGGCATTTTTAATTGGCCTGTTAAAGGATAAGTATAATACATATTATAATAATCCTTTAATAAGGAATGATATTATTAATTCTGCCTATACAGAGTTTTATTCACATATATGTAGATATAATGGCAAATATGATCTTACAACATTTGCAAGGAATCATGTAATTAAAGGCATTGCAGATTATATTACAATTTATAATGGCAAAACTTCATATAGTAATGAAATTTATAATAAGATTCGTAAAGAAATCACCAGATTGATGTCATTAGGTTATTCTGAATCAGAAGCTTCTTCTGTTTCAAAATTAATGGATTGTGAATCTCTTAAAGATTTATCTGCATCAACAATTTCTGCAACATTAAAGCAGCATAATACTTCGCAGATGGAAACATTTGATCCAGATTATCAAACTGGAATGAATGAGAAATTTAGCAGTCCAGAAGATGAAGCTATTAAACAGGAAAAAATTGCATTATTTAATAAAATTTTTGGCTCATTAAAAGCACATCAGCAGTTTCTTTTATATGCATGTAATGGAGAAATAAATGATGTAGATACATCAACTCTTGCTTTTGGATATAATCAGGATTTAATAGAGGCTTTAAAAAAGGATGGAATGTATAATGTCATAAAAAAGGATGCTGACGGAAAGGAATATGTAAAAAAGGATATTATCAACAGTCTTTATCAAATTACATTAAAGGAAGCCAGAAATTTATCTCACAGTAAATATACTGATAAGGTAAAAGAACAGAAAGATTTTGAATTAGAAAAATATGGTTCTTGTGTTATTAATTCAAATTATGAAATGCTGACTCAGGAAGATGAAGATATCATATTTGCATTATAATCATTGAATTAATTTTTAAATGCCCTACTCTTTTATGAGTAGGGCATTTTTTTATTTTTTTAAATATATCTGTCATATTAATAAAGAGAAATAAACAAATATCAGAAAGGAAGTAATGTTATGGAACAGATTGGAAAAACATTTATGGGATTATTTCTAATATTAATTATTACTTTTGTTGGCGTTGGTGTCGTTTCTACATCAGTTGATGCTGCTCATGCAGAGCAATATGCAGCAAATATTGCTAACTATGTGGAATCAAGTAACTATTCAGAAGATGTAATTAATAAGTGTAAATTAGCTGCAAATAAAAAAGGATATACAGTAGAAATTAATTTATATGATACAGATAATGATACATGGAATGATATGGCTGAAATCAATTTGAGATATAAATATAGCATTCCAATTTTAAACGTAAAAGGATCTTATCATACAGCTAAAGCATACTCAAGATAAGGAGGAATTTCTATGAAAAAATTCTTAGATGAATATGGAATGAGTGTAATATATACAATTTTATTTACAGTATTAATTATTCTTTCTTTATGGTTATTAAATTCTGTAAGCACTTAATTAATTAGCAAATATAAATACATAAAATGTTTATTAAAAATGGGAGATTAGATATTATGGCAGAACTCATTAAATTATATGGAAAAATCGTAAGTATACCTGTAGGAATAATAATGTTCCTTGGTGTTTTAATTCTATTTTGGAAATAAATTTGAGGAGGATTTATGAAAGATTTCTTAGAAGAATATGGAGGAATGGTTGTTGGATTAATAGGTGCAATAATAATTATTGTTGCACTTATTTCTATGACTTTTGGTTCCGGTAAGTCGGGATTTAATGGATCTTTTGGAAGAAAAATAATTTCAATATTAGATCAATCAGTATAATTTTTGATTTTCAGAAAGGAGGAGACTATGCAAGAATTTATAAATCAATATGGTAAAACAGTTGTAACTTATACCTTATTTGCAATTTTAATAGCAATTTTAATAGGTGGAAGTGTATTTGGATTGAAAGGCCTCTTGTATGTCCAAGGTGAAAAAGCTGATGAAGCTGCATATATTGAAGAATATCAGACAGATGAAGACGGAAAAATTAAAATGGATGAAAATGGCAATAAAATAAAACAAAATAATGATGTTAAATATATAACGGATACAAATGGCCAGACAATTGCGATTGCTGACACAGATGACTTTGCAGATAATTTAGATTCTGCTTTAAACAAATACAGTAATTTATCTATTAATACAAAAACATCATCATTTGCTGATAGTAATAGCTTATCTTTTGGAGAAGAAAACAGTATTTTTAATGGGACAATTGATATAAATAATCGAAGATATAATATAGGAAAAGAGTTTAATGAAAATACTGATACAGTTGGCTCTACAATAATAATTAATTACATTAAATGCAGAAATTTGTATAACGAAAATGATGTAAATAATACGATTTTAATAACAGACTCCGCAAGGTCTGAAAACCTATTATTAGATAACAACGTAAATGATAAATATAATGGTTACACATATATAAAAAGAGATACAACGGATTTAAATAATGATGAAATATTATTATATAAAATAAATGAAAATAATAATTATGAATTGATATTTAAAAAATACGGTTTATTTTATATAAACGCAACAATTAATCTTAAAAGTAATGAAGGAAATATTTCTTTTAATAAGACATTCTCTGTTTATGTTTGTCCTAGTATTAATTAAAAAATTTGGAGGATTTTTTATGAAGCATATTATATATGGTTTTGGCGGTACATTATTAGCAATTATATTAATTATTACAACGGTAACTATAAGTGGAAAAATGACACGAAAAAAGGAAATTACTACATCACTTACATCAGCATTAGATCAATCAATTCAAACATTAAAACAGACTAAAAAATATACAATTCAAAATAAAGAAGAATTTGTATCAGATGTCCTACAGAATTTATTAGTTACTATAGAAAATAATTCTGATATTAAAATTGAAATTATGTCAGCAGATGAAGAAAAAGGATTGTTAGGAATAAAAGTAACAGAATATTATAAAAATCCTAATAATTCTATTGGCTCCACTTCATGTTCAAAAATTGTTTTATTTGATAATGAGGAAGATTCCGGATATTCAGTTAAATATACAGATGAAAATGGAAATCTAAAAATTGAATATAAGGTTGAAGCAAATGATACAATTCCATGCCCTGATAATGGTGATTGGTATTTATTAACTGAAGAAGATGGGAAATATCATATTCAGGCATTTAATGCATCTCAAATAAGTAAATTGCAAGCAAATAATAAATACTTGGAACCTAAAAATAATATATGCAATTTTAGTGGAAGTAATTGTATTCACTTTTATAAAAATAATATTGGTTTACCTGTTAATGGCACTTATATTAATTAATAATACATTTTTTTAAAAGCGTCTGTCATATATATAACAGATATATGATTTTAGATTTAGTAAATAAATGTACAAGTAAAAATACAATATTAATTAGAATATTAATTATAAAGTCACATTTTATTTTTTTTGTCTGTCATATATTAATCAGAAAGGAAGAAAACAAATGTTACAGCATAAAGATAATTTTAGTGAAGAAGTCTATTTAATGCTCCAACAGTTGGATTCTCAAACACTTTCTCATTGTACACATGCAAATAATATTGCAGAAGAATTTGAAAATGAAATTAACGATTCTTCTCATTTATTATCAGACGCAGCATTAGTACATGATATAGGTAAATTATATATATCAAGTTTGATTTTAAACAAAGTTGAAAAACTTACTACATTGGAGCGACAGATTATCAATTTACATTCATATTATAGTTATAAAATTTTAAAAGATATGAATATAAACGATAAAATTTGTAAAATTGTTCTTTATCATCATGGAATGAATCCTTTAACATTAGAACCCATTCCAAGATGTGAAGATAAAGAAATTCTTAAATACGCTAAAATGCTACATACCATAGATGTTTATGAAGCATTAACAAGTAGCCGTATTTATAGAAATTCATTTTCGCAAAAAGAAGCCATTAACATAATGGAAAAAGAAGCGAATTACGATAATCAAGTTATGGACTTTTTGCAAAACATAAGAATCTAATTTTTTTTATTAAGGAGGAAATGTTATGCAAGACTTTTTAAAGGAATGGGGTCCAGCAATCATTACAGCAGTTGTTATTTTAATTTTAGTTGGTATTGTGAGATTTATTGCACCATCTATTAAGTCAGGTATGAGTGGAACAGTTACAGGATTTACTGACAAAACAAACCTTTCAGACCAGGATATTAATAATATTATGAATAACGGAAATTAAACAAGAAAACTTCAACCGACTTTTGTCGGTTGAAGATGAATTACACAATGGTTTAAAGTATTCCCAAACATAACAGGATGGGATAAAGGGGTAGTGGGCATCCCATATGCTGTACCAGTTGTGTAGAGCAATTGATACAGGGTTACTTACATATTTAAAACATGTAACATAGAAACTCCAACTGACAAAAGTCGGTTGTGAGTAGCCCATGAATAATGGTAATTAATAATAGTTCAACTGTGTTAATTTATGGCGGGTATAAATATATACCTGCCATATTTTTTTAAAAAAAAATTAAAATCGTCTGTCATATTAATTATATAATATTTTTTATAGAAAGGAATTTTAAAATTATGGGAAATTTTTTTAATAAAAATTTATCTCAGAATAATAATAAAAACCAAGAAAAAGATATCTGGGATTTAGGAGAATCATTAATAGAAACAAAAGAAGAAGGCGAAAATATCAGGGAAAATAATAAGGGCTTTATTATTCGCCCTGAAGATTTTGGACCATTAAAAGATTTAGTTTTAGATGATACAATAACTGATATTGATTTTAATGGCAAAGACTTATGGACTATTGATCAGGATAACAGAAAAGTTAAACATGATGAAATTGATGTTAAACCTGCGTTTATTAGAAGATTAGCCCAAAATATTGCTAATGCAGAAGCAACAGAATTTAATCAACAAAATCCTTCTGTTGAAGCCGAAACAGAAGACTTGAGAATTTCTATTATTCATAATAGTATTGCTCAGACTGGTACAACTATATGTATTAGAAAAACACCTATTGTTCAGCGAATTATTGAAAAAGATGCTATTGCAAAAGGTTATTGTTCAAGAGAAATTTTATCTTTACTTATTAACTGTGTTAAAGCTCATATGAATATTATTATATGTGGCGAGCCTCGTGCAGGTAAAACAGAATGTGCTAAGTTAGTATCAGGATATATTCCTAACTCAGAAAGAGTTATAACAATTGAAGATGTGCAGGAGTGGCATTATAAAACTCTCCATCCTGATTCTGACTGTATAGAAATGAAAGTAAATAAAATATTTGATTATTCTAAAGGAATTATCGCATCTTTAAAACAGAATCCTAACTGGATTATGATTGCAGAAACAAGAGGAGAAGAAGTAAAGAATCTCTTACAGGGCTTTACTACAGGTGTAAAAGGCATAACTACATTACACACAGATGATGTAAGAAAGATTCCTGAGCGTATTGTTAATATGACAAACGATCCCATTACAGCAAAAAGAACAGAAGATAATGTATATGAATTTGTAGATGTAGGAGTTTATATTTCTATGCATCCGGATGGATCAGGCGGACAAGTTAGAATGATTGACCAGATTGGCTTTTTCTCAAATGATGGAAAAGAACATTTATGTAGACTTGCAGTTGAAGGCGGTCATTTATTCAGAGCAGCGTTGCCTTTAAAAATACAAAAGAAGTTTGAAATTGCAGAAATAGATAATCCACTTCAAAATGATGAAGTTGATAAAAGATTAAGAGAACAAGGATATATATTTTCTAATAAGCCATCAGCTAAGTTAGAATATTCAAAAAGTCTTAACTCTTTGAAATCTTTAAACTCTAAAGATTTCATCGAACATGAGACATCAGGTTTTGATGAAGAAAACGATGATAATAATAATTTATTGTTCTCTAATTAATATATAAATATAATAGAAAGGAGTAAGGTATAATCTAAAAATGAAAATAAAAGAAATAAAAGTTTACATAGATTATTTACCGATATTTATTTATGAGCAAAACGAGAAATAAACGAAATGATATAGTAAATTCTATTGATAACAAACCAGAACAAAATAATATAAATTCTTTTTCTGATAATGAGAAAAAAGAAAAAATAAGCTTTAAGGAAAAAATTAATAAACATCATGATTCGGGTTATCAGAAAGTTATTTATTATGCAAACTGGAAAAATTTAATTTCAGATATTAAGAAAATGGGATATGGAACATCAGTAAAAAAGATATTAGGAATTATGGCCGGTTTTGCAATATTAACTTTAGTTATAGGATTTGTAATGAAGTTAAATCCAATATGTTATATTCCTATGTTAATTGCAGATATATTAATAGTTCCTATGTTAATTGTAAATATTTATAAAAAGACATATGAAGATAACAGATTCCGAGAAGTATCACAATATATAGAACAAATGCTTTATTCGTTTCAAAATTCTAACAAGGTTTTAAAATCACTTATAGATATTAAGCCTATGTTTAAAGACACGCCTATGGAAAAAGTTATTCAAAATTGCATTGATGATATTCCTGTTGTAGGTGTTGAAGAAGCCCTAAAGCATTTTGAAAGAGCATATGATTGTCAGAAAATTCAGCAATTGAATAAATTCTTTGTAGAAGTTGAACAGGTTGGTGGAGATCATGAAAATGCTATTCAGTTGCTTTTACAGGATAGAAAACTTTGGGTTAATAGAACCCAGGAATATAAAAAAGAAAGAAACAGTAAAAGAATAACAGTCAATATGGCTATTGCTATGTCATTTATTCTTTGTATAGTTATGGAAAAAATTCTTCCATCAGAAGCAAATATTACTACTAATATTATTTATCATTTAAGTTCTGCAGCTTTATATATATTAGATCTTATTCTTTATTATATAACTGATAATTTCTGTTCGGCCAGTATATTAAATGGATTAAAAACCAGAAAAGATTCTGATATAAAAAAATATTATAACTACATTATTAATTACAATGGAAAAACAGAATTTATGAAGGGCTTAAGAATGCTTCCAATAGGTGTTTTAATAGCAATTATAGGTTTATTGTTTGGGGATTATTTATATGTAGCATTAGGTGCCATATTTGATATATTCTGTTTGTTTAAACACAAAATGATGTATAATATGCGATTCAAAGCCATAAAAGAAGAAATTGAGATCCAATTCCCTAGATGGTTAATGAATGTCGCTTTATATGTTCAATCAAATAGTGTCCAAGTTGCATTATATAAGAGTATCCCTACAGCGCCATTAGTTTTACAGCCAGAATTAATCAAGTTAAATAATGCAATCAGAGACAATCCTACATCAATAGACCCATATTTGAATTTTATGAGCCAGTTTGATTTGCCAGATATAACAGCTTCAATGAAAATGTTTTATTCAATTGCAAGTGGCACAGGTTCGGATGTTCAGCAGCAAGTTAATGAAATTATTGAAAGAAATAATACACTGTTAGATAAAACAGAAAAAATAAATAATGATAATAATTTAGCTAAAATGTATGCAATGTTTTTGCTCCCTCAATTAACTGGAGGCGGAAAAATATTGATTGATATGGTATTATTCTTTATGATTTTTATGAATACTTCCATGCAAATATAATTTTAAAATAAATAAATGAGGCGCATATTATTTTTCAATATGTACCTCATTTTTTATTTTTTGGTCTGTCATATATATATTGAGTAAAAACTCAAATATAACAAAAAGAGGTATAAAATGTTTAAAATAATTTCAAATGATTTTATAAAAAATGATGTAGTGAAATATGCAGATGAAAATGAAAATACTATTAGGATTACTGGAAGCAAAGACGGCAAAACACTTTCAGCAAAATTAAGACTAAAAAATAATGTTAAAGTAGATGTTATTAGATTAGAATTTCCTTATAAAATTGAAGGATTAAATTACAAAATAACATATACAGAAGAAACATATAATGATTCAACATCAGAATATATTCAAAACATATTAAGGGAATTAACAGAAATTATTCAGAATTGGATTGAAATGTGTACAAGAATGTATGCTTTAACTTCAAATGATATGAATGTGTTAGCAAATATATTCCAAAATGAGGAATGCACAAAAGAAGATAATTTATTTACTATAACAGATTTTATTTTAAACGAATTAGCTTCTTATGAGGAAATGCATGATTTCGTAGACTTATATCAGAAATTGTGTATGGCAACATCAAATCAATAAAAAGAGAGGAGGCTCGCATATTTGCGGGGGCAAATTATTAAAAATAATTTGTCTATTTTTATGAAAAGAAATAAATTTTTTAAAATTGCAGCAGTTGCTTTGGTTGCATTTCAATGTATTCCAATGTTAACAGGCTGTAATGTAATCAAATCAAAAAAAGCAGTTGTAGATGAATCTTTAGTATCCACATGTGATTCAAATAAATTATATTCAGGTCAATATTATGTGTGGCATGATGAAGCACAAAACAATATTACAAGAGATATAAACACTGATTTATCAAAATTTAAAGATTATACTTATGACATTTTTCAACCAGTTTATAAAGAGTCTGATCCAACTAAAAATACACATGAAGAAGATAATGACAGAGTTTTATGGATAAGTGATGAAAATGATAGTAAAATTCCAACCCTTTATAAAGGTGATGAATTAATATATTTTTCTATAGAAAGTATTCCTACTAAAATTAAATTAGAAAGATTCTATGACCATGGATATTCTCTTGGCTTTTATGGATTAACTGAAAACATTAAAGGATCTGGACAATATAAGCTTAGCACACAGGATGGCGCTCATATAAAAACATCATCATCTGCATCAAAAATGGCAAAATACTTTACATCAGAAGATACTGTTGTTTCTATTCCTTCTGTAGGAGATAAAAAAATAGAAAGCAAAGATGTTTCCAGAGCAGGCACAATAAAAGGGCTTATTCATGGAGCACAATATGATGTAGCTGCATATGTTGGAACAAACAGACATTTAATCCAGATGACTGCTGATACACATATATTTTCAAGTTATGAATTATATACCTTAACTGCAAACTCATATGATTTTGTGGGTGACGGTATAATAACTATTAATTTACCTGAAAACTTAAAAACCGGATATTATTATATTAATGGAGCCGGATTATTCAGGTATATTGATGGAAATTCTTACAATGATTCTACAAATTTTAACGATCCTGGAGTAATAAAAGATGATAATGGTAAAGTCATTTATGACCCAAGAACCACAGAAACAAAGAAGACAGTTTATACAAATGATGACAAAATAAATGATTCCGGTATTTCATCATCTTCCAAGACCAGTGTTAATGTAAAAGGGCAAACTGTAAAAATTGAAGCAGTAATTGATAAAATTATCAATAAGTCTATAGCTCAAACTCCAACAATTTCATACTACTTAGTAGATACATCCAAATCATCAACTGATGATTCAGAATCAAAAGTAGAAGGCTCAAAAGGGAACCCATATGTAATAAAAGCAACAGCGGAAGAAATTGCTCAAGGTAAAATATCAAGAGAAATTCCAAATTTATCAAATGGTGTTTGGATGTTTACATTGTCAGAGGTAAGTAATTACGAAACACATACATTAAATGTAACTCTTAAACAAAAATAAGCAACATAATTAAAAGCAGGGAAGAAAAATCTTTCTTGCTTTTAATTAAATAAATATAAAAGACGAATGGAGATTATTATGGAAAAAGATATATTAAAAATAAATAATAGTATTAATGAGAGTGTTAATGAAGCGGAAGATAATATCAATGAAAACGACATTTATAATTATACATGTAATGTAGATGAAAATAAGATTAATTCTAATGATCTGATTATGGATTTTAAATGGTTTGAAAAAGAATTTTTAGAACTTAATCCCGAAGTTTCAAAAGAAGAATTATTTTATATGCTATCAAAGAAAAAAGGATATTTTTATATAAATTTTGAAAATTTTGAGGAATATCAACTGCCTAATAAAGAATATTGTGGTGAATTTATGTTTGTAAAAAGAAAAATAATCGGTAAGCCATGCTTAGGAAATATATTTTTATCAAAAGCACAAAATGGAAATGTACATAAATATAGATATTACACTGGATTAACAGGTACACCAATTGGTATAATGCCAATAAAAAATAATAAATATTTAATTGTTTGTAAACCTAAAAATACCATGTATAATATTATTTTTGCAATTATTTTTATAAGATTAATGATTCTCCAATTTTTAGGTAAATAAGGAAGGAGAATGTATGGAAATTCAGCACTCATTTAATCAAAATGATTTTATCAATGAGGGAATTATTAAAGGCATTATTATAAAAAAAACAATTAAAGAAAACTATGTTGTTTTTAAAATACTAACAAAATATAATTCTTCAAATATTAATCTTTCAGGTATTCTGCTAAAGGATAATAAAGAAATGGCTGCAGGATTTAATACTGGAAATTTCGTTGAATTAAAAGGATATATCACATTAAATATTAGTAAATCAACAAAAAAGTTCAGGCAATCATTTGTAATTACAGAGATAAAAAGAATAAATAATATATCGTCTATTTTATTCCCTTATGTGTCATCAGATATGCAAGATAACAGATACAGAAATTATTTTCGCTTAAAAGGATTTGTAAATAATATAACAGATATAAATAATACTCTTACATTTGTCACAATTTCAACGTATAATTGTTCTTTGCAAATATTAAATAAAGCTATCATAACTATTAATAAACGGAATATACAAAAGGTTAATGATTTTAAAAAAGGTGATATCATTGAAATTCTTGCTAGACTAAAAGAAACTCCAATTAATTGTAATTTTGGGGAAAAGCAATATTTTATTGAACCTTTAGTCCCGTATTACATTAATCGTATAAAAATAAATTCTTTTGAAAAATAAAATTAAGCTATATATTAGGAGGTATTATGATAGAAAGTACATCAAGTTATTTAAATAAAAATGTTTTATATGAAAAAAAACATAGATATATGATGATTTTGAAAGAAATTAATGTTTTATATAATCAGGCAGATTCAGAGGTAGAAAACAACAAAATTCCCCCATTTAAAGCTAAACAAATTAAAGATATGTATAATCAGACTCTTATTGGGCTGATAGAAGAAGGATTGGAATACCAATATATTAAAGATAACTCTAATTCAGCAAATGATATAATAAGTATTACTATTGACGGAATAAATTACAGGTGCAAAAACACAGATATTAAAGAATTATTAAATGATAGATACCAGGATGTTATGGGCATTGAATATAGAGGCCCAAATTTAAAAAAGAATGTCCCTGATGAAAATGATTACAAAATTCCTGATATTCCAAAGAATAATCCTAATATTGATATTCAATCTTTTATTCCACCAAAAGTATATATATCTCCAGATAATGATTTTACTAAAGAGAAAAAAACAAGTATTTTTTCAATATTAAAACAAATTATTACTACAATAATTTTATTCGCAATTATTGGCGGAATTATTTTATTTATTTGGGGTGATAATGGTAGAAGAACAACTATAAAAAATGGATGGGATAATTTAGTTAATCAATTTGAAAATACACAAAATTCAAAATCAATAGAAAATAATATTGAAGAAAGTTCTATTGAAAATATTGAAGATATAAATGAATAATACTTCTTTTTAAAATAGACCGTTTAATTATAAAACGGTCTATTTTTTATGTAAAAAATTTTTTCTGTCTGTCATATTTTAAATGAGTAAATAAAACTCAAAAAACTATTTAAATATGGAGGAACAGAATATGAATTTATTTAATTCTATTTCAAATTCAGCTTCAAAAGCTGTATCAAGGGTTAAGTATAATACTAACAAATTTATGCTTAATAATCCGAGTTTAGTTAAGCCTACTGCAATAGCAGGAATTGCTGCAGCAATGGCAAGTAATTCAGTTTTAGCAGCGGGATTTGATGCTTCAGGTGGTGTAGCAACAATGACCAGCTATGTATGCTCAATTCTTATGGGTGTAGGTGTAATTTATGGTCTTATTGCTGTATTTAACTGGGTTTCAGCCGTAAAGCAGGAAGATGCTGAAAGACAGTCAAAATCAATTGTCAACGTATTTATTGCGGGCTTACTTATTGTTATTAAACCAATTTCAGTTGCTATTATTACTGCCTTCGGCGGAAAAGATGCAGCAGGTATGATTGGTGATTAATAACAAAATAAAACATGATTTCCCAAATAAAATTATTTGTAATTTTTAGAAGAGGCTGTTTCAAGCGTTATTTGTTTGAAACAGCCCTTTTCAGAAAGGAGGATTATGCAAACTTTTTTATTTTATCTTGTTTCGATGATGTCACAATTTGGGCTTACTTCATTGGTTAATGGAATCGTTGATAAAGTTTCATATGGTATTCCAGGCAGTATATCTAATGCTATAGGAGCTATTTTTGATACAGAATATGATTTAGTTCAAGCTGGTGGCGGATTACAAGATATGATGGGTTCATTTATTAATTCGAACAGTGATTTATATTCTGGTTTGTGGGGAAATGTAGAAAATGCTTATAACGCAATTTCAATCATTGGCGGTTCATTATTAATTTTATATTTCTTTATGGGAATTGCAGATAAGCTTACAAAAGACAGATTAACAGGTTACGAATTATTAAGATCCGGAATCGAATTAATGATTGCTTTAATGGTCGTTATCGAAGGCTTTAATTTGTTCCAAGGTATATCAACATTAACTCAGGAAATTTACGAAAGTTTAAGCGGCATCACTATAAGCGAATGGGATACACCAGATAGAAATTATCAAGCTTTCTTTAAAAGTAATAATTATGGCGGTCAAAATGTAAGTGATTGGACCGATGACATGCAATGGGATTCTGAAACTAAAGATGACAAGAATTGTAAAGTCCATGGATGGGGCGGAATGACAGCTCTATTTATTCCTGTTATTGAAGTACTTTTAATGGCTTTAGTTACAGAAGTTGGTTGCCTTATTGGTGTAGCAGCTATGGTATCGAGAGTCATTCAAATGGCGGTCTATATGATATTTGCGCCAATTGCTACTGCAGATATGTTCCATGGCGGAGCACTTAATTCGCAAGGATTCAGATATTTAAAAAAATTCTTTGCAATTTGTCTGCAGGGTGCGGTTATATATGGAATCATCTTTGCAACTTCAGCATTACAGGCATCTTTTCTGAAGTCGACAAATTTAGTAAGCAATCCACTTTTTATCTTAATTCCAGGATTAATAATGGTAATCATGATTTTAAAATCGCAGCAGTTTGCTAATGACATTATTGGAGTATAAGGAGGGATATTTATGATTGAAGTAGAAATTCCAAAGGATATAAATGGATATAAACCAAAATTTATTGGTCCATTAACTTTGCGAAATACTGTTTCTATTATTATTACTGCTATTACAGCAGTACCAATAGGATTTTTACTTGGCCAGGTTTTTGTTAACGAAATAGCTTTAACAATTGCAATGATTATTGGCGCTCCAATTCTTTTTTGCGGTTTTAAAGATATATATGGAATGCCTGCTGAGAAATTTATTTTCATGTATTTAAAAACTCAAGTTTTTACTCCTAAAGATCGTAAATATAAAACTAATAATTTCTATCAATCCTTTTTACCAATACAAGATAAAAAGTTAAATGATAAGGAATTAAAAAAATATAAGAAAACAAAGAAAAAAGATTTGAAAGAATTAGGAGATGACTTTTTATGTCTCAATTAAGTGAAAGGAGAATTTTATGAGTAATACACAAAATATAGAAGAAGATATTAATTTCGATGACTTAAATGAAAATACTCAAAACGAAATTAAATCTAATAAATCAAAGCCAACTAAACCAGTTAAAAAGAAGAAGGGTTTAATGGCTGTTTTAGTCCCTAGCTCAGGGAAGGAAAGAACAAATGATGGACAGATATTGCCTAAGACTGCACAAGAAACAGTACCTTATGTCAATGTTTATAAAAACGGAGTTATTGAGTCAATGCCCGGCTATTTTACAAAAAGTTACAAATTAACTGATATTAATTTCAGAGTAGCTTCTATTGAAGATCAAATGAAAATATTTGATAAATACAAAGAATTTTTAGCTTCATTAGGTACAGATACATCACTTCAGGTTGTTATTAATAACAGGAATGAGGATGAAGACTCTATTATTAATGATGTTATGTGTAAAATGGAAGCTGATGCATACAACGAATATCGTGTTGAAATGAATAATATGATAAAAGATAAACTGGCTGAAGGTAGAAATAACCTTGTAAGCGAAAAATATATTGTTATTGGAACAAAGAAAAATAACTTAAGAGATGTACAAATTGCATTCTCAAGAATCGATACTGAAATTGATCAGAAATTCAAAGATATTTCTAATTCTCAGGATATAAGAACTGAACCTCAGACAATAAAAGAAAGATTAAAATGCTTATACGATATATTTAATTCAGGAAAAGAAAACCAGATGCCTATAGAAAGATTTGATTTTGATGTATTAAGTAAGCAGGGATTAAGCACAAAAGATTTAATTGCACCATCTTCATTTAGATTTGATGCGAATGAATTCAGAATGGGTAATAAGTGGGGAAGAGTATTATTTATTAAAGCCCTTCCTTCATCAATGAATACTGATTTTACAGCAGATCTTTCAGCACTTCCATTTAACTTTACAGCAACATTTAATATTGATCCAATTGCTCAGGATGAAGCTTTAAAAATGATAAGCAGACAGCTTACTAACATCCGATCAAATGTTATTAAAGCTCAAAAAGATGCATACAAAGCAGGTTATTCAAGTGAATTAATTTCTCCTGAACTTACATTTGCTCAGGACCAAGCAGAAGAGTTACTTAATAATATGAAAGTTGGAGGACAAAAGTTATTCTATTTTAACGGCGTAATAATGCATTATGCTGATTCAAAGGAAGAATTAAATAAGGATACCAAATCAATAGTCAGCCTTGCAAATAAATATTTAATGACAGTTACTAAATTAACTTCTCAGCAGGAAGTTGGATTTAGAACGGCTTTGCCATTAGGAAGAAATGAATTAACAATTGAAAGGCTTATGCCAACAGATTCAGTTGCATTATTTATTCCATTTACATCAAAAGAGCTATTACAAAAGGGTGGTATGTATTATGGATTAAATGCTGTTTCCCATAACTTATTATTATTCAACAGATTAAATTCTAAAAACCAGAATGGTCTTATTCTTGGACAGCCTGGTTCCGGAAAATCATTTGCTGCAAAGAGAGAAATGGTAAATGTTTTCTTAACAACTAAGGATGATATTTATGTAATTGATCCTGAATCAGAGTATGCATATATGGCTAAATTACTTGACGGCTCAGTTATACACTTAGAAGCAGGTTCTAAGGTGTATATTAATCCGTTTGATATGGATATTCAGTATGGAGATGAAGAAGGTAAAACAGGTTCAGATCCAGTTAAAATGAAGTCAGATTACATATGTATGCTTTGTGAATCAGCAATGGGCGGCAGATATGAAATAACTAATATGCAGAAGTCAATTATTGACCGTGTTGTTATTCAGTTATATAAGCCATATTTAAAACATATGCGTGAATTAAATGATACTTCTATTACATGTGATACATCTGCATCACCTACAATGGAACAGTTCTATTCATTATTAATGGATCAATCAGAAGCCGAAGCACAGAATATTGCATTATCTCTTGAAATTTATTGCTTGGGTTCATTTGATACATTTGCTCATAAGACCAATGTAGATGTTAATAATAGATTTACAGTATATGATATCAAGGATATCGGTAATGGTATGAAAGAAATGGGATTACAGGTTTGCTTAAATCATATCTGGAATAAGATTATTGATAATCAGAAAAAGAATAAAAGAACATGGTTTTATATTGATGAATTCCATGTACTTACAAAAACACGTTCGTCAGCAGAATTCTTACAGCAGATATGGAAAAGAGCAAGAAAATGGGGTGGAATTCCTACAGCAATTACTCAGAATGTAGAAGATCTTTTAAATTCTGAAGAGTCAAGAGCTATTATTAATAACTGTGAATTCATTATGATGCTTTCTCAGTCTCCTATTGATAGAGCTGCATTGGCAGATATGTATCATATTTCAGATGCACAGCTTAACTATATAACTAATTCACCTCCAGGACAGGGCTTAATTTATAATGGTGAAGGAATTATTCCTTTTATAGATAAATTCCCTAAAGAGACAAAATTATATAAGATTATGTCTTCTAAACCAGGAGAAAGAATCATGGCGTAATATAACTATTAATGCGAGGATTATTAACAATATTATAATCTTCGCATTTTTTATTTCTGTCATATTAAATATATATAAATAATTTTCAAAAAGAAAGGAAGTTAAATTATGAGCGAAAACAACATTGAATTAAAAAATAACCCTGAAGTTAATAATATTAATAGTAATGAAATATCTCAGATAAACAAATTTGATCAAATTGAATATTCAGAAGATGAAAAGAAACAAATTGAAAGAGTGAAAAAAGACGTTTTACCTAAAGCAGAACAATTCTCTTATGATTATTTTTTACAAGTATGTGAAGGCCGTTGTGAGAATGGTGATGCACGTTCTGAAATAGGTATTTCTTTACTTTTATATAGTGGAAGTTTAGATAAAAATGATGTAGATCAATTTGCAAATGACCTTAATTATGAAGAAGTTGCAACAAGATTATCAAAAAAAGGCGACATTAAATTTATACATAATAAAGATAATGTAATTGTAGATATCAGCTTTAAAACTAATCTTGACCCTGAATTACAACTTTTCTGGAGACAGTTCCAATTATATGAAGATAAATTAAAAGATATGGAACATAATGAATCAATTGGAGAGTCAATAAAATATCCATTATTGACATTTACAGTTGTCCCAGATACATATGCAGATGAATGTTATCTTAGCTTCTTAAATCCGACTTTTTGGACATTACAGCCACTTACTCCAGATACAGAAGGATGCAGCGTTATCAGAATGCTAGTACCTACAGAAAATTTTAATATAGAGGGTATGCCTGATGAAGTTAATATAAAGCAATTAGAAGCTGAAGCTGCTCGTACATACAATACAATTTTATCAGAAAATTAAAACATTTAACTCGTACTTCCTGTTTTTCAGGAAGTACATTTTTTGAGGAAGGAGGAAATAATAATGGCTTCAAGATATGATGATTTATTTAGCAAAATGACAAATGGAACAAATTATATGGATAAAGTTAATGGCAGTGGATATTCAGAAAGCAAGAAAAATTTTGGCTATAATACAGAAGGAAAACAATTATATGATTTAAACAAAAAATCACCAGATTCATATACTCCTGCACCAGGATATTCAAATGATGATAGTATGCAGACTTTTAAAAATGCAGGAAATAATGCTGTACAAGAATATGAAAATAAAGTGAACAAATACGGAAATCCATTTGGGTACAATTCTAATACAAATGATACAAAATCAGAACAGCAAAATAAGTATAATAATAATCATTCAAATAATGGCTATCATGATAATAATCATAATAACAGCAATGGTTATAACACTAACAATAACGGTAACAATTATAACGGAAATAGTAATAATAATGCTCATTATGATAACCACAGCAATAACTACAATGGTAATAACAATAATGGACCTCGTGGTAATTATGATAATTATAGCAATAGCTACAATGGAAATAGTAATGGCAGCAGCAATAATAATTCACCTAATAATAATTACTATGATCAAAGATATACAGAAAATGCATATGATAAATTAAGAAATATAGGATATTCAAAAGGAAAATCTTATGAAACAGAAACTCAAAATCAACAGGCTATTGCAAAACAAGTTAATCAATTAGCTGCATCTGGATTACATGGAACAGATGTATATCAGGGATATGCAAAATTAAAAAGAGCATTTGACTTTGCATCTGCTGTTACAGGCGCAAGTATAATAAAAACTTCTATGGGATTATATAAAACAAATGCTCATTATGATAATACTGCATTAAACACAGCATTACGAAAAAATGGATATAAAGAGATTATAAGAGATAATGGAATTTCTAATAAAGAATTTACAAAAAATTTAGAAAATGCTTTTAAAGCAAATAATGATTCTGGTTGGAAAAATGTAATTTTAAATTCTAAATATAAAGAAAGCTTATTAAATTCTACTGAATTTAGTGGAACAGCTGATATAGCAAGTGCAAAGTATGGAGCATCAAGCTCAATTAAACAAGGAAAAAATTTTGATCATATTGAATATAGTGGAAAAGGAAATAGCGATTTAATAAACGGGAAAGTAACTGTAGTAACAAAGGATGGTAGTAAATATAAAATAAGTATTAATGATTTAATAATTAATACTAAAGATGGAAATATATCTGGAAAAGGATACGTTAATCAATTTCTTTCAAATAAGGAAAGTAAGAAAAAAAATATATTATCGAATAATAAAAATATTAATTCTTTTTTAAAAAATGACACAATATTTGGACAGCTTGGTATTCATAATATGAATAGCAAAGAAATTCGTAGTAGAATGCGTATTAATAAAAATGGAACAGCATCATTTACTTATAAAGGAAAAACACAAGTATTATCCGTTGAACAATCTAGGGTATTACAAGATATTGCGCATAATATAGAACTCAAAGAAAGAATGGCTGCATTAAATAAAGCAAAAAATAAAAGAAGTAAAATCTTCAAAAGAGAAACAGATAACTTAGCTAAAGATTGTGATTTATACCAAGGAACAAAGAAAACACATAAAGCAATTAAAATTATTAAGCAAACTGTAAAAACACCATTTATATTATTAAATGCCAGAGTTAATCATAAAAGAACCAAATTTGAAAAAATGCAAAAAAAGGGAAACATGGATAGAGTTCTGCCAGGGATACATTCTCAAAAAGTCGCTAAATTTAGGCAAGCAAAATACAATGTTTTATATGGTAAACAAGGTGCACTTACTATAGCACAAAAAGATATAGGTAAATCAGTCAGACAAGGAATTGCTAAACAAACTCATAAAGCTGCAGCCAAAACTGGTCAAGCTATAAGGGTTACTACAAAAAAATATGGAGGAAAAGCAAAAAATGCCATAAAAAGAAATGCAAAAGGTTATGTAAATTATAACAGGATGAGATCAAAAACTTTTAATAATATCATGTCAAAAGGTGAAAAAATAGCAGGTAAGATCACTAATATAAAAGGAAAGTATTCTACAAAATATCAAGGCTTTATAAAAAAGAAAAATGCTTTTTTTGCAAATCATCCTAAACTTGAAAAAATAAAAAATTTTACGAAAAGATATGTTCCATTTTCACAAGAAAATAAAAATGCAAGAAAAGCAAAGAAAATAAGAAAAAATAAAAGAAAAAATTTTGTTTCTAAGATAATATCTAAACTTAAATGGGGATTAATAGTATTTGGTATAGTTATATGCTTAATTATAACACTCCCATCTGTTGTAATTATTATAGGCCCAAGTACAATAACTTCCGCAATTGCCGGAGGAATAACAGCAATTACAGGTGCAAAAAAAATAGAACAGGCACAAGAAAAAGCTATTGCTACAGCATCAACGAAACAGATTTATGAATTTATGCATGAAGAATATCCAAGTATGTCAACAGCAGATATATTAGGTATTATGTCATTAATGAAATATGAATCTGATCTGAATGCTTTTTATTATTCTGATGATTATAACTATGCAGGTTTATTAGGATTTAATGAAGAAGAACAGGATGCAATTGATAAAATCTGTTCAGATAATGGATGGGGAAATCCATTTGACATTGACATAGATGACGATATAGATGATGAAGATGATACTGGAGCAGATATTGATTTAGACCATTTAAAAAATTCCCGCCGTGCTCAGGTTAAATATATTTGTACTTTAATAAACGACAGTAATTATCCTTCTATTTCAGAAGTCTCTCCTGATACGATGGCAGAACAAGCTGTTAATTTCGCAATTAATGTCAGAAATATGGATATTGATTATGAAGCAGAAGAAAGAATTAAACAAAATGCTATTGATATGTACTATGAATATGTTATGTGGGATATTGAATTCTTAAAACCAACAAATGATTATATAGGTAACGATCTTATAAATGCTGCTTTATTCCCATACGCAAGAACATATGCAGGAGAATTAGTAGATATGCATACATTATATGGCACAGGAAATTACTTTGGCTCACTTACAACTGATTGGAGTGGTTATTTTGTTAAATACGCATTTGCTCAAACTGATTTAACCGATGAATATGGATTATATTATATAACCCAGAATTTAAATGATATAGGCAATTTAATTAATATAGCTGATGAAAGAGGATTTTGGCATAGTTATGAAGAAGTTGTAAATACAAATAATGAAGATGGAATTAAACCAGGATATTTAGCTATTACACAGTCTTCTGACTCAGATGGAAACACTATTTATAAAATCGGAATTGTTCTTAATGTTCAATATTCATGGGATGAATCTAGTGGCACAGCCGAAACAACATATACAATTATTGAAGGCGATGATTATGGTACAAACTATGCTTATAATCCACAAACAGATTCAATCGAAAATATTAATGCAAAACAAATAGGTTCATCTGATCATACTACAGTAAAGACAAATTGTTATTCTTTATTAGATGCAAAATGTAGTGATACAAATCATTTTGATGAATATGCAGATATTGCAGGATTTATTGCTTGGTATGATCCGGTTGAATCAATGGCAAATCATGAATGGAGAAAAGCAGAAGATGCAAAAAATGCTGAAATAGAAGAGCCTGATCCAGAGCCTGAAGAACCTGACAATGGTGATGATAATTCAGGAGATGGTGAAGATAGTGGTGATAATGGTGATTATTCAGAGCCAGATCCTGAACCACAAGAAAGACATTGCCAATATTGCGGAATGTCAGAATCAGAATATGATGAGTTTGGATATGACTGTGATTATGCAGAAGGACACGCATGGATTTACTAATAACAACTAAATATTAAGCATGTAAAAATAGCAGGTTTTGTAATAAGACCTGCTATTTTTCAATTAAAAAAATAATTATTACCTCTGTCATATTTAAAATATAAGGAGGTATTTTTTATGTCTAATTCTATTTCAAGTGCAAACAAAAAAAAAAATAAAACCAGTATATTTTGTATATGCACTAATTTTTCTATTAGGTAGTTATTTTATAATTCAATTTACAGGATATCAGGAAATTTATCCTAAAGAGGATGTTGTTACAGTTTTCAATTATACCGTTGAAGGAATAACTACTAATCCATTTACACTTTTTACTCCAAATGCAGCAGCATGGGGCGGCATATGCATATTTGGAATGATTTTTGGATTAATTCTGGCATATATATGGACCGTAAATAAAAGAGATAAACACGCAAAAGGTGGTGTTAATGGTACTGCAAAATGGATAAAAGATTCAGATTTACCTAACAAATGGGAAAAACATTATTCTGATCCAAAAGATTCACCTAATCATGATGGAAACAGAAATATGATTTTAACTCAAAATGTTTATATGTCAATGGATACCAGACAAACAAGACGAAATAATAACGTATTAGTTATTGGTGGTTCTGGTGCCGGTAAATCAAGATTCTTTGTTAAACCTAATTTATGCCAAATGCCACTTAATTGTAATTTTATCTGTACTGACCCATCAGGTGAATTATTAGCAGATATGGGTACTTTGCTTGAAGATGCTGGCTTTAAGATAAAAGTATTCAATCTCGTAAACATGGATAAATCTGATAGATATAATCCAATGAATTATATCCATACTGAAACAGATGTTATTTTATTAGTAGATTGTATTTTGGCTAATACAACGGATCCTAATAAAAAAGGTGGAGATGATTTCTGGGAAAAGGCTCAGAAATTGATGTTTCAGGCATTTATATTCTTAATATGGATGCATGGAGATAAATTACATCTTCCTAAGAATTTAAGTTCAGTATTATATTTGATGGATAATTGTCAAATTAATGAAAACGATTCCTCAAATGAAATGAATATAACGGATCAATATTTTGCGGCTATTAAATCAGAAGGATGGCATTTTACAAGATCCGGAGCATTTAAAATGGGCAAACCAGAAGGCGCTGATTCAGATTTACAATATTATGAACCTATTGGATCAGATATTTGTGATAAGCAGTATACGAAGTTTAAGATGGGTGCAGGTAAGACATTAAAATCAATTTTAATTTCTGCTATGGCCCGTTTATCAACTCTTGATTCTAAGGATATAGCTGATTTGTTATCATCTGATGATATTGAACTTAATAAAATTGGTGATGAAAAAACAGCGTTATTTGTTATTATTCCTCAGGAACATGAATCATTTAACTTCCTCGCAGCAATGCTTTATACTCAGTTATTCCAGTCATTGTATTATCATGCAGAGAATGAATGTAGAGGTAATTATGTTGTTGTAGATAGCCAAGGTGAAAACGTAAAAATATTTGAAATTCCTCATGTACAAGAAGAAGAAGAGGAAGAGGATGATAGTAAACTTGAAGAAGTTGAAATTGATTTCTCAAAAAATTCTCAAGAGGAAGAAGATGCAAAGAATAAACCAGTTAGAAAAAAGAGTTTGTTATCTGGTTTCAAATTAGAATCAAAAGATAAAGATAAAATTAGTAATAAGAAACATGGAATAAATAGTAAATCTGCAGAAAAAGCATTAGATGAAAATGTTGAACATTCACAGTATGTCAATACTAAAAAATTTAACAGTCAAGAAGAATTAAATAACGCTTTTAATGGTGCTACAGAAGACAATGCATTTAATAAAGCTGTTGTTATTAAGGAAGAAGATTTTGCACCAGAAAATGAAGCTGACAACGAAATTAAAAATGAAAAAAATGATGCTATTAAAAAAGAAGCAGAAGCATTTTGCACCAGAGCAAAAGATCATGCTCATTGTGTAAAGAAAGGTAATTATTATTACATAAAAGTTCCGGCAGAATCAGGAAATAAAGATGATGAGATTATTGTAGGCAAATATTTACATGCTGACTTTGCAAGGAAGAAATTAAAGGCTATTAAAGAAGGCTGTAAGGTAACAATATGTGGATTACGCTTACCTTATCACGTTAGATTTATGTTAGATGAATTTGCAAATATTGGCCAAATTCCGGACTTCACTAAAAAACTCGCTACAATGCGTAAATATGAAATAAGCAGTACAGTTATTTTACAGAACTTAGCTCAGATTAAGAATATGTATAAAGATGATTGGGGCAGCATTATGGGTAATTGTGATTCCTTTGTATTTTTAGGTTGTCCAGAAAATGATACTTTGGAATATGTATCAAAAATGTTAGGTAAAGAGACTATAACTGTCAGAGATCATTCAACTTCAAAGGGAGGCAAAGGAAGCAGTAGCTTAAGTTATAAACAGCAAGGCCGTGAACTTGCTACTCCGGATGAATTAAGAAGAATGAAGGATAATGAATGTATATTTGTACTTCGTGGAGAACAACCATATAGAGGATTAAAACACCAGTATGATACTCATGACAATTATAAATATACAGCAGATGCAAATGAATCTAATGTATATCATTTTAAAAAGAAAAAACAAAAACAAAATTTAAGTGCTCCATCAGCTTCATCTGTACCATCATTATCAAGTGCAAATACTTCAACAGAAATGATAAATAATTCTAATGTACCTAATAATGATATTTCTGAAGAAATGATGAAACGAAATTTAATGTATCGAAATGAAGGCATCATGGAAAGTAACGAAAAAATATACAGCACAAGGCCAACAGTAAATGATATATCTGTAGCAGAAATGCTGCAACAAAGCATTGATGAGGGTAAAATTGATAGTGAAATGTACAATGAATTAATTCAAGAATTTCCTAGCACATTGCAAGAAGAATTAAAAAGTAACATAAAAAATACAAACACAACAACTTCTGATACAACATCTAATAATAATACTGAATCATCTAAATCAAATAGTATAGATGATTTCAGATTTTTATCATCTTTGGAATCAAGCGATTCTGACAAATAAAATAGGGAAAAGCTTAATAAATAATTTTTAAATGCGGTGTATAGATAATATGCACTGCATTTTTACTTAAAAATTATTTTACTTAATACAAAATTTGGTATATACTTAAAAAAGTTTTTTATGTAAAAAATAATTCAAAAAAAAATGTCATATTATAGATGTAATTAATTTTACTCAAGTGAAAACTATTTTACATATATATATAATTTTGATTAAACAGAAACGAGGGAAACAATATGAATAATAATATCGAAACAGTTATTGATACTAATTTAATTATAGCTGAAGCATTAGAAAATGATGAATATGAAACTACTTATGAAGAAGGGGAAGAAGTTGAAGCACAAACAGAAGCTCCTACAAAGCAGGAAAATTTCTTTTATAGAACATTTGGGGTACATGACCCATTTAATGCAGCTTTCTTAATAATAATCTTTTTGATTATTATATCAATTGCAATTACAATTTTAAGGTTTGCAGGTAAAATTTTAAGACAAATATTCAGATTCCTTAGATTTATATTCAGACCTATTTTAAGATTGTTTGGTTATGACTTTGATGATTAATATACAGAAATGAGGAAAATATATGGGAACAATTATAGGATATATAATAAAAGGAATTATAATAATAGCTGCAATATGGATAATAGGACTGATTGCAGGTTTGATTTTTAAGGCATTTAAGGGTATCAAAAAAATAAAAATAGAAAAGGATAAAAAGAAAGGTATTTACAGAGCTTCCCCTTTTTCTAATGAAACTATTAATTTTGATGAAGATGGATTCTGGGGAGATGCTGAACATAGAGTTCATTTAAACCTGACTAACATTACACGAGATGATGATGAAAAATTGGACAGAGATTATATTGCTATACGTCCATGTGGATTTAAGAAAGGTAATATAGTTGTAAGAGGCGAGGCTATTAACAACTTATATTTAACTAATTTAGAAGGGGAAGATTCTTATCCAGTTGGTCAGATTGATGAAATTGTTATTTCTCAGTCAGCAATCTTTATGATTGAATGTAAGACATATACCGGCAAGGTTGAAGTATATGAAAATCAGAAATATTGGAAGTGCAATGGACATGAAGTATATTCTCCAGTAAGACAAAATGCAGGACATATTAATTTATTCAGAAAAATATGCTCAGATAAAATGAGAGAATATGAAAACTCAGATAAAGAACAGTATAATGCATGGAAGATGATTTCAAATATGCCTATATACAATATTATTTGCTTTTCAGATAAAACAATTGTAAATGAATGTAATAAAACAGATTATTCAATTGTAAAAGTCAAAAATATAAAAGAATTCCTTACTAGACTGGCAATAAAAAGCTATAAGGAAACGGGTAATATTGATTCGAATATTTTTAATGTTTTATCTTATTATCTTAGAGATTGTTTTAAATGTGTTGGTGATGAAACAATGAAGGCACACCTGGAAATGGCAAAGAAAAAGGACAGAGAGTTATAGAAAGGATTTTACAATGACAAAAACAATAATTTCTATATTTGTTATATTAATGATTTCCTTTATTATATTAATGATACTTATAGGATTGACTCTTCATATTAAATTTATAAAAAACCAGAAAGAAGTAACATCAAAAGAATTAATTGTTAGAAATTTTGATAATACATTACCTACTGCAACCGATTTTATTCATATATTGGATTATGCCATTAAACATGAGTGCAATATATGGGGATGGTATCATTTAGGTCAGGTAAACTTAGGAAGTAATGAAGACATAAATAATTATATGATTGAAGTTCATAAAAATTATGATAATTTCAAAGATAATGGCATTAATTATGCAACGGATACTGATATACTTAGAAAATTTCCAAATTTCTTAAGCGCACCTATCCCATTTATTATTGCAACTAAAAATAGCATAATTACAATAAGTTTCTTAGATGGTACAGGTACAATAGAAGAGACTCAAGATGGATATTTGTTAAAAACTGTAGAAAACGAATATATCCCAATTGATCCTTCTATTGAACAATTTAAGACAACAATGAATATGTTAAACACCCTTGTACATAACAGCTTTAAAAATGACATACAGATTAAACATTTTATTTTAGTTAAAAATCCTAAAATAAATACATCTGTATTAAATACAGCTATTAAGAATGGAAATCTTAAAGACACTGAAATATATCTTAATGAATTTAACACTGCTGATTCATTAGATAAAATTATCAAATATAAGAAAAAATCTAATAATAAAGAAATTCTAATATCTAAACAGGAAATAGTAAATTTCTTTAAAAATATATTTCCTGCTCAGGATAATATTTATAATATGTAATTTTAAAATATGAGGATAATACAATTGTGTACTACCCTCATATTTTTTATCTTATATCAAATTGTTTAATTGCATGAATATTTTCTTTATCTCTTTTATGCTGTTCTTCAACTAACTTATTTAACTGTTTATATAAATCTTTAGCAATATCCTTATTAGATTCATGCTTAAGGGCACGATTTAATGTTTCAAAATATGTATAATCTTTTTTGATTTCCCTGATTGATTTTTTTGTACTTTCTAATACACCTAATAGCTTCTGTAACTCATGTTCTTTTGAAATAAGTTCCTCTTCTTTTTGTTTTAACTCTGCATCTTTTTTCTTTTTTTCTTTTTCAAATTCTTCTTTTTCAAGTGCAATCCTTTCAAAGTCTGTATCTACTTTTTTCATTTCTTGCTTTAGTTCTTCTTTTAATTCCTGGCGTAATGAATTTTCTAAAGCTAAATAATGATATTTTACATTCTGAAATTCACCTAACACTCTTTCTTCGTAAGATGGCAAAATATGCCCATTACTATCTAATTCTTTCGGGTTAACCTTTATTATTTCACTTTCATCCTTTATTTTACCAAGAGTGGCTTTTTTGAATTTAGACATATCAGAATAGTTAGGATATAATTTATTTTCCAATTCTTTAGAAGCTCTTATTTCTTTTTTAGAAACACCCCTTGACAACCCAAATTGTAAGCCTACTTTCTTTGCATATTCAGTCTGCAATTTTGATAAATCAGTCGGGCCATTAATAAATGATTTAGCACTTAACCTACCTTTATTATTAATAGGAACAACTAAAGCATGTAAATGAGGGGTTGATTCATCCATATGTAATACTAAATGCTTTAAATTGTTTTTACCAAAACGCTCTTCAAGCCATTTTTTATTTTCCTGACACCATTTATCTAGGTCTTTTTCTGGAATAATATCTTTCCAGTCTTTCCCATCTGCCGGATTAAAACCTAAACAAATTTCAAATGCATAAACTGCATCAGGACGAACTTTTCCCATTGTACCATTATCTTGAATTTCTTTAATTGCATTTTTTACAACAGTCTGATAGGAGTAATGGCTTCCATCAAGCATTTTAGGAAGTTCAACAATATCTTTATTTAAATTTTGTTTTTCAGAATCACAATTATATGGTACATACTCTCTCAAATTATGTTCGCCTGCAGATCTAACACTATATCGGCCATTAGCATTTAGTGAATTTAATTTCATGATTTTGCAAATTGTATAAGATTTATCTGACATTCAAATACCTCAACTTTCAAATAATATTAATTAAGATATGACAGAAAAAATAATAAAGTGTATATATACACTTATAATTAATTTATTTTTTTATTAATTTTGCAGTTTAATTTTTTTTTCTGTCATACATTATTTAGTAATAAAAAATGAAAGGAGCATATATAGTATGAATATGCAGACAATAAGCCTTTTTGAAGAGGGTAATGGAGTACATATTGTTATTCCGAATACAAAAATTGAAGAAATAAAGCAGATGATAGCAGCATTATTAATTAATAATGTTGGAGCAAATACAAAGGAGTCAGTTTTAGATGTAGAAGCTCCTGTTGTTGCAAAAGAAATTGCTCCAACACTTGAAGATATTAATGCAGAAAAAGAAGAAATTTCTTCTAAAATTGCTGAATCAGAAATGACTGAAATGGTTGAAGAACCAGTTTTAGATGAAAAGGAATTGCCTTGGAATCAGGATGATACTTCTAATGATTCTGTTGATGACACTATTGCTGACACTATTGTTGATACCATTAATGGACCTATTAATGAAGAAGCAAATAATGATTCACAGGTATCAGAAAGTACAGCAGTTATTACAGAGGTCCCAGAATATAATGAACAGGTCGATGATGAATTAGTTTCAAGTGAAAATGAAGATGTATCTGAAGCTGTTTACAATAATTCAAATACTGATGTATCAGACACAGTAAATGTTGACCCAGTAGAAGAATCATCAGAATCAGAATCTTCAGTTCCAGTAACATCTAATGATAGTTCAGATGATTCTGAAATGGTATTAAAGATTTCTGCTAATAAAAATGCAGATGCAGTTATAGGCGGTCTTGAAGCCACATTAATGTACGCTAAGATTACTCCAGAAATGAAGCTTAGTAATGATAAGACAGCAGTTATTATTAATACAGAAAATCTTGATCAGAATACAAAGGACATTATCCTCAGAACGGCAAGAATAACCAGAAACTTTGATATGTAAAATGAAAAGGAGAAAGTATATGAGTACAAGTGAGTATGTCGATATGTTGCTTAAGGGAAGAAAACAAATGATTTCATATTTAGAATATCTGGAAACGATTTCCATTTTCGATTTAGCGAAGGAATTGGAAGACAATAATATTAGAATCAATATTAACGATTCTCATATAACAGGCTGTATAACAGCTTAAGAAAAAAAGGTTGAGCAATAAAGCTCAACCTTTTTTATGTTTAATTATTGCAAATTCACCCGTCTTTGAATCTACAATACTAAATTAATTTTCAATCAAAAAACTACATGATATATCCTCCTTTAATAAAATGCTATTTATATATATGACAGATTTTATTTTTTATGTCTGTCATATTATTTTTAGATGTTTTGTGTAATAAAAACTTCAATATTATTTTAGAAAGGAAGTTGCTAATATAGCAACAAGGTAGTAATTTATGAACAATAAAAATAACCCAATTAATTCATATAATATGTTGAGTAAACTGCCAGATATTAGGCCAGTTCATTCTCTTATTATTATTTTTAATCTTGCACTCATTATAGGCGGACTTGTTAGCGAGATTATTTTTTATGGAACAGAAAATTTTGCGGGTGTAATTGCTAGTGGAATAATTGCGGGTTCAAATTTATTATGTTTTTTGATTCTTAAAAATGTTATTAATTGGTACCCTCAGGCTAGATTTGAAATATATAATGAATATATTGATTTTAGCTATTTTGTACCCGGAATTGATAAAATGACAGATTATAAAGTTGAACAAATTGACCATATCAAAGAAACATTTGATGGTTTAATAGTAACAGGTATTATAAAACATAAACCTGCAGCAAAACTTAATTATGGAGTACTTGATAAATATAAATTTCATATTGCAAATAAGGAATTAAAAAAGAAAATATTATCAGAAATGCAGGAATTCAAAAAAAGGCAATATATTAATGAGCTAAATAATTGTTTAGCTGATAAGCCAAAAGAAAAAAATAATGATTCAAATAATATAGATATAGTTACTGAATCTACTGAAATGCCTGATTTAGAACAAAATATAAAAATGGTTAAAGACGAAATGGCAAAAAAACTAAACGATTCTGATAGGATGGATATTACAATTGATAAACCAAATATAAAAGTAACAACTTCAACAAAATAATAATTATTGCAATTAAATAAGAAAATTCCATTCGACAATAGTCGATTGTGAGTAATTTAGATAGAAAAAGACTTAGTATGTATATAATATATATCATACTAAGTCTTTTTATTTATTTATAAATTTTATTCCATTCTGAATTTTTACAGATTAAATCTATGTCATCATCAGACATATTCAACAACATTTTTATTTCTTTTTACCGTTTTCCGTAAAACACATAGCAGCTAAATATTGATCAAAAGACATCCATAATTTATGTTTCTTTAGTTTAGAAATAATAAATAATTTTGCATATAATTTATCCTTAATATTATTAGGCATTATATTAACAAATACATTGTTTTTTATTGCTAAATCGGTCATTACATTTATATTAACCACATCATTATGAATATCTTTCCAATTAAAATGATTTTTTATATATTTAATAGACTCATTCTTTCCAACAAAAAACATTTTTTCGTTTCCAAATTCAATTGAAAAAATATTAAGTTTGTTCATATTCATTTTACTCTCCTTAATTTTACAATATTTAATAATATACTATATATAAAATGAATTTACAAATTTATATCCAATTTTATTTTTCTGACATATATATTACATCAATTAATTAAAGGAGGCGTATTCAAAATGATAGAACATATTGTTTTTAATGTGCAGGCAAATAAAACTTTATCTGATACTAATGAATCATTCTATGGATGCTGGACAAAAGGGCATACATATGAATGTATAGCATTTGGCGATTTCGTATCAGTAAGAAATGATTCTGGGATGTATACACAATTTACAAAAGAAGCTTTCGAAAAATTTAAAGATAAAATTGCGTAATATATAAGGAGGATTTATGAAACAGGCAGATATAAATACAATACCAAATCATGAATATTTGGAACTTAATTATGTTGCAGAAACAGCTACAGGTAAAGGTAATAATCAACAGATTATTATGCAGGTTAATGCCAATAATAAGAATGTTTTTGATGTTACTGAAGGTAGAATTGGAATCAGGATAGGAAGGAACAGGCCAAGGACATATTCACTTCCTATGACTAATTGGGATTCTTTTTATTTGTCTAAGGTAAATAGAGGTTGGTTGCTTACAAAGACTCAAAAAATGGAGAAAAAAAAGATTACAAAAAAAGGTTTAAGTTTTAATGGCGGTACATATGCACAGACTGGAATTTTCTCTGTTGATTCTATTATAACAAAACTGCTTTCATACGCTAATAAGGTTATTTCAGATAATTATTCAACTTCAGTTGAAGATATTTCAGATGAGATGCTTGAATATGGTAATTCGATTTTGACTGAATTAGCTAAGAACCATGATTCTATGTCAATTGCAGAGTTTAATAATAAATTAAAAGTATTATATGCTGCAATTCCTAGAAGAATGGATAATTTATCTAAACATTTGGCTAAAAGAAAGATTGAATTTGTTGATATCATTGACAAAGAGCAGGAACTGTTTGATATTGTGTATTCTCAGGTAAGATCTAATAGTAATTTAGCTAAATATAACACTATGCCAACAGTTCTTCAGGCCTATGGACTTGAATGGAGACCTGTATCTGACGAAGAAGAGACTAAAATCAAGAAGCTTATGGGAGAAAATGCAAAGCAATATAAAAATGCTTGGAGAATCATTAATAAAAAGACCGAAAAGGCTTTCAATGAATATTGTGCTAAAGAAAATTTAAGTGATGAAAATAATGGAATATCTCATTTATTTCATGGTTCAAGATCAGAAAACTTCTGGTCCATTATAACTAATGGTTTAACAATAAATCCAGTTGGAGTTGTAACTAATGGAAAGATGTTTGGATTAGGTACATATTTTGCTAATAAGGCAAAAAAATCGATGGGATATACTTCAAGCTCCGGTTCTTATTGGACTCATGGTAGTGAAGCAATTGGATATTTAGGCATTTTCAAAGTGGCTACTGGTAAAACATATGATGTAACATCTGCTGAAAGTGATTTAACTTATAATGTTTTACAACAGAGATGTCCTGGCGCTCATTGTACTTTTGCTCATGCGGGCCATAGTTTATGTAATGATGAAATTATTGTATATCAGGATCAGCAAAGTACTATAGAATATTTTGTTGAATTTACAGCAGCTCAGTAAGGAGGAAATTTTATGAAAAAGAAAAATATATATGAATTAAAACGAGCAGGTATATGCTGCGAAGAAGAAATGAAAAAAGTATATAGATTTTCTCCATTGCCTCCTGAGGCAATCACTTTTATAAATAATTTACATCAGAAAAAAATTAATAAATAATGATTGTGTAAAGCGTAGAATTAATTATTCTACGCTTTATTTATTTTAATTCTGTCATATTATTATTAGCTAAAAATAAAGGAGCTAATTATATTTTTTATAAAAAGGGTTCAGCGGTAACGGTAAGCATGATCTTACTTAGTCACGTTGAACTCTTTTTTTAATATTATCTGTCATATATATATTAATATAACTTTTTTTGACTATAAGGAGGACCTATGGATAGAGAACAAGAAAGATTAAATACATCACTTTTATGTGGTTGGTCAGTAATAACAATAACACTATTAGGCATTTATTTTGGTGAAATGTTAAAACATGCTATATCACCACCATATTTTGCAATATTTGCTATATTAATTAGTATCCCGAATTTAACAGGGTGGTTGGTTTTTATTTATAATAAAAACTGGCTATTTTTAAAATATTTTGTAACATTCTCGTTTTTAATAATGTATACATTTACCTTATTTACAGGAAATACTGTTTTATGTTTTACTTATATATTCCCAATTATCCTGCTTTTAATTTTATATTATGATCCAACTTTAATTATAGTAACCGGGTTATTTTCGACAGTGTTGAATATTACAGCAATATTTATTAAGACATATAATAAAATTGATAAATCAGGTGGCAAAGACATGGAGATTCAACTTGCAATAATTATTTTATGCTTTGCAGCAGCATATATTGTTTCAAAGTTTTATAAAAGAAATACAGACCTAAATTTGCAAAATACACAAACAATAATAAATCAAATAGAACAAATTAATAAAATGTCTCTCCAAACAGTTACAACTATAGCAAATATTATCGATGCCAGAGATAATTACACCAAAGGCCATTCAACCAGAGTAGCAGATTATACAGCCTTATTAGCATATAAATTAGGAATGAATAAAAATGAGATTGAAGATATTCATTCAATAGCACTATTGCATGATATAGGAAAACTAGGAATTCCGGATAGCATATTAAACAAACCAGGAAAATTAACAAATGAAGAGTACCAAGTAATGAAGAACCACACAGTAATAGGCGGAAATATCTTAAAAGATATGTCAATGCTTAAGGACATTGATTTAGGAGCAAAATATCATCATGAAAGATATGACGGAAAAGGATACCCAGATGGCTTAAAGGGAGAACAAATACCTTATATTGCAAGAATTATTTCTGTAGCAGATGCCTTTGACGCAATGACAAGTGACAGAGTATATAGGAAACATTTAGATTCAATAATTGTAGTTAATGAGCTTGAAAAGGGTAAAGGTACTCAATTTGATCCTGTAATTGCAGATGCTATGTTAAGTTTAATTAAATCTGAAAAAATTAAAATGAATTATAATGCTTTACTTGAAGAAATAGATTTAGCAGAAAATTTAAACGAATTGTATCCAGAGAAAGAATTTTATGATGCAACAGAGTAATGTTAGATTTAATAAAAAAAATGATAATAACTTTGTAAAATGCTCATATATTAGAAACAAAAAGATGCAATATGGCAGAAAGGAGAATTGCTTCTTCCCTTATCTGAAGATAAGGGATTCAGTGATTAATAAATATTATTATGAAAACAATAGAAAAAATTAAAATACAAGATAATACAATAGAGCATACAGAAAAACAAACCAGTTTATACGCATATTTGTATAATAAATTTCAAAATAAAATAATGGCTATTAACCTTCTTATAATAATCACAATATTTGTTTTTGAATTATTATTTATACCAATACATATAATAATAGAAAAACAAACAATAAATATATTATCTTATATTATATTGAATGTATTTACACCTACTACATCTAATTTAATAATATGGTTTACCGGTAGACAAATCATAAGAAAATATCAAGATAATATTATACCAGAAATATATGAAGCCATGCCTTTGTATATTTTAACTTTAATTATAGTGGTTTCAATTATCATTCATTATAATTATCCGGTATTATATACATTAATAGCCTGCCCAATTTTTATGTGTATTGTATATGGTAGTAACAAGGTTAATTGGCAATTATTTTTGATAAGTCAATTTGAAATTATTACAATTTCATTATCATCAATCTCTGAATTAAATAAGTTACCATCAAATTATTTAATATATATGTTTTTATCATGTATCATAACAATATTTGCATATATTTATTCGAGACTTGTTATTAAATATGAGAAAGAAAAAGAACTTAAACTGGTTTTATCTGAAAATAGAAATGCGCAATTATTAAAAGAAATTTCACAAGATGGATTAACTCGATTAGATAATTATAGGTCTCTTTTTAATACAACAAAGAAATGGATATCATATAAGAAAAAACTTTATTTTTGTATAATAGATATAGATGATTTTAAATCAGTTAACGATACATATGGACATGAATTTGGAAATACTGTTTTAATTAATTTAGCTAAGGAACTTCAAAATATTAACCAATCAAATATTTTTGTCGCCAGATATGGAGGTGAAGAATTCGGAATATTATTTGCAGATTATGAATATACTGAGGCGTATAATATAATTAACGATATCAGAATTAAATTCAACAATATTAAATATGAGAATATTCCGCAGCAATTTACTTTCTCTGGAGGAATAACAGAATATAAAAAAAATAATACCGTTCATGATTTATTTGATGCAGCAGATAAAAATTTATATAAAGCTAAAAGAACAGGCAAAAATAAAATTATGTAAAAATTTGCAGTCAAAAATCTGTCATATAATAATTAAATCAATATTGTATTATAATTTACAATGTGATAAAATATTGTCGGTATATATTAGGCATACATATATGCCTCCTCAAAGACTAGCACTTTTGTTAAAGCCGGTAATTTTGTTGTAAAAATACACTTTAATAGAATTTTACAATTCTACTAGCAACTTTGATTAAAGCTCTCACCTTAATGGTGGGAGCTTTTTGTTATTCTCTGTCATATTTATTGTGTAAATAAATATAAAGGAGAAAAATTATGAGTTCTAAAAAACAACCACTTTATAATGATGATAAAAATATTCCACTAAAAAAACAGAAAAATCATCTTTTAACCATATTTAAAATTTTTATATTGATTATTATGATAGTCATATTATTATCTTTAATATCATTATCAGTATTTTATATTAAATTTTACAGTAAATTCAAATTGGCACAGGAAAATGCATATGAGTCATTACAAAATATGAACCAAAATGAATTTAATAAAGAACTGAATACATATTTTTATTATGATGATGGCACATTAATGGCAGCTAATATTAACGGCTCTTATGAATATGTTAATATCAGCGATGTCAGTGATTATATAATACAAGGATATATTGCTGTGGAAGATAAGAATTTCTATATTCATAAAGGTATTGATGCTAAAGCATTGTTACGAGCTTCTTTGGCTTATATAAAGAATAAAGGGAAAATAACTCAGGGCGGCAGTACAATCACACAACAAGTTGTAAAAAATATTGTTATAAAAAATTCAGACAAAACAATAGATAGAAAACTTACTGAAATGATAGCATCACTTGAAATGGAAAAGTCATATTCTAAAGAACAAATACTTGAAATGTATTTAAACTCTAATTTCTACGGCAGCAATTGTTACGGAATTCAGGCAGCTTGTAAATATTATTTTGGATGTGATGCATCTGATGTAACAATATCTCAGGCCGCAATGTTAATAGGTATTTCAAATGCCCCTACAAAATATAATCCTGAAACAAATTATGAATTAGCAATATGTAAAAGAAATCAAGTCCTTAATACAATGTATAATCAGAAAATAATTACAGAAAAACAATACAATGAAGCATTAGAAGATCCTCTTGATTTAATTTTATATAAAGAAACATCTGATTTACCAACATCTTATGAATTTTCATATACACTTAAATGTTCTATTGAATATCTTATGGAAATAAATGGATTTAATTTTAAATACCTTTTTGATTCTTCAGAAGATGAGCAAGATTATATTAATCAATATAATAAAATATACTCTAAGTACAAAGAAGAAATATTAACTGGAGGATACAGGATATATACTTCAATAGATAAAGATAAGCAGCTTGAGCTATTACAAATTTCAAAAAATGTTTTATCACAATATGATAACAGCTTATCCGAGGATGGGCGGCATCTTCTTCAAACATCATCCATGTGTATTGATAATGAAACTGGATATGTTAGAGCAATTATAGGTGGACAAGAAGATAATGAATATATAAATAGAGCATATCAATCTCCTAGACAACCAGGCTCTTCCATTAAACCAATATTAGATTATGCTCCGGCTTTTGATATTTTAGACTATCATCCATCATCTATGATTTTGGATTCTCCACTTGAGGGTAAATATCAGCCTAAAAATCATGATGGATATTACAGAGGCAATATTTCAGTAAGAACAGCTTTATTACAATCAGTCAATACAACGGCTGTTAAAACATTAATGAATGTTGGAATAAATAATTGTTTAGAGTATTTAAATAAAATGCACTTTTATAATATTTCATATGAAGATAATAATAATGCTGCAAGTGCCATAGGTGGTTTTACAAATGGTGTAACAGTAGAAAACATGACTAAAGCATACAATGCATTAGCTAATAATGGTAAATACAATAATAATACATGCATCAAACATATGTTGCGTCAAAATGAAGAAATATATCAAAATAAAGAAGATATTCAAGTATATAAAAAAGGCACCGCTTATATGATGACAGATTGTTTAATTTCAAATTTTACAGAAGGATACGTCAAAAATTATCAAATAGATAATCAGATTTGTGCAGGAAAAACTGGAACAACGAATGATAACAAGGACTCTTGGCTATGTGCATATACACCATATTACACAACATGTATATGGACCGGATATGATATTCCTAAAAATTTTGATAATGGTTCAGCAATATGTGGAGAAATATGGAAGCAGTTTAATGAATATTTGCACCAGAATTTAGATAATAAGGAATTTGAGAAACCTGAAACTATTTATGAGCATTATATTGACTGGGAAGGGAAAAAATGTAATTATAATTCTGGTAAAAAAGATTTTTTTCAAATCGATTTTCCTAATTATGAAAAGGCCAGTTTTTGTTACAAAAAAGCATATGATGCTTTAAAAGAAGCTGAGAATACTAATATTTCAGATTATAAAACTGCTAATACTGTTATAAAAAGTCTTGATGATGTTATTATCGATAAGAACGCATTAACTGATCAACAAGAAATTGATGCTATAAATAAATACTGGGATGAAATATATAATAATATTTTAATAAAAAGACAACAGTTTGGATAAATCTTTAACATATACTGTTTTTTCTGTCATATATTTTTTATCAATAAATTTAATGGAGAATAACTCCAAGAAGGGAGTCTTATATATGAGACATTTTAAGAAGGCAAAAGAAGAATTAATTCCTTATATTAACAAAATTCTTGAAAAAAAGAATATTGATTATTTCTATAGAGATAACGAAATAATTGTAGATTTATCCGGGAATCAGTTTCATAAGATTGTTACACGAGCTAAGTGCGAAATGCTTAATGAAAAGGATGGGTTGGATAACAGACATACATATTATGTATCCAAAGCAGAAAATATTGCCCGCTTAATGAGCGACAATCCGGAATATGAATTCTTTATAGAATATCCATATAATCCAGATTAAATAATTTTGAAAATTAGAACTATTTGTTTAGCTACCTTAAAATGTCTTTATAGACTTTTTAGGGTAGCTTTTTTTGTTCGCACATTGCGAAGAAAGGAACGCTGCACTATGGCAGAATTAAATGAAATTATGTCAGACAAAAAGGCTGGCACATATAAAAAGGATTTTTTTAATGTAGCATCATATATCGAAAAATTTTATGATGCAGAAGAATATCTTTTCAATTTCGAAGCTAATGATTTGGTTGAAACCAGATCAGGAGCAAATGATTATGTTGAGGAACATACTCCTCATGTGCTACAACATATAGCTCCAGAAATTTCATGGGCTATAAATAAAATTTCTGAAGCTACAAAAGAAAAGAAAGGAATTAAAGGCGCTAAGAATGGTACCTTCCATCCTACATGGTTTGATTCATTAGAAAGTGCATCTGAAGCATTAGAGAGAGTTTTAATTGCTTCAAATAATACCTCTATTATTTCTAAAATTCAGAACTGGTGTGAGGATAGAGATATTTATTACAACGACAGAAGACATAATCGTTTAGTTATAGATATAGTATCTAATACGGTTATAGGAAAAGGAATTGTAAAAGGTACAAATTATGATATTCCTTTTGACTGTCATGGACTTCATATTGTTTTAGAATATACAATTTCTAAAAAAGATGGAGAATTTGCAGTCTATGATATGTATCCATATTTCACAGAAGAGGATTGGAGCATAATTAAAAAAGCTAAAAATAAAAAATCTTAAGCAAAAACAGTCATCATTTGATGGCTGTTTTTTATATTGTTTTTCAAAAAATATTTTTTAACTGTCATATATTTATTAATTAAGATTTTAATTTAAGGAGTTAAATAGATATTATGTTTATTAATGTACCATGTATTGAAAATACCAAAAAAGAAAATGGACTGTATTCATATGAATTAAAATTCCCAGATATCATACAAGAAAACAAAAAGCATATAATACAAAATTCAAGACTTTCTGAAAATAACAAAATTGATTTAAGTGGAACACTTGCATATAACAATAATTATTATAATTTATTTTCAGATAAAAACAGATTATTCGTTTTTAATTTTCAATCAAGTGATTTTTATATTATTGATCAGGAAGAAAGTTATTATGAACGAAAAAAATATTTCTATAGAACAATTAGAGATGGAGAAAATGTCTATTCATTATATGAATCAAAATTATTTAATAAAAATCTTATGTGTATTAAAAAAAATAATAAAATTATTGTTGTTGTATTACAGTCAATTAATCATGAAACAAAAATATACAATAAATTCTTTTGCTTAGAAAAGAATAAAAGAAATATATCTTATAATTGCAAAATTAATAACGATGAAAATAATTTTATTATTTATGCGCTAATCACAATAGGACACTATGATTGCGTAAAATATTCTAGTAAATTCATAGAATTACAAGACACAAGTAAATGGATAGAATGGTTTTCTAAACACTAATTTAAACAATCACAGCATTTAAGATTTTAATTTAAGAAACAGTATCATATTTTTTATCTTATTTTATATTTCTGTCATTCAATATATATGATAACAAAGCCAAAGGAGAAAAATTATGAAGAAGAGATATCAAAAAATGATAGGTGACAGAAAAATATTAATGCCAATTACAGATGCACAACAATTAATGGTAATAGCAGATGATTTTTGTGTATTAAATGATAACAGAACTCAGGATTCTATTATTAATATTATTTGCGGAAGCAAAACATATAATGATGGATTGAGAAAAGTAATCGATATTATTGATGCAACTGTATTGGCATCTTAAGGAGGTAATTTTATGTATAAATATTATGCTTTAAAAGATACGATAGAGGAAATCCCGGATTCAATTGAGCCAATAGCTTTTCAAAATTTTAATGAAGCTAAAGATATCATTATAAAGAAGCATGAATCTGAAAAGTCAGAAAGAATAACTGCATTTGGATTTTTATTATCCAAAACTATTATTTCTAAGGCTGATTTAGAAAAGTATAACTGGTATGATGCAGGTATAGTAGACCGTCATACATGTGTATCAGAGCTTCCAAGTATAATACAAGAAGCTTTAAGAAGAGAAATAAATCAATTTTATAAAAACTCTGATAGCAATTATAGTATGAATCGTGAGAATTTTCTGAGTTTTTACGGAAGTTTTAAACTTGAAGATTTACATAGAATGATGCCAAGAATTGCTAATAAATATAATTTGATTTCCGATAAGGACAAATCACCAATAGAAAAATTATTTGATGATAATATAAGAATTGAAAATATTGAACATACAATTACTTCTTCGAATTCATCAATTTAAAAAACAACTAGAAAAAAGGAGAATACAATAATGGTAACAACAGCAACAGTGTCAACAAATGCAATAAATAAAACAAATAAGGTAGGACTCAAAAGATGTCCATTTTGTAGAAAGTGGGACTCAATGAGTATTATCCCTATTAAAACTAATGGCTTTAAGATTACTTGCGATTACGCAAAAGGAGGCTGTGGAGCCAGCGGTGGAATGGGTAAGACTAAAGATGAAGCAATAAAAATGTGGAATCTAAGAGTGCCTATTGATCATTTACGTCATGATGTTTCTGAAAAATCATATCATAATAGTTTAATGAATTGTGAAGTAATTCCTTCTACGGAAATATATGATGCATTAAATGATGAACAAGAAAAATATTTAGAAATAAATATTTAGGATGCAAATTAATGATTTAAAACAGGGTATATATTGCCCTGTTTTTTATTTTGTTCTGTCATATATATTATATAGAATTAATTTTCTATCAAACAATATAAGATTAATATATTTTGGAGGATTTATATGATAACAAAAGTTGAATTTAAGGAAAATAGTAATAAAAACAATAATGTAAAAAAAAGAGCAAATAGGAAATATCCTAAAGAAATTTTAAAAGCATTTAAATATGATTATAACAAATGTGATATTTTTTATAAAACAATGTATGGATATATGTGCGGCAGGCATATATTAGATTTATCACCATTACATATTTATAATTTACAAAATGGATATAATGCAAAAAAGAATGCCCTCATTAATTTATTTAAATATGATGATGTTGTTAAATTAAATATTGAAAATTTACCTACACGCTCTATTATCGAATTAGCCGATTTAGCTTATGGAATGATTTATAAGGGTTTGGTATTTAAATTAAAAGGATTAGATTTAAATTATTTTATGACTCCTGACAAAATTATTAATGCCGGTAATGTCATAAAAAATCATAACGGCACTGAAATTTATGGAGGAAATACAATAAGAGATTTCTTAGCTCATTATAGTGTTAATGAAAAAAAATCAAATCTTACAGAAGATGAATTAAATAATATAACAAATTTTTTAAATGAAAGAATAAATATATATAAAAATTACGGTTCAATAAAAAGTATCCCTTTTTCTGTGTTCAGATATTCTTTATATATAAAGACTGATGAAAACAAAACCATTATTGTCCCTGATATAGAAGCAAAACATAATTTACAAAAAATATTAGGTGTGGAATTATATGAAAAATATCATATTAAGGAACTTAGTATGATAAAAGCGACATATTTTGAGGCAAAAATTATTAAACAGATAAAAAAAACATTAACAAAAGAAATGAATTCTGTAGCAAATAATCTTTTGATTGATATTCCAGAGGGAAAATTAAAGGAACACGCTATTTTAGCATCGTCTATTGATAATGTAACAGCAATAACTGGTAGTGGAATTATTTGTAATATTCTTGAATTTATGTCAAATAATATTATAAATATTAAAAAATTGTATGCTGAGCCTGAAAGATTATTTACCGCTGAAGAACAGAAGTCATTATTCCAAATTGAATATACAGCTTTGCGTATGAATCAATTTGAAGCAGGACATAATGTTTTATGGATTAATGATATTTCAAAGGCTATTAAAGGTAAATATGCAAATTTAAAGTCATTGCAATTATGCATAGAATATAATTTTGCCCCTGTTATTAATGATAAGTCAATTTTAGATTACAAAATCAGTTATGATGTACTTTATAATTTTTATGTTCAGTATATAATTGGTTTTGATAAAAACCAAATAATAGAAAATAATGAAGAAATTATGACTGCATTATCTAATATTATTACTCATTAAAACCAATTTTTTAGGAGGCCGTATGAAAATAAAATGTTATGCAAATAACTATATGAATATTCCTGAATATATGGAAATAAAACTTAAAAATAATCAATCTGTTTTAATAAATATTAGTGATTCTGAAACTCAAGATGAAGAATACTTTGAATGTTCAGAAGCTGAAATTTTAGGAGATGCAGCAGATGAATATGATAGCGACACAAGATTTTTAGATGAAGAACTGAATATTATAGTAAATGATTTTGATTGTGGATTATTTTGGGAAAAAGTAATATTTGAAGATAATGAAGGTACTGTGATCTATACAATTAATGATGATGAAATCAATATAAGTTCACAATGGAATAATAAAATTGATTCTGAAGCTGTTAATAAAGATGATAATTTAAATAATAATAAATCTGAAATAAAACAAAATATAAACAGTAATGTATTCGATTTATTAAAAGAGGATGAAGGATATATTGAAAAAGGAGATATTATGATAATTAACGGTCAGGAGTATTGTTCTTTTAAAAAGCTTGCTGAATTGTCACAAAGCTTGTCCCCAGATGATAGAATTAAAATTATTAAATCTATTCAAAAGACACAAAATAAACAATTAAATATAAAAAATATGGAAGAAGATATATCCAGATAATACTTTACTTTATCAAACTATTGTAAAAGTCTTTATGTTTAATCGCATAAAGACTTTTTTTCTCTGTCATATATATAATGAACAATATATTAATGGAGAAACATTATGAAAAAATTTTTAAAACAATTCAATGTTAATTTAAGTTTATTTTTATTTTCACTGTGTATTTGCTTATGTAATTTTAAGCCATATGTGTATGCGGCTGAAAACAAAAAATGTTCTAATTTTACAAACCATACAATAAAGCCTAATCAATCAGCTTTTTTTACAACAATTCAAAAGAAAATATCAGACAATTCATTAGATGATGATGTTAATTGTCAAACAATTGAAGAAGTTGAAGTTAATGAAGATAATTCAGATTTAGAATCCGATTCGGATAAAAACGATATTCCTAATATTTATTTATCTGAATATGAATTATATGATACTCCTGATAATTGCCATTTCAAATCCTTTATGGATTATAGAACAATTACAGATAAAACATCTAAGCAATTTGATATGCAGAATAATGAAGCTTATACAGATGTTAATACTGGTCTTAGAATGGTAAATGATAGATATTGTATAGCAGTAGGTTCATTTTATACAAAGACTATAGGTAAAAAAATTGATGTGGTTTTAGAAAACGGAACTATTATCCCCTGTATTTTTGCTGAAGCTAAATCTGATGAACATACAGATAAACTAACGCATAGGCAGAATCCAAATGGATCTGTAATAGAATTTATTGTAGATACTCCATTATTGGATAATAAAGTAATACATTCAGGTAATATTGAATTTGTTAATGATTATTTCAAAGGTGAAATTGTTGAAATAAGAGTTGAAAAAGAGGAGCAATAAGCTTCTCTTTTTTATGTAAGAAAAATCCACTATAAATCTGTCATATTTTAAATAAAAGATTTTATCGAAGAATAGCAAGAAAACTACATCCGACAATAGTCAGTTGCGAGTAGTTCATAAATTTAATAATGGAAAGGATTGTAATAATTTATGATTGATTATAAAGCTGTTTTAAATGAGCAGCAATATGAAGCTGCTACAACAATTGATGGGCCATTACTTATTATTGCAGGAGCAGGTACAGGTAAAACAGCAACATTAATACATAGAGTTGCATATATGATAGAAAATGGAATTCCACCTCAGAGTATTCTGCTTTTAACATTCACTAATAAGGCAGCTAATGAAATGAGTGAAAGAGCTGCACAAATATTAGATGAAAGATGCAATAAAATTACTGCATGTACATATCATTCTTTTTGTGCCAAAATGTTAAGGATATATGGGGTTTTAGTTGGTCTAAGAAAAAACTTTACTATACTTTCTGAGAGCGATGTTGTAAATACAATTAAACTTCTTATAGCTGAAAATCCAGAAAAATATAAAATAAAAAGCGGCTTCTCTGTATCTGAAATTGCCAAAATATTTAGCATGTCAATTAATCAAGATTTACCATTAGAAACAGTTATTGGGCTTAAAGATAGTAACTTGGCATTTTTATCATATATATATACGGAGCTGTTTGAAAAATACAAAAATTATAAAAAGGAAAATAATCTGGTAGATTATGATGATTTGTTAATATACTTTAACGAATTATTAGATAATAAAGCTGTCAGAAATCAAATTTCAAGCAGTTATAAATATATTATGGTAGATGAGTATCAAGATACCAATAATCTGCAGGAAAGAATTATATTTAAAATGGCTCAGAAATATGAGAATCTAGCAGTTGTAGGAGATGATTATCAAAGCATCTATGCTTTCAGAGGAAGCAATGTGTCTAACTTTATTAATTTCCCTAAAAAGCATAAAAATTGCAAAGTAATAAAACTTGAAAAGAATTATCGTTCCACTACAGAAATACTTAATTTAGCAAATTCAGTTATGAACCGGTATGCTAATTTTGGATATCCTAAGAATATGATAAGTAATAATAAACAAGGAACTATGCCTGAAGTCATAAGCCTTCAAAATCAGGCAGAAGAGGCAACCTGCATTTTAAATAGAATAATTAAGCTGCATAATAAAAATGTCCCATATAAGGATATAGCAGTGCTAGAGAAGTATTCCAGAGATTCAGCTATATTGGAAACATTGTTAATGAATAATAATATTCCGTACAAAAAAGTTGGAGGACCTAAATTTTTTGAAAGAGAAGCTGTCCAGGATATCTTAGCCTATTTAAGAGTTATTGCTAATCCAATTGACACATTAGCGTGGTTTAGAATATTACAATTAATATATGGAATTGGTGATACATATGCAAGAAATATTGTAGAACATGTAACAGAAAAAGATTTCTTGCTGCATGAATATCCAACAAAAAAATTTCATCAAGACATGGAAAAATTGCATAATACAATTTTGAATTTTAGAATCAAGTATTATAGGAACAAGTTAAGTATCCCTGATCTTGTGCTAAAAATAAATGAATATTATATTGAACAAAGAAAAGAATTATTGGAAAATGCTAAATTAAATGAAGAGCAAAAAATAAATGAACAGGATAAATTAGATGATGATAAAAATATTTTAAAACAGTTGTATGAATTATGTACAGTGTTTAATCATCACAAATCTTTAAACGCTTTTCTTGATAATTTAACTTTAGGGATGGATAACAAAGATGAAGAAAAGGGCTTGGTTATTTCAACAGTACATTCAGCAAAAGGTTTGGAATGGGAATATGTATTTGTACTTGATTGTGTTACAGGAGTTTACCCAGGATTTAATGCTATGAGCATGGCTGAAGAAGAAAGACAGGAAAATCTAAGAGTATTCTATGTTGCTATTACAAGAGCAAAAAAACAAATGTACTTATGTGTCCCAGAAATATATCATGAACGTAAAGTATATCTTACTCCATATTTAAAACATTTGAACAATCATATGTCGTTTTCAAATAATCGCTGATATATTTAAAACTTAATAGTACCAGAAATAGCACTATGAGAGGGAAGAAAAAAACAGAAATTTGTGTCGAACAATTCAGTGATGGCAATGATATTAATAAAATATTAATCAGGAGGAATATATGACAAAGAAACCACCAATAGGGATAATACCACGCTATATATGGGAATTAAAAAGAATAAAGGAACTTAAATCGGCGATTAGACGATTTATTGCCGCTGGAAAAGAAATTCCGATTGAATGGATAAATGAGTATAATGATTTCTGCAAAAGATATGAATGTGCTGATAATTCTTCAAGTTCAGAATTAGAGGAAGATACTCTTTCACTTGAAGAAAAGAGTTCAATATCTATGGATTCTGTAGCTAAAGCCATAAATGATTCCTGTTATCTTAAGTATCTCAGTATGGATATATTTAATAATGCTATGTTAAAAAATAAACAAAAGAATGACATGATTTTGAGAAATGTAATTTTAGACAGTGAAAATGCGGATAAAAATACATTAATGCTAAAAAATCTAGCGGGTATAGCGCATAATCATGGCATAGATGTGATTGTGTTCTGTAACGCTGAGAGACATGATTCATGGAAAAGAGAAGAAACAAAAGAGATTGATGAGATAAAAGACTATGTTTTGGCTTTTGGAAATGCTGCTAATGAATCTAATCATATAATAAATACCATGTGTATAGTTGATTTTGGAAAAGGTTCTCTTTTGGACTACGATAAGCAGATAAAAGATAGTATTTATTCTCTAACGAAGACAAGCAGAATAAATAATAACTATAATTTCATCACATGTAATGAACTTATTACCAACTTTGATAAATTTAATTCAGAGTATTATCCTATTTGCAACATGTTTAATATATATCAGTCAAAAACAGAGGAAGATTGTTATGAGCTGATAGTTATGGGCGATAATTGATAATGTGTTAATGATAAAAATAGGAACAAATGAGAAAAATCTGAGGTTTTTGCCTCGGATTTTGTCTACAGTCTAATAGTGCCAAAAATGGCACTATTTTTTTATGCAAGAAAAAATTTTTTTTTGTCTGTCATAAATATAATATAAGAATTTTCACTACGAGGTATTTTATGACAAAACAGAAATTTTTAAATTGTGCAGATAAAAATGAGAAGAGGGCTATTAAATTTATAACAGAACAAGAAAATGAGCAGTATCAATGCCATTATCAATTTGTTGCATTAAATGTTAATGATTCATCTAAGACAGCAGTTTTTAGGTCTAATGCAAAAGATGTGCTTTCTAATCTCAATAAAGATTATTTAAACGAAGAATATAATAGATATATGTGCATTAACCCATTAAAGACATCTGTTGTTTCAGATAAAGAATTCTATGACAAAATTGAAATAGGTTTTTCTACTTCAGGGTATAGTACTGGTAAAACACCACATAGTAGAATACAAAAGCGAATGGCTAGGTGTGAAAAGAACATATTCTGTCTAAAAGCTATATGTGTAAGAATAATATGGCCAGAAGAAGATTATAAAAACAATATTCAATATTTCCTCAATAACTATGATTATATTTTAGGAGATGCCCCAAAGCCTAATATTATTAACGCTATATATAATGAAGTTGAATTAATATATGGCATTGAAGAATTATCAAAGGATCTCTTGTGGAAATATAATCTGGTAGGAAAGGTATTATTACAGGTTATAAATAAACAAATAGACATGAATGGAATTTCATTAGGTTTCCCTGAAGTAGACAAAGAGTCAGTAAAATGTGACTCTTTAATTCGTGTACCTGGAACTTATGATGCAATAAATTTTGAGACTCCAACATTATTATTTATTAATAAGAATAAAACAACTGTACATGATTTATATAACACATTACACCCTTTATATTTTATAAAGAATAATGACAGATTGCATGATATTGTAAACTATGAAGATTCAGACAGCAAAAGCAGCAATAAATTAAACCTTCCTTCATATTTACAGGATAATTTAATAAACAGAATAGAATTCCTTAATAATTTTGCTAAGGATGCTGTTCCTAAGTATGTTGATAAATTAGATTTTGCATATTACGCATACAATACTTTGAGAGCAGCATATGATGATGAAACTGCAAAAAAGGAAATGCTGAAGCTGACAAAGAAAACTTCAGAGCCATTATCAATTGATGAATTAGAACTATTTACATTCAAAGATTTTAATAATGTTAATAATGTGAATTGGTGTAAATTTAAAACAACGACCTTCATAAAAGGGTTAGGGTTGGATCCACTTACAGCAAGAAGAGAATATGGTCTTAAAAATCTTGAAGGCTATAGAATGGAAGAAAAGTTAAAGAAAAAAGAACAGGTAGAAAGAAACAAAAAACGAAGAGAATTTAAATATAATAAAATTGTAGAATTATATGCAATGGGTAAAACATATAAGGAAATAATGAAAGAATTGCATGTATCTTCAAATGTAATTTCACGAAAGCTTACTGAAGATGCTGACAGACTTGAACAGATAAAAAATAATATCAAAGAAATTAATAAAAGAAAAATTGTTGGCGCTACACGGAGGAATCCCATAATAGACAAACAAAAGCTTGTAAAAAAATATAAAGAAAAGTTAGATACAATAAAAAAACATACAAACAAATATAGAATACTTAGAAAGAAGATAAAGGAATTTATTTTAAATTCAAGCTTTTTTAATTCATTTGAAAAAATATATTATCAGGACAAAAAATGGGGATTATGGAAAGATGATGTTGACGATATCATCTTTAAACTTGATGCCTGCGGATTTATGGATAAACATAGCTTAAGTCATAATGACGTAAGTATTGCTCTTAATCCAAATTACAGGCTAGTATTTGATTTATAAAAAAATAATATCAATATTTTAGAATTTGGAATGGCGTATACACGGTATTCTTATTAAAGTTACCCTAAAATCAAATGAATCATTTCATATATTATTTTTATAAATTTTAAAAATATCAACAGCACCCAGAATTATATTTTTGAATATTTTTGATATATAAATTAATCTATTAATAAGCTGATTTATATTTTAGTAATTATTTGTTTTCTAAAATGTAATTTTACAAAAATTATAGTAAAACTCCATACTCTATTATTAATAAATTTGATATTTTCATATTAATTAAATTAAGTCTAAAAATTACTTTATCATTTATTGTAATAAGGGAATAAAAATTATATACATACTCCTATTAATTTTTCTGTCATATATCTATCAGAATATAATTAATAAAGGAGAAGAAATAATGAATAAAAATATATTAAATCATTTTTTCTTAAAGAAATATAACTCTGTTGCTGCAGGTTATACAACTTATTGGCGTGATATTGAAAAATATACAGCTATGCAGCAGACAAAGTTATGTGTAACTTTGTTAATTTCTATTTTTACAAATTTGAATTTATTAACTACAGGTTTAATACATATTATATTAAGTATAATAAGTATTTTGTCTTATGTTATATTCTTTACTATTCTTATAGGATTTATAAATGATGTACATTATTTTAAATCTGATGTAAGAAGAGTAAAACAATATTCTTTCTTAGTGGATGAAAGAATTATTCAAATTTGTAAAGAGATAGATAAACTTCCTAAGTATTATTATTCAGGGTTGTTTTTCTATTTATGATTCAGAAGCATACATTGTATTGCATAAAACAATATAATGTATGCTTTTTATTTTATTTTTCTGTCATTAATTTGTTAAATAATATTGAAAAGGAGAACAAATTATATGTGTATAACATGGAAGAAGAAAAATACTGATGAGGTAAATTTTATTGAAAAAGCAAATAAATATTTTGCTGATTTTAATAATGGTAGAGAAACATCTGAATATTACAAAATTTCCGATTTTGACAAGGCGTTTAATTTACTTAGTTTATTTAAATATAAGCCAGTTAGAATAATAGGAGATTATGATACCGATGGAATATGTTCAACATCTGAATTAAATCTTATGTTGTTAGACCTTAAATTCTCAGATGTAAAATGGTATATACCAGATAGAGAATTAGATGGATATGGAGCTTCTGCAAATATTGTAGAATATTTATGTAATGAAATATCAATTCATGGTTTACCAGTTATAAAAAATTATGATACAGGATTGTTAATAACTGTAGATAATGGTATCGCAGCTCTTGACGCAATAACAAAGGCAAAAGAATTAGGTTGGAGTGTTCTTATTTTAGATCATCACCTTCCAGTTACTGACGAAACCAATAAAAAAATATTGCCACCTGCAGATGTAATTATTGATCCTCATGCAGTTGATTGTGGTGCAAAATTCTCAGATTATTGTGGTGCAGGGCTTGTATATAAATTTGCTCAGCATATTAAGCAATTAAATTTGCCAGAATGGTATATCAAAGATGAAACAATAGATAAGATAAATGGTCTTGCTGCTATCGCAACTGTTGGTGATAGTGTTAATTTAATTGAAAATATTAATGGAGTATATGGATATGATAATTATTTAATACTCAAGAACGGGTTATTTACATTAACACAGAATTCTGGACGTACAACCGGAATGTTCTGCTTACTTGTAGGCCTTAAACCTGATCTTGAAACTGTTGTAACAACTGATGATTTAGCTTATTTAATAAGTCCTACCATTAACGCTATTTCAAGACTGGAAACTTTTGGTTCTAATCAGGTAGTAGACCTTTTCCTTCAGAATGACAACGACTTTGTTACAGCAATTGCAAAAGCAAAGGTTCTAGTAGAAGCAAACGAAAGAAGAAAGGCATATACTAATGACCTTTTACCTGTTTTAAAACAGCGTATAGAGGAAGCTCATATGGAAAATGACTATCCTATTGTTATATGTGGTAAGGAAGGAGAAATACATCCGGGAGTTATTGGCTTAATTGCCGGTAAGTTACAGGAAGAATACAATACTTCTGTTATTGTATTTGCTCCAATAAATAATGGTACCGCCTATAAAGGTTCTGCAAGAGCACCAGAAATTGAAGGGGCAAATGTTAATATGAAGTTATTATTAGATCAGGTTAAGCAGTATATGGGTAATTATGGAGGACATCCGTATGCAGCAGGTATTTCAGAAGTTAAAGCTGAAAATATGGATAAGTTTATTGAAGCTATACATGAAGCTGCAGGAGAAAAGCCAAAAGAGTTCAATTACAAGTATTATGATTACGATATTACAGTAGAGCAGGTAAAGGAAGAGCAGGAAGCCTTTCATAATTATATCTTTGGCAAAGGATTTGAAGAGCCAAGATATAAAATTTCTTATATGACAGAACTAAGAAAAGGTGTATATTATCAGCTTTTGGGTGCTGAAAAAAAGGTTTTAAAACTCTTTAATAATCAGGCTAACGCAATTAATTTTGGCGGGTTAGTTGAAAAATTTGAAAAGCTTGGAGAACCAACTGTTTTAACTTTATATGGAAGATTAAGTGAAAATACATGGAATGGCGTAACAACTCCACAGATTATTTTCGATGATATTGATTATTAATATCTGAATACACAACACAACAACTAAATATTTTAATAAATAAGGCAATTTCATTGATTTGAGATTGTCTTATTTTTCTTTTTAAGCTGTCATATTTTTAATATAAAGTTTTATATATTGGAGGAAAAATATGGAAAATAATAGACAGATTATATTAGCAATAGATCCAGGAGATGTTAAATCGGCTTATTCATTATTAGATAGTAATTATCATATATTGGACAAAGGATTATTAGATAATAATGAATTATTAAAATTAATGAATAAAATTGATTTTGATATTTTAGCAATAGAAATGATAGCTTCATATGGTATGGCAGTAGGAAAAACTGTATTTGATACATGTGTATGGATTGGCAGATTCATTCAAGTAACTGAAAGCAGAAATATTAAATGGACGCAAATATACAGAATAGAAGAAAAACAATTTATTTGCCATGATTCAAGAGCAAAGGATGCGAATATAAGGCAAGCATTAATAGATAGATTTGGAATTGTAGGAACTAAAAAGAATCCGGGATGGTTTTATGGCTTTAAAAAAGATATCTGGGCTTCATATGCTGTTGGTGTAGTCTATTTAGATAAAAAGAGAGAAGAGTTGCTTAAACAAAATGTCTCTTAAATATAAATTAAATTAATTTATGTAAAAAATTGTTCAACAAAAACTGTCATATATATCAATGTATAAATTATTTTTTAGGAGGAATTAAATATGGGAAGACCACCAAAGAATATTAATACCGAAACACAGGGTAACGAATCAATTTCAAATGACAAATTAAAAGCACTTGATGCTGCAATGTTAGAAATTGAAAAGACCTATGGCAAAGGTTCTGTCTTTAAATTAGGTGATACAAAGAAATTAAATGTTGAAACATTTTCATCAGGTTCCTTAGCACTGGATCAGGCTTTAGGCGGAGGAATTCCAAAAGGAAGAATTATAGAAGTATTTGGCCCGGAATCAAGTGGTAAAACAACTTTAACCTTGCATATGATTGCAGAAATACAAAAAAATGGTGGAATTGCCGGGTTTATTGATGCTGAACATGCATTAGACCCTGTTTATGCTTCTAATTTAGGTGTGGATATAAATAATTTATATATTTCACAGCCAGACAGCGGAGAACAGGCTTTAGAAATAGCAGAAACAATGGTAAGATCCGGAGCTTTAGATTTGGTTGTAATAGATTCTGTAGCAGCTCTTGTACCTAAGGCAGAAATTGATGGAGAAATGGGGGATTCACATGTTGGATTACAAGCAAGACTTATGTCGCAGGCTTTAAGGAAACTGACTCCCGTTGTAAGTAAAAGTAATTGTTCAGTTATTTTTATTAATCAGTTAAGAGAAAAGGTTGGAATTATGTTTGGCAACCCAGAAACAACAACTGGGGGACGAGCATTAAAGTTTTACTCTTCTGTAAGAATTGATGTACGAAGAATTGAGTCAATTAAGGAAGGCGGAGCTATTGTTGCTAACAGAACAAAAGCAAAGGTAGTTAAAAATAAAATAGCTCCTCCATTTAAGGAGGCAACATTTGAAATTTCATTTGGTAAAGGTATAGACAAGAATGGTGAAATAATTGATTTAGCTGTTGAACATGGATTTATCAATAAAACTGGAGCTTGGTTTACAGATGCAGAAGATTCTAGTTTAAGATGGCAGGGCAGAGCAAATGCTAAATTATATATAGAAGAGCACTCGGAATATAAAGATAAATTAGAAACTTTAATCAGAAAAAGACTTAAGGGAGAAGACGACATTTCACCCTTTATTGAAAAAAATATAAAAAATGTAATTGATGAGTAAAAATCATCATATTATTTTTTATTTCTGTCATATTATATATGCTTTCAAATTAATGGAGTATTTTGAGTATTATTTACAACATCCTACTTTTTAAAATAAAAAACAATTTGGTTATTATATTTGTTGTAAGCTGACTCAGATTTATATTTTAAGGCATAATATATATAGCATCCTACTTTTTAATACTCAAATAGTAAGTATGATTATATCAGGTTTTCTTTTGAGATATCCTGCGGGATTAAATAAAGAATAAACTTGTTATAATCATAAATCCTTTTGCTATATGCTGATGTATTAAAATATAAAAAAATATATAATAATATTTATGCTAAACATCCTACTTTTATTCTAAATTATGAAAAATTATTTTTTTTGTTTAACGCTGATTATTATATTATTTGAGTCTTAATGTCATAGTAAATAAACTATGATATTAAGACTTTTTTTGTAAGAACTATTGTGTTTATTTTTTTGGAGGTTATATTATGAACAAATCTATTAATTCTATTTTATTTAACAATCTATCTAAGTTTTCAATCCCACAAAATCCCATTGATATTGAATATGAAAACATTAATATGGCTTTATCAGTCAATAGAAATTTGGAAAGTTATGGTTATACATTAAGCACGGATGCTATATCCGCATTAGCTAAATTGCCTGCACAGGAAATATGTGGGGTATATAATGATTTGACAGATATTATTAAAGAATATAAAGGGATTGATGAATTTAATTCTGTTGAGTTATTCTATCCTAATTTCCCGGAAGAAGTCATGGATAAATCTGAGGAAGCATTATATATTAATTCGTTATTATATTATACATTTTCCCAGACAGATGATGAAAGATGTAAAACGATAGCACAAATGATAAGAGATTCTGTAACTGAGGAAAAAATTGACAGGCTTCCATTATTGGAAAACTTCCCTGACAAATTAAAGGTAATTAATAATACAAATATAAAAGAATTAGATGAATTAATGGTAAATAGAATTCATGCGCCAAAAGGTATGAATGAAGAAAACTTGAAAGATGTTGAAACATATTTTCGTGAATATCCATTTAAAATTGACCAAATTGTTTCAACCGAGATACCTTATCAGAGTAAAGAAAATTTAGTTAAAACAGCTAGTCTATTATATAAACTGGGTGCAAGAAATTCAGCAGTTAATATGATAAAGGATTCTAAAGATGTATTAAGATTTGCAGCAGAACTTTCAAATCAGAATTTTGGAAGCAAAGTTAATGATATATCATTAAATACTAAGAAAACAGTTTCAAATAAGAACGGCAAAGTTAAATATAAGTTAACCAATTCAGACAAAAGGTTAATAAAGGATATGTTAAATAACTGTCCAAATCTTTACTATGATATCTGGAAGGATGAAGGATTATATAAGAGATTAATGAATAGAATTGATTCACATACTGGTCCTGAAAGAGTAGTAAAAGCGTTTGATAATCTTGCTAATAAAATAAAAAAGGATGAAAATGGTAAGGATATTATTCCAGTCCCAAGACAGTTTGAAAAAGCGATAGATAATCTTATTAAAGTTTCATCATTTGAAAATGTACAAAAATTTAATAAACTTGCGGATAATTTCCCTGGGTATTTTGTTCAACATTATATTCAGTATGTTGATGAAGCAGCAAAAGAAGGTAATGGTTTAGCTTTAACTTCAATTGCAAACAAAATTATGTATTGTAATGTTCCTGTGCAATCAATGCTTACTATGTATAATTCGTTTGAATTAAGAAATAAAGAACATGAGAATAGAATTTATAAGAATAAAAATGGAAAATTATTAGTTTCAGATAATAAACCGTTACATCTTTCAGATGCTCAAATGAATAATATAAGAAATATTATTAGACAGACTATTGTTCATAACATTTCAGATACAAAACAGTTGGGTAAAGTATATATTGACCCTAAATTAGAAGATATTAAAATTCCTTTAAGAGATATGAGAGATTGTTCTGCAGGTAATATTATTACTCCATATAGTAGATTATCAGGTGATCAGGATAAAAACTTATTAGCTTATGGAATATACTGGAAAAATTATAAGGATAATAATGGACATGAAGTAAGAGGGGACATTGATTTAAGTGTTAAGTTTTATAATGATAAAAACATAACAGTTGATACCCTGTATTATTATAATTTAAAATCCGGAAAATTTGGTGTACATAGTGGCGATTATACAGATGCCCCAAATGGTGCTACTGAAATGGTTTTATTAGATAAAAAAGCTATGAAAGATGCCGGTATTAAATATGCTGTTGTAGAAATTCATGGATTCTCAGTGCCATTTAATAAAGCTGAAGGACTTAAATTTATTGAAATGGAAAAAGAGGGTTCTTTAGGTGAGTATATGGATACAAGAAAAGCATGTCATAGGGATCATGATGCTGAATATGATGATTATGATGAGGTTATTGATTTTACTAAAGATGAACGATCTGTTATTTTCCTTGGAAAACAGTTCGAAATATCACAGATTGAGCATCCAATTAAAATAAATGCAGCATCAACCATGGCAACTCCATGTGTTTATGATGTAGAAAATGATGCGACATATTGGATTGACCATGTAGGCAGTTTAAATTTAGGGCAGAATGTTGTTTCAAATGATTTAAATAAACAGACATCAGTTGAATTAGGATATATATTAAATAACGCTATTCCAGATATGAAACAATTATTTGATTTATATGCCGAAGGCTGCGGAGAGCTTACAACTGATATAAAAGAGGCTGATACAGTGTTCTCATTATATCCACTAGATGTTCAAAAAGAAGGTCTGAAAGAGAATGCAAAGGTAGTATCATCGTATGACCTTGATTATATTTCTAATGAATTTTGCGGTAAATCTGAAAAATTAGATAATCCTGTTGCCAATAAGGAATTAGAAAAAGTAACAGTAAAGGCAGCAGATGAGTTAGATTTAAAGAATTTATCTAAAGTAGAACATAAGGAAAATAGAATATTTGATGACGAATTAGAATTATAGTTTATTATTTTACAATTAAACTGTCAGGAATCGTCCTGACAGTTTTTTTATTTCCTCTGTCATATTAAAAATATAATATATTTTTTAATTATGGAGGACTTTATGCTTAAAATTATGAGAAAAACAAAACAAAAACAAGTGTCAAGACAAAAATTTAGATATGAATTAAACCAGATAATCAATAATTTCATTTCAGAAATTAATTATGAATATATTTTTAGTTATAATTTTAATATATACAATGGAATTTCTGCATTTACAATTTCGGAAGACAGAATAAAATTTAACGCTAAAGATAAGAAGGTTCATATCGTTCAAAATGATCACAAAGATAAATTCATAATGATTTATGATAAGTTAAGAAATTTACTAATTAAATATTATGATTTAGATAAGTCGGTATTAGAAAATCCAGTATTAACATATACATTCGTGGATAACAAAAGCAACATTATAAAAATAGTTTTAATAGAAAACTTTGTAGCAGATGCAGATTCTAATTTGATTAGAATTTTGATTAAATGATATTTTTTGTCATATATAAAATATCCAATTAAAAAGGAAAAATCAATTATATTTCTATATTATCGAAGAATAGCAAGAAAACTTCATCCGACAATAATCGGTTGTGAATAGTTTATAAAACAATTTAGAAATTAATATTTTAGCAGGAGATAAGCAAGCATCTCCTGCTTTTGTTATATCATCATGAATTTAGAATCTCCTTTCATTAATGATTTTTTTTCTGTCATATCCTTTATATCAAAAATTTAAAGGAGGAATTTGTTATGAATAAATTCGATTTTACGCCATGGAGAAAGGCTTTAGCAGTAGAAGTTAATAAAAATAAGGAGGATAATTACCCATATGTATGTAAAAATGTTTCTTCATCAGAAGGCATTGAATTAATAAACAGTGAAGAAAATGTTTTTTATTTAGCTCCTGGAGATCATTTATATGCTACAAAGGATCTGGTTGTTGAATCCCTTAAAGCAATTGGCGGATATTGCAGCAATGCGCATATTGAAGGTAATGAAGTTGTTGTGGAGGCAGTTGCATGAGATATGATAGACAAGCTATTGTAGATAGCATTAATATGCTAGATGTTATAAACAAGCTTAATATTAAAATTTCAAATGCTACTGCAGGAACGGATATAGTTACTGGGAATAAACGAGAAATTTTATGTCCGTTTCATAATGATAAACATTTTGGTTCAGCAAGTATATATGTGGATTCAAAAAAGCATTTTAAGGGAATCCATTGCTTTGCTTGTGGAGAAAGTTGGAATGTAATTAAACTGGTCCAATTAAAAACAGGGCTAAATTATGGACAGACATTAAATTGGCTTGCTGAATTATGTCCTGGAGATAAGTCAAACTACGCATTAGAAGAAACAAATAATAAATCATCTTGGGGTATTGTTTCTATAGATTCTTCAGGAAAGTTATCTGTTAAAAATAATAATTCTAATGAAGAAAAATCTAAAGTTATTGATAATCCTATTAAAAATATATTTACATCTGAAGACTTAAAATTAATAGGAATTCAGGATTATCCATTAAATATATTTGATAAAAATGGTTCTATAATAGATTGCTTGCAATATGAACCGTCTATAATTGATATACCGGATAATTGTGTTGCAGAAAAGGATTATGTTTATAGTACAGATAAGAAAGCTTTAAATGTAAAATTTGATGAAACTCTTGAAGCCGTTTGGTTAATTAAAAAAAATGGCATTAACTCAAGATTTACATTCAATGATTTGATTCAGGAAAATCCAGATTGTGCAGTAAATTTGGCTTGTACACGAATTGTTTATCTAATTAAAGATAAACAGGTTATCTTGAATAAATTAGCAGGTTCTTCAAATAAAATGTTAGTTAATGTTGTTCATTTAACAAAAAAAGAAATAAAGAGACTTAAAGAATTATATAACAAAATCATGAATGCATGGCTTAAAACTGAAGAATTAAAAATTGAATATATTTAATTGTGTTAAATGCATTTCTATATTAATAAATAGAAATGCATTTTTTGTTTATCTTATTTTATTTTTCAGTCATATATAAGATAAATCAATTTAAAAGGAGGACATACAGTATGTTAGATTTATTTGATATAAAAGAAGAAGACATTGACATATTTGAAAATAATATGTTTGATGAATCAATTGGAGAAACAGAGGTCTATATAGATGAAGATGAATCTTACATTTATATGGATAAAAAATTAGTGTTTGGTGAAGGTAAATATGTGCTTTTTATGGGTAGCGATTGCTATTATACAGATGACGGAATGCCTGAACCAGATTGCAATGTTGTCAGTATTTTTATTAATTCTGATAATATTGATATGAAAAATGACTGTATATATTCAGAGATGCAGTCATCAATTGAAAGCTGCTTACATAATTTTAAGAATATTGTCAAATCTTACGAGAGAAGAATTGACAAGGAATTTATTAAAAGAGATATTGATGCAGCTAAAAATTTGACTCATAAGCATACTTATGCACTGTATGCTTGACAATAAATTTTAAACCTCCCTCCTGAATGGCTATGTGAAAACATAGCCATTTTTTTATGTAAAAAAAATAAATTAAATATCTGTCATATTACTAATGATTGGCGTAAACAAAATAATTTAAAAGACGTTTATCGCAATCAAGCAAGAAAGCTCCACCTGATTAATGTAGATTGTGAGTAGTTCATGCTTATTTTTACTAAAAGAAAGGAATAAAATTTATGGGAATTGAAGTAACGATTGGAATTGTAGTAGCGGTGGTTGTAGTATTAATTGCATTATTATTTGCAAGTTATATTAAGGCTCCGACAGACAAGGCACTTATTGTATCAGGACTTAGAAAGACACCTAAGTATGTAATTGGAAGGTCATCACTTAAGATACCATTTTTACAGAGAGTTGATAAACTTGATTTAAAGATGATTTCTGTTGATGTCAAGACAAAGGAATCAGTACCAACAAATGAGTATATCAATGTTAATATTGATTCTGCTGTAAAGATTAAGATTGGTTCATCACCTGAAATGCTTGGGAAAGCGGCAAGTAACTTCCTTAATAAAAATTCAGATTATATCAGAGAATCAGTTGTAGATGTACTTGAAGGTAATGTCCGTGAAATTATAGGACAGATGAAGCTTGAGGATATTGTACAGGACAGAAAGTTATTTGCTGAAAAGGTACAGGAGAATGCTGCTCCTGATATGGAAAGAATGGGTCTTGAAATTGTAAGCTTTAATGTTCAGAATGTTACTGATGAAGGTAATGTTATTGAAAACCTTGGTATTGACAGGGTTGTAAGTATCAGTAAGTCAGCACAGATATCAAGAGCAGAATCAGAAAGAGATATTGCAGTTGCAAAGGCTAATGCTGAAAAGCAGGCTAATGATGCAAGAATTGAAGCTGAGACAGCTATTGCAGAAAGAAATAATGAACTTGAGATTAAGAAGCAGGAATTAAAGAGAGCAGCAGATGTCAAGAAGGCTGAAGCTGATGCGGCATATGAAATCCAGCAGCAGGAACAGAGAAAGACAATTGAAATTACAACTGCCAATGCTAATATTGCAAAGCAGGAAAAGGAAATTGAATTAAGAGAAAAGGAAATCACTGTTAAGGAAAAGACACTTGATGCTGATATCCGTAAGCAGGCTGAAGCTGAAAAGTATGCAGCACAGCAGAAGGCAGATGCAGAACTTTATCAGAGACAGAAGGAAGCAGAAGCAAAGCAGTTTGAAATTCAGAAGCAGGCTGAAGCTAAGAAATCACAGGCAGAAGCAGACAGATTTGCTAAGGAACAGGAAGCTGAAGCAGTTAAGGCACAGGGCTTTGCAGAAGCAGAGAGTATTAAGGCAAAAGGTGTTGCTGATGCTGAAAGTATTAAGGCAAGGGGATTAGCTGAAGCTGAAGCTATGGAGAAGAAAGCAGATGCAATGGCTAAGTATGGTAAGGCTGCCATGACTGAAATGATTATCAAGGTACTTCCTGAGATGGCAGGAGCTATTGCAAAGCCATTAGAAGCTATTGATAAGGTAACAATTATTGATAGTGGTAATGGAGAAACCGGAGTAGGTTCATTTAGCAGTAATGTACCATCAGTACTTGCAAAGACAATTGAATCTGTTAAGGAAACAACCGGTTTTGATCTTACAGAAGTAATGAAGGCTAATACATATGATGCCAAGACAACAAAGAATGTGAACTTTACAGGCATTCCAGAAGATGCTGATCCGGAGATTAAGGTAACTGTAAAGAATGTTTCTGAAAAAGTGTCTAAGTCAGAAAAGAATTCTACTAAGTAAAAATATATAATTTTAAGGACAGGTTGAAGTATAATCAGCCTGTCTTTTTTATAATAAAAGTCTTGGAAATAAAGCAATATTGCATAAAGAAACTAATTTAAAACTAAGTTAATGAAATAAGAGGTGCTATGGATATTGATATTAAATTTCAAGATGGAATTATTGTTACTCTTAAATATTTTTTCTGTCATATTTTCTTTATCAAAATAATAAAGGAGATATTTTATGAAAGTATTAAAATCAGAAGAGTTAAGAGGCAAGTATCATTGTCGTCTTATGAAGAACTTAAAAAAGGAAATTGAAGTTACTACAAAGAAAAATGACAATTATGATAATGCTATTATCATCAAGCAGATTATTATGGGCTATTTAAAAGGTGAGTTTCAGATTAATGAATTTCACGATTTAGTGTCTGAAGGTGTTGAAGAGAATAATTTGCCTACAGAAACTAATGAAGGAAGAATTAAGCGTCTTACAGAAATTCTTACAAGATATGCGTCTTGCGAAAAAAGAAAACTTGAAGTTGAAGTTGATGCTAAGGATATTCCTGTAAGTCAGGATTATGCAATTCATATTAGACCTGATGCTGTTTCTGTTAATAAAAATGAAATTGAAGCAATCAAGTTTTTTGCTTCAAAGCCCGTGGTAACTGTCTCAGGCAAGAAACAGGATTTATCTGTTTTAAAGTGTCCGGAAATATATGCATTATATTTATATGCAAAATCATTACTTAAACCAGGTGAAAAAAAGATTATTAAAGGATCTTATTATTACTTAAGAAAAAGCACAGATACTTCTAAAAGTATGACTGATGCTGATTTCTTTTCAGGCTATGGTGGTAATGTTGTTTCATTTGAAAAAGAAGTTGAATGGGGTAAAGATAGCCTTTGTGGAGAAGAATTAGATTATATTAAGCAGATCAATTTATCTGAGCAGGGCCATATTCAGTGTACAGAAGATGATTGTAAAACATGTTCTTATAATATGCTTTGCCATTATACAAAAACTCCTGCACATTTCGAAAAGAAAACGCTTAAGAAGAGAGACAAAATTATTTTATCAGACGAACAGCAGCAGATAGTTGATTTTAGAAAAGGAATTGCAAGAGTAATTGCTACAGCCGGTGCAGGTAAAACAGAATGTGTTACTGAAAGAGGAGCACAAATGTTTGTTGAAGGTGTCAAGCCGGAAGAAATGTTATTTATAACATTTACAGACGCAGGTGCAGCAGAAATGAAAACAAGGATCGCAAGTAAGTGTTTAACTTATGGACTTTCTGTAAGTCCTGACGATATTCAGGCAATGACTTTTAATAGTTTTGCTTATAATATTGTTAAATTTGAGTATAAGGAATTGGGATTTACAAATCCTCCTGTTGTAATTGATGATGTAAGAAATCGTAAGATTATTACTCAATTATTAACTGATAATCATATTAACGGAATCGATTACTTGAACTTTATGACAGATACACCGAACTTAAGAGGTGCATTAGCTTGTGCTGAAAAATGCTTTGAGTTGATTAAAACTGAACATGTTGATATTACACTTCCAGATGCAAATAATCAGCTTACACAACTTTTAAGAGATAAAGGTTATTCAAGATTTATGGGCACTGGTATTGCTGTTACACAGTTAATGGATTTATATTCTGAATACCAGAAACAGCTACTTGAAGATTCACTTATTACATTTGCTGATCAGGAGCCAATGATGTTTAACATTATCAATGCGCATCCGGGTTATTTAGAAAGATTAGGTTTTAAGCATATTATAGTAGATGAGTTTCAGGATTCTAATGACATTCAGATGGATACAATAAAGGAGTTATGTAATTGTAAATGTTTTGAGTCTTTAATGGTTGTAGGTGATGATTCTCAGAGTATTTATGGGTTCAGACATACATCTCCGGAAAATATGATTCATTTCTTCGATAAGTTAGGCATAAAAGGTATAGATATTAATTTATCAGTTAATAGAAGAAGTACTCCTGAAATACTTAAGGTTGCAACTGATATAGAAGCACTTAATAAGGAAAGACTTATTAAAGCTATGAATCCATGTAAGGATCATGGTGCACCTGTAACAGTAAAGGGCTTTTATAGCAAAGATGAAGAAATTGAGTATATTGTAGATACAATTAAAGAGATGTTGGATTTAAACGAACATATTCCAGAAGACATTGCAGTGCTTACATATACAAAGGCTGAACTTGTTTCTATTGGGGCCGCATTATCAAAAGCAAATATTCCTTGGGTTATGATGAATCCAATGCCATTAGCTGAAAACGGAAAGGTTAAAGCTGCATTATCTTTAGCTGATGCATTTTATCAGCCTGAAGCAGATAAGCTTTATTTAGATTATCTAGCTGCGAAATATAATGGAGAAATATTAAATCTTTTATCATTTAATGATATTAATGATGAAATCTCTAAACTAAAGCAGCAGTTTATGAATATGGATATGATAGCGATTCTGTCTCAGAGACAAATCTTCCATAATATGCTTGATGCACTTAAGGGAGATGAAGGCGATGAAATCTATGAGTATTTCTTAGATTTAGTATATGCAAATGAGGATTTACAGTCTGAGTTAGAGTATATTCAGGATTTTAAAGTATTTGGAACTAATTGCTGCAAGAAAATGGAACAGACTTATGAAGGTGTTGTACTTACAACAGCTCACTCATCAAAAGGACTTGAATGGCCGGTTATATTTAACAGTGTTACAAAGTATGATAGCAAGCATTTGCATAGCATCCGTAATAAAGTTAATCATGAAAAAGAAATTGAGGAAATGAGAAGATTATTATTTGTTTCCTTAACCAGAGCAAAGGATGAATTATTTATAACAGGTCAATATGTTTGTTATTCAGATAAGGAACATGGAGAAATATATAACACATTCCTTAAGGAAGTATTTGATGTAACTAATACTAATTATGTTCCTATTGATCCAAACAAGGCATTAAAGGAAGCTGCTAAGTTAAGAGAACAGGATGCTAAGATTAAAAAGGTAAGAGCTAATTCTCATGCATCTTCTCCTGCCAAAGCTAAGAAGAATTCATCAGCACTTACAAAAATTGATACTAAAAAAATCGCTGCAGCGTATAGTACTAAGCCTAAAAATAAGAAGTCAGTATCTTAATCAATATTTAATACAATTGAATATAATAAAAAATAGCAGGTTAATTCCTGCTATTTTTTTTGTTTCACTCCGTCATATTAATATATATAAACTTTTTTTAGGAAGGAATTATAATAATGGACTTGAATCAAAAATTTAATATTGCAATACAATTAAACAAAGCTTTTAATACAAGAAATGAAGAAAAGAATATTGCGGTAATAAAATATAGTGAATCAACACAAACTTATTATTCGGATGAAAATTTAGCTAAAGAGCATGTAAAACAAATAACACAAAAGGATATTAATACAGCAAAAACAAAAGCTTCATTAGAAGATTGTATGCAGCAGATAAAAGACCATTTGGAAATTGAAAAATCATATCAAAATAAAAATAAGGCAAAATGGAGGTCAACTAAAAAATGATTAAACAAATTACAAAGATGATTGGAATAGTATTTGTTTTTCTTATTACTCAAATTATATGTACATTGGGTGTATTTATTTTTAAATTGTTTTCTGACTCACAATGGTATGATAATTTATATGTATGTATAGAAACAGGTAATTTACGTTCATATAGTTATCTTAGTATGCTCAGTGAATTAATTATGCCTGCATTATTTGTTTCCGATATTATAATACTTGGGTTTGTTATGCTTAAAGAATATAAAGTTAATAAATCAATCATATTTATTTCAAAATTATCATTAAAAGATGTCAAGACATTTATTTTAACAGGCATTATTATGAATTTTTTAGCTTCTGTGGTAATAGATTCCTTACCTAATAATTTGGTTTCTAATTCATATAATTCTTTGATGAATGTTGCTGTAACCGGAAATTGGCTTCAAGTACTCTTAATAACAGGTGTTATTACGCCAGTTGTTGAAGAATTAATATTTAGATACGGTATTACAAAAATAATAAAGCAAAACAAATTCTTTAAGAAACCAGATGTAAGCTCAATTTATATATCAGCTTTCGTTTTTGGATTAGTGCATTTTAATATTATTCAAAGCACTTATGCATTTATTTTCGGTATTATATTAGCCTATGTATATATAAAAACAGATAATTTATTGTCCTCTATTTTAATTCATATTGGAGTTAATGCAAGTAGTGTATTGTACTCTTTTATGCCTGTTATGTTACAAAATATTTGTCTAATCGTAATGAGTATTATATTTTTCATAATTGTTATCAGAAATATTTTAGTAATAAGAAATAACAGTTCACATTCTAATGTAAATAATTTTCTGTCATATCTTCTTTATCAAACAAAATAAAGGAGAATATATTATGAGTGTTTTATCAAATCTGTTAGCGGCTTTTAAACCAGGAAAGCAGTTTACACTAAAAGAAGCATATGCTGTTAATCCCTCATATCCAAAAGAGTCAGTCAGAGCAAGAATTTATGAAAATTTAGGTAAAGAATTTAAGAAACTATCAAAAGGACTATATGTAACAGATGATGTAGTTCTTATTGAAGGCGATGGAAGAGATTTATCTGTTTTTGAAAGTGAATCTATGGATTGCATAATTACTGATCATCCATGGGATGATAAGAAATCTAATAATGGTGGTACAAGACATTTAGCCCAGTATGATTGTTTTAAGTATACCTTATCAGATTTTATGGAAAAAGCTAGGGTATTAAAGGAAGGTAGTTTCTTAGTAGAAATTTTACCTGCAGAAAATGAAAATAATTTTGATTATTTGTATGAGATTAAGAAGATGGCAGAACAGGCAGGATTTAAGTATTATGCAAAAGTTGCATGGAAAAAAGGTACATTTGTAAGTAATACAGGCAGAAAAGCTAAAAATACAGAAGACATAATGATTTTTAGTAAAGGTAAGCCAAGAGCATTAAGACCAGATAAGCAAAGAGGCGTTATAAATGGAGTACCTACCAGATTTATGAGTGGAGCTAATGGAATGCTGCCTACTGAATTTAATGTGCAGGCCATTCCTAATAAATTAAAGAATGTTCAGACAGAAAAACCAGTTGCTTTATTTGAACAGTTGTTAGAATATTTTACTTTACCTGGTGAATTAGTTTTAGATCAATTTGCGGGTAGTGGCGTTACAGGAGAAGCATGTCTTAATAAAAAAAGGAAATGTATTTTAATTGAAAAATGTAAGGAGCATGTAGTAAGTATAATAAACCGGTTAAATTTGCAATGTGCAGTAATTTAGTATGGAAAGAAAAAAAGGAGAACATCATGGATAAATATATAGTAGGCATAAGAAAAGGAATAGATAGTGTAATATTTTCTTGTATAATTGAAGCTTTTATGTTCATTCCTGATATTGCTTTTGATGTTATTAAGCACTTTGATAACATAATCCCAGGAGTTATTTTAATTGTAGTTAATGCTTTATTTATTGCAAAAATAATATCATCTTATATAATAATAGCTGATAAAAATGATGTCATTAATATTGATAATATTAATGAAAATATGGATGATAAATAGCATTAATTCATAAAAATAATTTTTAGTCCCATTTAATTAAATGGGACTTTTTTTCTGTCATATATTTAATAAATTTTAAGATAAAAGGAGTTAATATATGAAAGAAAATGGTAAATATACAAGAATAAAAAAAGAAATTCAAAATTGGGAAATTAAAAGGGACCAGTATTCGGAATCCGGTAATGAATTAGAAGCTGACAGATGCCAGAATCGCATTGATGAATTATATAATTGCTTATGGCATTAGTTATCGAAGAATTGTAAGAAAATTCCATCCGACAATAGTCGGTTGTGAGTAGTTCATTAGGAGATTTTTAATATGGATAAAAAGACAATAATTGCAGTTATAGGAAAGACATCAAGTGGCAAAGATACAGTCGCAAAAGTATTAAATGAAAAATATGGAATTCCTTCAGTTGTTTCAATGACAACCAGACCAAAAAGAGAATATGAGACAAATGGTGTAGAACATATATTTATTTCAAAGGAAGAAATGAGCAATATTTTAAAAGAAAAAACAATCATTGCTTATACAAAAAATGATAAAACTGGAATAGAATATTGTGCTGCATTAGAAGCTTTGCCATCAAATACATGTGTATACATTATAAATCCAGATGGCGTTAAATGGTTAAAAGAGCATAATAAGCATAATTTGTTTAATTTAATTTGCGTATATGTTGATTTGGCTGAGGATAAAATAATTAAAAGAGGACTTCTAAGAGGAGATAATCCTGATACTTTGCGAATACGCTTGGAGAGTGAAAGAGAGGAATTTGATGCATATAAAAATTCAAAGGAATATGATTTCTTAATAACTAATGATAAGGATTTGCAATATTTGTATCATCAGGTTGATTTATTTTATTCGAAATATTTTTAAATTATTTTAAAAAAGAGGTGGCAAAAAACACCTCTTTTTTTTATGTAAAAAAATGAGTAATTAAATCTGTCATATATTAAATGTCTTTAAAAAATATTTTAATTAAGAAAGGATTTAACAAATGGGAATTACAGCAAAGCCTTTTGGCAAGAAGAAATCAATTTTTGTAAAGATGGAGAATAGTCTTTTAAAGGAAAAGGAAGAAAACAAGAAGAAAAATAATAAGGCAGAATAATTTATTATTCAGCTTTAACATTTTCCTTTATTGTTTTTCAATAAAAGTAAATAGTGAAACTCAACCTAAGCATCTCGCTTACCTGTAAAAGGCAGGATTTTAATAATAAAGATTAGAGAAGAAATAAAATGAGAGGGACAGGTTATGTTAGATTTTTTGCATGATTATGGCATTTATGTTGTTATTATAGCTGTTATTTGGATTAGTACAATAATGTTTGTGGTAGGTTATAGTGTTATAAATACAGCTAAGAATACGAATGTTGAAACACAGCAGACAGAAGCTGCAGTAGAGAACTGTGCAAATGAATAGTAATTGATGTGTGATGTGTTTTGGGGTAGTGTTGATTGATAATAAAGGTTATGACTATAGCTGGTATTTTGAACAATAAAATGAAGTAAATAAGACGCTCATCGATGGAATACATGCCGTTGCCAGTGAAATATCTGAAGATGGGATTTCAGTCGATGTTTATTTGTATATGATGATATTGAAGTATTAAAAATGCTATTTTAAAACTCTAAGTTAATTTTTAAATTATAGTTTTAGAGTATATTTAAGTGTAAGGAGTTTTTATGTTAAATGTAATAAGCACATGTTTAGGCTGCTTAGGGGTTATCATTGTTGCTACAGGTTTTTCTAATATACTTAAATCGGTTTTAAATGATGATGAGTCAGGAGTATCTAATGGAGTTGGTAATTGTATAGTGGGGACAATCTTGATTTTTTCAAGATTTATATTTTCTATTTTAATTTCAATTTTAAGAACCGAATATAATACTTCACAAACAGATTCGGAAAGTACTACAGAAGCTACAGAAAATATTGGAAATAGCGTATCAGATGTTTTAACTAATATTCCGATTAAGGGTATATTAATTTGTATAGGTATTTTTATAGTTATTGTTATTGCGATAATAGTTATCGGTAATATAATTCGTAAGAATAATGAAAAAAGAAAAACTGAAAAGGAAAAAATGGAGCATGTTCTTAAGACATCACTATCAGATCTTGTAAATGAAGAATTAGAAAAAGCTGATTATGCTAATAATAATTCTCAGAATTTAAGAACTGATTTTGATGAATATGTAGATTCTTTGGCAAAAAAGTATGATACAGAAAAGCAAAAATCATATAAAATAAATGATAAAAGAAGTAAATATCAGCAATCAATTAATTTAAATAAATTTTAACAATTATTGAACACACTCCGAATCTTTAGATTCGGAGATTCACTTATGCCTTGTACTCAGCATAATTTTATCCACCATCTTATACAGTTTTAACTTAGCGCATCAGAACTTACGCTCTGACATACCACATTAAAACTAAATACAATCAATTTTTATATTGAAGGCGACTGAATCCATACCCTTTTTACACTAAACTGCTAAACATTGATGTATAGCTCTTAGTGTTGAAAGGGTATTTTGTGTTCTTCTTTGACATTCAGGTACTTTCGCCTGGATATCAGACCATATGTTTATTTTTTTACATATGGATTTCCCTGTATATAATTTCTCGATTTCACGAATAAAATATCTGGCTCCTATATTATAAGATGCAGATAAATCACAGTTATATATTTTGCCAGTCTGGAATCTGCAAAGTTCATATGTAAGCAATCCTGCGTCTTTTCCTCTTAGTACATATCCTGAACCGTCATATGCTAACTTACTTGTGTTCCTTGCACATATATGACTGATGCGGATACCTGATAAATGAGCCTTATGAGTGACAATTCTCTGTATAGTATTCTTATTCCACATGTGTAATAACTGGCGCTTGGATCCTCTCTTCCTGCCTTTCATATCCAGATGTTCAAATACTATAACATCGACATTTAATTGTCTGGCATAATCCACTATGGCATTAGCAGTTTTTGACGCAAGCTCATTATTGTAATTCTTAACTAAACTCCATAACTTCCGGACCACATCTTTTTGTCCTGCAGCCTGATACTTTTTTATCCTGTTTAGATTATGTTTAATATAGTCTTTTTCACTTGCATGATTGATAAAACATCTTGCAAGGACAGTTCCATAATGATCCATAACTGAACAGGTAGCATCTGTGTTAATACCCAGATCAACGGCTAGGATTCTCTGCTTAGATAATGGTGTCTTATTTAAAATTGCTTTGCTTTCAAACGCAAATCGCAGAAACCATTTCTTATGCTTTTTCTCTAATGTAGGCACAGAAATTTTTGCATTGATACTGTGCTTTTTAATACTTTGCACATCAGTATGTTTTAAGCGCAGCTTTACCCACTGCCAGTCATTGTTTATAAAAAGCTTGAGCAGTATGGCATTTTTTGTATCAGCCCACTTATACATGTTGTCTTTATAAAAGACTGGATATTTATTGGTATGAATCTGCAATGTAGGACGATTACCTTTGCAGCCTTCATCATACCAGTTCTGTAAGTTTGAATGATAAGAATTAAGTACACCGAGAGATGCATTGATGACTGCTGTAGTACAATAGCTGGGCATTTTGTGGAACAATTTATCAAACTCTGAATACTTAGCTTTATTTGACTTTGTAGAATGAATTAAGTTCCTTGCAACACCACATTGTATTTTTGAGTCATTAATATCTTTTAATACAGACCACTCATTTTCAAACACCTGGATGCAAAAAGTTACAGCCTGATTATAAATTTTAATTGTTGGATTGAACAATTTGTTAATATTCTTAACTTCAACTGCATAGCTTGATTTTATGTCCATATTAAAGCCCGGCCTTTCATAAAAATTTAGGATTTAACCTATAATTAATATGACAGAGCTAAAATATAATTTTGTTTAAAGTATAAAAAATCGGCTTATCCCACGAAGCCTGAAGCTTCGGGGTTTGCCAATATTGTTTGATATTATAAAAATAGGATTTGCGAAAAAACAAGTCCAATTTTTTGTTTATTTTTATTTTTCTGTCATATGTAATTTGTATTAAATAAAAAACAAAAGGAGGACTTAATCATGAGAATAAACAAGATTAAGACTAATGTAACAGTATTAAACAAGGTAGACCGTAAGAATTACCAGGTAATTAATGTTGATGGTTCAGGTGATTCCATTAAAGGAACAGCCAAGTTAATCAAGGAGGATGGTTCACTTGATGATTCGGTTACTGCAGTAATTACAGCTAATAATGCAATAGCTTACAAGCTGATTGATGATCCTAATATTCCAGATGTTCCAACTGGATATACTGTAAAAAACGGAATTTTGCTTAAGAATGGAGTCCCTGCTACAGAACAGGGTTCACTTGTAATTAATAGTATTATTGCAGGTGTTGCAGGAAGACTTATTTTATCTGTCGAACCAAGAGAACCAAGAGAAGGTTATTTCGATATTATGTCATATACAGTTGAGTCAGATAAGTTTAATAAGCTTATCAGAAGATCTATTCCAGAAGTTACAATCATTGCTTCTTCTGAGAATAAGATGCAGTTATATATGACATATTCAAGAACTTATACTAAGGATAAGAAGCTTGAAGATGGAACTATTGAAACAGATAATATCTTTGATGCTGCAGCAATCATGTTATATGATGTAATGTCTGATGCAGTTGTTGATCATGTTTCTTTTGCGGAGCCAATTAAGGCTGTAGATTCTGTTAAGGCACCTAATGAAACAATTTTCGCAATTGAAGCAGATACAGTAGTCGATTCTGACGGAGTTATCAAGGAAGATGATTATATTACATTAAGATTTGTTGCTTCTGAAGGTCATTCATTAAGTCTTTATAAGACAACAGCAATTGACAGTGTTCCAGAATCAATTTCAAAGGGATATAATGCAAGCCTGATTAAAGCTTCTTCAGGCAAGTGGTATATTAATGATATCACATATAAGATCCCAGATAAGATAGTTGCTGAGCTTGCAGGTTATAATGTAATTGTGGATATTACATCTAAGGATCATGTTACAAGAATTTCTCTTGCTAATACAAATACTATGGAGATAAAGACTCTTGTTATTTCTGAAACAAGAGATAGAGGAGACATTATAACCATAGAGTAATTGATATTAACGGAATTCTCTATAATTAATTTAAAAAGTAGGATTAAGGCATGTATATGCTTTAATCCTATTTTGTTTTAATTTTTCTGTCATATTTTATTTGAATAAAATAAAAAAAGGAGATTTTTCATTATGAGAGAAAACAAAATTTTAGAAAATGTAACAGTATTAAACAAGGTTGACAACAGACAGTATTTAATTACATCTGTTACCGATGGCGTAGGAACGGCTTGTCTTTTAGAAAATGGTGAAGTAAACGAGGATATATCTGTTATGATATCATCATCTAACGCAATTGCTTTTAGACTTATCAGCAATCCTAATATTCCAGATATTCCAGATGGATATTCAGTAGAAGACGGAATTTTACTTAAGGATGGTGTTGCTGCTACACAGCAGGGTTCACTGGTAATTAAGAGTATCGTTACATCTGTTCCAGGTAAGCTTTTATTATCTGTATTACCTAGAGAAAACACAACAGAACATGATGATTATATTGATTTATTTGCTTATAAGCCGGATGAGGATAAGTTTAAGAAACTTATTCCAGTTTCAATTCCAATGCCGGAAGTTATAGGTGTATGTGACAAATATGTGATACTAAAGACTTCCTATACACACTTTGAAACAAAGAAGGATTTTAATGGAAAAGATATTTTCGCTGAATATTTTGATAATGCTGAAATTATCGTTTATGATGGTGCAAAGAATTATATTTCAAGTTATTTAATGCTTGATGCACCAATAAATAATGTCATTACTGTAAGAAATTCAATGAATGTACCTACATGGGTCATTGAATATACAGAGCAGGTATGTGATAATAATTATTATAATCCTGATTGTGATTGTGGTTATGACTGCGAAAATGATTGTGGAGATTATGATGAATGCAATAATTGTGATTATCATTTAGATACAATTACTAATACTAAGGAATTAATCGAAATGGATCATATTAAAGCAGAAATGATTGCTCTTAATGGTGGTACATTAATGAGGCTCAATAGTATTAATATCCCTTCACATATTAAATCTGTTTCAATTGGTTGGAATAGTGCTGATTTTATCAGACTTGAAGACAGAATTATGATTGGAGAGTATGTTGATAAAATCATTACTGATTCAAAGATAATGTCTGCAGTTGAAGGATATGATTGGATTGTCGATACAAGTAAGGAAGATAATGTAACAAGAATTGCTCTTGCAAACGACAATATGGAAATCAAGTATATTGTTATTACTGAAACATCAGATAGAGGAGACGTTGTTAAGGTAGAATAATAAAATAATTAACAATTAAATAATGTGTATTTATACACCAGTTGAGATTAGTCAACTGGTGTATTTTTTCTGTCATGTATTAATTATAAAATTTATAAAGGAGGAAATTTAATGTCAATGTTTGAACATGTAAAAATTGGAGAATTAACAAAAAAGGTTATTGAGTCAGGAGTTACAGTGTGTGAACATAACCATCCAGGAGGCTCTTTGTTTGATGCCGTAGATGAACCTAAAAGTTATTTAGATGCTGCATTTAATGCAGGATATACTAAATTTGCTGTTACGGACCATGCATCATTTTCAGCAATGCAAACATGTATTGATTACGCTAAGAAAATAAGTACTGAGGAACATCCTTTTAATATCATTTATGGCGTAGAGGCTTATATTGAAGTGCCACCATTTAAGATAAATGAGCAGATTGGCCATATGATTATGTTAGCCACTTCAGAAAGAGGCAAACATATTATTGATAAGTTAAATTCTAAGGCTTCTGAAAAAAGAATGGGAAAGCCTGTTATTACAATATCAGATTTAAAGAAATATAACTTTAACGGTGATATAATAGCAACTTCTGCTTGCGTTTCGGGTGCACCAGCTCTGCAATTATTATCAGATGATGTTTTGGATAAAATGATTAACAGAGAAAGAAAAGCACAGCAGCATACTACTGAAAAAGACGAGCTAGTTATACGTGATTGTATAAGTCCTGATGATAAAGAATATCTTTCAGCTAAAGATGAATTTGAAAGGGTATCGGCAGATTTAGATGAATTGATTAATATTCGTGATTCCAAGGAACTTAAATCAGAAAGAACACAGATTTCAAGAAAATTAAGAGATGCAAGAAAGTGTTTAAATGATGATGATCCAGAGCTTATTAAACTGATTAACGAATATGAGGAGATAAATAATAAAATTCTGGAAGCTAAAGATAAAATTCCTAATGTCAGAAAATTAGTTAATGCTAAGAAAGCCGAGTTAAAGGATATAAGTCTTAAAGTAGAGGAATATATTAATCATGAAAATAAGATACAGCATTATGAATCATTAAAGAAAAGCCCAATAGAATTAATGTCTGAAGCAGAAAAGACAATGCTTTTTTATCAGGAAATTTTTGGAGCAGGTAATTATTACATTGAAGTTCAGAATCATGGGCTTGAAATGGAAAGCAGAACATATCCTGTGTTAGCTCAGTTAGCAAGGAAGCATAATATCCCATTAGTTGCTGCTAATGATGCACATATGGCAGATAATTCTGATAGAAGTATTGATATGCGTAATGTAGCTAAATTTTTAAGATTTATTAAGATAAGTGAGTCGGAATCAGATAAAGAGTTATATGTAAAAACACCTTACGAACTTGCTCAGGCCTTATCAGCTATATTAACAGATGATCAGGTTGCAGAAGCACTCAATAACTTAAATGTAATTGGAAAAAGATGTGCTTATATTCCAGAAAAATCTAATCATTATCCAGTATTTGATAAGAACAAGGACTCAAACGAATTATTAAGATCTGAAGCAATTAAGGGAATTAATTGGAGATATCCTAACGGAAAAGGATGGGATGAAGAACATCAGAAACGAATGGAATACGAACTTAATATTATCATTCAGATGGGCTTTGCCGATTATCATTTAATTGTAAAGGACTTCCTGGAATATGGAAGAATTTGTGGATTAGTACCTATGGATAAACTATCAGAAGTACCTTTAACAATTGAAGGTGCAAAAGAGTATGTTAAGGCTCACAATTATAATACCGGAATTGGAATAGGCATTGGAAGAGGTTCAGGTGCCGGTTCATTGGTTACATATTTACTTGGTATTACCGGAATTGATCCATTTAAGTATAATCTGATTTTTGAACGATTCTTAAATCCAGAAAGAGTAAGTATGCCTAAATATATTGGGCGTTCAGCGTGGACTCTAACTCAGAGGTGTGCTTAATATTTTATTATTAAGTGCTAACGGTAGAAGTTGAATAAGACTGCTATATAAAGTGTCACAACAGGATATATAGCTTAACCCATAGACGAAGCAGCTTCGTAAGAGAACCTACGGTCCTAATATTTTTATATAAAAGATATTGAAGGATAGCAGGCGATACCGTGCTAAGATTATAAATAATATTATATAAATAAGGAGGTGTATATTTATGATAGATTATATCAATTTTACATCATTCCTTGAAAAAGGTGAAAAAATAGTAGAAATTAAAAATCACCACGAATATTACATAACTTCATATGGAAAGATTTTTAGTATAAAACAAGGGAAAATTCGACAACTTAAACCTTTTTTAGATAGTAAAAAGAATTACAGGATGATAAGATTAGATAATAAAAAATATTTATTGCATCGATTAGTTGCGATGAATTTTATTCCTAATCCTTATAATCTACCAGAAGTTAATCATAAAGACAAAAATAAACAAAATTGTAAGGTGAATAATTTAGAATGGTGTACTAGAAAAGACAATTTATATGATAGTTATAAAACTATGTCTCCTGTAAGAAATTATAAGTGTTGTAAATTATATAAAGGAGATATATTAATTGATAGATTTGAAAGCATATTAGCAGCAGCTCGATATGCTAAAGAAAAATATAACGCAAGTTATTCCTCAATGCATAAATATTTAAAATGGAATGACTTAAAAATTGTTCGTATATAATATTATTTATTTTAAAGTGTAACGACTATCCTTTTTAAGGAGTACAACTGAGAATGGTTACAGTTGGAAGTGCGTTGAAATATAATATTAACAATATTATATTGAGATATAGTCTAATCCCACTTATACAAGTGTTAAAGTACTACGAAAGTAGGGGTATATTTGGATATCGATAGTGATCTTGCTCTTGGAGTAAGAGAAAAGACAATTGAGTATGTAAGAGCTAAATATGGTAGTGAAGCTGTTGTTGGAATTATTACAGAATCAAGACAGCAGGCTAAAGGTGCTATCAGAGATGCTGCAAGATATTATGGAAAGAAAGCTTATGATGATGAAAAGAAATTCTTATCTTTAGGAGATCAGATTCGTAAGAAAGTGCCTGCTAAAGCAACTAATTTTGAAGATATTGTTGGCATGAAAGATACTAATAAGGTTGATGAATTAGGCATTAATATTCAGGACAGCATTTCTTTGTTAGATTTCTTAAAGGATGAATATAATAGTAATCCAGATGCTATTTCTATTCTTAATATTGCAGCTCATTGTGAAGGTATGCTTACGACATACGCACAACATGCCGCAGGTGTTATTATTTATGATAGTAATGATGTTACTGATTATATTCCTATTAGAGATGGAAAAAAGGGAATTAAAACTACAGAAATGGACATGATTCAGTGCGAAGCTAATGGATTATTAAAAATGGATTTTCTTGGATTAAAAACTCTTACAATTATTACTGACACACTCAGAATGATTCAGAGAGATACAGGAGAAGTAATTGATGTAATGAATATTCCATTAGAGGGTCCTAAAGCTGATAAGGTATACAAAGAAGTATATGCAAAAGGAAGAACTAAGAATGTTTTCCAGTTTGAGTCAGCCGGTATGAGAAATAACCTTAAGAAGTTATGCTCATAGTGAATAGTTAATTGAATATTTTGTATTAAAACGCATGTCATTATGATGTGCGTTTTTTCTGTCATATTTCTTTTAAATTATAATAAATAAAGGAGAACAATATTATGGAGAAAAATAATAAAACTCTTATGCAACGATTCATTGAGGTTGGATATTCTGAAAAAGATATGTTTCACCATGAATCAGATTTATATGTATTTGTCACACCAATTACTACTAGAGTTATTAATGAATGGTGTAAGGAAACAGGATTTAATAAGGATTGGCATTGCCCTATATTCACAGATCAGATAACTGGGAAACAAATGTATGATTGTGCATTCCAATACTATACTGAATAAAAATAAATAAAGTTTAAGGAGAAAAATATGGCAATATTTCATGAACATTTACAATACCATCCAGACACAGTAGAGAAACATAAAATTACAGATAAAGAAATCAAATTTTTGTCTGATTTGCAGCATGAATTAAATACACAGGACCATGTAGGACAAGCTGATCCTCGATTTTGGGTTATTATGGGGAAAGAAAAGTGTATTGTTCCAGAAGGATATGAAGACGGTGTAACATTAATAGATAATGAGGCAGTCGAAGAAGTTGCTGATAATATTGATGATGCAATTGTATTTTTTAATAAGGAATTTGAAGAAAACGGTGATTCTTGGGTTATTTCAAAAGAATATGATGGATATTATGTTACATCAAAAGAAGATAATGATTATGAGGAATGTTTAGCTGATCTTGATGATTTAAAGACTTGGTTGAATGAGCATAATTATGGCAGATATACTTTCACCTGTTATGCATATAGAGATAAAATTTATGAAAACACAATGTTTTTAACAGAAAAGGCAGCCGCTGAACATCTAAAGGCAAATCATTATCATTACGATGAGTACGCTCATACCTATGCTATGACTGCATGGAGAAGTCCTGAAGTAGAAGATATCATTAAGATTTTACAGTCAGTAGATTTTTCTGCTATTGTTAGAAAATAAAAGAATGATATTATCGCAATTAAGCAAAAAACCCCAACCGACAATAGCCGGTTGTGGGTAGTTTAATTACAAGGATAGGGAAGAGAATATGATAAATAAAAATATATTAAATATGCCTGAGTATTCATTTTTAAAGGAAAATCAAAATTTAGATAAGAATATTTGTATACTTGGATTAGGTGGTAGCAGAGCATATGGGACAAATCTTCCAGAAAGCGATATTGATATAAGAGGAGTTGCTGTTAGAAGAAAAGAAGATATCTTGTTAGGTAATGATTTTGAAAATTTTGTAGATGTTAATACAGATACAACTATTTATAGTTTTGACAAAATTATTGATTTATTAGCTAAATGCAATCCAAACACTATTGAACTTTTAGGATTAGATACAGATGATTATATTTATAAAAATGAATTTGGGGAGCTTTTATTAAAAAATAAAGATATTTTTTTATCGAATAGATGTATTAATACATTTAGTGAATATGCATTACAACAGTTATACCGTATGCAGCAGAAGACCAACGCTGCTTTAACGGAAGAAGAATTAAATAGACACATTTCTGGAGTGCTTAATAATATGTCCAAGAAAATGAACGATAAGTACAATTTAGATGAAAATAATGTGTCTTTTTATTTGGTTGACGGCAAAATCAAATGCAATATTATTGCAACACAGTGTTCAATGGAAGATTTGTCAGGAATGCTTTCAGAATTTAATAACACTTTAAGAGATTACCGGAAAACAAGTAAAAGGAATGAACATGCATTAAATCATGGTAAAATAGCAAAACATAGTATGCATTTACTTAGATTGTATATGATGGGAATTGATTTAGTTTCTGAAGGGAAAATTCAAACGAAAAGAATTAAAGAACATGATTTGTTGATGGATATTAGAAATGGTGTATATCTTGATGAAAATGGAATCCCTAATAAACATTTCTTTGAAATAGTAGATGAATACAAGAATAAGTTTGAAAATGCATGTAAAAACTCTGTATTGCCAGATGAGCCGGATATAGACAAAATCAATACATTTAGAATGGAAGTTAATGAGAAAATTGTAAAGTTATAAAATTAAACTGGTTACTATTAGTAGCCAGTTTTTTTATTTTTCTGTCATTGTATTATTATAAAATTTAAAAAGGAGAATAAAATTATGAAAACTAATGCATTTGAAATTAAGGAAAATAACTTAGAAACAGTAAATGATATGATAGGAGCATTATTGGAAGTGCCTAAGAATTATTTACTGCATCCATTAGGACAGAAATGCGCAATTGCAGTTGATAATTACCATAAATGTGTATATTTAGACGATCCTAATATGATGAGCGAGTTTAAATATGAATTAGAAGAAGATATAAAAGAAAATGATGATTGGAACGGAGCAATCCCTGACGACAGTGATAACCTTGAAAGATTTTCATTTTATTATGTTTGGATAGGATATGAGTCAGATTGCGGAGACAATTCAGGAGAATATTCATATTTTTCAAATGAGGATATGGCAAATGATTTCTTTGAATCTTCTAAAAATACTGATAAAACATTAGGAACTGCTTCATTTATAAACGGCAGATTAGAACCTGTTAAGGTTATAAAAAGTACATTGTAAAAAGAAAGGAATTTTATGAAAACTTTAAATATTATCGAAGAATTGTAAGAAAACTCCATCCGACAATAGTCGGTTGTGAGTAGTTCATGCAAATACAGCAATTAATATAATTGAAAGTGTCATATATGATAATTCTGATGAAAATAATAACAACTAAAGGAGAATAAGACATGACAATAATAAGAAATGGTAAGGAAATAAAATTAACATATGACGAAATTTATGCTGCTCATAAGGAATTTGTTTCAACATGGATGATTAATACAGCTAAAGAGATTATTCAGTCTCAATATCATTCTGATATTACTGAGAATGATTATATTGATATTGGTGAAGCAGCTTATGATACTTACGCAGAAGGTAACGGTCTTACTGAATATGAAGCTGTTGAAGATGCTGTGGAAAAATTCTTAAGTGAAAGAAATTGAATATTTTGATTTTTCATAACTAAATAAGATTTTTTGAAAGCGGGAGACTTATGTTTCCTGCTTTTTTTCTGTCATAAATATATTAAAAATTATAAAGGAGAAAAATTAATGAAAAATATTATGATTTTTGATGGGAATTACATTCTCAGAAGATCTTTTTATGGTGTTCCAGAATTAAAAACCTCAAAGGGATTTCCGACTAATGCAATTAAAGGAGCTTTAAATACAATTCTATATATGAAAGAAAAGTATAGTCCTGATGAATTAATTGTTGCGTTTGATACTGCAAAGCCAACTTTCAGGCATTTAATGTATAACGGGTATAAGGCAACTAGAGATCCTGCACCGGAAGAATTTAAGATTCAGAGACAGGCTATTGTTCCTATTCTTAAAACAATGAATATATGTGTTATTGAAAAAGAAGGATATGAAGCAGATGATATTATAGGAACAATTTCAACTATTGAAAGTAAAGCCGGAAATAAGGTTAATATTATATCTGCAGATCATGATTTGTTACAATTATGTAATGATTTAGTATCATTAGTTGTTCCAAACAACCCGGAAGATATTTGGACTCCGGTAGAAATTATGAATGAGTATTTCGTTACTCCTAAACAGTTTATTGATGTAAAAACATTAATGGGAGATAAATCGGATAATATTCCTGGAGCTGCAGGTATTGGTCCTAAAACTGCAAGTAAACTAATACATAAGTATGGAAATTTGTTTAACATATATATGAATATTTCAGATATTGAATCTAATATGTCTAAAGGAAAAAGTATTTCAACTTGTTTAATAAATAGTGAAGATAATATTTTGTTGTCAAAAATTTTAGCAACAATAAAAACAGATGTAGAACTTGATGCTTATAACGCTAATGTATCAGATAATATGTTAAATGAAATTAGTGAGCAGATATTAGGTTTGTATGAACTTAACAGTATTATAAGTATACTTAAAAATGGCAACATTGTTTGCTTATAATTATATTTAAGGAGAAAATCATGATAATTGAAATTTTAACAAATGGTTGGTGTAATATTAAATTCGAAAAGACAAATTGTAGAGTGAACGCTTCATATTTAACTGATGTCCCAAATGACTTATTAGATATGTGCATTAATTATTATAACAATAATACGGCATCCTGTTATTTTGATTCTGAAGGCTCTACAGCAACGCTAGTTTTGACACCAGATACAGCTTTCATAATTCATGAAGGGGAGCATTTAGGCCTAATTAAACTATTGGAATCACCAAAGGAAATCATTGATTGTATAGTAAAGGAAATTGTAAAACAGATTGATTCTGCTGCAAGTTTTTTATCATGTGAATGTAATGATTTATTTCAGTATGAAAAAAGAAAATCTGAATTAATACAAAAATTATATTTTGTACATGATAAGAGTGATTCAAATTAAAACAAATGCTTAATAACAAGTACCTATTAATGGGTACTTGTTATTTTATTTTTCTGTCATTTATTTATTATAACAATAAATGGAAGGAGAGTAAAAAATATGATTAAAGAATTTAAGGAATTAGTAAATGCAATAAATTCGCCAGATAATGAATATAGAGAGAATGATTTAGATATGTTAAATTACAATATGGCCGCATTTGGAGAATATGTACAGATTGTTTATCATCAAAACTATTCAACTCCAATTAAATATGCTACACTTGAGGGAGAAGAATTACGAGAAGCTATTCAGTCTATGGATAAAAATCGGAGAATTAAACATGAAGCTGCAATAGCTGCGTGTTCCCAAATCAATAGAGATTGTGAATATTATAATGTTCCTAAGTTTTGCCCTGAAACAACTGATAGACATATAATCGCAGATTTTTGCGCCCAGATAACGGCTGCTTTTTATCTTGACGGAATCGGTAGAGATGCTAAAACTATAGATGATGTTATAAAGGCAATGACTCAAAATTGTAAAAGTGTTAATATTAGTAATATAACAAACAATATTGACACAAATGAACTATCAGATATTGATTTAGATTTAGGCGGAGAAGATGATGAAGATAAAATTATGCCAGATGTAATTCATACTGAAATTAATAAAGATAACAGAGAGGAAGAAGTAAGATAATGGTAACTTTTATTAGAACATATGAATCCGGTCCATGGATAATAGATGAATACGATAATAAAACATATAAAATTCTATTAAGAAGAGATTCAAGAACAGGTAAAGTCATAAGATTCTTTTTTACTCCAAAGATTCCATATTATGATATTGAAATTAAAACCATAAAAGATGATTTTTATATTAGTATTACTGGTAATGTTTCATATGATATCAATGATATCGATAAATTAAAAGACAGAATAGATTATGCTAAAAATTTGATCACTTATATAAAAGAAAATATATGTAACAAGTATTCTTTTTAATATTCATGCAAGCGTCCAAAATTGGACGCTTTTTTTAATTTTCTGTCATAAATTATATAGTTATGAATTGAAAGGAGAAATTTAAAATGAATAAAACAGGTATTGAAGATTTAATAGCAATGAATGCTTTATATCGTCCTGGCCCTGAAAAGTTTATACCTGATTTCATAGAAGGTAAAAAGGATGCATCTAAGATTAAATATTTATGTCCTCAATTAGAGCCAATTCTGTCAACTACTTATGGACAGATAGTTTATCAGGAACAGGTAATGCAGATTGTTCGTGATTTAGCAGGATATACATGGGGGCGTTCTGATTTAGTCCGTAGAGCTATGTCAAAAAAACATCAGGATGAAATTGATGCTGAAAGACACACTTTTGTATATGGTAATGCTGATACTAAAAAAGAAAATGAAGCATTAGTACCAGGATGTATTGCAAATGGAATACCAGAAGAAATTGCTCATAAAATCTGGGATGCGATGGTTGACTTTGCTAAGTATGCGTTTAATAAGTCACATGCCACTGCTTATGCTGTTACATCATATTGGACAGCTTTTCTTAAGTATTATTATCCGGCTTATTATCTTACAAATGTAATAAATCATACTGATAAGATTGATGAAGTCGCTGATGATATTAGTGATGCCCTTGATTTTGGAGTAAAGGTATTGCCTCCGGACATTAATGCTTCAAATTTACATTGTGATGTTGTAGATGGGAACATTTTGTATGGTCTGAGTAATATTAAGAATGTTGGATCAGAAGCAGCTAAAATTATTGAAGATAGAAATGTTAATGGAGAATATTCTGATATTAAGGATTTTATCAAACGAACAAATATTAATGCAGAAGCATTAAGTTCCTTAATTAAAGCAGGTGCTTTCGATTGCCTTGGTTATACAAGAACAATGATATCATTAGATATGATTTGTATGAAAGAAATTCAGGATACAATTAAGAAAATCAGAGAGAAGAGTAAGTTTATTGAAAACGCAAGTAAAGTTATTGAATTTGTGGAAGATTATATTGATCTTGATGAGTTTAAGGAAAGAATTTCAGAAGAAAATATTTCCTTTCAAGTTACTTCAAAAAAGATGCCAACTAAGGATTCCATAATTAAACGTATCAATTCAGCTAAGACAGTTATAGAAAGCTTAGAAGATGATCTTGAAAATATAGATATTGATTATGTAGAAGATGATTTAGGTCAGATTCTAAATGATGAAAAAGAAGTGTTAGGTGTTTATATTACAGGGCATCCAATTGATGAGTATAATATTTATACAGATCCCATTTCTGATATTTCAACAGAAGTTAACGATGTATCTGGTATAATTAAAAATCTTGTTGTAAGAAAGGATAGAAATGGATACGAATGGGTAACTTTTGAGGTAGAAGATAAAACAGGTTCTATTAATGGTGTATGTTTTTCTAAAGATTATGCAAATATTAGAGACTTACTTGTTAATGATGCTAAATTATGTTTATCAGGAAAAATTCAAGTAGATGATTTTAGATCTTCAGATGACGAAACTGTATATCAGATTATTGTTAAGTCTGTTAAACCTTTAAAGAAAAATAAGTCTTCATACAGATTTATATGTACTGTTTCCGAAGTAAACGATGTTCTTGATTCTATTAATGAATATCTGGTAGATAATGACGGGGATTATTTATATTGGCTTGATTCAACAACCGGAATTGAACATTTATGCAAGAAATTCATTAACCCTGATATGTCAGCACCTTCAATAGTACGCAAATGCTAATTTAATATTTATTTTATGTTTTACCGCTGTTTATTGCAGCGGTATTTTTTTATGTAAAGATTTTTAAAATTGTATCTGTCATATATATATTAGAAAGGTTGGAGGAAAATATATGATACTTAGTAACAATAACAGTAATATTAAGGAATTAAGAAATAAAAAAAATAAGCATGATTTAAATTCTTATATGGATTTTATGGTGAAAAACAAAATGAAAAGTAATTCTTTCTTTTCAAAATCAAAACAGTATATAAAGATTTTTATTCCATTTATTATTTCTGTTTTTATAATTTTATTTTCAATGTTTATTGCAACATTTATAGACAGTCTATTAAATATGTATATGAATGATGCAGGAGGAATTTCAACTAAAATAGATTATGAAGGATTTCGATTAATTTACACAATATCAACATATACATTAATGTTTGTTATGTGCCTTATTTGTATAAAAAGCTCATTTTACAATTATAAAAAAGATTTGTTTATGAAAAATAAATTAGTAGTAAATTGGAATTTTGCATTTTGTTTCATATTAATTTCTGTAATATTGCAGCTTATTTCAGGAATTCAAATGCATTTTGTAAATGTATCAGATATTGATTATGGAAGTTTAGGAATAAAAACAATTATATCTACAATAATAGCAACTTTTGTGGCACCTATTATTGAGGAATTGACTTTTAGATATATAATTTATGGCTATGCATATAAAGCAAGCAACAATAAATTATGTGCAAATATAATCCAAGCAGTTTTATTTGGAATAATTCATTTTAATTTTATTTTATTCCCTATATATGCTTTTGGCGGATATTTGTTAGGTGCTGTAAGAGATAAATATGGTATTAAACTTAGCAGCTTATATCATATTCTAATAAACTGTGTGGCATTAATACCATTTACGTTTTTTATAACAAATATATATTTACAGGTATGCATTTTAATAGTCTGCATAATGAGTTTAATTTATTTTGTAATTAAGTGTTTTGAAAATATCAATATAGAAATTAAGGAGCAATAATTTATGGAAACAAATATGAATAATGAATTAAAAAATAAGTCTATAAGTGATATCCTTGAAGCTTCTTCAACGGATTTATATGAATGGTATTTAATTAATTTTAAGAAAGAAATTCCTAGATCAGATGAAATAGATTTATTGGAAATAGGAAATTTATTGAGTGAAGTAGGAAATTATTTTACCTATTTTTCCTCAATGCATTCTATTTTAGATTCAATGGTAAAAGAAATGAAATTACACAAAGAGTCTTCAGATAAATGTAAAGAGCTTATGATTAAACGAGATATATTAGGAACCTTTGAAGAGCAATCTAAATTTACATATAATGCAATTAGTAGAATATGTACAATGAAAATAGAAGCAAATAATGAATTAAAAATGCTAGGACATCAATGTTAAGAGGAGATTTTTATGGCAGATAAGAATTTATTATTAAATAAAAAAAACAATAAAGATGAATATATTGATGAATTATTTGATACAAATAAACCAATAGAAAACATAAATATTTTATCAGAGGATAATTATACCGATATTTTAAATGATAAAGAGATTTTAAATGAAAAAGAGAAACTATTATTAGAAAATAATATAACTTATTATATTAAATCATTCGCTGATTATCCGGTTTTATCCAAAGATGAAACTCTTAAATTATTTGAAGAGATAAAAAAACATCCTAAAAAGAAAAAAGAAATAACCGAAAAATTGATTTTATCTAATATGCGTTTAGTCATCAGTATTGCTAAAGCTGTTACAGCTAAAACGCAAAGTTTTGAAATGGATGATTTATGTCAGGCCGGTATTTTCGGGTTATACAGAGCTATACAAATGTTTGATTATAAATTAGGATATGCATTTTCAACTTATGCAACTCATTGGATTAGACAGAGTATATATAGAGAATTAGCCAATTATGATTTATTAGTTAGATTCCCTGTACATGTAAGAGAACAGGATTCTTTTGTTAAGACTACATTTGTGGATTTAACTAATAAACTTCAAAGAAAACCTACAATTGATGAATTATATGATGTAGTAAAACAAAGATATCCTCTTTTAACTAAAGAAATGCTTGTGCATATTCAGAGTTTTAATGAATTGGTTTCATTAGATGCACCTATTCAAAGTGATGAAGGCCATGACGATTCATGTTTGGCTGATTATATAGAAGCTCCTGAACCTAAAGTTGAAGATACGATTATTCAAAAAGAAATGAAAGAACTGCTTTGGAAAGAAGTTGAAGATTGTCTCACTCCTAGAGAATTATATGTAATTAAGGGTAGAATGGGATATGGCTCAAAAGTTAAAACTTTACAAGATATAGGTACTGAATGGAATGTATCCAGAGAACGAATCAGACAGATTGAATCAAAAGCAATAAAAAAGATTAGAGTTCGTTTCAGACGGAAAGGATATAGTATACAATCTTTTATGTAATATATAAATAAAATGCAGTTATCAATAGGTAGCTGTATTTTTTTTATGATTACACTTCCTTTAAGTGTAATATGTCATACACCTTTTTTAGAACCTTTTTATTATTTTCTTTTCCATTGATACGCTTTTTATTATTAAAATATAAAAATTAGAGCCTTATATAATACATTTGATTATTCCTTAATAGCGTTTTAAGACTTAATATAATAACCGCCAGAATATTATTAAGGATTAAAAGCGTATAACTATTATTGTCATATCCTTATACAATATCATTTATCAGCTTAATACATTTTGTGTTTATTTCCCTGGTAATTCCTTACCTGTCTCTAGCAAGCACTTCATTTATCCCAATTAATGCCTTTAATACACTAATAAATAATATAATTCCCTCATATATAATATATGATAATTACAAAAATTATGATTACTAGATTCCTGTAAATCTATTCTTCGCCCTGCAAATGCCTTAGTAAGCCCAATAATCCCATTTCTATCTCCAATAGCTGCATTCTTATACACTAATTCTTTCTTATTTGCTCTTAGATCTATTTCCTTTACTCTATCATTCCTATATATGTTTCCAGTAATTCCATTAATTAACTTTAGTAAATAATAATTATATCCCATTAATCAGTTATATTTATTTTTCTCACTGATCATACAGTCTATTGTACCCAATTAATCCATATATAATTGCTAATATTACCAATTATATGTTATCAAATTAACATTTTTTATCTCTTAAATCAGCATATGATAACTACATCATGGTATTATTCTGACACATATAAGGCATTTTATTGGCTATGCAACGGATAATACATTACTATATATTGTTATCATTATTACATTTATGTATCAAATATTTAGCTATATATTGTTAATTTTATTACACAAATTTTTCTATTCTATAACATAATGTTGTTATTTTTAATGTATATTAAATCATATTTTATATCTATATATTGTTATTATTTTTGTATCTTAGCTATATTTTAATAAATCTTAAATAACTATATATTGTTAATAAAGTTAACATATTAAACTAATATATAACAATAAACGTACAATATATTGTTATTATTTTTTACAAGTGAAGGCATAGTATACCCAATAAAGTGCTTAGAAAAACACAAAAACGGGATATTTTAATAAATAAAAGGCATTTACATTTAGTTGCTGTCTTATTTTAACACACATCAATTATTTTATGTAAAATAATAATTCATTTTTTCTGTCATATTAAAAATATAACTAAATAAAAGGAGAATTAATTATATGCAAAAAATGAATTACGAAGATTTTCTTAAACATCTTAAATTCGAATTACTTCAAAATATTGAAGATATTACACCAACAGATATAGTTTGCACATCAGATAAGCTTATTTTTCATTCTAAAAATCAGTTTATGTGTCCCTTAGAATTTAAATTAAATCAATTATATAAACAATATTTAAATAATTCGTCAATAGAAGAAATTGCATTGTCAATATCTGAAGCATTTTATAGAAACAAAAATTCTAATGGTAGTGAATATAAACTTAATAATTTAGCTCCAGAAATTAATTTAAATGATATAAAACACTATATTATACCTCAATTAATACAAAAGCCGGACAATATGGAAGATTTAAGCGGTATTCCTCATAGGCCATTTTATGAGTTCGAAATAATTTATAATGTGATCATACCTAAAGAAAATTCAGAAGGTACAATGTTTGTAATTGATAATAACTATATGAGAGACATACTGAAAATTGATGAAAACGAATTGTACAATCTTGCAATTCATTCAATATATTCCAACAAATATTTTATCAGTGTATTAGGTGATTATTTTTTGACGCAACTGGCAGATGATGATAATTATGAAAAAACAAAGAAAGAATTATTTTCTCTAAGTAATTCTGATGGGTTTGAGAGCAAATGTATTAAAGGAATATATGCAATTCAAAATATAATTGACTTTTATAACACAAGTGCAATTCTGAATAATAATTTGCTTAAGAATATTTCAGAGAAACTGAAAACAAATTTATACATTGTTCCTGTTACAGCACATATTCTGTTGATATGTAAATACAATGAATTTACTCCTGAAGAAATTCAAATGGCATTAAAGATATTTGGTATTCAGGAAGAAGAAGATTATCTGAGTTCAGATATATTTATATTTAACAAAGAATCAGGTGAATTAAGTGAACTACCCACCACCTAAAGGTAGTGGGCTTCTGTTAAATGGTTCACCAGACTAAGTATTCAGAAATGGATACTACGATATTTAGGTTATGATACCTTCGGTTGACGCAACAGACCGTTGCTCTATCGTACATATTTAAGTTAGGTCAGAGTAAGAACAGCCTTGTGATATGTACATAAAAGCCTTTATATCATTGTCGAGTTGAAGTCGGAACAATCGTATGGTAAACAGTACGACAAAGTACGCATCACCTACTATTAAGTAGAGTATTTATAAGGAGGAACTTATTTATGGTTTATGTGATTTCACAAGATGGTAAACCACTAATGCCCTGTAGTAACTCTATAGCAAGATTGTTACTTAAACAAAGCAAAGCAAAAGTTAAGAAACGTGAGCCATTTACAATTAAATTGACTTATGAAACAACAAATTACACTCAAGACTTAACTCTTGGTGTAGATACCGGAAGCGGAACTATTGGCACTTCTGTAAGCAAAGACAATGGAGATATTATCTATATGTCGGAAGTTGTTATAAGAAACGACATTACCGGCAAAATGACACAAAGAGCAAAGTATCGTAGAAACAGACGAAATCGTAAAGCTCGTTATAGAAAAGCAAGATGGTTAAATCGTGCTAATTCTATTAAGAATGATAGATTTAGCCCTACGATGCAGAGTAAGCTTCATAGTCATGTTAAAGAGATAAAATATATTAAATTTATTCTTCCGATTACAGAAATGGTATTTGAGACAGGTCAGTTTGATACTCACCTTATGAAAAATCCAAATCTTGCTAATCCTAAAATTAAACATTGGGGTTATCAGAAAGGTATTAATTATGGGTTTGAGAATACCAAAGCGATGGTTCTTAATCGAGATAATTATACTTGTCAATATTGTAAAGGCAAACATAAGGATAGTAAGTTAGAAGTTCATCATATTTTATTTCGTAGTCAGGGGGGTTCTGATGAAGAAAGTAATCTAATTACTCTGTGTCATACCTGTCATAAAGATTTACATAGTGGAAAAATTAACCCCAAATTGAGTGGTAAAGTTAAAGGTAATCTTAAATATGCCACACAGATGAACTCTATTCGTAAACAGCTTTTTAAATTATATCCAGATGCAGTTGAGACCTTCGGATATGTGACAAAAGCTAACCGTTTGCTTCTTGGCATTGACAAAGAACATTATTATGATGCCTGTACGATTGCAACACAAGGCAATATATTTACTGTAAAATCCAACCTTTACAAAAAGAAATGCATTTCAGATGGTGATTTTCAAAAAACAAAAGGGATTCGTTCAGAACAGCCTATTATCACTGATAAGATTTGTGGCTTTAGAAAATTTGACAAAGTTCGATACTTTGGAAACAAATATTTTATCAAGGGTAGAATGTCCACTGGATATGCAGTTCTCATGGATATAGATGGTAACAAGGTTGATTTTTCGGCAATGCCAAAAGGATACAAGACACCTAAATTGAGTAATTGTAAACGCATAATGGCAAGGTCAACTGAAATGATACAGACCTTGGTAATTTAACGCCATTCATTCCACGGTCTAAAGACCATGGGTTTTCTGGCTAAAACATTATAAAATAGAATAAACAATACAATATATATTAAAACAGAAAGGAAAGAGAAAGATGATTATAACTATATTAGTAAATGTAGTCTTTGTTGTTTCATTGATTATGCTTAGTTTTTATTTTGTGACTGCAAACATATACGATATGACTCTTATAGATAAGGCATTTATGTCTTTACTTATGGGAGCATTGCCAGCGCTTGTTAATATAAGCTTTAAAAATTTTATAGCTACTGTGATAGCCTTATTAATCAGTGTAATGGCTCTTGTATGGATAGCTTTTACAAAATTTTTTGAAAAAGAACATGAAAAAGAACTTCTTTATGATTGTTTGCTTGATGATATATCACAGGATGATTTAAAGAAATTCAGACATATGAGCCGTAATGAACAGATTGCTTTTCTAAAGGCTGTTATTACAACTGTAGAATCAACGGAAAAGGAAGAGTCCACTGATGAGAACGGTAATAAGGTTATTACAACCAAGACAGTAATACAGCGAATACCTTTAATTGAGAATGATGAAGAATTAGCAGAGTATGAACCAATCCTTAGAAAGGAGAGAAATAATGACATTTAAAGAAGCAAGGAAAGAGGCAAGAGAAATAGCACAGCGAACCGGATATTGGGGATATATTTTTAAAGATAAATCCGGGGAATGGTTTACATCAGACTGTAATAATTTTACTTCTGATAATTCATTCTATGTAAATAAGGCCGGTAAGATCCTTAACATGCAAAAATATGAGAAGATAAAAAAGAAGTTTGATAAGCAGGGGATAAGAGGACTGTGTTTATTTTCGCCCGAATTAATGAAATATATTGAACAGCATGGCGGTTATTAAAAATATGATAAAAAAATTATAATATATAATGATTTTTCTTTAATTTAAGTTAATACATTTACACTACTTAAATATAAAATAGTGTGGATTTTACACTATTTAGATAGAAGATAATAAATGGGGGCTATTTATGAAGATTATTATACTTTCGTTTATTGTAACTTTTATGGTAATAATGCTATTTAAATCAACTATTGATTTAATTGACAGAGTAAAAGAGAAGTCATTTCTATATAGTCTTATTGAGCAATGCACTGATTGCAGCCATGATGAGATTATTACCTTTAAGAAGCAGTTATCAAGGGAAGAACAGATAACATTTTTAAAGTCACTTAAGTATAAGAAATCTTATAAGGATGGATTTCTTATTACAGAAGAGACAGATTTTAAGGTATATAAACCAATACTAAAAAGGAGATAAATTATGAAATTTGAGAAAAAGAAATCATTTTGGAAAGTTTTTTTAGATGAGTGTGCAGGAGTAATATTAGCTGGGGCAATTATGATATACATTGCCTTATCTGCCATTATAGGAAATTTGATATTGCCATACATAAATAATGGGAAAGAAATAAATCCGTATATAGAAGATGTAAGCAGTAAGTTTACAATATTTTTGATAAAAACAGCCATAGGTGCTATATGGCTATTTGGCGTAATTTTCATGCTGTTAATTGCTTTTGCTATTATAAGCTTAATTGTAATAGCAATAATAACCGGAATAACACATATAATAGCCGTAAAACGATACACATATTTACCTCTTACAGCAGATGAAGTAAGAGAAGCTATAAATGCAGGATTATTTAAAGATACTCCTGAAAGCTATATAGATTATCTTACAAAACAGATGAAGTATTTTGATGGCAGTATAACCTTTTCAATAAATGATATGAAAATGATAATAAAAACAGTAAAGGAAATATGGGATAAGCCATTTAAGCTTAATAAAGATTATCTTATCAGGAATGAAATAGAAAGTTATGATTATTTCCCATTTAGATTTAGGGATGACAGAGATGATTTATTTCAGTTAAAGAAAGGCAAAACAGTAACTTTTGATATGGATGAAGGTTCTTTGATTCAGGATATCAAATAAAAAGGAGCATATAAGATGAATAGAGATAAAATTTTTAATTTAGTTATATGTTTAACATTTAGTATTACACTTATTTTGATTATAACAGCATTGCAGCTTGGACTTAGATATGAAATTAAGGAGTTTTCAAAAGAAACCACAGAAGAAGCCCAGCTTTACAGTATCAGTACAGATAAGGAATATGAAGGCTCATTTGTATTAGGTTCAGGAAGTATTGGTTCACAAGAATATATAACTGCTTACCAGATTACAGAAGACGGTGGTAAGAAGTATTTCAAGATGAACAGAGATAAAGTAACAATCTATGATACATTAAACAATGATGAACAGGCTTATGCAGAGATAAAGAAGACTTCATTAGGAATTAAAGAAATTAAGCTGTACGTTCCTAAAAATACAATAGAAAAGGAAATTAATCTTAATTTATAGTAGGGATAAATTTGGGGATAACAGAGACGATTTATTTTGCCAGTTGAGAAAAAAAATAAAACAGTTGTTTTTGATATTGATGGTTGTTCTTTAATTCAAAATATCAAATAAAGAAAAAGGAAAAATTTTGATACATTTAATGATACTGATATAAAAAATCAAAAAGACAAAATTAATAAAGAATCATTAATAATAGGAGAATAAGGTATGAATTTAAAATTAAAAACACATAACGAATATTTGAATATTAATTTTGATAATGCGACTGATGAAAATATTAATAAATCTTTATCAAAAAAACGAATAACTAAAATTGTTTTAGCAGGTATTCTTATATGTTTTATTTTAAGAATTATAAGCTTGATTATAAAACTTACATTTATTTCAATAATTGCATTAATAGGTTTTAGTGTTTTTATATATTTAAGTTTATTTATATGTATTAGCAAAGACATTGATTCCACTGTTATAGGTATTAAAAATTCAGAATATTGGGATAAAATAATAGCTTTAAAAAAGGTTATTCAAGAAATAGACATAAATAAAGAAGTATATTTTCAATCAGATTTTACAGAGCTTTTTTATTTTAAAAAAAATAGCAGCATATATTCTGAATATAAGTTACCTTTAAGTGAAATAAAATATTCTGAATCAGAAAACTTTGATTTAACTTATGACAAAAATACATTAAATATAATTTTGTATGTTCCTATAAAATACATGTATTGAAAAAGCAACAAATGATTTTATTCTTAATTCTAAAAGAAAGGATGATCGTTATGACAGATAAAGAATTTCATGATTTGAATAATTATAAAAAAGAAATAGGAAAAATGAGTGTTGAAATGGCAAATGCAAAATTCCATAAAGGATATTCTGATGATTCTGATGGATATAGTTTTGAAGATTCAATAGCTGATTTAGAATTTAAGCGAGATATTCTAAGAGGAGTTGATCCTATTGACGCATTATGTGACCTACAAGAGAAAACACTTGTATATCAATTATTAAATCCTAATCCAAATATTTATGAGCAGGAAGAAATTTTTGATTACGATGAGGATTATTAATTACAGTAAAATAAAATCTACCATAGGAGCAGGAACGAATTTCTTCTCAAAGAAAGCAAGAAAAGAACAATCGAAAATATTGAAACTAATGGCTTTGAAGAATATGACATTGAAACTGAAGAAGAATGGAAAGTTATTAAAAATGAAATTTTAGATATTTGTATTGAATGTATTAAGAAGCTAAACCTTTGAAAATCCACTTATACCTTGTACTCAGCATAATTTTATCAGCTATCCTATATAGTATTAAATTTGCACTTTAGAATTTATATCCTGACATACCACATTAAAACTAAATATAATCTGATTTTTGTATAGAAGATGATTGAATCCATACCCTGTTACATTAAACTGCTAAACACATGTATAGCTATTAATGTTAACAGGGTATTTTATGTTTTTCTCTGACATTCAGATACTTCTGTTTGGATATCAGATCATATGCTTATTTTTTTACATATAGATTTCCTATCAAACCATAAATTAGTAATTTAAAACTTCGGCAGGATTACTGATATTACTTGAAATTATAAACAGCACATTTAATGATATATGCTTTTTATGTCAAAAATTTAATTTAAAATTCTGTCATATTAATTTTAATAATTTAAATTTCTGAATAAAAATTAAAATATTTTTTTATTCTGTCATATTAATAAATGAAAAATATAAATAAGAAAGGAAATAAAAATGAGTAAAATACAATTATTAAAAAGAAGCAAAAAAATGTTTTATTGTTTTCCGGCAATTTGCCTGTTGTTATCAGGATGTGGATTATTTAATAATAGTGTACAACCAATTAATATAGTTACAGAGGAAAGTACTGTTTCAAACAATAATCAGACTTATATTGATAACAAAGAATATGACAAAATAGTTATAAACAGTGAAGAAGAAGCTGAAGCTTTATTAAATACCAATACATTACCGGTAACAATCAATACTGAATCAATTTCTTATGATGGTCCTATAGACCCTGAAACTATTAATCAAGAAGTAAAAGAAAAATATGGAGAAAATACTGAATTTGACATGTAGGAATGGAATATCAAAATAACTACATACACATTACCGGATGGAACAAAACTTCAAACAAGTAATGAAACTTCTTTTAATTCAGGAAGCAGTTTTATATTTAATGATAATAACAATAATGAGTATCGTTTTTATAATTTTATGGAAAACCAAGAGGGTTTTTATGTAATTCCCAGCAAATTATATCAAGCTATAAAAGAGCAGATTAATTAATGAAAATCAAAAAATAAGAAAGGAAACATAAAATGATAAAAAATTCTGATACTTTCAAAAATTGTACAAATTTAACAGAAATTGTAGGTATTAATAATTGTACAAGTTTAACAGAGATAACAATACCAGATAGTGTAAAAACTATAAGTATGTACGCATTTAATAAATGTACTAATTTAACAAGTGTAATATATAAAGGAACTACATATACAACTAAAAGTAGCTTATCCAGTGCTTTAAAAGCTAATGGTGTAAAATGTGATTCAGATGCATTTAATAATGCAGGATTAAAATAAAATATAAATATCTTTAAGCCGGTTACTTTTGTAGCCGGCTTTTCTGATGCGTTTTTAAATCATTTAATACTATAAAAATTGTTAGCATTGTATATAATTAAATGACAAAAACAAATACAAGAACCATTAAAAAAGATATTGAAAACAAATATTTTGTGTCAAATAATTTATTTAATTTTCTGTCATATAGTATAGGAAAATATATTATATAAAGGAGAATTCACTATGTTAATTGATGATTTAAGAAACAATATTAAAATTTCTTTAAAGGAGAAGATTAAAACAAGAAATAGTATTAATTATTCTGTATACAAGAATATATTAGACAAGGCTCAGAAAGATGCAAAAGAAAATAAATGTGATGTAATTGCTGATGAATATATAATAAGAGCAGCAAGAAAGGAATTAAAGCAGCTTGAGGATACTCTTTCATATATTACAAACGAGAGTGATCCAAAGAGATTTTCAGAGCTTACAGAAAGCATTGCAGTTGTAAATAATTTCTTACCTAAGTCTGTATCAAAGCAGGAAATTGCTGAATATTTATTAGACTCTCATATTGAAAAGAATATGGGAATATGTATGAAATCACTTAAGCTCAAGTTTGGAGCATTGTTAGACAGTAAAATTGCATCAGAAGTTGTAAAGGAATATATTAAATAATATGAATAAAAGAAAAGAGAGGTATTAAATATGCTTGGTTGCCCATTTTGCGGTCATTCTGATGGGAATGATGATGAAATCATTGAGAAAGAAATTAATTATATGAATAATGAAGAATGCCAGATTGATATTATAAAAGAATGTGATATATGTGGAAAAAAGTATAAGGTTGAAAAGACATTCACTAAATCCTATGAAAAGTATTCTTATGATTATGATTGTAATTAAATATTAGTCAAATAAAATAATTAATTAAAAAATAAATGAGTGATTATTTTAAAGCATACTTTTTCTAAGTGTATATAAATATTGATAGATATCCACATAAAGAAATGGTTCGAGAAATAATATTAATGGCTTTGTACAGTGTTAAAAATTTTTAGAATATAAGGAAATAGAATATAGGTAAATTTAACCGGATTGAGGTGATACTTTGAAAAATAAACAGGCGATAGCAATGATAAAAGATAAATTAATACAAAAAATAAAATGGGGATTGCCAAATTCTCCCCAAATGGAAATGTTTATGTATGGTGAAGCAAGCGTGGAAGCTAATAAAGAGATGCAGGGACCATTAGAGAAATTGTATCAATATGAAAATCAACCAGACATGAGAGAAAAAATAAGAGAATATATTAATCAACTTGATGAGGAGATTAAAAGAGCTGAAAGTGAAATTGTTAATACAGACGATAAAGATTATGAAGCTCGTATGATGTCAAGACTTAATACATTAACAGAAGTCAGAAATGATTTACTTGGAAGATTGGAAGAGGTGGTATAAATGACTAATTTAGAAAAGCTAAGAACTGGAACAGATGAAGAAGTGTTACATCTTATGCAGCGATTTGCATATAGAAGTAATGGATATACTTGCCAGGAACTTCAGACGGAGGAATTTTTGCAAGAAGAATGTCATGTAAATTATAAAGGCGAAGCTATAAAATAGGAAGGGAAATGGATGAAAATATTAAAGAATAAGGTAAATAAGATAAAGGCAAAACTGATTGTAGAAGTTGAAGGAAAATTTTATGATAATGAATCGTCAGAAGAAACATTGAAATATTGTGTTGAACAGGATTTGGAAGATGCAGGATTCAATTTCATTGATGTGTCGGTAATGAAGTGAGGTGTGATTGATGGAAAGATATATGGAATGTTCTAAATGTGGTAAGTCATTACTTGAAAATTCAATTATTGTTGTAAGAACTGGGTTTACTGATAAATATTGCTCATATGGTTGTGCAGCAATTGATAGTGGACTTTTTGAAAATATAAAATTAACTGATGAAATTGTCCAAGAATATAAATCTTGTGATGGAAGAGATTGGTTGATAGGAAATTAAGGTGGTATAATGAGCCGAATTAATAAAACGCAAAATAATTTACAATCAGTATGGAATAATTTGGATCTTGCTTATGAACATATGGAAAGAGCTATTGAGGATTTATCGCAAATGACTGGACTACCTGATGAATTAGAGAAAATGATTGGGCAGTATGATTTATCGGAAATTAGTATGATAAAGCAGGAAGTTGAAGAATTGATGAAATGAGGTAATGTAGATGGAAAATAAAAAAAACATTAAAATATTTAAATGATATGAAGAATAGTAAAATGCCACCATTTGATAGTCAATATGAATTTTTCTTTGCTACACTGGAAGATTATTATATTGCAAAATCAAATGGTGCAAAGATTATAAAAGAGGAGCTTGTGGAATGGGATTCTGAAGCACAAAAAGAAATTGTTAATATATTGGCTGATATTATAGAATCTGATGAATTAATTGGCTTTGATAGAAATGATATTTTATCGTTAGCTGATTAAATGATGATTTCTGGATAAATAGATTGGAGATAATAATAAAATGGTAAAATTAAAAGTAGGCAGAGATATACTTAATATTGATAATAATGATTTAATTTTGGATAATGGAGCTTGTTATCAAATTATTACGAAAGAAAAGAACGAAGGTTTTAAATCTTACCCAGTTAGAATGAGTAAGAAACTATTTAATGATTTAAAAAAGTACGATCTGATTTTTACAAATGAAGGATTAAAACAAGATGCTATTAAAAGATATAGTGTGTCAAGTGTAACTTATTGGAAATTTAACATAGAAAAAATGCAAAGACTTGGATATTGAAAATTTTATAATATCAAATAATATCGGCAAAACCCCGAAGCTTAAAGCTTCGTGGGATAAGCCGATTTTTTTATGCTTTAGACAAAATTATATTTTAGCTCTGTCATATTAATTATCGAAGAATAGCAAGAAAACTCCATTCAACAAAAATCGGTTGCGAGTAGTTCATAGAAACTGAAATGTAAAATATATACTTAACAATAATTTAAGAATTGTCACACTAAAAAATTTCTTAGTGTAAGTCCTTTTTTTCTGTCATATATAAATTATCAAAATGAAAAGGAGAAACAAATTTATGAATAATGCATACATATACAAGGCAAAGGAAATAAATTGGAGAACCAGTGCCAAAGATGAAGAAAAGCAGTATGTAACAGGTAATATTGTTACTGTAAACAACAGATATTTTATTGTTAATCCGGAAATAGTAATTGATTGTGGACTTACAGGGTTATCTTTTGATAGTGGTTTTATAGAAATTGATAAAGATACAATCGAACCGGTAATTAAACCTGTTATTGATAAGAAGAAAGAAGTATTAATAAAGGTTTGCTCAGAGCTTATTGACCTTACGGATTCTACAACTGATGAAGAACTTGCAGCTCTTTGTGATGCATGTGATTATGATTATGATACATTATCTGAATGGAATAAAGAATGTAAAGCATTAATGCCGGGCAATGGGAAATATAGTAATTTTACCAGAGCATTAGTCGAGAGTAACTATGATAATAATGCACTGATTGATTATGCTAAAAAGTATAAAGAGTTTATGAATAAACCGCCTGTAAAATCAAAAAACATCAAATTAAAGATTTCTGATAGAGAGCTTTAATTTCTAAGACTGGTACTTAAATGTTATACGTTTTTGTACTGGTCTTTTTTTATCACAATTAATCAAAAAATTTCATTCGACAAAAGTTGGTTGCGAGTAGTTCATAGCAACTAATTGATAGAAATATGGATTAATAGAACTGAAATATTAAAAGAACTAAAAAGAAACTTAAATAATTTGAGTTCTTTTTTAAGTTTCTTAGAATTTTATTTTATTTTTTTTGATTAAACACTCTGAAATTAAACCCTTGGAGTGTGTTCAAATGTTACACTTAAAAAATATTTACTCTCTGTCATATTAATTATGAAACAATTTTTGATTAACTACAGAGAGGTATTTTAATATGAGAAAAGCAGTTGTGAATTTATTAAAAAAAGCAGATAAGTATAGTTTCTCTGAAGAAGAAAAACAATTTTTATGCAGAGAAGATTTGTCTGTTGATATATTAAATATAATATTTGATTATTTTTATGCTAATAATTCGACATATACTTCAGATCAATTGTGCCAGGAAGTACAAAAGGTTTTGTCATTTCCTAAAAAAATGCTTCAAAATGAATATGTAAATAGAATAAGTAGTTGTCTTCCTTATGGACATGTCGATGAAATTATTGGGAGCTATAAAAAGAGATGTATATTTTATTTTCATAGTGATTGTAATTTTGATAATATTTATCAATCGTTAATGAAGAATAATATAGAGTACTATTATATAAAAGAAATATATGAAGTTTACAAAAATAATTATATCCCTTCATCAATACATTTAATGTATAACATACGCCATATTAAAAATAAAAATAATATTGAAATATTAATAAAAGCCTGGAAAAACATAATTGAAAAAATTAATAAACACAAGCTATATGATCATAAAAGGGACTTATTCTTTAATGGTTATAATAAAAATATTAATTATATTTTAAACTTAATAGAAAATGCTGAATGCGTATTAAATAGTAATATTAAAATCAATCAATATATAAAATATGATAAGGCCAAAACAATAATTACAGTTAATACTAAGAAATTTTATGAAGAGAATATATTGTCACAAAATGAATTTATATATAAACTCATTAAAAAATTTAATATGGAATATTGTGATTCAGAAAAATATATTTATAATTCTGAATTTGGATTTAAAGATAAAATTGTTGATACATACAAGGAATTTTCAAAATCCACTAAAACAAAATTATTATTATATTTTACTAACACTGAATTAATTATGAAAATAAAAAATAATAATCTTAATTTGACATTAAATGAATACAACCAAATTGAAATAAATAATGGTAATACATACAGCAAAGGATTAAGAAAAAAAATAGATTTATGGATCACGCCAGATGGAGCTATTTTTATAAGTAATACAAAATCGAAGGCAAATAAATTTTATCCATTAAGTGTTGATGATTTGATAACTTTCATGAATTACAAAAATAATAATGATTTTAAAAAGGTAATTAATCTTTATGTTCAGGATAAAATTAACGAAAATAACTTTTTCAAAGATATTATAAATGATTTTAAAGATGGCTGCTTAATGCCACTTAAAGTAAATGAATGTGTATATTTTCATAATAAAAAGGAACTGCTTAATAAAAAATATAAAATATCAAATGATATTAATATAAATTGGAATAAAAGAAATTTGAACTTAAGTTATCTGATAATCAAATCTTATCCTTATGTTGATGAAAAAGGTAAAGAAATTTTAAAGCAGATTACTAAATTTGATTTAAATAGGTATTATCACTTGTCAAAATATAAAGTAAAAGTTTCCAGATTTTTAGAAGAGATTATATATAATAATATAAATAAATATTTTGGTCAAAATTTAATAGCCGAATGTAATAATGAATTAAATGACTTGCCCGAAAGCTTAAAAGATGAGAAACAATATGTATATGATTATAATGTTGAAAATAATAATTTAAAACCTACAATCAAGGATTATATTCATATGACTTTATCTTCAAAAGCACGAAAAAAATCTAAAATTAAACTTAATATAAAATCTGTTAACGAGATACAAAATAAACATGATGAAATTACAAAAAGCACTAATATTGATGTAAACACTGGCTCAGTAAATGTCCCTAAAGACAGCAGATTTAATACCTTAAGGAATATTTTACCAGATGAATTTGAATGGATTAAAACAAGAAAAAGATTAATATTGGAAACAAAAATACAACATCATTGTGTATGGTCTTATGCATCTTATATAACAAATGATGAAAGTGCTATATATTCATATGTAGATACTGATGGAAGTAAACATGAGGATGGCGTTCCTAGAAGATATACAATTGAGTTCAAGTATGATCCAACTGATAAAAAATATTATATCAAACAGGTTCAGGGCAGATTTGACTCAGTTAATGCCTCAAACATGACTGAATATATACAACAAATACTGGACAATTATTACAAATTGCATCAATCTAATGTAGCTTAAACTTTTTTTCTGTCATATATCAATTATTAATAATTTTAAAGGAGAAAAATGCTATGAGCAAAACAAGAGAAATTGCATGTGTACATTATATATGTGAAGGAAATTGCGATTTAGGGAAGGAAGGAACTTTTAGAAAGCATTGCCAGATATGTAAGACATACAAAAAGATTCCAGGAGGGAAACCTGCTAGAACTGATAATAGAAGGCAGAAAATGGATAAAATAAATAAAAAGGAAATGAATAAGTGGTAAAGTTAATTTTCTACTAAAAATTGATCGTATATATAATCAACAACTCCGAAGCTAAAGCTTTATGGTGTGCAGAAAACTGGTTGGATTTTCTAACCAGTTTTTTTATGTAAAAAAAATCAGATATTATCTGTCATATTTTGTTAAAGAATAGTAAAAAAATTCTATATGGGCATTGTCGGCTGAGGATAGCTCATTAAATAATAATAACAATAAGGAGAGAATAATGATAAGCGCAATGAAAAAAATTAAGAAGATAATTTCAGTTTCAATATTAACAGTGGGTATTTTTTCAATTACCGGATGTGAATTTATGAATAGTAAGGTACAGAGTATGAAAGGAAGTATATCAGGTAATGAATATATAGCATCCTTTTATTCAAACGATGGAGAGAAATTTATGACAATGCACGGAGAACGCATTGATTTAAGTCCTAACACTGTAAGGGAATATGACTATGTTGACGGCGGATATAATAAGGTGCTCTCTTCAGTTGTAACAATAACTATTGACGGTAAGGAAGTTGAAAACTGTGGTAGTACAGCAATCTTTGCAGAAGAAGGCTTAAAGCCGGATGTAGACTTTACTATGGATAATATAAAGAACATTAACAGCAGTTCAGATGGCAGTGTAAGTGAGAGTACCTTTGTTGCAGGAATTGTAAACAGATATAAGAACATGTTTGGTAAATCAAGAGTTGTAGTAATCCAGTCACAGCTTGGAGACCCTATATGTGCTTATTCAGGAGACAGCGTTTACTATGAAGTATGTGAAGATCTTCCTAAGACAACTAAGTTATCAGTAGATGGCAAGGCATTGTACATTCATAGAGCTAATTTTCAGATTATAGATACATCATTGCTTAACTAAAGAAGAAGAGACCAAGTATGAGTACGGATTTATACATCGTAACTAGTATATTATTACTTTTTGTAGTAACGATTCTGAATATGATTTATTTGATACATTCAGGAAATATATTAATATGTTTAATATCTGGTTTTATTTCTTGCATTGTTGCATTAATAGCAGCTACACCAGTAATATTTTTTTGATGTGTTATCTCATACATCATCAGTATCACAAATTTCAGTACTGGAAATAAATAAAATAAGTCCAAAGGATAACTCTGACACATTATTTAATGTCACATATACGGATGCAGAAGATATTAATAAAAGGATAACTGTTAAAGAAATAGTTTACGATTCAGATACTACATATATTGAAAAGGCAAGAAAAACATTTCTATTTCTTTATGAAGATAGTTATGTATTACATGAGCCACAGGAATTTATAAATAATAATAATTAAAGGAGATATATTATGGGAACAATAATATTTTTATGTGCATTTTTAGCATGTATTTCAGCGGTACTTTTTGTAACCGGAATCATAATGCTAAAGAATGATTGTAGTTTTTGGAAGAAAGAAATGCAGGAAACAGATAAAGATATTTTAAAAAAGCAAATAAAGTTTGATTTTATTTTATTAGGTATATGTCTGACATCTTTTGTAATATTCCTGTCGGGCTATTTAATTCCTACAAGACACTATAAAAATATAATTAAGCCAGCTATAAAGGCTGAATATGGAAATGTGTATGAGTATAAGTACAGTACCATGCTTAATGAAGGAAGCTTCTTATACAATAATGGAAAATACAGCATAGAGATTATTAAGGATATTGATAATAATAAATATATCAAGATAACAAAGGCTGATGATAATAATGATAGTGATGAAAGTTTGAATTTGCCATTAAAGAATAAGTAGAAAGGATTATAAACATGACATTAATTGAGTATGAACAGTTTTTAAAGGATTTTGATATTCATTATAAAGAAGCTGATTTTGGAATAGATAATACATTTTCAGAATGTCTTTTAAAACAAACTTCAAAAAGTTGTATAAACGAATTTTATAATAAGCGTCACGACTTGATAAATCGTATAAATGAAAACACGGATGATACTGAAAAAATATATCAGTATAGAATTGCAGCATTATTAATATACCACATAAACGAGCATCCAAGCACATTATTAGAAACAGCAGAAGAATCAGATTTAGATTATTCCTCAATAATGAAACTTGGTGATGCTTATAGGGATATGGGAATATCATTTGATTCCTTATATTAAATGCTAGAAAAAATTATGATTAAAAATAAACAGAATAAAATATAAAAAGATTAAGGAGAAAATATTATGAATGTTGATACACTATATGTAATGGTAGCTATTATTGATTTAATTTTATGTCTTACACTGGCTTATATTGGACTCAGTAGAAAAATGAGTACTGCTAAAATTTTTGGCTCATTGGCTTTAGTTACATGTCTTAGCTTATTTATTATTAATGTGCCTGCTGAAAACATTAAGCGTACTGACAATATTGATACATATAATGTTTCTGTGACATCAGTACAGAATATAGAAAGACAAACAAGTGGAGATAAAGTTAAATATACAGATGATTCTGGTAATGAGAATAAAGTTGTAATTAGTGCTACAAAGTATGATTCTGATAAAACATATATAGAAATGAAAAGATATAAATGGTGGTTCTTATACGAAGATAAGAATGTTTTACATATGAAGATATTTAGAAGAATATAGAAAGAGATTAGAGGATAAAAAATATGGATATTTACACTTTTTCTTCAATAGTAGCTGTTATTTTTTTGATAAGTATTGCAATTGTGATATTTCTTTTAAGTGACGACCATGATAAAGCAGCTTTAATAACATTTATTGCCGGCATTATCTTATTAATTTTTACAGTAATAGTTTCAGGCAGAATAAAAAGAGAAAATAACTTTGAAGCCTACACAATTCCGGTAACACATATACAGGAAACAGAAAGAGAAGAATGGGGTGATAAAGTAATAAAGATTACTGATGATACAGGCAGTGAAAAAGAAGTTGCAATAAATGAGACAAAGTATGATGCAGATTCAACATATGTAGAAATGAAGAGATTCAAGTGTCTCTTTATCTATAAAGATAAAAATATACTGCATGTTAAAGCAAATTAGGGGAAGATATATGGAAGAAATAAGAAGAAAGAAAACATTCAGCAGAGTTTTTTATGAAAGCTATAAAAAAGAATTTCATATAGCAGGTATTGTTTTAAGTATTATAGCTGCAATTACTATTATTGCTATTAGTGCAGTTATTTTTGTGAAATTAGGGATTTTTAGCGGGATTATTAATTTTTTGTTTGATGGTAACAATTTTTCTTTTGCTTATAAGGTATTAATAGTGTTTTCGCTAGAACTATTATCATTAGCTCTTGTACCATTATTAATAATGATGTTTATTTCTTTAGATGTTCTTATACTCCTCATAAGTGGAAGCATTATAAGCGGAATATATAATTTCATATCTAAATGCAAAACAATGAAGCGTTACGCAGATTTACCAATAACATCAGATGAAGTAAGAGCGTTGATAGATAAAGGTATTATAACAACAGATAGAGATTATACTTATTATCTGGTTGACCGGCTTATTTGTAAAGAGATTGATTGTGTATTATTAACTCACGAAGTAATACATAGCGAATATTGTTGGTCATTTACAAATGAAGATATGATTCAGCTTATTAATACATATAGAGAAGTGTTTAATAAGCCTATAATATTGGATGAGGATTACTATTATAAATATAAAATATATTCAGGAACATGCCTTTGCCCTTTTGATTATAAAGGACAAATGGATTATTTAGATGATTATTATTCAGAAGAAGAAACAAAGTTTAGACCGGTTGTATTTACAGATAAGAATACTAAGTATGACACAATAAAAGATGCTCACTATATCTATATTGATAATGAATAAGGAAGGGGAGAACCTATAATGAATAATAAAAATATTTTTTGGAAAGAACTTTATGAGGATTTAAAAGAAAATATAAAGATAGCCGGATTCTTATTAATTATTATTGTAGCAGTAGCTCTTTTAATTATTATTCCAACTGTATTAGTTCAGACATCATTATGGGATAGTTTATTTAAAGATGATAACATCAAACTTCTCGCTGCTGCAATATTTGATTACTTAATGATATTAGTTATTCTTATAATAAGGCTTATTGTAAAAATAATCATTAATAAAATATCTAAGAGAAATAGGAAGTAAAAAGGAGAAAGATATGAGTACAATAAGTAAGAAGAAATCATTCTGGAAAGAATTTTATAAATATTATAAAGATGATATAAAATTTGTATTAACTATATTCGCTGCTATTGCAGGAGTAGTTTTTATATCTTTTATCGCTATATTTTCTTCTCATTTATTTGATGATTTTTTTCGAGAAGCAGATTTTATTTCAAAGGTTTTGTTTATTATTTTAGTTACAGTGATAATAATAGCGATGTTTAGTTTTGCAGGATTTGCCGCACTTATAACATCCCATGCTATAACTTATTTTATAAGCCAGACAAAGGCAATAAAGCAATATGTATATCTTCCTTTAACTGTTGATGAAGTAAGATTAATGATTGATGAAGGAGTTATAACAACTGATAGAGATTATATATATTATCTTACTGATAAACTTACATATAAGTATTCCGGAGATAATTATTGTCTAAAATTCACGGATGAAGATATGGAAAAGATTATTAATACATATGAAAAGGTATTTAATAAGCCTCTTATACTGGACAGCGAATATTATAAAAAATATAGGTATTCATGGGTTCCTGATTCTATTCCTGATGTTATATGGAGTACAAGGTGTCCTTTTAATTATAAAGATGAAATAGATGAAATCTATAGAAAAGATGGTAGAGAAGCTGGGGCTAATCCTGTTGTATTTGTTCATAAGGATAACTCATTTGAAAAAATAGAAAATGCTAATTACATATATATTGATAGTGAATGAAGGAGAAAATGTTATGAATGTTAATATATTTTTAATACTAATGCTTGTTTTAATAGGAATTGTAGGAATTGTGATGTCACTGTTATTTACATCAAAAAACACAGAAAATATGGATTTGGCAATTATTATATCATTTGGTCTTTTTAGTGTTATTGTCATAAGCTTTATGGCAATATCTGTCAGCCAACTTTATAAAGCTAAGAATATTAATACATATAATATTGAAGTAGTACAAGTACAAGATACAGATAAACAGGATTGGAGTGGCAAAGTAATTAAATATATAGATATTGCAGGCAATGAAAATGAAGCTGTAATTAGTGATACAAAGTATGATACAGATTCAACATATATAGAAATGAAAAGATATAAGTGGTGGTTTTTATATGAAGATAATAACGTATTACATATTAAGTTAAATCAGGAGAAATAAGATATGCCGATAGAAGTCAGTTATATTATTGCATTTGTGATATTTGAACAGAATTGGGTGTGCAATCCCCTTCCTCAACGAAGTAGGGAGGGGTTAGCACCATCATATAAAATAACTTTAGGAGGTAAATCTGATAGTGAACAAAGCAATTGTTTATGCTATATATCCAAATAATAAACAGAATGAACAATGTCAAAAGACTTTTGGTTGTTGCAGATTTGTATATAATCAGATGCTTACAGTTCAGCAGGCTAGACATAAATCAGGAGAAAAACATTTATCCAAAATATCAGCCAATACATACTGCAATCAATATTTAAAGACAGATTATCTATTTCTGAAGGAAGTGGATAAATTTGCATTGACAAATGCTATTTATCATCTGTCTGATGGATACGACAGATTTTTTAAACATCTTGGCAGGTTTCCTAAATATAAAAGCAAACATAAAGCTAAGAAATCCTATACTACGAACTTTACAAATGGAAATATCGAAATTGGCAATAGTTATGTTAAACTGCCGAAACTTGGTAAAGTAAAAGCTAAAATTCATCGTAATCCTAATGCTGACTGGAAAATTAAATCAGCTACTATAACTCAAAATAAAGATAACAGTTATCAGGTATCAATTCTTTTTGAGTATGAGGATAATACCTTATCTGCTCCTGTAACATCACAAACAACTATAGGGTTAGATTATAAGTCTGATGGTCTTTATGTAGATAGTAATGGTAATAATTGTAATATGCCACACTACTATCGTAAATCAGTTCAAAAAATTGCTAAAGCACAACGCAAGCTGAAGCATATGATTATCGGCAGTAATAATTACAACAAACAACAGAAACGAATTGCCAAAATTCATAGACATATAGCAAATCAAAGAAAAGATTTTTTACATAAAGAGTCTACTGCGATAACCAAACAGTATTCTTGCGTATGTGTAGAAAATCTTAATATGAGAGCTATGTCAAATAAAGGTTTTGGCAATGGAAAAGCCACTTTGGATAATGCTTATGGAATGTTTTTAAATATGCTTGAGTATAAGCTTAAAGATAAAGGTGGGTATCTCGTAAAAGTGGATAAATTTTTCCCATCAAGCCAGATATGTAACTGCTGTGGTTTTAAAAATCCACTTTTAAAAGATTTATCTATTAGATATTGGAATTGCCCTAATTGTGGAATGACAAATATAGATAGAGATGTTAATGCTGCACAAAATATCAAACATGAAGGGCTTAGACTTCTGTTAGCATAAAAAATAAATCATAGTAGGTGAGGAACTTGCCGAACTAATACGCTTGTGGAGATTTTGGGAAAACTACCAAATAGGTATGATAATAACCGAGGTCGTTGATGCAAGAAGCTCCGACTTCTATGAAGTAAGTCGGAGTAGTTCACTACTTAGCATGTATTTTATGGAATAAGTTTGTTGAAAAACATTATTCTGCAATAGAAAATAAGGAGATTATTATGGAAGAAATGAATAATATTAAAATTGGTCTTGTATTTGCTTCTTCAGGCTCAGGTAAATCATTTAGTATAAAGCGTGAGATGATAAATGCTTCAAAAAGTAACTTTGAGAAATTAGTAAAAGAGTATAAAGCAGAGATTACAGATATAGATAGCTTATTAGCATTTCCTCTTAAGAATGATTTGATTTCAGATGATGCAGCTAAAACAGCATATAAAGCAAAGGCTATTGAGTTTGGATTTAATATAGAACATGAAGAGAATATAGAGTTAGACTAAAAGGAAAACTGAAATTGTCTAGGAGATTATTACGGAAGAGATTATTAATGAAGAGTATGAAATATTCTTAGAAGATATGGATAGAGGGATAACCTTTGATAGATTTCTTATGGTTGATAATTATGAAGATGAATACTCACACAATGAAATTGCTGAAGCAATGAATGTCTTAGCATCCCGTATTAGACAATGGCTGCATGAAAATAAGCCGGGGAAGTACATAGTATCAGTATCGCCTGACTACTGTATATTCGTTATGACTGTTAAGGAAGCACAGATGCGTAATGTAAGTACTTATACATTGCTTAGTGTGGTTAAGTAAAGGAGAGAGTTATGAGTGTAGAAGTGATAAGTTTTATATTATTAAGAATAATGCCTGTTATTTTTATAATTTGCTTTGTATTCTATCTGGTAAATGCATTTAGGTATCGTGATATTGCATTCAGGTATCCGCTTAATGCAGACTGGATGTCTTATGAATGCAAGGCTGGCATATGTTTAGCCGGAGTAATTTTATTGATGTGTGTGGATTTATTAGAGATAAAGAATTTAGTTGTTCTTACAGTAATATTGTGTCTTACAATTATATTACTTATATGGACTATATTTACCAATATTTTTCATAAGCAGGAAGAAAAGAACAGACTATATAGAGAATTAATATATGTCTGGAATCAGGAAGATTTAACAGACTTCCAAAAGCATATGAGCCGTGAAGAACAGATTGCATTCTTAAAATGCATTAAGAAGACTATTCACTTAAATGGAAAGGAAGAAGAAATATATGAAGAAATACATTTAATTGCTGATGATGCACAATTAAAACTTTTTGAACCAATTCTTAGAAAGGAGAAATTATGAGTATAAATATTGAATATAAAATTAAACCATATTTTACAAAAGATACTCTTATGTCATTTTTGTGCAAAGATATTAATTATATAGATGCAGATAAGGCTAAAAGCTATGTAGAAGGATACTTAAGTAAAATTCCCGTTCAGATATTAAATGTGTTTGACAGTGAAAATTGGAAAATAATCATAACTAACGAAGATCTAAAAGAAAAGTTTGGATTTACTTATGATATATACGGAGTAACTGATTATGATGCCAAAACAATTTATACATATGCGTCCGAAGATGCAATTCAATATGGGTTAGGCCACGAAATAGGACATTTTGTAGATATGTATATGGGAGATTTATCTCAAACTTTAGAATGGGATAAATTAGTAAAAACAATTAACCCTCAATATACTCCTGCGTATTATTTTACTTTAGGAAATGATGAAAATAAAGGACTTGAATATTTTGCAGATAGCTTTTTGCTCTACATAAATGATAAATTATTATTAACCAGGTGCAGTTTGGAAGTAAATAAATTCTGGAATAGATTATTCGATTATTTGGATGATATTTTAAAAGTAATTTCAGAAAATACAATTAAATCCAATATTTTTAATTCATCATCTGATTATTGGAGCTTATCAGATTAATTAAATATACAAAATAAATTATAACAGTCTGTATAAAAAACCAGGCTGTTATTTTTATACAAAAAAATTCATTTTTATTTCTGTCATATTATTTATCAAAATTGTAAAGGAGGAATTTCAAATGAAATTTACATGGAAAATTGAAGAAATGGCTTTAATGGCTGAAAAAGCTAACGAGTATGGAAAGAAAATTTACAAAGCAGAAAAGGAACTCAGCAGAGAAGAGAAAATAGAATTTCTTGATAAAAGAAACAATGGATTTACAAGCTATATACTTAATCTTGCTGAGAAATTCCAAAAGGAAGACAGTCTAAAACTTAAAACTGTAATAGCTGGCAGTGAATTATTCGCCAGAATAGACCAGGACAATAAGATAAAAAAATGGTTGGTTTATAATGATGCAAGAAGGGCTGTGTATAATTCAGAATATGATTGCGATGGTTACGACAACAAGCATCAGAGAGGAGAAACCAGATTTAAGCCTCGTAGACTAATTCAGGATTTAAATTATGATCTTGATAAAGGTAAATATTCAGACTATGTAGATGCTGCTTTTCATTTAGAATTAGAAAAGCTTGAAAAGATGGAACAGCAGTATTTTAAGACTCACGATGAATATAGTATTTTAAATAAAAAAGTTAATCATTTTATAAAAAAATACAGTATTGATTTTGGTCTTAATATCTGGGCTAATGATTTTGAAGAAGTCGAGTTTTTAAAAGGAACAGATAAACGACTTCTTACACTTGATGAGTTAAGAATACTTAATAGCAAGTGTGAGGAAGTATCTTCTTTTATAAAAAATATAACAGAAGGCATGCCTAAAATGAACTATGATAATGTATATAAACCAAACTAATAATACTGATTCATTTAGCGTTAATATCAACAGACTCACAAATTAATTTCTGTGGGTCTGTTTTTTCTGTCATATTCTTTTTATCAAAAATTGAAAGGAGATATTTTTATGAATATCAAAAATTTAAGCGAAGCTGTTTTGAATGACAATTCAACAAATGGTATTATTTATTATTTTAATGGAGAAAGTTATCCGTACATCCAGCTTAATGCTTCTGGAACAACAGATGCACAATATGCAGATACTGTTTTAACAGGAAGTGAGGACTCTCCAATAAGAGAACTTATAGGTATGTCTAATGTTGGTGTTTCTTATTGGATACAGGAAAATCTTAATAAAGAAACAAATCTCAACTCTTTAATGGAATATTGTTCACTAGCTATGGAAAACATTATGCATTCACATGAAATCAATGGAAAAGAAGAAAAAATGTTTCTACCTTCAAAGACAGATTTTGAAAATTCTCCTGTTGCAGCTAAAGCAGCATATAGATTTTTTGCTGATAGAATTTGGACCCGTACATTAAAAGATGATCAATCTATATGGTATATGGGGGCTGATTTTTGTAATCACTCAATGAATATAAATACATCAGATGCTGTTAGTATTCCAGCTTTTAATCTGGATTTATCAAAAGTCTTAATGGTAAGAAAAGCTGTAAGCGGAAAGCCTGATAATATCAATAATTCCCATTCAAATTTTATCCAATATAATTCTATAAAGGAACCTGGCAGCAGTAATGTTAAATTCCTTGCACAGGTAGATGACACTAGAGTAGATGTGAAAAAAAATTCTGATACATCAGTAACATGTCAATGTATAATAAAGCATTATCCTAACGATTGTTTGTCAGCAATGCATTATCCCGACACTTATCTATCAGCTATTATTGTTGATAAGAATGATAACATTCTCTATTATAATTTGTATAGCAAATTTGAATATTATGTAATATCAGAAGGTGAAAAAAGAGAATATAAATTAACAATAAAGCAACTTTGTATTCCTAGAAATTTGCCAAGTGGATGCAAAATAGGTTTCTTTGCGGAAGTAAGGAATGAAGCTTATTATATGGACACATGCGGTGAAATTACATGGATGCCTATCAAAAATGGCCAGATAGAGGATACCACTGATGAAGAACTTTCTGATAATTGTAAACCAGTCTCAGATGATGATAATGAGGTAAATGATCTGCTTTTTGATAATGTATTAGCAGAAATAAGAAGATTTAAGGCTTCTATTGTATATTTTTTAGATACACAAAGTTCACAAGTAAAGAAAGCATATATAAAAAATTTAGCTTATACACCAAGCGGTATAGGAATATTATATCTTAGCAGTGAAGACGCATCTAAGAGCTTTCGTATGTCTTTAGATGCTTACAAAAAAGAGTTTTTCTTTTCTGAAAAGGAAGCAGAAAGTGCACTTTGCTGTCGTAAGCAGGCTAAATTAGTGAAAGCAGTTAGAGAAACAGTTGATAATCTGGATATTTCATATACAGATGCAATTGAAGCCATCAAGATTGCTTTTGATATGTGATAATACTTTGATATTGACATTGACAGACTCACAGATTAATTTCTGTGGGCCTGTTTTTTCTGTCATATTATTCTTATCAAAAACTGAAAGGAGAATGTTTATGACAAATATGTTAGCAGAAATTTTTGTTGACTATGGAAAGAGCAGTAATGTGTTTATCATAACTATTGCTATGATATTTTTTATTATCGGTCTTATTTTTGGAGTAGCTGCTATTGTTTTAACAGTGTTGAACAAGTTTAATTGGATTGATTTTTACTTTTATTGTATTTCTTTATTGTCGCTAATAGGATTTCTAATTGTCTTTCTTGTAGGAATTATTAGAGTGGGTAATGATGTTTCAAGAAATATTGAAGCAGCTATTCGCAAAGAATATGCAGATATGAATTTTCTACAGACTGGAATTACCGGACAGTTCATAAGCAACGGAAATACTTATGAATATGAGGTTAAAGATAAAAAACTAAATATATATCTTGCTCAGCCTGAAAAAGAAACACAAAATCAAATATCAGAATAAAGGAAAATTATGGAAATTATTACACTTAAAGAAAACCTCGTTAATATAATGAAAGGTCTTGTAGAGCAGCTTAATAAAGCTTCAGAAGCATTATTCTGGACATGCTGAAATTATGTCAGATAAGGAATGGAATGATAAATTTGATGAACTTACTGCATTAGAAAAAGAAATAGGAGTAATCCTCCCGGATTCACCAACACATAATGTAAGTGCAGCTATTGAAACCCCAACAGCAAATTCATATTAGTACAGCATGAATATGTAGCATTATCATTAGCAAAAACAAAATCTATTGATGATTTAGTTAAAAGTTATCTCAGTTGATGAATTTTATAATTTTGAATATTATCGGCAAAATTCCGAAGTTTTTACTTCGTGGATTAAGCCGATTTTTTTATGTAAAAATTTAAACCTATTTATCTGTCATATATATAATAAGAAGACTATACACATAACATAGAAATGTCAGAGGCCAAATTTAATATCGTGATAAAACGTCCGTGGAATGAACATTATATATTGCTAAAAGCAAAACCTGTGATTCAAGAAAGCAAGTAAGAAGATATGACAGTAAGAGAACTTATTGCAACTTGTAATAATAGAATTTTATCATACGAGTTGAACATTACGTCAATAGTAGCTGTTAAACCGATACGCCAATGTGCAACGCATAATATAGCGATAGGCATGAACGATTTGTTTGAACAGTATGGTGATAGAGAAGTAAAGACTTTTTGTATCAATAAAACAAAAATGCTTATAGAAATATCAGATGTTCACAGAGAACTAAAATTATGAAAAATATATAAATGAGTCCTAATAGAAAGGAAAATCAAATATATGAGAGAAAGACAGCAAAGACAATTAATGAGTATGTTCGCAATAATGATTGTAATACTCATAGGAACTTACTTATGGGCATATGCAGGATTATAAAATTCAATATTATTATGATAAACAAACGATTGGAGACAGGATTTTATGAAAACTAAACTACCAAAAGGTTTTATTAGCGTAAGAAAGCGTATACCAAACACTGGACGCAATATTATTATAATAGACCGTCACGGCAATTCATATAGAGCTATAAGAGTATACGACACAATTTATGAAGATGTAAACATGATTGACCATCCAGCTTCTGAAATAATAGGTTGGAAAGATGGTCGCAGCTAGAATGGAGATTTGATATGCCTAAAATAAAAACAATAACAGAAAATTCTTCACCTGAAGACCTATATATATAAATGTGAAAAAAAAGAAAAAGTACTAAATTTTCATTATATATTAGGACTTAATATAGGAGCCATAGTAATTAATATCCTTAATATTATTATATTGATAACTAGAACAATGCATTAATAAAGATAAAAGGAGAGAACTTATGAAAAACGAAATTAATAATATAAGTAAGAAAAAATCATTTTTGGGGGAATTTTTAAAAGAATATGTTCTTCACCTCATAGTAGCATTTGGATTTTTATACTTAACTGTAGCAGGAATTATAGGCAACTTGGTATCAAAAGAAGATAACATAATAGACCGTATATTTGATGGAATGGTAACTGGAATTTTGGCTGCTTTGGGAATTTTTATAGTTTTATGGATTATAACACTTATATATTGTAACATCAAAACTAATATAAATAAAATTAATGCAATAAAAAGATACACATATTTGCCTCTTACAGCAGATGAATTAAGATTAAAAATCAACAAGGAAAGCATTTTTAAAAATCCTGCTGATTATATCAAGTATATATGTGAGCAGATGAGATATTATTCTGCATCATCTGAAGAATATAAATCACTGAAACTGACAATGGATGACCTGCTTAAGTTATGTAAGACTTATGAAGAAGTATATGGAGATTTGATAGTATTCAAGCATGAGGATTATAAATATTTCAATAGATTTAATGAAGCTTTTCCATTTAAATTTGAAACCTTTACAAAAAGATATATTAAATCAGATGATATCTTAGATGAAATTTCAGACAAAAAAATAATAATATTCTGTTCAAATGAGACATTGGCAGAAGCTTATCTTTCAAGTTATAAAGGACGGGCTGTTATATATAATGTAGCAAATAGGGATATTACAAGAGTTATAGACTAAACAACAAAGAAGGATAAAAATTCTCAATGGAAAATATGAATAAAAAAAATTGTTTTTTAAAGAATTAATAAAGCGATTTTCAGATAAAGCAATCTTATTATGATTGAACAGAATTAAGTGCGACAAGCTTCTTATTTTTGCATAGAAAAACAAATTATTATTTCTGTCATATTATTTTAAAATAAAAAAAGGAGAATATTATGAAAAACAGATTATATTTTGACACAAAAGAGTATGACAGATTTTTTAATACAGTTGGGCTAAGAGATAATACACCAAATAAGCAGCTTGTAAGGTTTTTTAAGTGGTGTTATGATAATGAATTTTTCAGAAATATAACAGATGATGATATATCAGACTACTACATATATAATTGCCTGCCAACTCTTAAAAATAACGGAATATGTATAGGTGGTTATCCTTGGGCTGATGGATTCCTTATAGGGATTGATCCAAGTAAATGTTATGAAAAGCCTAACAGGTGTTCAATACTTATACAGTTTCCAATTACATCCAAGCGTATAGAAAACAGGCTTTACAGGCTTCTTGATACGATTGTAGATGATAAGCAGAGACAGGCTAGAGACTGGAAGAAAGAAGCTAAAGAGTTATGGAATGGAGATTATGCAAGGTTTTAATTCAATTCTCAATTAAAAGTGCGGAATGCAGAAATTTTAGTAAGATAAAGGAGAGATTGTTATGAATAATGAATTAAAAGATATCTTAAAAGCATCTGACCGTTATCAAGGATTTACCTTTTTTGATAAACCGGTATGTTTTAAAGATATGTTTAAGGACAAGGACTTTGATGCAGTGCAGCTACATTCTACCCAGATTATCGATATCGGAAATGGAATAAAAAACATTGTTGGGTTTTGCGGAGCATTTAAGTGGCACAACAATGAAATAACTTCACTTGATGGTGATGATTATAGTAATAGTTTCAATGTGCTGGGATTTAAAGAGTTTGATTATGAAGAAAATGGTATGCAGCTTAAAGGAATAAATATACTTAACACAATTGGTGTTGAGTTAAAAATAGGAAATAAAATTATGAATAATAAATGTATGCAAAATAACGAATCAGAGGATATTGTAAAAATTCGTGTCCCTTCGGACAACGAACAAAAAATTACATTACTTGAAAAACCAGTATGTTTTCAAAATATATTCAAAGATAAGAATTTTGATACAGTACATCTTTATTTAGCTCATATTATTGATGAAAGAATGATACATATTGTTAGATATTGCGGTGCGTTTAAGTGGTACAACAATGAAATAATTTTGTTTGATGGAGATCATTGTAATGACAATTTCAAGGTATTAGGTTTTGAAGAATTTGACTATGAAGAATATGGAAATGGAATACAGCTTAAAGGCCTTAAGGGTATAGATATTTTTGTAGAAAATAACTGATGAAATTCAGTTCGGAATGCTAAGTTTAATTTATTGGTTTTAAAACTAAAGAAAAATATGCCAATACAGAATAAAAAAATAAAAGAGAATAGAGTATTATGGAAAAATTGAAGAAAATAAAAATAAGTAAACATATGAAAACAAAAGCAGAGAAAATATTAGTTATAGGAAGTTGCGGAAGTGGAATAGAGAGCAGACTATTAAATCACAATCCGAAGCAGATTAACAGATTTGTCATCTATCAGAGCATAGAAGAAATGCAAAGAGCAGGGGATGATTTTTATAATTATAACTGCATCATAATATTTTCAGCTTTATTAATATCAAAAAAATATGATATGGATTATTATAAGGATTTTTTGCTTTATAGAGTTGTTTGTAAAGATAATTCACTTTGTCCATTAGCTGCTTATATTCCATTAGTTCTTGGTTTAAATAAGGTTATTGTATTTGAAAGGGGTATAGACGGATATTCAGTATATAAAGAAGAAAAATTAAAGAGCAAATTTTTAAGTCAGGTAGAAGAATCAGTTCAGATTAAAGCTAAAGAAACATCTACCGGAAAAATTGTAGACATTAATCCTAATATAAATGATGCATATTGGGATACTCTTATGCGTAATAAATTTAAAACAGGGGAACTTGTGTTACTTGCAGGGAAACTCCCTAACAAATGGGAATATAGGAAATATACCGATATTTAAAAAGGAACTAATATGCACAAAAATGAATGGATAGAGATATCCCGAATGAATAAAAATAGAAAATTGGAAAGAGTTCAAGTATTATCTTTTGGTCATTTTTATGTTATTAAGCTGAGCAAAAATTATTTTGCTGTATGTGATATAGATTTTAATAAAGAAATTACATCCGGTACTACCTTAGATAATGCTTCAAAGAAAGCCAGACTATTACAGACAGGGTATGAAATGGGCTTTGAAGATGCAGGAATGTATTAAAAAAGACAAATAGAAAGGAATTTATATATGAAGAATACAGATAGTAGATTTTTATATAAGGCAAAGAGAACAGTCAACAATGAATGGGTACAAGGCTATATTTTTAAAACTGGGAAAAGCTATAAAATTCTTCCGACAGATTTTGTTAGTCCTGCATTATCTGTACAGGAAGATACAATATGCCAGTGTACAGGCATGGAAGATAATAATTATAAGCTGATATTTACAAATGATATTGTAGAATTTCAGCATAGAAAGAATGATAAGAACCCTGACAGATACCTTTTGTGGTGGAATAAGGAAATGAGTGCTATGACAGCAATTGATGCAAATAAGTGTGTATATGATGGATATGATTATACAGGCTTAAATGTATATAGTTCCATTCCTCTTATGGTACAAAACCCTTATGGAGATTTTTATAATGTCGAAATAATTGGGAATATTATTGACAATCCGGAGCTTGTTAAGGTTAAAGAAGATTATTCAAAATCTTTCTTACCAAAAGATGCGGATAGGAAAACAGATAAAAATGATATTGATTTAGAGTTTTAGGAAAGAGGTCTTATATGGTAAATGAAGAACTTATAAATAAGATTAAATATGACGCAGCCATAAATACATTATTTAATAAAATTAAAAAAGCTAGTATAAATGAAGACCCTGAAACTTATATTTCACTTATGGATTTATTACGCTCAGAGTTAAAAGATTATTCTAAAGAAGATTTTTATGATTCATTATGTTATCTAGTAGATAAAACAAGTAAGACAAAAGATGATTTAGAAAAGAAATAATGCGAATGAATACAAATTTGATTTTACATATTTTATTAGTAATTATTTGTATAAATAATATCATTACTAAAAAGAATAAATTATCTAAGATTTTATGGACTTTATCAGGATTATGCTTTTCGATTTGCGTTATATTAGACATCATACAGATGATTTAGTATTTTTACATCTATTTTTGATAAGTTATGTAGTTTTTAATGAGTATTTCGGTTCTGCCGGATATGGTTATATGTCACCATATTATTCCGAAAATGGTAAGTTATGTACATATGATACAGAAAAGAAAATAATTATTGAAATAGAATAAATAGTGTACTGTTAGGAGAGATAATGGAAGTGGAGAAAATAACAGAAAATGAGGCGGCTATTGAGGAATTAAGCGACTTTGCAATTGGTATAACCCAAGAAATATCAAATATTACTTTAGGTTTAGCAATCAAAGCACTTGAAGAAAATCAGCAGTACCGAACAATTGGTACAGTAGAAGAATTTCAAGCGTTAAAAAATAGGTTTAATGGATATAAAGTGCCTATTATGGATTATGAGGGAACAGAGTATAAAAAACTGGTAGAAGGTTCATCTGCAACCGGACAAACTCCATACATAGATGTAATTAAGATTAAAGAAAAGAGAAAGTAAGACATATAAATGAGGTGGAACTATGATTTATAAAGAAGAAGTTAAAGATTTATTTACTGTTCCGGAAGATTATTATTTAGCACACTGTATCAGTGCTGATTTTGGAATGGGTAAGGGGATTGTCGTTGAATTTAATAAAAGATTCGACATGAAAAGAAAGTTGCAATTAAAGTACCCGGATTATATTAATCAGTACACTCATAAAAGAATTGGCGGAGATTGTCTATTAGAAGATAGAATATTGAATCTTATAACAAAAGAGAGATATTTCCACAAACCAACAATAATTACAATGAGACTTGCACTCGAAAAGATGAAGCAGATTTGTTTAGAGAATAATATCAAGAAGATAGCAATGCCTGTAATTGGCTGTGGTTTGGATAGACTAAACTGGGCGGATGTTTCAGAGCAGATAAAAAGTGTTTTTACAGACACAGATGTTGAGATTTTAGTATGTAAGAGGTAATAATATGGCTATTTATATAACAGGAGACATACATGGAAATCCTGTAAGTTTAGGAGTCAACAGCTTCTATGAGCAGAAGGAGTTCGATAAGGATAATAAAGATGAAAATATAGTAATAATCTTAGGAGATTTCGGGCTTGTATGGAATAAAGACGGCGAAGATAAGAGTGAAAAAAACTGGCTTAACTGGTTAGAAAGTAAACCTTTCACAACAGTATTTGTAGATGGAAATCACGAATGTTTCCCAAGAATTTATAGTTATCCTATAAAAGAATGGCATGGTGGGAAAGTACATGAAATAAGACCTAATGTATTGCATCTTATGCGTGGAGAGATTTTTAATATTGAAGGTTTAAATTTCTTTACTTTTGGCGGTGCAAGCAGCCATGATATACAGGATGGAATATTAGAATTTGATAATTGGATAGATAAAGCTAAGAAACTGGATAAGCAAGGCAAATACATGTATCGTGTAAGAAATTTGTCATGGTGGGAAGAAGAACTTCCAACAGAAGAAGAAATGCAGCATGGATTAGACATACTAAAACAGCATGATAATAAGGTTGACTATTTACTTACCCACAGTCCATCCACTTCAGAGCTTATATTAATGGGTGGTAAAGGCTTATATGAATCGGATATATTAACAGACTATCTTGAAAAGGTAAAAGCTGAATGTGATTATAAGAAACATTTCTTTGGACATATGCATGTAAATAGAGCTATTAATGAAAAGGACATATGCTTGTATGAACAGATCATTAGAATCAATTAAATAATATTAAAAATAATAGAATACAATATGAATTTGCTAAATGATTTTAGTTTATTCATATTGTATTTTTTTTGTTAAATAGGAAAATGCATAAATACCTTACTTATATTTGTAGAAGAACAAAAGATTATTTTTTAAGTCCAGCCATTAAATTATTTTCTCAAAAAATAATATAAAAATATTAATATTTTCGGTCAATCCTTATTTTTTTGTCCAGCGAATAATAGGAGATAAAAAATAAAAAATCTTACGCCCATTTAATGATTTCTTGTCCAAGGGATAGTAAGAAGGATAACTTAGTATTTTGTTCTTCTCAAAATAATTTAAAAGTGAGGTAGACACTATGAGAGAATTTTTCAAAACCAAGAAAGACATTGAAGAAAGAATCAGAAATAATGTAAGGAACATAGCATTCTATGCTGATAATTTAACAAAAAAAGATTGTATACTTGTAGATTCATTTTTGAAATCTGGAGAAAAAAATATGATATTAATTACCATATTTGTGAAGTTAAGAATATCTTACATGATAACACAAACTTTTATAAGCCTTATGTTCCAAAAAATAATTGGACTGGTTGGGTATCTGTGGAGCTTACCAATATATTATTGTGTGACGAAGTATGGATCTTCGATAATGGATATGACAATTATAAATTAAATGGTAGATTAGATAATGCCCTTAAATCACTTGAAAAGCCTATAAAATTTCTTGCTAAAACATCAGACAGTAAAATTTGGAATTTTTATAAAGGCCGTGATATGGTCCGTAATGCAAATGATGAACTTCAGGAAGATTATTATTATATAGTTGAAGAGTATGATTTTGTCTCAGACAATGAAAGACAGAACTCTAATAATCAGTTGCGTCCTATTTCAAAAACCGAATTATCAGAAAAAGAATATGAGTTAGCATTTAGTGCATTAGAGCTTACACAATTTATGGGGGGATTAGCTATAACAGCTTCTGTTCGTAACGATAATGAATTGTTGGATAAAATAAATCCATTCATAAAAACTGGAAATGAAATTCTAATGGATATTCTTTTATGTAATTCGTGCGATGAAGAAACACTAAATTTATGTCAGGCGAAACTTGATTTTGCTGCACCGGATGTAAAAAAATTAATTAGCGATTATAATTTATAGGAGTTATTAGTGCCAAGTAATACTCTGGAGCTTTTAAGGGAAGTATTAATAAATACATTCGAACTAATTTTCTGTCATATTTACAACATCAAATAATATAAAGGAGAATTATTATTATGGAAAATGACTTTATTAAAAGCGCAATTAAATTATATAACAAAACAGCAGAAGCCCTTCATATAACACCAGTAGATTTCTCTGAGATATCAACAGATAATTGTCGAATGCTATGGTTTAATGCAGGATTCAAGCCTAAATGTTCTCAATATGGAAATATGATTGGTGGTTTTTTATATGTACCTACAGGTAAAATATATAGCTTCAGATTTCATATTCATGAGCCTGGACAAAAGATTGCCAGTCTATCAAATCGTATGACAAGTATTGAAGAAATCTGCGAAGAGATTATTGATCTTCCAGATGGCCCGTTTACAGATATTAAATGCAGACCAACAACTTTTGGACATAAAGCTTTCTGGCTGTATACTCCAATAGATACATTGGAAAATCAAGAGGATAGAGATTTAAGGCAGCTAATGCAAAGTATTACCGCTTATAGCCGCAAAATGCAGTTCTGCCAGAAATTAAGAAAAACTGATAAAAAGTATTTGAAGTATAAGGCTGATGAACAAAATAAAATTAATGGGGTTTAAGGAGATAAAGAATTATTAATTAGTTAAGACTGGTTACTTAAATGTAGCCAGTTTTTTTTATTTGAAAATACATTTTCAGTCTGTCATATAAATAATAAAGAATCATACAAGGAGAAGAATATATGTTATGAAAAAATAGCAAGAAAACTCCATCCGACTAATGTCGGTTGTGAGATGAATTGCTCTGATTTTTTTAAAATTTAATTAATAAGGAAAGGAGACAAATTGGTATGTATCGAACAAGACAATACCATATTCGAAAAGGCCATAAAATGTATTCTTACTGCGCTGATATTTGTAAGAAGTTAACAAATTTATATAACAGGGCGAATTACATATTAAGACAATATGCTACTGCTGTAAGAGATTTTGAAAACCTAAAACCTTTAACTGCTAATCAAATGGAAATATACAAAAATGTGCAATCTGTTACAGACAATACTAAGCATGAACCTAAAAATAAATGGCTTACATATGGTATTTTGGATTTTTATTTAAAACAGACGAAGGACATCAGTTACTATAATATGTATTCGCAGTCAAATCAGCAGATATTGAAGCTGTTGCTTAGAAATTACAAGGCATTCTTCAATTCTTTGAAAGTATATAAAGCAAACAAAGATACATTTACAGGAAAACCTAAAATGCCCGGATATAAAAAAGAAGGAAGCTATACAACGGCAATTCTTACAAATCAGATATGCAAGATAGTTGACGGCAGATATTTAAAAGTGCCGGGCTATAAATATAAACTTAACCTTGGAAAATTAGAACAAAATACATTTCTTAAGGAAGTAAGAATTAAGCACTCTGCAGATGTATTTATCGTTGATGTTGTGTTAGAAACAGATACGCCTGCTGCAGTATATAAGATTCATCCTGAATTATCAGATGAACAGTTAGCAAAGAAATTTAAAACTTGTACTAATTCTCATAAATACAGAGTAATAGGAATAGATCCCGGACTTAATAATTTCTGTGCCGTCACAAACAATTTCAGTGATAGACCATTCATTGTTAATGGCCGGACCATTAAATCTGTAAACAATTATTACAATAAAAGGCTCGCAAAATTAAAAAGTCAGGCGGCACTTTGTAATAATAAGGAATACACCAGGAAAATTAACAGACTTACTTATAAAAGAAACTGTATGATTAAGGATAAACTTCATAAGATCAGCAGGTACATAGCTGATTATGCGAAATGCAATAATGTTGATGTAGTAATACTGGGGCATAATATTTTTCAGAAGCAAAACATTAATACCGGAGCTGCTAATAATCAATCAATAGTGCAAATACCATATTTTGTATTTGCAGGTATGCTTCAGTATAAATTAGAAGCCTATGGAATAAGACTTGTGCTTACAGAAGAAAGTTATACATCTAAAGCAGATTTTAAAGCAGAAGATAAGCTTCCGGTATTTAATAATGCCTCAACTAAAAGTTATACATTCTCAGGCAAAAGAATAAAAAGAGGATTATACAGATATAATGACGGAAGCATAGGAAATGCAGATATAAATGGAGCAGCAAATATAATAAGAAAAGTATTCCCAAACATAAAAGGATGGGATAAAGGGGTAGTGGACATCCCATATGCTGTAACGGTTGCGTAAAGCAATTGTTACAGGGTTACTTACATGTTGAAAAACATGTAACATAGAAACTCCATCCGACTAATGTCGGTTGTGAGTAGTTCATGAACCAATATTATTTGATTATAAGGATATTGTAAGAAAATATGGTTATGATTTAGAATTTAAAGCTAAACGAGGTATGTCATTAAATACATTAAATGCAAAATGCCGGATTTGGAAATTCTAATATTGTTGTAAGCCCAGAATGGGCTGTTCAATTAATACTTATTGGATCAGACAATGTTAAAAATGCCTTTAAAGATACATTGGGACACGAATTAACACATAAAGAGAACGATATAATGATATTTAGATATGGCTTATCTGCTGTTTCTTTTGTAGCCCATGTTAACGAAGTTCATGCTGATTTTGGGGGTGTAGAAAAGTTATTAGACAGTAGTCGGAATAAAGCTTTAAATGCTATGTATTTTAAATATAATTTTAAAATGCAAAACAATAATACCGATATTCATACAATGTCGCATCCTTCTTGGAAACAAAGAATCAATTATATTCAAAAATATAATTTTGATAATGAATTAATAGAACAAATTGCTGCAGATGTTAATTATAAGAATTCTAATGTAATTAAAAAGGTTTGTATGCATTATAATAAACCTATTATTTTAAAGTAATATTAATTTTCTGTCATATTTTTTGTATTAAAATATTAAGGAAAAATACATATGTTAAGTATAATTTCATTAATACTATTAGTTTTAGTACAGATCATATTATGGAATAATTCTAAGAAATAAGTCATTCTAGCATAATTGGTATATTAATTGGTATTTATATCATAATAATATGCAAGATATAATTAGAAGTTCAGGGAGTAATATCCTTGGACTTTTTATTTTTAATATGGATACACCAGATAATCATATTGCTAATCATATCATCCTACTGTATAATTATTATATACAGTAGTTTTTTTATGTAAAAATTTATCATTAAACTTCTGTCATATTATATGTGAACACAAGATATAGTTTCCAAACACTAGCTGTAGGGGGTTATATGAATGTGTGTAAAATAAATTGATTATTAGAGTGCTAGGCGGTTAAGCTTCCAACATATAAGTTTAATTTAGCTGCACGAAAAGAAAGTGTGAATGATATGTTTAATAAGAGTAAGGTTAGAAAGGTAAATGATTTACTTGATGTAGCAGAGAATTGTTTAAATAATAAGGATAGAGAGAATGCCAGAAAAGCTATGGAGGAGTCATATAATCTGATTAAGAAGATCTCAGGATATGATAAGACAAAGCTTTCAGTAAGATGGATGGAAATAGCAGAGAAGTCAGACAATTTAGCCGAAGAAATAGCTAATGCAGGACTTACAGAGGAACAGATTGCCAAGAAAAAGGCAGATGAAAAGATAAGAAAAGATAAGAATCTTAAAGAGTATAACGAAAATAAGAAATTGATTGACGACAACCCATTATATACTAAGTGGGCTGATTATTTCTGGGAACATAGACTGGAAAATGATGAGGCACTGCAGCAGAAGTTTGTGCCAATTACTATAGCAAAATTTAAAAAATGGAGATATGATGATGAGCATGGAGAATTTGACGAATCAAAATGCCCTAGAGAACTTGCAAAATTTATGACTGAAGAAGCATGGATTAATAAATCATTAGGTTGTTTAAAGTATGGAGTAGATAAGTATTTATATTTTGAGTTGTTATGTAAAAATGCGATGCATACAGAATATGATAATTTATTTGAAGAATTAAAACTAGACAAAATTTCTATGACTTTTACATTTGATTATCGCCCTTCAAATAAATCAAGAGAACAAGATATAATAGAAAAAAACTTAAAGGAAGGTCTTATTACAAATTTTTATAGAGATCAGCCAATTACATATCCAATAAAAGATTATTTATTTTCAATGACCAAAGAAAAATATAATAATTTATCTATTGCAGGAAAATTTGTAGTAGAATTATGGCAGAAGCATTGTTCTACGAATATATATGAAAATAATATTGATGATTTTATCGATAGAATCAATGGATTAGATCAAGCAAAACGTCAAATATATAAAATAAGAGACATTAAAGTAAATAACAATCAAATGTATGATTTTGCAACTAAATATTTTGAATTTGTTGAAAGTAATAAATAATATGATAAATTTATGTATTTGATATATGAGAGAAACAGATTTTATAGTATGTTTCTCTCATTTTTTGTATTAATATATAGTTTCCAAACATTAGCTGTAGGGGTTATATGAATGTGTGTAAAATAAATTGATTATTAGAGTGCTAAGAGAATGCCAGAAAAGCTATGGAGGAGTCATATAATCTAACTTTAATGTACTATAGTATGATGATAAGCATGGTGATAATGATCAGTGTGTATGTCATTCTTATTTTAAACATACATAATTTTATTTTAACATTAAATTTATTTTTCTGTCATATATAAAATGTTCTTAAGATTAAAGGAGATTGAAACTTAAAAACATTTCTTGACAAAAGAGTTCAATACATTTAAACTTAAGTTAAGAAAAGGACATATCCCTAGATTGGATATGCCGCATTATTAGGGAAAAGCAACCTCAGGCCGGCAAGCATAAAGAGGTTGCTTTTTGTATTTCTACAATAAGTTTGCAAGGAAACCTGCCACTGTAATTGTACAGCTCAATACGTTGAGCACTGTATACATTACATGGAAGATATTTTCCCATTTGTACATACAAACGAACTCCCATCTTTAGTCTATTCATAGGCCTTCACTCCTTTCGATGCATTACTTATGAATGAAAAATATCAGTAATGCGCCCAAGAAGCAGCACATCAAATTCTAAGGAAATGTCCTCAAATATTGTATCAAAAATATATAAATATGTATATAGATTATTTTAAATTGATTGCATTTTTGTAGTCAGTTTTTTCTGTCATATATTAAAATGAAATATAAAAATGGTTATGTATATATAATTATCAACTATTTTCTACTAAAAGTAGTGATTTTTATGTTTAACTATTTGTAAATAATAAGAAAGGGGAAATTAAAGTGAGTAACTTAGCGTATGTTACCTTATTAATCGAATCAAATAATGAGGATGATTTTAAATCGAAATCAAATGATATTTTTGAGGATACTACATGGAGTCAACTTAATAAATTATTAGAGCCATCATATACAATTAGAGGCACAATTGGTAAAACGGCAATTCATTATGATAAGGTTTCTCAAAACAAAAAAGTGAAACTTACAAAAAAAGCATATCAAGAACATATTTCAGAATTGGAACAATATGATTTTTAAAATGTCTATGCACTCGTAAAATTAATTTACGGGTGCATATTTTTATATTAATTTGTTTTCAAAGGAACAATTTGTTTACCACAAGTAACTTCTGCATGATTAAAATTCCATTCTGCATAAATTAGAATAGGCTGTTTATAGTTATATAGTTTATTTTTGTATTCTTTATATAATTCTTCTGAATCAAAATGAACGTCAACCATAAAAGCATTCCCATTATAAGGAAATTTGAATTTGATTTTATGAGTTTGATTGTCATAACTATGATATAAACATTCAACTAACTTTACTCCATTTATATACTTAGTATATAAATATGATGTTTTTCGAGCTGCGAATATATCTTTTATTTTTACCCCATTAATTTCATCATTATTATCATTCATTAAACAAACAGCAAATAATTGACGAACTGTATGAATATATAATATTTCATTATTAGTTGTTTTAGTTGTTTTTGGATAAGTAGATTTCCCAGTTATATTATTTGATTTTTCATCTTTAGAATTTTTGATAATATTTAATAGTCCATTAGGAGAAAAATCTGACGTGTCATAATCCTTTTTATATCCTGATTCTTTTAATTTTATATCATTCCAACATCCGCTTATGTGGTTACTACTTGGTCTTTTTACAAAATGTGCCTTTACTTTATTTGAATTTAAAGCAGAAATAGTAAATTCGCAATTACAAACAGGATTTTGACAATAGAAAATATTATTTTGTTCATTTGGCTGAACATCTTCTGCTCTTTTTTCATGAATATGTTCTTTTTCATTATATGCTACAAAAGACATCCTAATCTCCCTTCAATTTAAATAATATTAATATTTTAATGTTATGTATCATTATACGCTAAACTATGATTAAATTCCAGTTTTAGATTATTGCATTTTTGTAATCAGCTCTTTTTATTTTTCCGTCATATTAATTTTGTAACATGAAACTAACAGAGGTTTAAGTTAGTGTTTAAACACAGAAAGGATTTTTATTATGGCGAACTTCAAGAATTACAATTCAGCTATACAGTCTAGGCTTGAACAGGCAATGGAGCAGTACAAGGCTGCAGAAAGTTTACTTCATGACCTGGAAGCAAACAGAGAAGCCGCAGACACAGTAATTGAATTGCATGACTCAGCAATTAAAGGCGTAAAGAAAGAGATGCTTCGTCTTGAGAAGCAAATGGCAAAGGATTCACTTAAACAGATTAATAATCTTGAAAAAGCAGGAGTTAGATTGGTTGATTCTGATTACCTTGCAGGATCATATGTAACAATGTTGGTTGGCAAAGATAATCTTAGAGATGGAGATGATAAAATCACTCTTGACAATCTTCATTCAATATCTAACGAAAAACTTTTTAATGCCCTTGAGCAGTACAGAAAAGAGAATTTATCTCCAATCAAGACTTCTCTTGACAAAGCGATTGATGCAGGACACCAAGTAACTGAAACTTCAAAAGAAGTAATGCATACACTTAAACAGGACGGAATTGATCTTAAGGATGCAGCAGTAGCAGCCGGAATTGATGCCAAATTAGCAGCTAATGAAGCCAGATTAGGCTTTATGCGCAAGACGAAAGATTTAACACAGGGAATTAAACATCAGTTTGACAGATTAAATGAATGGAGAAAGGATCACAGACTTACATTCCATGACATTAACGAAGCACTTAAGGCAGATAGACAGGAATACAAAGAAAACTTTGCTGAAAAGTGGGATGGTATTAAGGACAGCTTTAATAATACAGTAGAAAAAGTACATGATTCTATTCAGGAATTCAATGATTATCAGGCAGTGCAGCAGATGGAAGCTGAACGTCAGATGAATATAAGATTGCTTTCAATTGAAGGTACAAAAGCTGTTCAGTGTGAGGAACAAATTCATAAACTTGCTTTAAGAAGAGAAAAGATTATTAATACAGTAAACAAAGCAATTACATTTGGAAATAAGACAGCAAATAAGGTAAGAGAAACATTAGGTTATGATACAAAAGAACCAAACATAGCTGATGCTTCTAAAGCTAAAATGTTTGATAAGAGAATTATTGAACTTGAAAAAAACAGAGTAAAAGCATTAACAGAGCAGGCTAAATATATTGCACAAAATATTCAGATTACAAATCAGGAAAAGGAATATTCACAGAAAGCAGTTGAAAAAGCAAGAAATCAGTCATTTAAGGATAACAAAAACCAAGTTTTAGGGCATGTTGGCAAAGTGACAATTACAAAAAACCCATTTCATCCTATACAGAATTTCAAAAATGAGCATGAAGTTGTTAACACCGCAATATCATGGAAACAATCAATGGATCGTGAGCTAAATTTTAAAAATTATGCAAAAGATGTTGTCTTTTCAGAATTTATTAAATCAGATAAAAACCATCTTGATAATAGAACTGTTGCTAAGACAACAACTCCTGTAACGCAAACATTGTATAACATTGATCAGATGATACAGGAACAGGAAGCAAAGAAATGGATTATAGATGTATCTACAGATAAAGATAAGAATCTTGACCTTGATAAGGCTCTTGCATTAGCAGTTGCATATAAAGCAGGAATGGAAGTTAATTATTTAAAGGACCAGGATGCAGATACAATTAATGTTTCTACGAATGATTTCTTAGAAAAACAGAGTCAATTAAAAGAAGCAGATGAAATAAATGCTTATAAGTATCTTGCTGTTTTAGATTCAAATGAAGAAAGAGCTGTTGATGAAATAGTCAAAGACATAACTAAGAAAGAAGACAAAGAAGTAATTGAAGCAATTAAAACAGATGTATTTATGGATAAAGAAGGTAAGGAAAAGAATTTATACCTTGTTGAAATCCCTGCTAAAGAAAATGAAACTATTTTAAAATCAATGCTTGAACAGAATTTAATGCCTGAAGATGAAAGAGATAATGAATTTTTAGATATGATTATGCCAAGCAAGAACCCTACATATGCAAGCATTGATAACTCAAGTGTAGGATTCAAGGTATTTAGCAGGCCGTCTGATGCAATTAAATATGTTGATGCAGTTAAGAGAAACACTGGAATGGAATTAAAGGCATTTGGTAATACAGAGCAGGCAAAGACTTGGTTAATTAATACAGCCAAGGATGCTAAATATCAGGATATTAACGAGAAAGCTGTTAAGCAGGAAACAGCAAAAGTAGAAGTAAATAAAATAGATAAGACTCTTAAAATTAAAAATGATGATGAAATGGAATTATAATTGATAAATTATAATGTAGCCCAGGGAATAATTTCCTTGGGCTATTTGTATTTAAGAAACACCGTAAGGATGTAATACTGTTGATACAACAGTTACAGAGCAGATTGTACAGGTGCAGATAATAGATACTTATTACAAGGCACCATATAATACAATAATAGAATCTGTTCCACAAAGACATGCTGCTGTATACAGAGTAACCGTTGAATATAATGGTAAAGAATATGATATAACAGGCATGGATGCTTACAACAAGTGCTCTGAAAAAATCGGAGAGACTGTTGAGGCAACAGCTAAAAAAAACAACAAATGGAACTTATGAAATAATAAATATTAAATAAGTTCAAGCAAAACCGGTGCATATGCACCGGTTGTTATTTTTCTGTCATATAAATAATAACTATATTTTTAAAGGAGAAATTGTATGGTAGATAACATAATAGGCCGTAGATATCAATTGGCAAGAAATGAAAATGAACTTCTTGAAATCGAAAAAGATTTAGCTGAGTATTTGAATGTTCCTTATGTAAAATGCAGTTATGATTGTGTAAATAGCCATAAACATAAAGACAAACATGAGATTGAATATCGAAAGAAAGAAGCAAGAACAACAGGATTATGGGATATGTGTGATTTCATAATTAACTACGAAAAATATAAAATAAAAGAAGATTACGATGCAAGTGAAGGTGGTTATGATGGAGAAGTATATGAGTTACAGTATCTTAAAGGTAACGGAAGCTACATTGTAATTACTGGATGCGCAGAGTAAATGCGTGTTTCCTTGGAAGAATGGAGTGATTAATTATGCTTAACGCAACGAATTGGAAAGAACTAAAGAAGCAGTTACGGCAGATACAAGGCAAGGCAGTTTTTAAATTAGAATGTGTTAATAGTATGAACGATGGAACATTTTATAGAGTGTTACACCAGGTAAAACCACATGAGCTAGTTTTCTTTGATGGAAAACAGCCAGTGTATTTACAAGTAGATACAGAAACGGAAAGCAAAATCGAATACTTTGAGAATGGTTTCAGAATTGGAAACTGTACTTACACACTGGATAGAATTATGGAGGTGTAACCATGAACGCTGTACAGGAAGAATGGGAGAAAATGAGAATTGCATATCAGATTAGATATGCAAGAATGTACAAAAAGGTAAGAGATAATGAATTTAATACTGATAATTACGGAGCATTACTTGAAATGAGTTATGTGTTGATTGAAGTGTTTGGATTAACTGATAAACAGGTACAGGAAATTGAAAGAAATGATGGATTAACGAATGCAGATATAGAAGCAGAATAAATTCGCCTTTCTTTAGAAGGAAGGAGAGATATTATGTGGACACCATGTGATGAACCAGTAGAAGAATATAACGAAGAAACAGGAAAAATGGAAATACCTTATCATTGTCCATTTACAGATACTTATACAAGATATGAAAATGAGATGTGTAGAAATTGTTGTGGACTCGGAGTAGATGAATGATTTGAAATTAAGATTTCTTGATATCGATAATCCAAAAATAAAGATTTGTGGTGTAATTTTTTATCAAATAATATAAAGGAGAATAACGATATGACTGTTAAACAATGTATTAAAAAAAATGGATATCAATCTGAAGTAAAAAGCATAAAACTATTTTCATCTGTTGATATAAGTTTTGTTAATTCTGAAGGAATAGATGATGAAACTCAGTTTGACGTAATAAATGTTCTTACAAGAAGTGGTATAGAAGAATTAAGTGAATTATTTGACACCTTCTGTAAGGAAAACGGATTCAAAAATAATACTGTGTATGCACTTACAATTGTAAAATCGGCTTCTTCATTAGAAGATTTATAAAAGTATTACATAAGAGCTATTCAGGTAATCCTGATAGCTCTTTTTTTCTGTCATATATTTCATATCAAAATTTTAAAGGAGAAACAATATGAAAAATATGAAATTATCAGAAATATTTAATATGTATGATTTAAGTATCAGAAAAGACATTAATAAGGATTTTTATATTAAAGATGATATGAATTATTTTCATAGTCTTAAAACATGGACATATGCAGGGAATAATATGCTTAGTGTTATCGATAATATCCCAGATAGTCTGATAGAATCAGAAATAAATGATATATTTGATGGCTATATATCTGGTGAAATAATAAGAAAAGCCCTTAAGATTAAAGGTATTCCTGAAACAGCAGAAGAGGCTGTGGAGTTCCTTGAATTTATAGATGAAAATTCATATGAAAATGTGGAAGACAAATTAAATTTATTAAGGGCAATTGCGGATCCGGGAAAGTATATAGAAGATGATATTAAGCGGCAGTTTATAACTAAAGAAGATTATGAAAGCTGCCCTGATTTTGGTTTTAATTTTACGGATATAGGACAGGGAGTTGGATATAAAGCAGATATATCAGGATATAACTGGAAAGATATACCTGATAATGCGATTCTTTATATACCGGAATGCTATGCCGGAACTTGTGGATGGAGTGCAACATATGTGTATACAAAATCAGACTTAGAAAAATGCATAAATGACAGGATAATGGATAGTGAGCATTTCATAAATGCTGAAACAATGTTTGATGAACTGTCATGGGAGATGCCGGAAGACTTCTTAAATGGGCTTGATTTTGATTACAAGAAAATAGCATATTGCGTAGGAGATAAGCTGTATTACAATCTCAATGAATTTGATAGCCCGGCACATTCAATTCCGATTACGGTTACTGAAGTTAATGAAAATAATATTGTTTGCAAGGATAACACAGGAACATCATATATGTTTGATGAAGATATGCTTAATTGTGTTACAAATAATCCTATGTACTAATTAAAAAAAATAAATGTGAGGTAATGATTATGGAATATAGTAATAAAGAATTAAATGAAATCAGAAAAGTAGGATATAATCACGGATATGATGTTGGATATAATGAAGGCATAGAAAGTATTGAATCAGAAGTAAGCAAATTATTAAATGAATCATTAGAAGAAAGTATGGCTGCTGCTGGATATGATGAAGGCTGGTATGTAGGAGAAATGAACGCATATGAAAAAGTATTCAACTTTATTGAAAAATTAAAAGAAAAGGATTTAAAAACTTCTAAAAGAGTTATAGGCTATGATGATTTTGGAAAGCCATTACATGAAGGAGATTTCTGTACATTTGATGTAAATGTAACAGACTGGAAAAACAAATATATTCCGAATAATGTAAAAGTAAAAACTCTTGTTAACGGCTTATTTAAAGCAGCCCAGTTTGAAGGACAGGTTACATATAACGAACAGGATAAGTGTTATGAGTTATCAATTGATAATGATTATTGTCCTGCATTATATTTCCATGCAATAGAACCGGGAACATTAAAATTAAAAGAATCTAAGGAACAGACAAAGGAACAATCTTTTAGAAAAAACAATAAAGAAATTGAAAGGTAACAGGTGGAAATATGAATGTAATGATATGTTTTAGGAATGGAATTAGTGCTGCAATAGCATCTTCAGCTAGTGCTAAGTTACAGCATTTAGAATTAAAAACAAAAAGCCTTGAAGAATTAGGGTTAAATGTTGAACTTATATATTTGGACAAGAAAGATTTAAGCAAAGTATTAGAAAAGAAAGAAATAAAGCCTGATTATATTTATTTATATGAAGACGAAAAAAATAATGAAAATGATGTAAGAGAACTTATAGAAAATAATTATCCGGATATCAATATCATTTCTTACAATAAAGGAAATAGCACATATTATGATGAATATAGTCAATTTCATTCTAAGACTTATATACTAGATGAATTAATTCTGAATAACTTTAATAAATCTTTAAAAGCTGAAGAAAAGTATATAGTTAATACTAATTCTCTTATTCAGGATTTACATGTAAGTAAAATGAATATAACAGAGCTAGATATACAGATTCTTATCAAAAATAATAATATACATCTTTTTGATACTGAAAAGGAAGCTGATGAATTTATTTTAAAAGAAATTAAAGAGAATGTATGCAGTATTGAAAATGATATCGAAGATTTAAAAAAAAGTTTGGAAAGAAAAGAAGCAATGCTTAATAAATGTAAAACAACTCTTGAACAGAAGGAACAGGATTTTGCCAATAAATATAAACCGGATATAAAATCTAAGAAGAACATTGAAAGAGATATATAAGGTATTATCAAAACAATTATAAATATAACAAGAGCTATTCAGGTAATCCTGATAGCTCTTTTTTTCTGTCATATATAAGTTAATTATTAAATAAAAGGAGGCATTATATATATGCAAAAATTATCAGCAAAGGACAAAAAATTTCAGGAGGAACGCATTAAATTCAGACAGACCCTTAGAGAACTTGAAAAGGAAGTTAATTTTAAAAATAAGAAAATTGATGAGCTAAAGATTGAAAATACTGAATTAGAAAGTAAAATTCGTGAACTACAGGAGTGGATTGATAGACTACTTGAATTTACTGAATTAAGTAAAGAACAAATTAATGATATGATTCAAACAGATAAAATCATAAAAAAATATGAAGAAATGGGTTCGGTATTTAATGCAATATTTGGTGGTCCAAGCTCTATATATAGATAACTCAAAGAAAGGATAAAGAATATGCAGAAAAAATATGATAGGATATATTTAATTGATTGTGAAAATGTAGGGTTTTCTTTTTTTACAAGTCCAAATGATTTAGTATATTACTTTACCAACGAATCTGTAAGTGAATTACCGTTTCAATGTAACGAAAATGAAATTCATATGTGCCTTAAACATACTGGTTGTAAAGATGCATTAGATTTTGTAATTGATACATATTTGGGATATCTTATAAGAGCCTATGGAAAGAATACAGAATATTTCATAATCAGTAATGATAAGGGATATGATAACGTATCAGCTTTTTGGCAGCAGATGGGATATAATGTATACACAAATCCTCATAAAGTCAGAAACAGATTTGAAGATAATGTTTCTAAGAAATATTTTGATATTAATCCGGCAAATGATATTGATGCTAAAATAGACAACATTTCAAAAAATATTTTTGATGGATTATCGAAAAATAGCAAGAAAACTCCATTCGACAATAGTCGGTTGTGAGATGAATTGCTCTGATATTTAAAATTAACTAATAAATAAGGAAAGGAGATAAATCAGTATGTATCGGACACGACAATACCATATTCGAAAAGGCCATAAAATGTACTCTTACTGCTCTGATATTTGTAAGAAGTCAACAAATCTATATAACAGGGCAAATTACATATTAAGACAATATGCTACTGCTGTAAGAGATTTTGAAAATCTAAAACCTTTAACTGCTAATCAAATGGAAATATACAAAAATGTGCAATCTGTTACAGACAATACTAAGCATAAACCTAAAAATAAATGGCTCACATATGGTATTCTGGATTTTTATTTAAAACAGACGAAGGACATCAGTTATTACAGTATGTATTCGCAGTCAAATCAACAAATATTAAAGCTTCTGCTCAGAAACTACAAGGCATTCTTCAATTCTTTGAAAGTATATAAGACTAACAAAACTGCATTTACAGGAAGACCTAAAATGCCAGGATATAAAAAAGAAGGAAGCTTCACAACAGCAATTCTTACAAATCAGATATGCAAGATAGTTGACGGTAGGTATTTAAAAGTGCCGGGCTATAAATATAAACTTAATCTTGGAGAAATAGGACAAAATACTTTTCTTAAAGAAGTAAGAATTAAACATTCTGCGGATGTATTTATTGTTGATGTTGTGTTAGAAATTGATGCTCCTGCTGCAGTATATAAGATTCATCCTGAATTATCAGATGAACAGTTAGCAAAGAAATTTAAAACTTGTACTAATTCTCATAAATACAGAGTAATAGGAATAGATCCCGGACTTAATAATTTCTGTGCCGTCACAAATAATTTTGGCGATAAGCCATTTCTTGTTAATGGCCGGACCATTAAATCTGTAAACAATTATTATAATAAAAGGTTCGCAAAATTAAAAAGCCAGGCGGCACTCTGTAATAATAGAGAATACACCAAGAGAATTAACAGACTTACTTATAAAAGAAACTGCATGATTAAGGACAAACTTCATAAGATCAGCAAGTACATAGCTGAATATGCAAAGAATAATAATGTTGATGTAGTAATACTGGGTCATAATATATTTCAGAAACAGAAAATTAATACTGGAACTGCTAATAACCAATCAATAGTGCAAATACCATATTTTGTATTTGCAGGTATGCTTCAGTATAAACTGAAAGAATATGGAATAAGACTTGTGCTTACAGAAGAAAGTTATACATCTAAAGCAGATTTTAAAGCAGAAGATAAGCTTCCGGTATTTAATAATGCCTCAACTAAAAGTTATACATTCTCAGGCAAAAGAATAAAAAGAGGATTATACAGATATAATGACGGAAGCATAGGAAATGCAGATATAAATGGAGCAGCAAATATAATAAGAAAAGTATTCCCAAACATAAAAGGATGGGATAAAGGGGTAGTGGACATCCCATATGCTGTAACGATTGCGTAAAGCAATTGTTACAGGGTTACTTACATGTTGAAAAAACATGTAACATAGAAACTCCATCCGACTGATGTCGGTTGTGAGTAGTTCATCTATTGAATACCAGGTTAAAATTAATAATATATATGCTTCTTGGGCCAGATCAAAGAAAAAGGAAAGAAGTGTATTAAATAAAGATATGGTAAGGTGTTTACATTCAGTAATTTCAAAGAAAGATATAGGAACTCTTGTAGATTATTTTTGTACCTTAATGTAATGTAAGGAGACAATAAAAATGTCAGATTATGATTTACAGCAAAAAAATTCTTCACTCACCATTTTCAATTACTGTACACAAAAGAACTTTTACAAACTATTTAGAAGTAGTTATTGCATCTGTTTGATATTATATAAATTAATTGTATTAAAAGAGTATAGCTTAAATGCTTATTGGCAAAAGCTATGCTCTTTTTTTCTGTCATATTATTTCCAAATATAAAAAAGGAGAAAATAATATGAAAGTAAACAAATTAAATACAGATATTAAAAAATACATGGATGAGATTGCTTCAAAATTATTTGAAGCTTCAAAAGCATACTATGCTGATGGAAAAGATGTAGTTTCGGTTGAATTAATGTCAAACTATGACTACGATAAATTATATGATGAATTATCTGATTTACAGGAGCAGACCGGATATATTCCTGAGAACAGCCCGACAGAATATGTAGGATCTGATGTAATTGATACGATAGATGGAATAAAGGAAGAACATGAATTCCCTGCTTTGTCACTTGCTAAAAGTAAAAAGATATCTAAGGTTATTAAGTGGACTGAATATAAAGATATTAATGTATCATGGAAGGAAGATGGCTGTACATTAGTCGCTACATATGATAATGGCAAATTAACAAAAATCGTTACAAGAGGTAATGGATATGTCGGAACAAATATTACACATTTGGCAAAAGGTATTTTAAATCTGCCTTTGGAAATTAATGAAAAAGGACATATGGTTATAAGAGGAGAAGCTATTATTACATATTCATCTTTCAATAATTATATAGAATTAACTGATAGCAATTATGAAAACCCAAGAAATTTACTTTCTGGTTCTCTTAATAGCAAAGAAGTTGAAGACATAATTCCTAGAAATGTTCGATTCAAACCATTTAAGCTTGTTTATTTGGAAGAAAGAGTATTAGGAGATAATCAATATAATTGGTCTGCAAGAATGGAATATTTGCGTAGCTTAGGATTTGATCCGGTTGAATACAAGTATCTTAAATTATCTGATATTTCTAATGAGGAAGCAGATAGATTAATCAAAGATACAATTAATGAGTTTACTCAGAAAGTAGAATCCGGTTTAATAGATGAGCCTGTTGATGGACTTGTCATATGCTACGAAGATGAAAAGTATGCTGCTACAGGATCCATCACTAATCATCATGCAACAAGAGCAGGATATGCTTTCAAATGGCAGGATAAGGCTGTAGAAAGTGTTTTAGAGTCAATTGAATGGTCATGTGCAATTAATCATATTACTCCAGTTGCAATTTTTAAGCCAGTCAGATTAGAAGGCACAACTGTAAAAAGAGCATCTTTGTGTAATATAAGTGAATGCGAAAGACTTGGTATTGGTGGTCCAGGAACAAAACTTAGCATTATAAAAGCTAACAAAATAATTCCTAAATGTATTAAAGCCGATGCAAATGGTACAGTATTTGAAGTACCTAAATTTTGCCCGGTATGTGGTGCACCAACAAATATTATTGTTTCACCTGAATCTGGCGTAAAAATGCTCGAATGTACTAATTCAGACTGCTTTGCTAAACAGATAAGCAAATTAAGCAGGTTTGTAAGTAAAAAAGGATTTGATATCAATGGATTATCAATCGCAAACTTACATGATTTAATTGATATGGGATTAATTAAAAACGAAATTGACTTAATTAAGCTCCCGGATAATTTAAACGCAGATAACCATATAAAAAATCTCTTAATTAATAGATCAGGCTGGGGAAAAACTTCAGTCAATAATCTTATTAAAGCTATTACAAAGGCAAGACAAAGTATAACAGCAGATAGATTTTTGTATGCATTATCGATTCCTATGTGCGGACAGGATGTAAGTAAGCGTTTATTAGGTAGATTTGATTCAATCCAGGAAGTATTTGAAAATGCTTCTAAAGGAATTTCTAAATCCGGATTTGAATTAATTGATGGAATTGGTCCTGAAAAAACTGCTGCAATAGAGAACTGGTTTGCTATTCCAAGAAATCAATATTTAATCAAAGTATTGTATAATTTGTGTAATGTATCAGATATTACGAAGAAATCCGGTAATAAATGTGCAGGCATCACATTTGTAATTACTGGGGATATACATCATTTTAAAAACAGAGATGAATTAAAGGCTTATATTGAATCAGAAGGCGGAAAAGTAAGTGGATCTGTTTCAGCAAAAACAGGGTATCTTATTAATAATGACATAAACAGTACGTCAGGCAAAAATAAGAAAGCAAAAGAATTAAATGTACCAATAATTTCAGAAGATGATTTTATTCAAAATTTTGCTTAATTGTTATAATATGTTCATTAATATAATGTAATTTAATAATTTGTAGTAGAGGCTTGTCAATTAATTTTGACAGGCCTCTTTAAATAAAAACATAATTAATATTTTTAAAACATAATATAATAATAAAGTATAGTTAAGATGTATTAAATAAATTAAATCAGGGATACTTTATATGTAATTTAACAATGCATTTTAATGCTAATTATAAAAGTTGCAAACAATAAGAACATATGATATCATACTCGAAGAATTGTTTAAAGCTATTAAATGTAAAAGGAGGAATTAAAATTATGGCTAGAGGCAGAAAGAAAAAAGTTGACTTATCATATGAAGAACAGCTTATTCAGATTGAAGAAAAAATCACAAAATGTTCTGAAGAAATAAAATCTTTAAAAGCAGCAAAGAAAGACATTGAAAAGAAAATCAAAGATGCTAATGCAGAAAAATTAATAGCTGCTGTAGAAGAGTCTGGAAAGAGTATTGATGAAGTAATCAATATGCTTTCAAAATAATAGCAATTAGATTTGAGCAAAAATTATATAGTATTAAAGAAATCAAGGAATTAGTGAAAACTGTTCCTTGATTTTTTTTATCTTAATTTTAATTATTGTGTCTGTCATATATTAAATAGAATCATTAAATATATATTATTTTTTTAAAAATTGTGATTCAAGAAATCAATTTCAGAGGTTTAAATTTAATAATATGATAACAATAGATGAATTAAAAAATATAGAAAGTTATTCAGACAAATTATTAGGATATGTTTATGTAATTAATAATGGCAACAATATAAAAATTGGTTGTACAAGTAATTTATATCAAAGAATCAAGTCATTATCTAATTCTAATTCTGGAGGAAATGTTATCTTAGACATTTATTATTCGCCTGCTAATGCTATATATAAAACAATCGAAAGATTAATGCATGAAAAATTTCATAAATATAATACAACAGGAGAATGGTATACAGATATAGATTTTATTACAGTATGCAATTATTTAGATCAGCTTTGCACATCAGAAAGTTTTGCAAGATGTGACAAAGAAAGAAGATTGTTTAATCAAAAACATAAATATATTTTTAATCAAAAGTATGAGTATATTAATAATTCAGAAAACATAGTAAATAAAGAATGTTAATATAAATACCAAAATATTTTTTTTGTCTGTCATATAAATAATGTAAATACAAACAGGTAATTTTTTTATGTAAAAATTTTTAAAAAAAAATCTGTCATATATTATATGTCTTTGATAACAAAACATTGCCTCTTAGCCAAACGGTAAGGCCCAGGGTTTTGATCCCTGTATTATGCCGGTTCGAATCCGGCAGAGGTAGTTATTCACATATTAATAATATGTGAATTAAAATTAAGCACTTATGGCGGAACTGGTTTACGCAGCGGACTTAAAATCCGTGCCTTTAATTAGGCTATGAGTTCGAATCTCATTAGGTGCATTCAGATAATTTATTAATTATCTGAATTATGAGTTTTTCATTTTTTTATTTCTTATGTGAGTATAACGGTAAAAGGCATTGATTGAAGTTGCATTCATTTTACTCCTACTAATCATTAATATAGCCTGGTAGGGGCCTTTCATAATAAACGTGTCACTAGCTCAGTTGGTAGAGCATACGACTTTTAATCGTAGGGTCACGGGTTCGAACCCCGTGTGACACATTGAGTGATAATAAAAATTAAATAACAACATGCCCTTTTGGTGGAATTGGCAGACACGCTAGATTTAGGTTCTAGTTCTTCGGAGTATGGGTTCGACTCCCATAGAGGGCATTCTTCCTAGTTTAAGTATAATGAGTTTTAATTAGTAAGTGCATGACGATGTTACTGAAAATTAATACATAGTTATACACCAAATTAATTCTTGACTATAGCAGGGATGATTTGTAAAACATTCTGTCGATAGCAGAAAGATTCAGTAGAAGTCTGAGGAAGAAATCATGTATATAATAAAAGGAAATGATTAAATATGTTTAGTGGTTTTAAAAATTCAATAGGAGTATAAAAGGATTGTAAGCTAACTCGGTAGAAGCGTCTGTCCGAAGAACAGAAGGAATTGGTTCGACACCAATACAATCTATTAGCACTGCTGAAGTGGTTGTAAATGTAATTGTCTGAGTTCTTTACAATCAGGTGCGAAATAAAATCAGATATATCAGACTATTTCTTCAGCAATATATATCTGATTATATTAAATAATGCGGGTTAGACAGGAGAGGCTCCTGCACAGGCTCATAACCTGATGACACGGGTTCGATTCCCGTACCCGCTACTGGGTTAATTAAGATGCCCTTTATTTTAAATACGATGTATTGTGTCTTAACTTAGTTTAATGGCAAAATACCTGCTGTCAAGTGCAGGAGATTAAAGGTTCGATTCCTTTAAGTTAAATTGATTTTCTAATAAATATATTTGAAAATCTTTATGATTCTATCGTCTAGTGGTTCAGGACATCAGCTTTTCACGCTGAAAACATGAATTCGAATCTCATTAGAATCACTGCTGTGTTTGTCATACAGCAATGTATTTATTCATAGCAAGCATATATAGAAAGGATATTGGCTGAAAATATGTTTGTATGTCTTACTAGCCAAATAAAAAAATCCGGTAAGGCACTCTCACTGGTTCTTTAGCTCAGATGGGAGAGCATCCGGCTCATAACCGGAAAGTCCTGGGTTCGAATCCTAGAAGAACCATTGCTGTATAGCTTAAGCACGAATAAGTTATATAGTACTGTTGTTTATTTTTTGTCATGTTTGAAATACAGATATTAAAAGAACATTTTACTGGACGTATCTGTATTATTCTACTAGCAAATGAAAGTGTTCGGTAGAATCTTTTTCTTTTTTAAAATATTACAGCTTAAATCCTGTTACCAGTATTTATGGGGGAATGAGCAGAATTGGTATTGCAGCGGACTGTAAATCCGTGGCTTCGGCACTCTAGGTTCAAGTCCGACTGTTGGCTTTTGAGAATTAAATTCTCAAGATTATTTTATTTATAGTAATAGTTAGGATATTTATATTTAATAAAAAGGAGAATAATTTACATGAAATGTATAAGATGTAATATCGAAATGCTAGAATCTACTGAAAAAAGAATAATAAGAGTTAATATGATAGGACATCCTACAGAAGATTTACAAGTTATTAATATAGGTGTTAAAAAGCCGACTTTATTTTCAGGCAAAGATGAATTTAAAGATGTAAATTTAAAATGCAGAGTATGTCCTAATTGTGGAATGATGGAAAAATATATTACTTCTGATGATTTACAAAAATTATTTGGTTAATTTTTATTGTAGTGTTGGCAGAGTTGGTATTGCACAAGATTGCTAATCTTAGGTCATCTATTATGGATGCATAGGTTCAAGTTCTATACACTACATTGCAATAGATTTTATTATTGCGTAAATTTTATAATTTTGGAATGTTGGCTCAATTGGTACAGCAACGGTCTTGAAAACCGCCATGTCGTGTAAATCCACGCTATTAGGGTTCAAATCCCTAACATTCCGCTGTGTTGTTAAGGTTTAATTCCCTTGCAACATACTTTTGCCTTCATAGTTTAATGGTTATAACACTGCCCTGTCACGGCAGAGACATGGGTTCGATTCCCATTGAGGGCGTTAGACGGTTATGGTAACAAACATAATCGTTAGTAAAAACAGATGACAAAAGTAGGAACAAAACATCTGTTATTGTCTTGAAAATCATCCTACAAGTAGAGACATTTTTTGCAGCATTAGTACAATGGATAATATAGCTGACTTCCAATCAGTTGATGCCAGTTCGATTCTGGTATGCTGCTTTGTACTGATATAATTAAAATTAGTACTATAAAAATATTGGGATATGAGCAGAATTGGCATTGCAGCGGACTGTAAATCCGTGGCTTCGGCACTGTAGGTTCGACTCCTACTATCCCAACTATGCTGCTGTAGCTCAAATGGATAGAGCAAGACATTTCTAATGTTTAGGTTACAGGTTCAAGTCCTGTTAGCAGTATTTAAGCTGGATTAGCTCAAATGGTAGAGCAACTGCCTTGTAAGCAGTGTGTTGTCAGTTCAAGTCTGACATTCAGCTCTGTGTTGTTCGTCTAACGGTTAGGACATCTGATTGTGGTTCAGAGAATAAGGGTTCGATTTCCTTACAACACATTGTTACGAGACTGTCAATCTTGTAACTATGCCGTAGAAACGGTTGAGTTTAAATAGCATTAGTGAATAGTGAGGCGTTATAGGGCATAATGTCATATGTAAAACTAATGACACGCCGCTGAGTTTGAGATGCAGAAACCCTGTGGAGGGCAGAAGGCAAGACTTAGGCGAGAACAAAAAGCATCTTAGGGTGGCAACCTCAGTGACAAGAAATAGCTGATTATTGGAATGTGGCTCAATTTGGCTAGAGCGCTCCGCTTGGGACGGAGAGGTTGTCGGTTCAAGTCCGGTTATTCCAACTAAGCCGAAAAGTAGATGATAGTTTGTCGACTATACAAATGGCAAATGATACCGGTTTATCATCTTCTGATTAGGCTTTAAACAGAGTTTGCAATGTTACTTATCTTCACAACCTGCAGGGTTAATTGCTGCAAAAATAGTGATGTAAAAAACTTGCCTTATTGGTAGTCAATGCTAAGTTTTGTTTAGTTTTATATGCATTATTTTTTTGTGGATATAATGTCTAATCTGGTAAGACGGCTGATTGCTAATCAGAGGAATCCTCTTCAGAGGGGTGTGCAGGTTCAAGTCCTGTTATCCACGCTTATTGGCTAGTAGAACAATGGTAGTTCAGCAGACTGTTAATCTGTGTGTTGTGGGTTCGAGTCCCACTTAGCCAGCTTGTTGTTCTTTCAAAAATGATATTATTCATTATCGTATCAGTAATGAGCATAGTGAAAATAACAAGAAGGAGTAATGATTATGAGTAATTGTGGTCTTGTTGTAAATAAAAACGATATTAACACATACTTTCAAAGTTTTATTAAACCTAGAATTTTTGACGCTGAATGGCATATAAGCTTAGCATCAGATTTTCTTAATATAATTGATAAAGACGAATTTAAGTTAGATGATTTATGTAATCCTAAATACATAAAAGATGTTCTTAATGATAATAAGGATAATGAATACACTAAAGCTGTCCTCTATAGAAAAAATCCTGAAATGTATATATCGGGAATATTTGTATGGTATGATTTATATTTAAAAAATAATGAAAAAATAGAAAAACATATCATAAAGAATAATGAAAATGACAAGAAAGCACAGATGATTACAAGAGATTGTGACCCTATTCATGAATATGGGCAATTTGTCGCAGGTGTGTGTGTAGGTGTAGCAATCATGGCAGTAATGTCATTTATACTCAGTTTATAACAATAATAGGAGAATTATGGATGACAGTTACTGATTAGTGTTTTAACAACAAAGGAGAGTTATTTATATGTTTACTGTACACGGCGCTGTATAGAAAGGAAAAAGACAAGATGAGTAAATCTTATAAGAAAAATCCCGGATATACATTAGAAAAAGCATCAAAAATTGATAAAAGATTAGCAAATAAGCAAATAAGAAAAGAAGCTAATAACAGTGAGATGAAATTCAAACATTCAGATTTTAAGAAAGTACCAAAAGAATGTTATGGATACAAAAGAAGATGGACATTAGAAGAAGCACTGGAAAACTTCAGAAGTGGTAGAAATATTAGTAATGTGTTTAAATCAGAAGACGAAGTTATAGAGTACTGGGAAAAGTGTTCGGTAAGAAAGTAAGAAATTAAGTATTATTTGTGCCATGAGTCAGGTGGTTAGACAGCAGTCTGCAAAACTGTTTAGATTGGTTCGATTCCAATATGGCACTTGTAACTCAAATAAGTTACATTTACAAAGTTGATTGTGTTATAGCTCAAATGAGTGATAACTCAATTGGATGAGCAGCTTCTTTAATGAAGCAAAGTCGGAAGCAAATCAGACTTAAAAAGAAAGCTATGCGGTCACTGCTAAAATATAAGTGTGACATCTGAGCCATAACTCAATTGTGTGAGCAACTGCTCTGCAAGCAGAAGCTTGTGGGTTTAAGCTCCACTGATTCCATTATGCAGCATTAGTACAATGTATAGTATAGCTTTAAAGAATGGATTAGCTAAAGGTGAAAGGACAATTACATGCTAATAAAACTTATGCTTGGTTAATTTCATAGGCATATCTAAAGGTATGTTTTAAAGGAATTCTGGCTTTTAGCGCTACTATGATATTAAATTTTTTGGCTTATAAATAGCTAACATATAAAAAATAATAAATTAAATTTCATAAGGAGTAGATATTATGGCATTTTTTAAGAAAGCATTTCCTGACAGGAAATCAAAAGTTTTAGCAATAGTAATTTTGACATTAGTTGTATTAGGTATTGGTTTTTTATTATACAGTAAATTTGCAAAAAAAGATGCTATTACTGCAGATTATTTGATTAATAATTATATACAAACAAATGAGATAGCTAGTTTACAAAAAATGACTACAGATATTAAAACAAATTATGGCAATGTGTCTTTTGAATTAGAAAATGAAAGAGACAAAGATACTGATCATATTACTGTCCAATATAAATCTCCAGTTTCAAAAAAATCTGAATATTATATTGATAAGATTGATCAGCAGGTAGGCATCTACTTAAAAAATGGCAGCAAATGGAATTTTGAATTAAAGTCTAAGCAATCTATTGTTGATGATCCAAGAACAGAATTTATAGAAATAAGCAATTCAAGTTCAGAAATAAGTTTGGCTGATTTTAATAACTTAGAATTAGTAGAATCTGATATTGAAAATACATATAAATGCAAAGCTAATATTAATGGCCATGTGCTGTTAAATTTTTTAGGAAATAATTACCAGGTATTATATGTAAATTATAATTCATTAGCTTCATATTTTGCAAAATATAATGAAAATATAGCAGTTCAATGTGAACTGTATTTTAACAAAAACAAAACTCTTAAGACAGTTATATTTAATATCCCAGAAGATAATTTTAAGGAATCAAATAAAAAGAGTGTAGATGTTCAAATAAATTCATTAAAGATAACTTTATCAAATGAAAGCTATGAAACAAATAATGTTTATGTTTCTGAAGATATAGAAAAAAATACAATTTCAGTCAAATCTTTACAATTTGATGATCTGTTAAAAAAAGTTCAATCAAAAAGTTAAATAAACAACTCAAAAGCTAAAATTTCGTGGTATGTAGAATTAGTTCTTCTGCATACCACATGTTGATTAGCCTAAGTTTAATCAAATTTTTAATTAACACTGAAATCTTAATTAAACTACATTATGTAAGAATATATAGGGACCAGTAGATATAATACTTAGTCTACTGCTTTGTGGAGTATATTTAAACAGTCCTGTGAGGTAAGGACGGCGATGTGCATTTCAAACATTACCGTAATTAAGCAAAAAAACTCACAACTAACAAAAGTCGGTTGTGAGTAGTTCATCGTATTTTAGCATATAACAGTATAATTTAAATCATTAAATTTACCATTTATTTGAATTTTTTTTATTTCTAATCCATTCATATATTTATCAATATATCCTTCAATTATCTTACCATTTTTAAATAAAATATGTTTTAAAATATTATTTGATTTTATATCAACAGATATATAAGGCTCAGGATTATAAAATATAATTTCCTGTATAAAATCTTTTACACAATATGTTTTATTTAATTTATATCCATTAAAATTAGATTTGTTATTGTACACTACATCAATCATAGTTCCCTCCTAAATATATATTTATATATTATATATATGACAGATTTATCAGAATTTTTTTTTACATATATTTGTTCATTTTTAATTTTGTATCTGTCATATTAAAAATAAAAGATAAAAAAAGGAGAGAAATTGTGGATAATAATATCATTTTAAAGTCAAAAGTATTTAAAGTTATCACAATATTTACACTAATATTTTTCCCATTTTTAATAATAAATAAAACTTTAGATTCTGATACTTGGTTTTTATTAAACAGTGGAAGATTCATAATGAACAATGGTTTGTATACAACAGAACCATTTACTATTCATACAAATTTTAGTTTTATATTCCAACAGTGGCTTACAGATGTAATATTTTGGAACATATATAAGGTTTTTAAAGAAACTGGTTTGATATTATTTATATATATGGAAATTATTTTAATGAATTTTATTGCATATAAATTACTCAAATTAATTTCTCAAAATAATAATTTAACTTCTTTTATTGGAGTCATTATATTAGATGTCATTTCTTCAATGTATTTTGTTACAAGGCCACAAATAAGTACAATGATAAATATTTTGCTATTTCTTTTTATTCTGGAAATGTATGCAAAAAATAATAATTATAAAATATTATTCCTTTTACTGCCAATAAGCATTCTTGAAATTAATCTTCATTGTAGTATCTGGTGGATATTATTAATAATGACGTTACCATATATTTTTGAATTTAAAAAAATAAATATACATCAATTAGGTATAACCGGTAATAACAATTATAAGAAACGATATCTTATATATATAGATTTCTTAATTTTAGTTTCCAGTTTAATCAACCCATATGGAATAGAAGCTCCATTATATTTATTTAAGAGTATGAATTCTTCTTACAGTAAATCTATTACAGAATTACAATCGCCTGCTTTTGCAAGTAAATGTGGCTTGTATATTATTTTGGTTTTTGGAATTTTAATTATAAGGAGAATATACATAAATTATTCTAAAACATGTTTTAACAATAAAATTCAGCTTCGTTATTTATATTTATTATTAGGAACTACTATATTGTTATTTAATAGTGGACGTAACGTGACCTTTTTTGCAATTGGAGCAAGTGTTTATATAACCTATTGCTTTAAAGAAGTTAAATACAATGAATTCATATGTAAGTTAATGTTAATTATATGTACTGTTATTAGCATATATAGTGCAGCAATGTTAGTTTATTGTACTGTCAATAATTTATTTATAACTGAAACTAACAATAGATATTCAGATATAAATGATATTACACAATATATGCTAAATAATGAAACCAATCCATCACAAGTTAAAGTATATACTTCATTTAATGATGGAGCATATTTGGAATTTTATGGGTTCAAATGTTATTTAGATGCCAGAATGGAAATTATGCTTAAAAGTATAAATCAACAGAATGATATATTCAATGAATATGGGAAAATGCGTTATTACGGAAATTATAAAGACGTATTTGATAAATATGACTTTAATTATTTCTTAATAGAAAAAAACATTAAAGACTACGAATATATTAAATATGATTCTAAGTATGAACTTAAACATGAAAATAATAAGTATGCATTATTCGTAAAAGTAAATGTATCTGAATAGATAATGCGAATAAATAATGGGAGGAAAATATGGGAATTTATAAAACACCTATAGCTATTATATTACCATGTTATAATGAAGAAAAATCCTTAAATAAGGTTATAAATGATATAAAAAATAATATTAAAGAATATAAGGATTATACTATTTTTGTGATTGATAACAACAGTACAGATCAAAGTGCTAAAATAGCAATAGATAATGGATGCACTTTAATAAAAGAGGCTAATCAGGGGAAAGGAAATGTAATAAAAAGAGCGTTTCAGGATATAGACAGTCAGGCTTATTTTATGATCGATAGTGACGACACATATGGAGTTAAAGATATTGATAAATCAATATCTTTAGTCTTAAATGATAAGTATGATATGGTAATAGGCGACAGATTAAGCACAACTTATTACACTGAGAATAAAAGAGTTTTTCACAATGTTGGGAACGACCTGATACGATTAGGTATAAATAAGTTATTTAAAGGAAATGTAAACGACATATTAACAGGATATAGGTGTTTTAGTAATCGATTTGTAAAAACATTTCCAGTAATGAGTGATGGATTTCAAATAGAAACAGAAATGACTATTCATTTATTAGATAATAGTTATAGATATATATGTCAGCCAATTGATTATAAAGATCGGGCAATTGATAATCCAAGTAAACTAAATACATTTAAAGATGGCATAAAAGTAATACATATGCTTATTAGGATGTTTAAATTATATAAACCTAAAAGATACTTTAATATCATTGCTGCAGGATTAGGAGTTATTTCAACCGGGTTTATAATTCCGGTTTTATATTCATATTATCAAACAGGAATAGTGGAAAGATTCCCTACATTAATTGTATGTGGTTTTACTTATATTATAATGATTCTTAATATATGTATGGGGACTATACTTGAGAATAGGAGAGATACCGATAAAAAGCAGATGGAACTTAAAATAACAGAAGTAACTAATTAAATAATTGGAATATAAGCAGAATTAATAGAAATATTATGATTCTGCTTTTTTTCTGTCATATAATTTTTAAATATTTTAAAGGAGAAATTATATATGAGAAAAAAGAAAATCAGATTTGTAATTTTGTCACTTACATTATTTATCATGTCAACTGTATTATTGGGTTGCAAACATAATATTCATAAGCCTATTGTTTTGCCAGATGATTTTGAGGTATCAGAAAAATCAACTCCAGATGTTAATGCTGAAATCAATCTTATTAAAGAACAACATGATAATTATTCAAATGTGAAATTTGATATTAAAGATATTTCAGAATATTCCGGAGATGCTTCAATTGAAGTTAATAATAATAACCCATATTTTACAATTGAAGACTACAGCAAAGGTATGAAAAGTTTCATAGAATTAAGTGATTTAGATTCATTAGGTCGCTGTGGAACAGCTTTTGCTTCCTTAAGCACAGATACATTAGCAACAGAAGAAAGGGGACAAATTGGCAGTATAAAGCCCTCAGGATGGCATACTGTAAAATATGCCGGTATAGACGGAAATTACTTGTATAATAGATGCCATTTATTGATGTACGCTTTAACAGGATTAAATGCTGAGCCTAAGAATTTAATTACTGGAACAAGATATCTTAACATTGAAGGAAATCTCCCATATGAAGAAGCAACAGTTAAATATATAGAGTCAACCGGTAATCATGTGTTATATAGGGTTACACCTATTTTTGAAGGAGACAATTTAGTGTGTTCAGGAGAATTAATGGAAGCATACTCTATAGAAGACAATGGCGCATTTCATTTTTGTATATATTGTTACAATGTTCAGCCTGGAATAACAATTGATTATCATACAGGTAATAGTTCTGGACCTGAATATACAGGAAATGCAGAGGCAACAAATGATTCTGATACTGAATACATCCTTAACACAAATTCTAAGAAGATACATAACATTAATTGTGAAAATGCAGCAAAAATTTCAGATAAAAATAAACAAATTTATAAAGGCAATATTCAGAATTTGTTAGATTCAGGGTATACAAGATGCGGATTATGCAACGCTGCCTGACAATAAATTTAATTTGGAGGATTTTTCTATGAACAAAAGAACTGATTACTTTTGGAAAATAACAAAAAATGTTGCATTACCTAATGCTTATTGCGCATTTGTAGATGCATCTAAGCAGAATGGAATATTACATTTTACACATGAGATTGAAATCAATTTTTCACTTGAAGATGATAATTTTAAGTTTGAGGATGCATATGAAATATCAAGTTCAGAAATTTCTTATACATCTGAAACAGAATTTAATCAAATGCACCCAGGAATGCTTGATGATCTTAAGAAATTCATTGCTATTAATAATTTAAACTAAAATAATCTAAAAAAATAAATAAAATTAAAGGAGAAAACTATGAAGGAATATATTAATATTACAATTGATGATGAAGAAGGAACAACTAGCGCTGTATTAAAAGAAGGAAGTTCTGATGAAAAAATATACACTATACCTTATAAGCCAAATGAATATATTGATGATGCAGCTATTAGAATGATTGAGCATATAAAGAATGTATCAAAGCCACATTTAATCATACATAGCAATGGCCGTTATGCAGGTGAAATTGGAGAAGAGACTATTCTCCATGATGAATTAGGCAGAGAACTGTCAATAGGAGATACTGTTAAGTTATATACTATTGACAAGCATTTCTTTTTAGGAGAAAGACCTGTTATATTAACATGTTTTGACCGTGTTGGAATCATGGGTAAAGCTGAACTTGATATTAAAACATTAAATTCAGGTAAATATTACAAAATGTTTCTTTGCAAAAAATACAATGATATACCATATGGTTCAATAATCCGTGATGTCGAATACATGCAGGCATATTGTTAAAAATTAAAATCAATCTAATAATTATTTAATCCACTTATTGATTTAAATCGTCAATAGGTGGATTTTTTTTGTTTTCTTCTCTGTCATATATATATTGAAAGATAAAAAAACGTATAACGATTAGGAGGGCTTATGAGCAAAAATGATAAATTAACAAGGAATAAAAAAAATAATAATATTATATTTATTGTATTAACTGTATTACTTGTATTGATTATAATATTTGTATTATTTTTTATATCAAAATTAATAAAAAATAATAATACTATTCATCAGCATGATTACCTGATAGCAAATACTGTAATAGACAAGCAACTTGAAATTAACGATAAAAATATAACTGGATTATGGAGTTGCAAATTATCAGAAAAAAATGACAATACTGATAGCACTATGATTATGTGTTTGGACATTCAAGATGATGGAATTTTATATAGCATAACAGCAGGATCAGGTTATACAAAAAACAAATATGAGCTAAATAACAATCTATTAACTTATTCATACATAAACTTAAACAAAAATAAAGCAATTGTATCTGCAAATAGTGCAGCCATTGAAATATATATAAGAAACATATATCAGTCTGAGGATAAAGTATATATGCAAATTGCATATTCCGATGATACAGATGCACAAGTCTATACATATAAAAAAAATGATAACACTAGAAATTATTTTATTCCGGCATTATCCGGTAATTTTATTGATTTAGCATATAAAGTAGATGAAAAGAATATGGGAGAATCTTTATTGTTAAATATAGATTCTAAAAAAGAAGAATGTATGATTATTTCTTCATATGGAACAAAATATTATTCAATGGAAAATCAAAATAACCAGATATTTTTAACAAATACTGAAGATGAAAGTAAATATGAAATTTATATAGAAAATAATATTGTTTATCTTAAAAATATAGAAAATAAAATGTTATATACTTTTGAACAGATATAAAAAACAGGAGGAGATTATGAAGGGATTTAAATATGCGTTAGGAATTATATTTCCAGTTATAGGTGTTTTATTATTTTTCGTAGCATTCTTTGTATTTTTGTCTAGTAAAACATATATTATGCCAATTATTTTAATAACAGTAGGAGCATTATTAATTATATGCTCCAAAAATTTTAGAATTAAAGCTAGACAAGATTATGAATTTGATAAATATGGTAATAGCAAAAAAAAATATTCGTCTTTATCACAAGAAGATCGAAAAGTAATTGATATGGCTATAATGGCAGAAAACCAGACTATTCTTTCAGAAGCAGAATTTTCTTCAATGTTACATCCAGGTTCTAAAAATCCTGATAAAGAATTAAATAATTTGATTGGATTAGAAAATGTCAAAGAAACTGTAGAAAAATTAAAAGCACAAATGCAGTTTAATGATAGGAAAAACAGTAAAGCATTTCATATGTGTTTCTTAGGCAATCCTGGTACAGGCAAAACAACTATAGCAAAAATATTAACAGGAATTTTATATAAGAACAAATATATTAAAAAGAATGAATATATTTGCACTGACTCAGCTACTATAATGTCTGCTCATGATTCACGAAAAATGAAGCTGATTTTGAACAAAGCACATAACAGAGTCTTATTTATAGATGAAGCTTATGCATTAGCTTACGATACTTCAGGTGCAGGACAGCAAATTTTAGCAATGTTACTAAATGAAATGGAAAATAGTAGAGATAACATGATTGTTATATTGGCCGGATATAAAAATGAAATGAAGATGTTATTTCAATTAAATGAAGGACTGGCATCAAGAATTAATACATATTTGTTCTTTGAAGACTATGATCAAGTTGAAATGGGTGAAATTCTTAAAGGTTTAGCAACCAAAGATGGTTATTTAATAGAGTCTGATGCATTTGAAATGTTAATCAATGTTTTGTTATACAAAAAATGCCTTCCTTCTTTTGCTAATGGAAGGACTGTTAGAAAAACATATGAAAAAACATTGCAGAATCATTATTATAATTTGTCATCAGGAAAACTAGACAAATCATACAGATTTACAATTACCAAGGAAGATGTAAGTGATAATGATTTAGAGGATAAATATTTAGTATAATTTTTTTGGGAGGATTAAAAAATTATGAAAGATTTTCTTACGACTTTTAAGGAATTTGAAAATGAAATAAGAAATAATACTCAGTATTCAAGTGTAAAAGAGTATGAGGAAAGTATTGAAAATACTGATGTACAGGATAAAATTCGTTTCTTAAGAATCATCAGAAATTATTACTCACATCATAGCGATGGAGAAATATTAGTTAAAATTAATAAGTCAAGTATTGACTTCTTAGAAAAACAAACACAGATTTTATTGAATTCTAAGTTAAAGGTTAAGGACAAATACAAAAGTATAAGCAAATCTCAGAAAATAGTTAAGCAATCTGATATTTATTCTTTAATTAATATGTTATGTAAAAAGAATATACTTAGCGCTTATATTATAGATAAGAATTCTTATTTACTCGGTGAAATAGCATTACCTGATTTAATAAGTAAATATTTTGAGTTTAATACAAAGCAATCAAATAAAACGGATAATACAAAGAACATAAATAATACAAAAAATAAGAATAATAAAAACAATAAAAATAATAAAGTGGAGAATGAAGATATTATTTTCTCTTTAATAAAACCTTTGTCTGAAAGTAATAAAAAAAGATTAATTGTGTCAAAAGATGATTTCTATGATAGCGTTGATTCTTATAAGCTAGTTGGTATTTATACTGAAAATAATAAAATCAAAATATATGGAGAAGTAGATTGCTATGATTGATAATAAAAAAAATAATAAATTAAATAGGAGCCAAAAGAAAGCCCTTAATGTCCTAAAATCAAAAAATAATATATTTTTAACAGGTGATCCCGGAGTAGGTAAAACATACTTAATTAATTTGTTTATAGATGAATTAAAAAAGAGTAATTGCAATGTTTTAGTAACTGCTTCTACAGGCATAGCTGCTTTAAATTTAGGCGGGATCACTATGCATAAAGCTTTTTCTATTCCTATACCCGCATATGGACACCCTATTAAAACATCGTCATATACCTTTTTGCAATATGTGGATGTTGTGATTATAGAAGAAATTTCTTTATGTAGGAATGATGCTTTCAGTTATATGTGTAACTGCATTAAAATGGCAGAAAAGAAGTTTAACAAGAAAATTCAGTTAATTATAATAGGAGACTTTTATCAGTTACCTCCAGTGGTTAAGCAATCAGAATATAATAAAATGAGAACTTATGGTTATGATTTATCAGGATATGCATTTACATCTATTGAATGGAAAACAATGAAATTTAAAATTATTGCATTGCATGAAGTAATAAGACAATCTGATGTAGAATTTATTAATAACCTTAATAAGCTAAAAGTGAGTAATAAGACATGTATAAAGTATTTTAATAAGAAAGTACAATCTAATAAAGAATTTTATCCTGAAAATGCAGTTTGCTTATGCAGCACAAATGTAGCTGCTAATGCAATCAATAAAGAAAAACTTGATAGCATTGACTCAGAACAATTTATTTATCTTGCAGAGAAAACGGGTAATATATCTACTGACATCCCAAATGATGAGGTTGTTGTATTAAAAAATGGTGCAAAAATTATCTTTTTAAATAATGATAATGAACACAATAATTATTACAACGGAATGTTAGGAACTGTAAAAGAATGTAAAAAAGACGGGGCTATTATAGAAACTGAGCAGGGCAAACTAATAAAAGTTGAACCTTATATATGGAATATATATACATATAAGAGTAGAAATGGAATTATCAAAAAGGAAATAGTAGGGACATTTAAACAGATGCCAGTAAGATTAGCCTATGCAATAACTATACATAAATCACAAGGAAAAACATTTGAAAAGATAATATTGGATCCTAAAGCATTTGCAGATGGACAATTATATGTAGCATTAAGCAGATTAAAATCAATTGACGGTCTTTACTTAACAGAAGAGATAAACGCAGAATATTTAAAAACAAATAAAAAAGTAAAGGATTTTTATGAGAACTATTCTTATACGGTTTCTGAGGCACAAACAAAGAAACAAAAAGATTATAATAAGAAATTAAATGCTCCAAAGAAGAAATCAAAGGAAAGATCAAAACCAAACAACAAGTCTAAAACTAAGTCAAAACTTTATTTATATAAATCAAAAGTAAAAAAACAAAAGAAAATAAAAAAACAATAATTTTAATTTTCTGTCATATTTTTATTAAATATTAAATTGAAAAAGGAGACAAAATATGAATTACAATTTAGAGATGAAAAAGAACTGGAATAACAAAGCAAATCGTTCAAAGAAAGCAAAAGAACATACTTTTAATATGGCAGAAAAATATTCTGACAAGATATCTGATTGTATTGCCAACACAAAGGTTTATGACAATGATGTTGCTTCGTATTTATTACCTAATATTCCTAAGAACACGAATATTAGTGTAGAAGCAATTGACAGCGTAGGGGCTATCATGAAGTATGCGAAAAATATTCCATCAAATATTGCTGTTTTGAATTTTGCATCTTATAAGCACCCTGGAGGAATGTTTATAGAAGGCAGTATTGCTCAGGAAGAAGCATTATGCCATGAATCATTCTTATATAATGTTTTAGAAGAGTGTCCTTTGTATTATGATTTTAATAAGCATAATCTTAACAGAGCATTATATAAGGATAGAGCTTTATATTCACCGGATATTTTATTTGAGAGAAATAATACAAGTGTTTACTGTGATGTAATTACATGCGCTGCGCCTAATAAAACTGTTGCTCAGAAGTATCAGAATGTAAGTGATGAAGAAAATACTAAAGTTCTTCGCAGTAGAATTGATTTTATTCTTAAAATTGCTGCTGATAATAAAACAGATATATTGATTTTAGGAGCTTTTGGATCAGGCGTTTTTGGACAGAGTGCAAAAGAAGTTGCAAGTATTTTTAAGGATCTATTAGAAAATAAGTTTTCTAATGTTTTTGATAAAATTGTATTTGCTGTTCCTTCTGGAAATGGCAATTTAGAAGCATTTCAGGAAATATTTGGATAATATTTTAGAAGCAGGGGATATGATCTCCTGCTTTACTTTCATAAAAGGAGAAGAATATATGCTAAGAGAAAAATTATTTAAAAAATTATTAACTAAAAATAGAATTAACATTTTAGAAAATGCAATTAATATATTACTGTTAACACACAATGATTTAGATGGTTCAGGCCCAGTAATAATATTAAATAAATATTTTGAGTTAATTGAGACAATTCATTGTTCTAATGAAAATATGGATCAAATAATATCAGATAATGTGTTAAATGAAGATATATTAAATTCATATGATGCAGTATTTATAACAGATATCCATTGCAGTAAAGATACGGCAGATAAAATAAATAAACTTGATAAGAATAATCAGGATAAGATATTCTTATTAGATCATCATAAGACAGCCATGTGGCTTAACCAATACCCTTTTGCTGTTATAGAAACAAACAATCCAGAAGATAGCTTTAGTCATATTGGAATAAGAATTATTGATTTGTTCAATTATAAGGGTACTGGAACATCAGGTAATGCATCTGCAACTACTTTATTATATGATTTCATGCTTAGTGTTGTTAGTATATTAAATAAGAAAAAGCATTTACCATATGATTTGGAAAGTATAAAAGATGATTTTTTAACTGAATTTTGTTTCTATATAGGAATATATGATACATGGGATTGGGTAAATATATTTAATAAGCAATATGATGATTCATTAAATCGATTATTTTACATTTATGGAATGGATTATTTTGATAATATGTATACATCCAGAGCTTATTCCTATGAAGACATAATATCAGAACAGGATAAAACATTACTTTATATAGAAGATAAAAAAATAAAAAAATATATTGAAGGTAAAGATATAAAAGTAATTGATGTAAATATAAAAGATAAATCATATACTATATGTTACTGTTTTGCTGAACAGCATTTATCCGAATTATTTGAATATATGGAAGAAAAATATCCTTCAGTATATTCAGATAAAAATAACAATTCTGGGATTATTAATTTTTATATTGTAATAACAGATCAAGGTATATCATTTAGAAGCAGAGGCAATGATTGTATTGATGTTTCAGAAATAGCTAAATTATATGGCGGAGGTGGACATCCACAAGCTGCCGGTTGTGCTATTAATAAAGAGGCTCAACTTTCATATGTTAAGGCAATATTAAACTTTAATTAATCTATTAATATTATAATTGAATATAGCATTAAAGCAGGAGAATATTCTTCTGCTTTTTTTTCTGTCATATATCAAATAAATAAATTAAAAAGGAGATTTAAAATATGGAGTACACAATAAAAATTCCGGGTGAATTTAAAAGTGAATATGCAGGCAATAAATTTGAAGAAACCTTTGAAAGATTACTGGCTGATACAAAAGGAAAAGTTGATGTTTCGATATATAAAAAGGTAAATCAGATGGAACATGCTTTTGCTGAATCAGAAATAAACGAAAATGGTGAAATAATTCTTTCCCTGCCGTATGAGGATAAGCCTGAAGATATTTTAAAAGCAGCTTCAAGTAAATTAACAACAATCTATCCTTATCTTTGTGGCAGATATGAAAGAGAAACTATTGATATGTTAAACACAGCATTTAAAGATGCCAGTATTAATATTAAGGAGAAAACTAAGGAGATAAATATGACTGGATTAGAACGAATAAGAGAAGAAAGTAAAAAGAATGAAAATTTAAAGCAGCAGGAAGAAGAACTGCGAAACAACAATGAAGGATATGGATATAAAAGAACCGCCTTTGAAAACATCAAGAAGTATTTTGACACATTAAATGAAATATTAAAAGACACTGATATAGGTGATTTCAATATTCCTTTAGAAGATGAGATAAAATATAAGCATTATAAGAGAAATGTCCGTACATTAAGTGGAACTGGATATAAGTCTGAATATCAGAATGAATTTGGCTATCAAAGAGCTATTATAAGCTTTAATAAGACATATGGAAAAAATGATGAAAATAACCCAAACTTGTTTGCAAACAATGGGCTTTTTTCAAAAATAGCATTAAATTGGGATGAAATCCAGAAAACAATTGAAGAAGACATTACAGAGCGGCTTCAGAATAGAAATGAAGAATTAGAAGCATATAAAAAGCTTTCTAATGAAGGAAATACAAGAAAGGCAGCAGAATATGAAAGATAAAGATTTAGCATTACAGATTGCCAAGAAAGTAAAAGAAGTTGGCGGAATAGCTTATTTTGTTGGTGGATATGTTAGAGATTCTATTTTAGACATTCCTAATAAGGACATAGATATAGAAATTCATGGAATTAAGCCGGAAATATTAAAAAACATATTAAGTGAATTGGGTGACATACAGACTATAGGCAATGCTTTTGGCATTTATAATTTAAAGGGTTATGACTTAGATATAGCACTTCCAAGAAAAGAAAGATGCATTGGAACCGGACATAAGGATTTTGAGGTTTATGTAGATCCTTATATTGGGACACATGCTGCTGCCAGAAGGAGAGATTTTACTATAAATGCTTTAATGAAAAATATTTTAACAGGAGAGATTGTTGATGAATTCAATGGTTTAAATGATTTAAAAAATCATATCATAAGACATGTTGATAGTAGTACATTTAGAGAAGATCCGTTAAGAGTATTAAGAGCCTGTCAGTTTGCAGCAAGATTTGACTTTAAAATCGCCCCTGAAACTATTGAATTATGTAAAACTATGAATTTAAGTACCCTGCCTAAAGAACGAATTGCCGGGGAGCTTAGTAAGGCACTTTTAAAAGCCAAGAAACCTTCAGTATTCTTTAATAGTCTTTATGAATGTGAACAGACAAAATGGTTTAAGGAAGTCTATGCTCTTAAAGGTATCAAGCAGAATAGTAAGTATCATCCTGAAAGAGATGCTTATAAGCATACTATGTATGTGCTTGATGAAGCGGCTGATTTTAAATATATGCTTGAGGGTATAAATCATGTAGTTCCATTTATGCTTAGTGCTTTATGCCATGATTTTGGAAAGGCTGAATCAACTATTGTTAGAGATGATGGAAAGGTACAGTCTATCGGACATGAAAAAACAGGTGTAATATTAGCAACGCAATTTCTTGATAGAATATACAATAATAAGGAGTATACGAAATATGTATGTAATATGGTAGAACTTCATATGAAGCCTCATATGTGTTTTTATAATGAGTCAAAAGTGAAAACTACTAATCTTATGTTTGATAAATCGGTAGCCCCAGATGATTTAATACATCTGACATGGTGTGATAGTATCGGACATGATATGCTTAAACTGGATAATAATACATTCAATAAATTCCTTAACAAAACTTGGGAAGAAAATGATTATCTGATTAACAGACTGATTGAATACAAAGACAGAATTAAGCAACCACATATTACGGCTGATGATTTGATTGATATTGGACTTAAGCCATCACCACTGTTTAAAATTATACTTGATAAGGCTTGGGATATGCACCTTAAAGGAGTAAAGAAGGAACATGTATTAAAACAAGTTGCCGATGTTCTTACAGGAGATGATAAGGCTGCATTATTATCAGCGATTAATAACAAGAATAAAAAAGAGCGTGATAATATTAATGCTGATTATGATGATTTTACTTTATATTTTAAAGAACAGGACAATTATGATAGAGATTGAAAGGAAAAAATAATGATAGAATTAAAAGGAAAATATAATAGTGCAAAAGTATTTACAGATAACATTGATAATGAAACAGTAGGGCAGTTAATTACTTTACTGAATCAGGAGTTTGCTAAGGATAATACAATTAGAATAATGCCGGATACACATGCAGGAAAAGGGTGTGTTATAGGTACTACTATGACTATTAATAATAAGATAGTACCTAATCTGGTAGGAGTAGATATTGGCTGTGGAATGCTTGCTATTAAGTTAAAAGAAAAAAAAATAGATTATAAAAAATTAGATGAAGTAATTACCAAATATGTACCAAGTGGTTGTAATATTCATAAAGAAGCTAAAAATATTTATTCGGAATTAGAAGATATAATTGCCCCTATAAACATAGATAATGCTAATAAATCTATAGGCACATTGGGCGGGGGAAACCATTTTATAGAGGTTGATAAAGATAAGGATGATAATTTATGGCTTGTAATACACACAGGAAGCAGACACTTAGGGATTGAAATTTGTAACTATTATCAGAATCTAGCTTATGAAAGATTAAAAGAGAAAAATATTGGTGGTAAGTTTAAAGATTTAAGCAAAAAACTCATAACAGAATATAAAAGTGCCGGTAAAGAAAAAGAGATTTCTAAAGCATTACAGGCTCTTAAGGATAAATTCAATAATACAATACCTTCTGTAAACAAAGAATTAGCGTATCTTGAAGGACAGGATATGAAAGATTACCTACATGATATGAAGATTGCTCAGGAATATGCAAAAAGAAATAGATGTGCAATAGCATCTGAAATTATAGAACATATGAATTTAACAATAGACCACAGTTTTAATACAACTCATAATTATATAGACTTAAAAGTAATGATATTAAGAAAAGGAGCTATATCAGCACTTAAAGGGGAAGAAGTTATTATCCCTATGAATATGCGTGATGGCTCTTTAATATGTATCGGTAAAGGTAATCCTGACTGGAATTATTCCGCCCCACATGGAGCAGGAAGAATACTTAGTAGAAGTAAAGCAAAAGATGTAATAAATCTTAAAGATTTTGAAGATAGTATGAAAGGAATATATACCACTAGTGTTGCTTTAAGTACTATAGATGAATCTCCGTTTGTATATAAACCTATGGATGAAATAATTGAAAATATTAAAGATACAGTAGAAATAGTTAATATAATTAAGCCAGTATATAATTTTAAAGCAAAGGATGATAAAGATTATGTAAGACAGGTAGAAATACATAATGATATTAAAGATGATGATTTTGATTTAGACCTGTAAGGAGAGAGTATATGGATTTGTATGATTGCTTGGATGATGAGCTTTGTGATAATATAGATAAGAATAATGAAGAAAGCAGGAATTATTTACCGACTATGGAAAGACAAAGAAATATCTTATTAGCAAACATCTGAACCACATATCACGGCTGATGATTTAATTGAACTTGGACTTAATCCATCACCGCTGTTTAAAATCATACTTGACAAGGCTTAGAATATGCACCTTAAAGGAATAAAAAAAGAACATGTATTAAAACAGATGGTTAATATGCTTACAGAAGATGATAAGGCTGAATTATTATCAGCACTTAATGGTCATATTTAGTATTTTTAAATTTATACATAAAAAGCAGGAGATATCTCCTGCTTTTTTTCTGTCATATTTTAAATAACAAAAATTTAAAGGAGAAAAAGATATGACTATTAATAAAATTATTAATCCATGTAAATGTAAGGTATATACAACTACCGGAAATAAAGTAAGTAAAAATGCTTTTGCTAAAATTGAATATGATGGGAAATGTTTAAGTATTTCTGGTGTAATTGCTCCATTAGCAAATGGTAACTGCCTTGGTTCTGCTGGCCAGTGTGTTGATGAAATTAGAGAAGGCATTCCAACTGATGAATGGACCACCGAAATGCTTAAAAAGTTTTGTGATATCTGGGATAAGTGGCATTTAAATGATATGCGTCCTTATTGTGAACATATGAAGGAACTTGGATGGATAGAACATATTCAGGATAAAGTTAAAATTGAAAAATGGACATTAACAAAGGAAGCTTATCAAAAAAAGGAAGATGCTGAAAAGAGAGCTTTGAATTGTTTAAAAAATGGAGAAACATTTGAGCCAACAATAGAAGAAACCGCATATGCAAATATGAAATATTCCATTGAGATTTATGATGATGAAGATATTCCTTATAAGAATGCTTATGAATTAAAGGAAAAAGATTGTTTAGGCTATACAAACACAGAATATAAGACAAGAAACTGGATTTCATATCAAGATCATAAGCTTGGATTCATTGGCAGACCATGCCCTGTATGTGGTTATAAATATGGATCTTCATGGAAAATAGAAGAAGTGCCTCAGGATGTAATTGAATGGCTTAATAATTTGCCTGAAACAAAGGTAACTCCTGCATGGATTTAGAAAGGGAAACTATGAAAAAAGATATTGTTGTTATAGAAAAGGAAAAGAACATCATTTATGACAATTATGATTTATCTGATAACTACGATTTTACCAAAGAAGATTTAATTGAAGAAAATGGCTGTATTCCTTCTGATGATGAAATTTGGGATAGAATATACTTTAATGATCGCATTAATTGGGAAGATGAACATTCAAATCTAAAGAATTTCTTTAATTATAAAGGAAAGTGGATTATTTTTGGATTCACTCAGAGATGGAATGGAAAATATCAGACAGCGTATGTTTTTTCAGATTTTGATGATGCATTCTGTAAAGCAACAAAGGATTGTGACTATTTTCGTATACATGATGCAAATGGCCATTTATATATTACATGTTCTCATCACGATGGAACTAATATGTATGAGATAAAAAAGCTTACTTCAAAAGGAGAGTCGTATTTGGAAAATTGGGAGAATAATTTTAATGATAATAGAACTGAAGAATATGTTCATAATCAGATCATAGAAAATTATTCTATTATACCAAGATATTTTTCTACAATATATAAAAGAAAAATAGCATAAATAATTAAAATCAGTGTCTTTATGGCACTGATTTTTTTGTTAAAATTATTTTAATTCTGTCATATTAATATATATAAACTTTTTAGGATATTAAGCGAGAATCCTCGGTAATTCAATTGCCGAATAGTTCACTGAGAAAGAAGGGAAATAATATATGCCAAAAAATGGAATAAAAATTAAGTATAATAAGTGGAATAAATATGGGAATATTCCATGTTGTTGCGAAAAAGGTTATGTAACAAAATTTGGAGCTTCAACGATATTTTGCTTTATATGCAATTTATTCTGTTGTCGAAGATTATTTAAAACTGAAAGTTTTTGTAAAAAATATGGTTGGGACAAAACATGCCGTACATGTCAACAGATAGGTGAGTATCATTTCATTGATAAAGCAGAATATTTTTCTAAGGATGATATAAAGGAGGAAACATAATAATATGGATCAAAACAACACTTTTGGATTGAGTAAAAAAGCTGATAAAATTATAAAAAAAATATCAATATTAGGAATCACTATATTATTTATTTTGACAGTAATGGCAGCCATTATAAAACCCCAAAGAATAATTAAAGACCTATTAATAATTTTTGGAGGAGTTTTTGGCTTTACAATAATAATATGTTGTTTGGTCAGTATTATTTGTTTTGTAGCTGATATTATTTTTCATTTTAGTCAGAAACATTAATAATTTTGAAATTAAAAATAACATAAACAATTAAAATCAGTGTCTTAAAGGCACTGATTTTTTTGTGTCAAAGTTACAGCTAAATTTTCTGTCATATTACTTATAAATAAAATTCAAAGGAGATTTTATATGAAAAACAATATTAACAATGTAAAACCATTAAATAACTTATATGTTTTAAAAGGAAAGAAGCTGCAAGGCATCTTAGCAGAAAATGATATAACTCAGATGGAATTTTCAGAGATGCTAGATATTAACATGTCAGAATTATCAAAGATGATTCATAATAAACGAACTACTCCTGCAGATACATTAAATAAAATGTGCGATTTACTGCAGATTAATGCTACAGATATTGTTAATGAGACAAAAGAACTTCATAAAGAAAAAAATATTCCAATTACTGCTTCTAATTATAAATGGAATAGAGATTATTTTAACATGACTCTTAAAGCTAAAGGAATGACCATTCATGAGTTATGCAAAATTATAAAAAGAAATACAACTAACTTTTCAAGCTATGGCTTAGGAAAAACTAGACCATCAATCCAGACAGTTAATAAAATCTGTAAGACACTTGGATGTAACCCTAAAGAATTAATTAATGTTAGCGGTGAGGAATTAAATAATATTCTTGGATATAAATTATTTGAAACACCTTGTGAAATACCATGTGATTCAAATAATAATATTACAGATAAGTCTGAAATAACTGCTGCAGCTATTGAAAATACAGATGCAAGTACGGATAAGGATACAAATGAATCTAATTTAGAAATCGATGAATCAGCTAATGAAGAGATGTATGTTCCAGAATATAAGCATTTTGAAAATCAGAATGTAATTCTTAACATGGAAATAATTAATGAAAATATTCTTATGTTAGCAAAAGATTTTGAAAATAAGTATAAATCTTTATATGCACAGGTAAATGAATTAAAAAATCAAAATAAGATTTTAACAGATAAGATTAACACCTTGGAAGATAAGCTTGCTATCAAGTCACAAATAAAAGATACGCTTACTAACAATGTTAATAATGATAATAATTCTATACATACTGCAACTATTTGGGAAAATAATAGATGCAGTGACAAAGAAAAGGATAATATTGTCAATTCTACTATAGTACATGATACTTCAGACGATTATAAAAGAAAGATATATAAGCTTGTTTCATACATAAGCCGTAAAAAGAATTTGATATTTAATCAGATTTTACATGATAGTTATACTCAGTTTACTAATACATATGGTATTAACCCTAATGAATTAAGAAAGGAAGCTAAACTATCAAATACAATTGATGCTATTTATAATCATCCATTAGCAAAAGATATTTTCTTTAATATGATGTGTTCTAACGCAACAAATGTATAAATTGATATTTAATATAACTACGGTCACAAAAATAGACTAGAAAGGAGCACTTATGAAACCAGAAGAAAGAATTGTAAAAGCAAGAATGAAAAATTCTAATAACTGGATTAAAGGATATTACATTTATGATTCTACAAATAAAAAGCATTTTATATATCTTTTAGATAACAGTGCTATTAAGAATGAACTTACAGAAATTGATGAAACAACATTATGTTATTTCATAGGATTAAAGGATAAAAATAAAATTCCTATTTATAGCAATGATATTGTAATCATTGATAATGAGCCGGACTATGAATATTTTATAGTCGAGTGGAACACAGATTTGGCTAGATTTGTTCTTAACGGTGACACATATATGGTTGATTTTGATAATTATAATTCAACTGATTGTGAAGTCATTGGAAATAAAGTTGGATATCCTGAATATGATTTTTTAAATAAACATATATGATCAATTTAAAGCAGGGATTATTTCCCTGCTTTAAATAAAAATAAGAAATTGTAAACAAGAGTTTCAATAGAAGAATGGAGGAATAAATATGTGCATGTATTATGAAAGAAGAACAGATGTAAAATTTGGATGGGAACAACCGAAACTTCCATACCATAGTGACAATCTAAACG